>JACXTT010014736.1_pt1 | contig 10207 bp, 8 predicted proteins | sample 9270951 | NCBI WGS metagenome assembly JACXTT01 (sample SAMN15532306, study PRJNA645909) | rock metagenome | isolation source: weathered quartz diorite | place: Puerto Rico | collected 2017-06-21
AGGGAGCAGTTTCATGGCCGGAGTGTAGCGTCCATGCGCGGCAAATACCATTGGGAGCACGGGTACAATTCGTCTTTTGGAGCTTTGACATGCGCCTTTTAGGAAAAGCGCTCACCTTCGACGATGTCTTGTTGGTGCCAGCGTTCTCCCAGGTCCTTCCCAAGGACACTTCCCTCGCCACCCGCTTCTCCCGCAACATCGCACTGAACCTGCCGCTGGTGTCCGCCGCCATGGACACGGTCACGGAAGCCCGCCTGGCGATAGCCATTGCGCAGGAAGGGGGCATGGGCATCGTCCACAAGAATCTGACCGCCGCCGAGCAGGCCGCCCAGGTCGCCAAGGTCAAACGCTACGAGTCCGGGCTGCTGCGCGACCCGGTCGTCATCACCCCAGATACCACGGTGCGCCAGGTCATTGCGCTGTCCGAGCAACTCGGTGTCTCCGGTTTCCCGGTCTGCGATGGCGGAAAGGTGGTCGGTATCGTCACCGGCCGAGACCTGCGGTTCGAGACCCGTTACGACCAGCCGGTACGCGAAATCATGACACCGCGCGAGCGCCTGATCACCGTCCCGGACGGCACCACCCCCGAAGCTGCCAAGGCGCTGCTCAACAAGCACAAGCTGGAGCGCCTGCTGGTGGTCAACAACGCGTTTGAGCTCAAAGGTCTGATTACCGTCAAGGACATCACCAAGCAGCTGAACTTCCCCAACGCCGCGCGTGACGCCGCAGGGCGTCTGCGGGTGGGCGCAGCGGTCGGCGTGGGCGAGGGCACCGAAGAACGCGTCGAAGCCTTGGTCAAGGCCGGTGTGGACGCCATCGTGGTGGACACGGCACATGGCCACAGCAAGGGCGTCATCGACCGCGTGCGCTGGGTCAAGCAGAACTTCCCGCAAGTGGACGTGGTCGGCGGCAATATCGCCACCGGCGCCGCCGCACTGGCGCTGGCAGAGGCTGGCGCTGACGCCGTCAAGGTCGGTATCGGCCCGGGTTCCATCTGCACCACCCGCATCGTCGCTGGGGTGGGCGTGCCGCAAATCATGGCGGTGGACAACGTGGCCACCGCGCTCAAGGGCACCGGTGTGCCGCTGATTGCCGATGGTGGCATCCGCTACAGCGGCGACATCGCCAAGGCCATCGCAGCCGGTGCCAGTACCGTGATGATGGGCGGCATGTTCGCCGGCACCGAAGAGGCACCCGGCGAAGTCATCCTGTTCCAGGGCCGCAGCTACAAGAGCTACCGCGGCATGGGCTCCATTGGCGCCATGCAGCAGGGCAGTGCGGACCGCTACTTCCAAGAGTCCAGCACCGGCAACCCCAATGCCGACAAGCTGGTGCCCGAAGGCATCGAAGGCCGCGTGCCCTACAAGGGCTCGATGGTTGCCATCGTGTTCCAGATGGCCGGCGGCATCCGCGCCAGCATGGGCTACTGCGGCTGCGCCACCATCCAGGACATGCAGGACAAGGCGGAATTCGTGGAAATCACGACCGCCGGCATCCGTGAAAGCCACGTCCACGACGTGCAGATCACCAAGGAAGCTCCGAACTACCGGGCCGAATAAGGCACACCACCCAGGGCCGTCCTCCGCGACGGCCCTTTGCATTGAACGACTGACTTTTCTACCATGCAGCACCAAAAGATCCTCATCCTCGATTTCGGCTCCCAGGTCACCCAGCTCATCGCGCGCCGCGTGCGTGAAGCCCATGTTTATTGCGAAGTCCATCCCTGCGACGTCAGCGACGCGTGGATCCGTGAATTCGCCGCCGACGGCCAGCTCAAGGGCGTGATCCTTTCGGGCAGCCACGCCAGCGTCTATGAAGACACCACCGACAAAGCGCCCGAAGCGGTCTTCACGCTGGGCGTGCCGGTGCTGGGCATCTGCTACGGCATGCAGACCATGGCCTACCAGCTGGGCGGTAAGGTGGAAGGTGGCCACAAGCGTGAATTCGGTTTCGCAGAAGTGCGCGCGCGCGGACACACCCGGTTGCTGGAAGGCATCCAGGACCACGCCACGGCCGACGGCCACGGCATGCTGCAGGTCTGGATGAGCCACGGCGACAAGGTCACCGAACTGCCACCGGGCTTCAAGTTGATGGCCAGCACCGACAGCTGCCCCATTGCCGGCATGGCCGATGAGGACCGCGGCTTCTATGCCGTGCAATTCCACCCCGAAGTCACGCACACCAAGCAGGGCGCGGCCTTGCTGCAGCGCTTTGTGCTGGGGATCTGCGGCGTGCGCCCGGACTGGATCATGGGCGACTACATCGCCGAGGCCGTCGAGAAGATTCGCGCCCAGGTGGGCGACGAAGAAGTCATCCTGGGCCTGTCCGGCGGCGTTGACTCATCGGTGGCAGCAGCCCTGATCCACCGCGCCATCGGCGACCAGCTGACCTGCGTGTTCGTGGACCACGGCCTGTTGCGCCTCAATGAGGGCGACCTGGTCATGGACATGTTTGTCGGCAAGCTGCACGCCAAGGTGATCCGTGTGGACGCGGAAGCCCAGTTCCTGGGTCACCTGGCCGGCGTTGCGGACCCGGAAGCCAAGCGCAAGATCATCGGCCGTGAATTCGTGGAAGTGTTCAAGGCCGAGGCCGCCAAGCTCAAGGCCAGCGGGGCAGGGCACAAGGGCGCGACTTTCCTGGCCCAGGGCACCATTTATCCCGATGTGATCGAGTCGGGCGGCGCCAAGAGCAAGAAGGCCGTCACGATCAAGAGCCACCACAACGTGGGCGGTCTGCCCGAGCAGCTGGGCCTGAAGTTGCTGGAGCCGCTGCGTGACCTGTTCAAGGACGAGGTGCGCGAGTTGGGCGTGGCACTGGGCCTGCCGCACGACATGGTCTACCGCCACCCGTTCCCCGGCCCCGGCCTGGGCGTGCGCATCCTTGGCGAGGTCAAGAAGGACTATGCCGAGCTGCTGCGCCGGGCGGATGCCATCTTTATCGAGGAGCTGCGCAATTGCAAGGATGCGGCCACGGGCAAGACCTGGTACGAACTGACCAGCCAGGCTTTCACCGTGTTCCTGCCGGTCAAGAGCGTGGGCGTCATGGGCGATGGCCGGACCTACGACTATGTGGTGGCACTGCGCGCAGTGCAGACCAGCGACTTCATGACCGCCGACTGGGCCGAGCTTCCCTATGCGCTGCTCAAGAAGGTCTCGGGCCGCATCATCAACGAGGTGCGCGGCATCAACCGGGTGACCTACGACGTCAGTAGCAAACCGCCTGCAACCATCGAGTGGGAGTGAGGACTTGGGATAACCCTTAGTGCAGTCTTAGGGTTATTCCGATGGAGCTTACAGATTTCTTTCCAGGGCCATAAAAGTTTTGGCCCGCGGCTTGGCGGTGGGTAACATTTTGTGGTTGCTTGGTGCACAATGTTCCTATAAATAACGGAAATGTGCTTGGCATGCAACCTGACTCAGACACACTTCATTTTCTGGAAGACGAGAGCGAAAGCGCAAGCACCAAAGAGTTGGTTTGGCGTTTGATGGTGGTTGACGATGAGCCCGATGTGCACCGGGCCACCACCTTCGCACTCTCGGGCGTCCGGATTCTGGGGCGTCCTTTGCAGTTCCTGCATGCGTACTCCGCGTCAGAGGCGGCGGAATTGCTTCGCAACGAACATGAAGTGGCCGTCGTGCTGCTGGATGTGGTCATGGAGCGTGAAGACGCAGGTCTGGCGCTCGTCAAGACCATCCGCCAGGACCTCAAGCTGGCAGAGCTACGCATCATCCTGCGCACCGGCCAACCCGGCTACGCCCCCGAAATCGAAACCATCCACGATTTCGACATCAACGACTACAAGACCAAGTCCGAACTCACCCGCACCAAGCTCTATGCCACGGTGACGGCGGCATTGCGCGCCTACGAGCAGATCCGCAAGCTGGACGAGCTGGCGTTCTATGACCGCCTGTCACGCTTGCCCAACCGCAACAAGTTCATCGATCTGAGTGAAGAACGGCTGGCGTCCGGGCTGCATCGCGACGACGTGATCGCCATCCTGGACATTGACGACTTCTCGGAGATCAACGACGCCCTCGGGCATCAACAGGGCGACCGCCTGCTGCAGGCGGTGGCAGACCGGTTGAAGATGGAGCTGGGCCCCAAGGTGATTCTGGCGCGCATTGGCAGCGACACCTTCGGCCTGATGGGCACGCACGCCATTGTCGATCCGCCGCGTGTGCTGGCCATGTTCCGTGAGCCCTTTGTCGTGCAGGATGATTCCATGGTGGTGACCGCCACGATGGGCATGACCAAGCATCTGGGGGAGGGCGTCACCGGGCGAGATGCGCTCAAGGATGCCAATATTGCCCTCAAGCGTGCCAAGAAGAGTCGACGCGGCAGTTACGTCACCTTCTCGGCAGAAATGGGCTCCGACATCCGTGAACGCGTCCGCTTGTTGCAGAGCCTGCGCAGTGCCGTCGAAAGTGAACGGCTGTTCATCGTCTATCAACCTCAGATCAATCTGGCCAGTGGTGACGTAGTAGGTGTCGAAGCCTTGATCCGCTGGCGCAATGAAGACGGCTCCTTCGTTCCCCCGGACCGCTTCATTCCCCTGGCGGAAGCCTCCGGCATGATCGTGGCAATTGGCGACTGGGTGTTGCGCATGTCCTGCCACGAATTGGTGCGCCTGCAGGCGCTGGGTTTGCCCAATCTCCGCATGTCAGTCAATGTGTCACAAATCCAGTTCCGGCATCCCGAGTTTCTGGACAAGCTCAACGCCGCGCTGATCGACACCGGGATCAATCCCAAATGCCTGGAGCTGGAGATCACCGAGTCCGTGGCCATGGAAGATGCCGACTTCATGCTGGAGACGCTGCACCTGGTCCGCGAGTTGGGCATTTCCGTCGCCATCGATGATTTCGGTACTGGCTATTCTTCATTGAGCCACCTGCGCCAGCTCCCCATCGACCGCCTGAAGATTGACCGCGCCTTTGTCACCGAGCTCAACCAGCAGGTATCAGGCGGACACATCGCGTCCATGGTCGTGGAACTGGGGCGCAACCTCAACCTGACCGTGATCGCCGAGGGCATCGAGGATGAATCCCAGGCCCAGACGCTACTACGCATGGGTTGCCATGAAGGCCAGGGCTATCTGTATGCCAAGCCCATGGTTCCCGTGCAGCTCAAGGAATGGCTGCAGACGCGTCTGGCGTCGCGCTAGGCTTTCCTTTCCTATTTCCGGTAGCTGTCAGTCCCGTGCGCGATGATGCCTATTTCATGTCTCTCGCGTTGGCGCAATGCGAAGAGGCCGCGCAGGCCGGGGAAATACCGGTGGGGGCCGTGCTGGTACGCCATGGAGAGGTCATTGCCACCGGGCGCAACGCGCCCATTGCCGATCATGATCCCAGCGCACACGCCGAAATTGTGGCCCTTCGCGCCGCCGCCGCCGCAGTAGGCAACTACCGACTCGAAGGCTGCGAACTGTTCGTCACACTCGAGCCCTGCGCCATGTGCGCCGGTGCCATGCTGCATGCCAGGCTCAAGCGTGTGGTGTTCGGTGCTGCCGACCCCAAGACCGGAGCAGCGGGCTCCGTGTTGAACGTGTTCGACTACCCACAGCTGAACCACCAGACCGAAGTCGTCGGCGGCGTCATGGCTGCGCAATGTGCGCACCAGTTGCAGGCGTTTTTCAAGGGCAAAAGAGAGCGCGTCCGCAGTGATGCCACGCCCTTGCGCGAAGACGCATTGCGCACGCCCGAAGAACGCTTTGCCAACCTGCCAGGCTATCCCTGGTCGCCAAAATACATTGCGGACCTGCCGAGTTTGAATGGCCTGCGCATGCATTATCTGGACGAAGGGCCGTCTGATGCCGACCCGGTTTTCTTGTGCCTGCATGGCAATCCTGCGTGGAGCTACCTCTACCGGCACATGCTGCCCGTCTGGACGGCCGCAGCCTGCCGCGTCGTCGTCCCTGACCTCATCGGGTTTGGCAAAAGCGACAAGCCCAAGCGCACCGATTTCCACAACTTTGACGTTCACCGCCAATACCTGCTGGAACTGGTGGAACGCCTGGACTTGCGCAACATCGTGCTGGTCGTACAGGACTGGGGCGGGCTGCTGGGCTTGACCATGCCCATGGAAGCCCCATGGCGCTACCAAGGCGTGCTGGTCATGAACACCATGCTCGCCACCGGAGATGCGCCCCTGTCGGCGGGTTTCCTGAGCTGGCGGGAAATGTGTGCCAAGAAACCGGACTTTGACGTCGGCCGCTTGCTGGAGCGGAGCAACCCCCACCTGACACCGGGCGAGTGCGCAGCCTACAACGCCCCGTTTCCGGACGCCGGGCACCGTGCCGCACTGCGTGCATTCCCTCCCATGGTGCCCGAGTTCATGGACTCCCCTGGGGCGGCTCTGTCACGCGATGCGCGGCGGTTCTGGCAACAGGATTGGCAGGGCAAGACGCTGATGGCCATTGGGGCGCAAGACCCTGTGCTAGGTCTGGATGCCATGCAGGCCTTGTGCGCAGATATCCGCCATTGCCCGCCCCCCATGGTTCTGCAGGAGGCCGGTCATTTTGTGCAGGAGCGTGGTGTGGCGGTGGCACAAGCAGCCCTGGTCCATTTCACTGCTGGATAATGGCGCAGTGAAAAAACATATCTACATTTATTCTCCATCCGGTGCAGTACGTGACAAGGCTGCATTCAAGCGCGGTGTTCAACGCTTGCGGTCACAGGGCCATGAGGTGGAGGTTGACCCCGACGCGCTGGCGTCCCACATGCGTTTCGCCGGAGACGACGCAACACGGCTGGCCGCTATCCACAGGGCAGCTGCCAGCGGCGCGGATATTGCCCTGATTTCTCGCGGGGGCTATGGCATTTCCCGCATTCTGGGCGGTATCCAGTACAAGGCGGTTGCCAAAGCGATCGCACGCGGCACCCAGTTTGTCGGTATCAGTGATTTCACGGCATTTCAGCAGGCGGTTCTGACCAAGACGTCGGCCATCACCTGGGCGGGGCCGGCATTGTGTGAAGGCTTTGGCGTTGGAGGCAAGCCTGACCAGACCGATGGACACGGCCACGCAGAAGCGCCGCAGCCCGACGAGATCATGGAAGACTGCTTCAACGACCTGCTGATGGGGCGCGGCGAGGGCACCGGCTGGCGTCAGGGCCGCGAAGCGGATGCCGATGCCCATTGGCAGTTAAAGGGGGCAACCTTGTGGGGCGGCAACCTCTCCATGCTGGCATCCTTGCTCGGAACACCCTATTTCCCGGAGATCAAGGGAGGCGTGCTGTTTCTGGAGGACGTTGGCGAGCATCCCTACCGCGTGGAACGCCTGCTGACTCAACTGCTGCATGCAGGTGTGTTGGCCCGGCAAAAGGCTATTGTGTTTGGGCAATTCACCGAATTCAAGCTGAATACGCACGACAAAGGCTTCAAGCTGGCAACGGTGATCGAATGGGTGCGCAATCAGATCAAGACACCGGTGCTGACCAATCTGCCCTACGGGCATGTCGCCACCAAGGTGTTGTTACCGGTTGGTGCAAAGGTGGACCTAGTGGTCGAAGGGCGCAACGCCCTGATCTATTGGGGCCACCACCACTGAAGGCGGGCGGCGCGGCTTACTCCCCCAGCGGGCTGGGGCGTGAGGCCAGGCCGCGCGGCAGCAAGCCTTTGAATTTGTCACTGATTTGCGTCAGACGGTGGCGGGCAATGGCTTCACCGTGGGTTGCTGCAATCACCGCCATGACATCACCGCGCAGGTACCACAGGTCCTGCAGGTCATTGGCGTAGGTGACGCGCAATTGCACGACGGGATGCTCCGTGGTGGAGGCCTCCCCCATGCTGTCCAGCATGGCCTGGCGGATGTCGTCCATGGCCAACTGCAAGCGACTCATCTCCTGGCCCGACGAGCCACTCAAGAGCGATTGCATTCCACTCACAAAATTAGAGGCATTCCAACGCATGTTTGTTAATCAAGCTATTTGTGTTTGACCGTACCTTAAAGAAAAGTGCTTCACCTCACAATAGGTGGTATGCGTACATATTGCGTTAAAACAACAATATTTTCAATGGCTTACGTTCATAACATTATGTAAAACTTGAAACAATGGCGTCACACAGTACCGCGAGAATGTTCCAAACCTGCGTCCTCACACCGACGTTGCAACGCGTCGCGCATGTGCTACGGCGCAATACAGTATCGGACCAGACCATGTTGCCAAAGCCGTGAAGTAAGGCACATAAACCCCGCATAAAAAGTGATTCGCAGCAGCGCAAAAGTGCGTTGGTTCTCAAGCACTGCGCAATGCCCTAAACTCAGCCCATAACCAAGAATCAGGACTATCGGGAATGGGCGTCCAAGCGACCGTTGTATTTACAGATTTGCATGGCAGCACAGCGGTGTTTGAGGCGTTGGGCAATGCACGCGCAACTGAGACCGTGACACATATCACGACTTGGATCGGCCAGCAATGCGAGTCCCATGGCGGGCGAGTCGTCAAAACGCTGGGGGACGGTGTACTGGCCATGTTCCCGGATGGTCAGAGTGCCGTCAAGGCGGTGGTTGACCTGCAACGTATTCATTACAAACGCGTGGCGCGTACGCCTGTGGAAGTACGCATGCCGATCCGTATCGGTGTGGCCAGCGGCGATGTGGAGATCGTGGCTGGAGACTGCTACGGTGACGCCGTCAATGTCGCTGCCAGATTGTGCGACCTGTGCGGCCCCAATCAGATCTGGGCCAATGCCGCTGCGCTCAACTCAGTCGACGAAGGGCAGGGCGTCACCTTCCGTATCCTGGGCCCCATCAACATACGCGGACGTGCAGAGCCTTGCACCGTCTACCAAATCGAGTGGCGTGAGGAAGAAACCTCTGATTTCCTGACCATGCAGGGCCAACTGGATCCGGCCTACAGCAATGGGGATGTCGATGTACTTGGACGCGAGATTGAGCTGACATGGAGCGGTCAAACCAAGCGCTTCAAGGCCTTTGATCTGCCCATCCATATCGGCCGCGTGCGCAGTGTGGAGTTCATGGTCAACGATCCGCGCGTGTCACGCACCCATGCCCGTCTGGAATGGCGCAATGGCAGCGTAGTCATGGTGGATGTCAGCACCTACGGGAGCTGGGTCCGCTTTGCCGGCGCAAAGGGCTCTGACGTCCTGCTGCGCCGCGAAGAGTGTGTACTGCATGGCCAAGGCGAATTGGCTCTGGGCGCCTCCTTTGCGGACGCCACCGTTCCCACCGTCTCGTTCAAAGTCCTATAGCTGACTCAGCTCTGTAGCCCGATAGCGCGTCGGGCACGACCGCGCTATGGCCTGATAGGTCAACCGCCCTAGAATCCGGCCATGCTCTCCCATTCCCTGCGCGTCTTCCTGCTCGGCGACGGACAGCAAGCCTCCCGCCCCATCATCTGGGTTATCGGATTCTTCGCCTTCCTGAACGTCTACTCGCTGCAGGCCGTCCTGCCGATGGTCATGGTGGATTTCAATGCAAGCCCCGTTCAGGCCGGCTTGGGCGTTGGTGCCACCGTCCTGGCGATAGGCATCGTCTCCCCATTCATGGGCATGCTTTCGGACGCATTCGGGCGCAAGAACATCTTGTGCACCTCATTGCTGTTCCTGACCATACCGACTGCGCTGATCCCATTGGCCCACGACTTCCAGTCCCTGATCGTGCTTCGATTCCTGCAGGGCCTGGCCGTTCCGGGCATCGTCGTCGTCCTGATCGCCTACATCTCGGAGGAATTCCGCGCGGAGGGCGTAGTCCGCATGACGACCACCTATGTAGGAGGGACTGTCATGGGCGGGTTCTGCGGCCGCTTCATCACCGGACACGCTGGCGCGCTGCTGGGATGGCGTGGAGCCTTTTTCATGCTGGCAGCGATGAACTTCCTGGGCGCCCTGCTGGTGATAGGGCTGCTCCCTGCCTCCAGAAATTTTGCGGCCCACCGTGATTTCCGAGGTGCTTTCACTACTTTGGGCATCCATCTTCACAACAAGCGCTTGATGGCGGCGTGCGCAGTAGGTTTTTGTGTGCTTTTTTCCCTGGTGGGCGCATTCACCTATGTCAACCTGTACCTGGCCGGCACACCGTTTCACCTGACATCATCGGCGCTGGCCAACGTGTTTGGCGTGTACCTCGTCGGTGTGTTGGTAACGCCCTGGGCGGGAAGGTATATCGACCGCTGGGGCTACATGCGCTCGTTGCAAAGGGCGTTGGCCATTACTTTTGATTTCCAGTGAAAACTGATCACCTTGGAACCCA
>JACXTT010014737.1_pt1 | contig 10206 bp, 20 predicted proteins | sample 9270951 | NCBI WGS metagenome assembly JACXTT01 (sample SAMN15532306, study PRJNA645909) | rock metagenome | isolation source: weathered quartz diorite | place: Puerto Rico | collected 2017-06-21
CCGGAGGGCGCCGTCGCCGCCGCACCGTTCTTGTTCTTGAGCAGTTGGGTGAGCTTGTTCTGTTCCACGTGAGACCTCATTCTGTCGAAGGGACTGAGATTGCAGCGGCCCTGGTGCGGGCAGCCGCCGTAGGCGTCGCAGTGATGAATGTTCGGGAGCAAATCCAGCGCGCGCCGGGGACGAGTCGCTCCCGACTCGTCCACGACGGGCACAGTCGCCACTTCGTGCATTGCCTCGGCGATTTTTTCGATCGCGAGGAACCGCTGCCAAGTGGCAGCTTGGTTGACGCGTGCGACGACGACCGCGCTCTTACGGGTGTTCTTGGTCTGGTAGTACACCCATCGCAGCTCGACGGACGGCTCTTCGGGGTGCTTTCGGAAGTAGTCGACCGCGTACAGGGTCGCTTGGATGTCGTTCTCTAATTGCTCTGGCGTCTTTTGCCAGCGCAGGTCGGCCGTGGTCTTGTGGTCGTAGATGATGCCGAGTTGCTCTTGTTCGAGATCCTTGTAGCCGAGGTACGAGTGGCCGCTCGGCCCCTCGAAGTGAAATTCCTGTTCGACGAGCAGGCCCGGCGTGCCGGGCTCCGGCAAGTGCTGGAGGCCCGCCGCCGCGATGTACCCGATCTCGGTTGTGAAGTCGATCGAGCCGCCAAACAGGTACTGCTCCAGCATGGCGTGCACCGCGCGCCCCCGCTCGGCAGCGGCGCTCGGCGGCTCCTCGACGCCGTCGATGTACTTCCACGCCCACTTGCGCTGGCAGTCGACGAAGGTCTGCACCTGCGAAGCGGAGAGGCGCATCAGCGCACTGGCCTCGGGCCGCACTCGTGCCCGCAGTTGCTGCACCTGCCTTGCTCGATGCAGTATCGCTCGCGCTCTTCGCTCGTGCAGTCGCAGTAGAGCGTCGGCGCTGCCGCCTCCTCGACGAGCCACACGGACGTCGTCACCGTGTTCTTCTCCTTGTTCGACGCGTACCTGTGATCCTTGCTGAACGCCTCGTGCACGACAGCGCTCACCGTCCCGACGAACGGGTCGGAGCTGTTGCCGCAGAGCCTCGGATGGAAGAGCACGAAGTCGTCGCCCGCACGCGGCACGCAGTCGCTCTCGAACTCGCCGAGGTCCTCGCCGTCGTCACCATTGGGAACCTTCACCGAGAAGATCGGCATCACGCCGCCTTCCAGCGCAGGCCGCGCTCGATGAGCATCCGAATGACGTCGGCGATGCTCGGCTCGATGCCCGTCTGCTTCTTGACCTCGTCACGCCGCTTGAGAATCTCGCGGTGGAGCGTCTTCGGAATACGCGCCGCGATCTGAACATCGTTGCCGTTCATGGTCCACCATGAGTAGCACCGTGTTTCGTCTGCTGCCAAGTGTTTTCTACGCGCAGCTCGACGAGCACCTCCAACCGCGGCCGGGCTCGGTCAACGCCCCGGTAGACGTGCCACTCGACGATCTGCGAGTCGTCGTGCCAGATGACGCCGCTGGCACCGTCGAGGCACTTGATCGCGTTGTCGAGGTCGCGACGCCGCTCGTCGGGGAAGTAGGCGCGCACGGTCACGGCGACCGGCGCCCGCGTGCCGAGCGGCCAGCCGCTCGCGCGCACGGCGGCGAGCGCGTAGAGCTTGAGCGCCTCCTCGTAGCTGCGCGTGGCACCCGGCGTGTAGAAGCGCCCGCCGCGCCCGCGGCGCGGGCGCTCTTTGGGCTGCGGGGGACCGGGAACGACGAACGAGAGCTTCACGACGCGTACGGGTAGAAGACGCCGCCCGACCAAAAGCCGCGCTTGAACCAGAGACACGAATCGTCTGCGACGTTGGCTCGGATGAGAGCATCTGTCTGTAGCCGCACGTTCTGAACGAGCTTCGTGGGTCGACCGCCGCGACGGAACTCGCGCCAAGCGTGCCACGCTGCCTGAAATACTTCTCGGTGCCACGCTCCCCTGACCCGCAGTTGCTCGCACAGGTTCTTGTACGAACCGGGTTCGCATTGCAGCGGGCTTCGCTTCTCGTCGTCAGCGAGGTCGCCTATCAGATCGTCACGGAGTTGCTGCGCGCGCAGCCACGCGAGGAAAGGCGTTCCCGGCAGCATCACCGAAGACGCCGCCTTGCCGAAGTTGCAGTCGGCGCAGGCGGCGACGAGATTGCTCTCGTCGTCCGTCCCGCCGTCCGCCACCGAGATGACGTGGTCGACGTGAAGGACCACAGCGTCCGCGGATCGACCGCAGTAGCGGCACCGGAAGCCACACCGCTGGAAGACTCGGAAACGGACGCGCTTACCTATGCTCACACGCTTCATACGTAGCCTCCAGCCGCGGAACAACCGCGGAACAGCCTCCGCAAAAATTCAATGCGCAACCTGTCGGAACCCTTCATGGAACAACATGGTACAACAGACTTATAGGAGTTGTATTTTATTTATATAGGCGCTACTGGCACCGCGAATAAACAGCTACAACAATTCGCTGCGCGCCGCTGGAGACCGCGCGCACAAAAAGTTTTGTCCAGTAAACTAGGTTGGCCGGGTTGTGTTGTGCCAGCGATCGGCATTTTTTCTCTATTTTTCTGGCTTCGAAAACACGTATCTGCGCTCTCGACCGCCGGGGACGCGCATGTGAATTACACGCATATTTAGCCGCCGCAAAATCACCCCGACGCGCGTGGCGTCGGCGCGCGTCTGCTGGCTGGCGGGTCGGTCGATGGCGTACTTGAGCACGTCGGATGTAGTGAACCCTGCGGAACCGTCGAACGGCCGGATGCCCTTGAAGGTGCTGTTGGGCTCGGGCGGCGCGGGAGCGAGGGTGAACTTCGTGGGGTCGTTGAGCCACCGCAGGATGGCCTCCTCCCAACTGTCGATCTCGAAGCGAGCCTCCTGCTCCGCTTCGCAGAGCGCTTCCAGCTCCGGGGTATTGACGTGCCATTCCTCGCCGCTGTTCCAGCGTGCGTACGCTTCGCCCCAAATCTGATCACGGTCGCGCGCGATCTTGGGAGTGTCGATGCGCGCGAGCACCTTGACGGGCCAGAAGCGCCGCGCGCCCGCGGGATCGTTCAGGTAGCTCTGGGCGTCTGTCGTGCCGCAGAAGCTGTTGGCGCGCGGGAAGTCGTCCGCGTCGTGTCCGTACGACTTGCGGTAGTGGTCGCAGAGCGTGGTCAGCGTCGTCTTGACCTTGGAGAGCGCTGCGCGCGAGAGTGAGTCGAGTTCGTCGAACCCCATGAGCCAGATGCCGCGCAGGTTCTCCAAGAAGTCCTTCTTGTCCACGCCGCAGCCGCTCTCTGCGTACCAGAGCGGGTCGTGCATGAGCGCGCGGAAGGCGCTCGTCTTCTTGAGGCCCTGTTTGCCTTCGAGCACGAGCACGCAGTCGACTTGAGAACCCGGCACCATTGCGCGCGCGATCGTCGCGATGAACCACTTGGGACCGATGCCGCGCTCGTAGGGGCCGTCCGGCGCCTGGAAGTAGTCCGGCAGTATGCGATCGAGGCGAGGGACTCCGTCCCACGCGAGTGACCGGAGCCAATCCTGTACCGGACTGAAAGGGCTTCTGCGAGCGACCGCCTCGATCGCGGCGCGAATGTCCTTCGGGGTGAGCGTCTTGCCGTGGTACTCCAACCACGCCCGCACGAGCTGCACGTCGTTGTCCGAGAGTCCCGTGGTTTCGGCGTCCATCTTCATCGGCGGGTTGACGGCCGCGACACGGTTGCGCAGGGTGTTGAACTGGAGCACGCCCGCCCAATCGGCGTTGTCGAACAGGTCCGCGGCGACATCACCGAAGGTTGCTCTGCGTGTTTCGCCGGACCCGCGCATTCCGATGGAGAACGTGTACTCGTGTAGCGGATCGGAAATTCTGGCGGTCGTGTCCTCTGTCCGCCCGTACAGCTTGTCGACGAAGTCGGGCGAGCAGAGCCCGCGCGGCTCCTCGAAGCGCCGGTCGGCGTCGGTGAGCTTGTGGTCGATCTCCTTGGTCGACCACGGCGGCTCGCACCGCGGGTTGTAGACCTCCTCGACGATCGTGCGCAGCACGTCGAGCGGCAGCGCCGAGTACATGAGGTGACAGCACGCGGCGAAGAACGTCCCGCTCCCGTCCTGCCCCTCGATGGCCGGCTCGGCGCGCGCGAGGTAGCTCCGCGCCCACGCGATGGCGCGCACGCCCGCGGGCGACGCGGGATCGACCGTGTAGTGCTCGGTTACCAGGAGCCGGGGCGGCTCGGGCTCTTTGACGACTAGCGCGAGCAGCCACTCGGGTGCGTCAGCGAGCGCCTCGGGCACTTCTTGGTAGATGCCGCCGTTCTTGTGCGGCGAGCCGGGACCGACGACGTAGCCGCCCTCGCCCTTGATGTCGATGCCGGGGCCAAGCTCTCCTCGGCTGCACGGCACGTAGAGGTCCGGCGGCAGCCGGAAGTACAGGTGCACGCCGCCCGAGGGCGTCAAGACGGCGAGCGTGTCGGGCAGGGTGCCGAGCTTCGCGATGGACTCGATGCCGTTCTTGTCGGGGCGCACGTCCAGATCGACGACGAAGATGCCGTTGAAGTGGCCGGTTTGGATGCCGTAGCCGCCGCTCGGATCCTTGGTGCTCTCGTCGTAGGTGCGCCAGCGGACCGCCGGGTGCTTGCCGATGGACTTGCACGCGGCCCCAAGCGGGCACGTGCACGCCCCGTCAACGATGCCGTGGAGGGGGAAGATGCGAAGACGAGGCAGGAGCGACGCGTCGTTCGCGACGGCGCTCACCGCGTGCCTCGCGAGCAGGAGCGGCAGTTGACTGGGTAGCGGCAGCCGGGGCGGATCTCCCGGCGCGATGAACAGGCGCCGCACCGGGTGAAGCGCCGAACGGCTGGCGGCAGCGCGTACGGGACAGCAGGTGGCTTTGACGGCGCGAGTCGGAAGATCGAGAACCCGCGCGCGATGATTGCGCCGAGCACGTGCCGGTTGGGCGACTTGTAGAACGTCGGCGCCGAGAGCGCGCGGAACATCCGCTCCACGTCGCGGTGGAGTCCGATCATCATCCCCGTTTCTCCTTGCGCTGCGGCGTGCTGAGAGCGAGAGCAGCTCGCTCAGGTAGCAGTCGCCGAGGAGCCCGGCCCCGGCGAGTGCTCTCGGTCTCAGCACGCGAGCCCGAGCGCGCTGCTACACGCGCTCGCGAACTCGGGAGCCACTCTAGTTCGAGCGCGTGCTTGAGCGCCACAAAAAAGAAACCCGGCTCTCTCGCGAGAGCCGGGTTCGCAGCGCACGCAGCGAGGAGGGGGAATCCTGCCGCGAACGAGAAGAATCTACGCGAGCCCGGCGATCGTTGCAAGTTGGCGGGGCACCGTCACGCCTGCCCGCCGCGTGCGCTGAACGTCCGCTCCCACCCGTCGCGGTAGTCGTCGGTCGCGACCTGCGCCGGCTTGCTCGGCGACGACGGCGGCGCGCCGTGCGCGTACGAGCCCGTGACCTCGAACGTGCCGTCGCCTCGGTTCCTGGTCGTGACGTACTCCTCGCCCGGCGCCATCGGCGCCCCGTCGCGTGACGAGCGCATCGTCGAGAGCTGCTGCGTGTGGTCGGGGCGGTGCCGCGCGACGACCGCGGTGCCGTTCGGCAGCCGCGCGAGGGGCCGGATGAGATCCTTGTTCTCGCAGTCCCTCATCGGTTCTCCTCCGGCGGCGGCAGCGTTTCGCGGTTGGCGGCGAGGAACGTCCGCGCGCGGTCGCGATCATCTCGCGTCGCGAAGCCGCGCTCGGCGAGCGCGAGGTCCATCACGCAGCCCGGCCGATGGACGCCGGGCTCCTTCGCGTCGTGTAGGAACCAGTGGCACGCGGGGCAGCACTTGTCGCCGCGCTCGTCGTCCTGGCACCACTCCGCGAGCAGGAGCGCCCTGTCCACGTTCGTCACGGCACTCTCTCCCATTCGTAGCCGCAGGGGCAGTAGTGCTGGTGCTGCGCGCACTCGTACTTCGTCTCGCCGCACCACTTGCAGACGTCAGTCTTCATCCGGGGCCTCCCGATGAAGTGTCGCGCGTCGGTGCGGTCAGGCCACCGCTCAAGGCCACCGCCCACGCCTCGGCGCACTTATCCTGCTGCGCTTGCCACGCCTGCACCAACTCGCGGAGCGTCGGCGCGCCGATCATCGACCGCGCTTTGGCCGCGCTTCGGCGCGGCGCAGTTCCTCGAACTGCCGCTCCAGTTCCTTGAGCCGCGACTCGGCGCGTTCGAGTTTCGCCTCCGCCTCGTCGGCGCGCTTGCTCTCCTTGTCGAGCTGGTACTGCTTCGGGCTCTCGGCGAGCTGCTTGGTCAGCGCCTCGTTGCGCTTGTGCAGCTCCTCGACCTTCTCGCCGAGCGCGACCACGAGTGCGTTGAATGCGTGTTCGAGCTTCGTCATCTTCTCTCGCTTTCCAAACAGACCCATCGCCACCGCAGCGAGTAACCCGCCGCCCACCACGAGCGGCAGGATGCCGCCGATGACGCCCGGCCACGAACCGAGCGGGTTCTCCTTCGCGACGTTCGTGCTCACTTCGACCCCCGCTCCATCCACGCGAGCATCGAGGGTACGGCGCCCGCGCGCTCGTCCTGACGGTTCTCCACACCTTGTGGAGAAGGTGTGGCCCGCGTGCAGGCGGGGCGCCTCGTAGCGCTCATCGCTGCGGTCGCGTGCACCTTGTTCACGCGCCGACCTCGGGCGCCCGCACCAGCTCGAACTTCGTCGTCAGCCGGCTGAGCCGCACGAGCGACGTGCGACGCATCGAAGCGTGTTGTCCTTCGACGGTCTGCACGCGCGCCTTCTGCTCGAAGACTGCGATCACCTTCACCTTGCGCTCACTGTTGCGCCGGTCCTTGTCGCGCCACACCTGGTTGACCTTCACTTCCATCGCTCACTTCTCCTCTGCGTCTCGGATCTTGTTCTCGATGCGGCGCACGCGCTCTTCGGCGGCCACCCGTTTGTTGTGGAACTTGTCGAGCACCTTTAGGGCTCGCGATTCGATCTTGTCGTACTTCTTGTCAGCCAACGTGGCCGCCTTGGTCGCCTTCTTGACCGCGACTTGCGCGGTCTTGAGCTGCTTCTTCAGTGCGACCAGCTTCTTGTTCTTCGTCGACTTCATCGTCGTGCCTCCTCGATACATTCGTTGCACCAGCCCATGTCCGCTGCCGGTCGCTCGCCGCACTTGCAGCAGATGCGTACGGCAGCACCCCCCTCCATCGCCGCCTTCATGTCGGCCGTCACGTCTAGGACGCCCTCCACGTCGAGCGGCTTCGACAGCAAAAAGTTAGCAGCCACCAACTTCGCTTGCAGCTCGTCGTGCTCACGTTTGATCTGGTCGGCGAGCGCGACGAGCCGATCGCCGGACGGCTCGCCCTCATAGCCGAGCTTTGCAGCGATCTCGTCGCACGTGTCCTTGAACGCCTCTCGTACGAAGCTGGTTCGTGCTCTCTAGTCGAGAGACCTCATCGCGCAGCCGCTCGATGTCCGCGCGCATCTCTCGGAGGATGCGCTCGTCATCGCGAGCGCGAGCGACGAGCGCCTGCGCCTCGGCCTTCGTGACGAGCGACCCGTCCGAGCACCACGCGCAGTCCGCCTTCGCGTGCGCTTCGATGGTGTCCAGATCGACGCGATCTTGCTCGTCGCTCATCGGCTGGACTCCCTGTAGTCGCGTTCGATGAACCCACCGAGGTTCGAGAGCCCGACAACGAAAATGATGAGCACGACCTTCCACCACACGAGCCCGCCGGCGAGCACCGCCGCAACGCCGATGCAGACGTGGGGCGTGAACCTTGATGCCAGTTTCATCGCTGCCCTTGTTCCGCCGTCACGGTCCAGTCGTTCATCGTTGCCTCACCGTACGTCGCCACGATACCGCTTGTCAACGCCGGACTATCGGTCTACTCTTCCCCGGAACATGACTAAACCGAACGGCCGTCGCAAGTTGCGGCAAACCCAAGTCCGCATGGACGACGACTTCAAGGCGCGCATCCGAAAGTACCAAGCTGCGGTGCTCAAGAAGACGGGGCTCCCGATCAGCTTCTCGTGGGCCGTGCGCTCGCTCATCAACCAGTCGCTCGAACGCGAGGGCATCCGATGAGGTGGCAAGAGATTCAGCTCGGCCAGCGCGTGCGCGTACACGATGATCCCGAGCGGCAGTGGAAACACAAGGGGTCGGACGGCGCGTTCAAGATCGAAGGCATTGTCATCGGCATCAAGGTTGGCTGCGCTGTAGCGCTGCTCGACGTCGATCCGCTCGTGCTCGTGAAGTTCGACGCGTTCGACTGGGGCGAATACCCCGCGGCATCGGTGGAGGCTGCATGAGTGTGGTGCTGTGGATCGTCGTCGCGCTGACACTCGCGCTGTCCTTCTTCGCGGGCATGCGCATCGAGCACTGGCGATACAAGCGTCGGCTACGGCGCGGCGGGCGAAGCAACGCGGCGCTCAGCACACGCGGGCCGATACCACCATGCCCCGTCGACAACTGCCGCATCAAGGTGCCGCACTCGCACGCCGCTGCGCTCGTACGGCGGATCAAGGAAGGGTGATGGCGCGCAAGAAGAGGGTGTCCGCCCCCGACAAGCTCCGGCGCGACAGCGCGCAGGCAGACGTGTTGCGACGGGCGGCGCAACTGTTCGCCGACGAGACCGAGCAGATCGTCAAGTGTCCGCCCGGCGTCGGCAAGCTGTTCACGGCCGCCGCGCTGACGCTGATCGGTCAGAACGGCAGGCGCGTAGAGATCGAAGACGCCGAAGGTCGGACGATCCAAGTGACGCCAGAAGCGATGCAGCTCGCGGCGTTCGGCCTCTTCGCCGAGTCGATGTCGACGCTCGCGCAGGATGTACTCGCGAAGATGCCGAGCGGTAAGGCTCGGCGCAAGAAGAGGAAGAAGACGCGATGATGTTCGTCGGCGAGCGGGCGCGCGAAGCGCTCGCGGCGCACGGGGTGCTGCCGCGATGAGGATCTACTACTTCGGCTGCTGGTCTGGCGATCGCAGCGATGGGGGCCACTTCGTTTACACGCCCGATCGCGGACGCTTGCGGCTCGCCGGCTCGATGTGGGCGCTCGCGAAGGTCGATGCCATCGACGGCTTGTTCGTAGGCTCGCACGCGCCGCAGAGCGAGTGCGTGCTCGTCCGAATCATCAACGGCGGTGATGGTTGGACGATCGTGCAGTGCGCCGACTACACGGGCGACTCACGACCGGGCGGTAACTCCGCGCTCATCGCCGAGAGTATCCACACGTTCGCGGAGATGCGCGCGCTCTGGAAGCAGCGCTTCCCGGCGCAGTTCGAGCGCATCGAGAAGGCTGGCGCGCTCAGGATGCGAGGCAGCACATGAGCCGATCGCTGCGCCTGTCGCCCGACATCGCGCTCCCGCTCGACTGCGTGACGCAAACGTTCGCCGTGCTCGGCAAGCGCGGCTCGGGCAAGACCGTGACAGCGAGCGTGCTCACCGAGCAGATGATCGGCGCGCAGCTCCCGGTCGTCGCGGTCGACCCGATCGGTGTCTGGTGGGGCCTCCGGCACTCGCGCGACGGCAAGAGCCCCGGCTTGCCCGTCATCATCCTCGGCGGCGAGCACGCCGACGTGCCGCTCGAAGAGGCGGGCGGCGCCGTCATCGCCGACTTCGTGATCGAGCATCGGCAGCCAGTCGTGCTCGACTTGGGCCTCTTCTCGAAGAGCGCGCAGCGTCGCTTCATGGTGGACTTTGCAGAGCGGCTGTACCTCAAGAACCGCGACGCCTTGCACGTCATGCTCGACGAGTGCGACGCGTTCGCGCCGCAGCGCACGGAACACGGCGCCGAGCGGCTACTCGGAGCCGTCAACGACCTCGTGCGGCGCGGTCGCGCGCGCGGCATCGGCGTGACGCTCATCAGCCAGCGCCCGGCGCTCGTCTCGAAAGACGTGCTCACGCAGGTCGAGACGCTCATCGCGCACCGGATGACCGGCCCGCAGGACCGCGACGCCATTGAGCGCTGGATCGAGCACAACGCCGATTCATTGAGGGCAGAGGACGTGCTTGTGTCGCTCCAGTCGCTCGGCGACGGCGACGCGTGGGTCTGGAGCCCGAGCTGGCTCGGTGTGCTCCAGCGCACGCACATGAACATGCGCGAGACGTTCGACTCGTCGGCGACGCCGAAGGCGGGCGCGCGCGTCGTCGCGCCGAAGCGCGCCGCCGACGTCGACCTCGGCGCGCTGCGCGAGCGGCTCGCCGCGACGATCGAGAAGGCGAAGGCCGACGATCCGAAGGAGCTGCGCCGGAAGATCGCGG
>JACXTT010014738.1_pt1 | contig 10206 bp, 6 predicted proteins | sample 9270951 | NCBI WGS metagenome assembly JACXTT01 (sample SAMN15532306, study PRJNA645909) | rock metagenome | isolation source: weathered quartz diorite | place: Puerto Rico | collected 2017-06-21
GGGGCTGCTACTGAAGGGCGGTGTCAGGGGGCTTCGGGCCGCCCCGGTTGGTGAGTTGGTCCGGCCCGGGCTTTGGCTGTCGCCGGACGAACGGCTCGAGGTGGCGCTCGAGCGGATGGTTCAAGCTGAGCTCGGCCGGATGCCAGTCGTCAGGGACGACGTACTGGTGGGAAGCATCAGCCGTCCGGACATCAAATCCTATTTCGATCTGGAGTCTCGGCTCGGATTCCCACTTTCGGAGCTGACCTGCGATCTCTCGCCCGACGACCTCATGTTCGAAGGCAACCTGACTGAATATCTGATGATCGGCGCATCGGCCCTCGAATGCATTCGACGGGCACTGGAAGCCACTCGCACGCCCGTCGACAGAATCCTCGATTTTGGGTGTGGTCACGGCCGCGTGCTCCGAATGCTCAAACTGGCCTTTTCGGAGGCGGAGCTCACTGCCTGCGATCTTGACCCCGAGGCGGCTGCCTTCTGCGCCGGCAAATTCGGCGCCGAGGCCGCGGTCTCCCGCCGAGAGCTCACCCAAGTTGAGATCCGAGGGCCGTTCGACCTTATTTGGAGCGGGTCCGTGCTTACCCATCTGCCCGAGCATTCATGGCTCGAAGCCTGGCTATTCGAATCCCTACTCACCCCGGCCGGAACGGCAGTTTTCTCGACCCACGGGCCATGGGGCGCGGAGCAGCTCGGCTCTGGCGCGCTCGACTACGGGCTGTCGCGATCGGAGATTGCGGCCATGCTCGAAGGCTTCAAGCAGAGCGGCTTCGGCTATGTCGATTACGCGGGCCAGCGGGGCTATGGGATAGCCGTTTGCGCACCGCAGTGGGTGAGCCGTGCGATCGACGCGCAAGTCGGGCTTGAGCTTGTTGCCCACGAGCCTGTTGCATGGGCCGGCCATCAGGACGTCGTCGTTGTTTCCCGTGTCCCGTGAGTGTGCGTGGCGGTCGCTCCAGGGAAGGACCGGTTCGCTCACCCCGGATCAGTTGGCGGCCAACTCCCGGACTCGCTTTCAACGAGCGCCTCGATTTGGCGTTTCCACAGATGCGTGTGCAGCCATGCGTTGTAGCGGTTTGCGGGCATTCGAAGGTCGGCTGAGTACGACAGTGCCTCGAGGTGAAAGAGCTCGGCGTCCGGTGTGTACCAGTTCTCGAGGCCGAGCTCGCTGAGGCGCATGCAGAGGTCGGAGTCCTCGTAGTCGCCCTGAACGTACCGTGCCTGTAAGCCGCCGAGTTCCTCGTAGAGATTGCGCCTGATCATCAGGCACGCGCCCGACAGGAGCGGCACTCGCCGTGCGACGTTGGCCCCCGGGAAATCGCGGTGGAGCCCCCTGAAGAAGTGAGCGTCCTGCCACAGTGTGGATCCGGTCGGCTGATGGAAGTGCATTCCCGCGTGTTGGATCGAACCGTCCTCGTACAGCAGCTTCGGCCCAAGCGCGCCGATGTCGGGCTTTGACTCGTAGAACGAAGCAAGTTTCGTTAGCCAGCCCGGCTTGTCCGGGAGCACATCCGAGTTCATCAGCATCAGGAGGTCGCCACGGGCAATCGATGCACCTGCATTGTTCGCGTTCGCAAAGCCGACGTTGCTCTGGAGGACGGCGACACGAAGGGGAACGTCGTAGATCGGAAACAGCCGGCCCATGAGGTCGATGAGCTCGTCCTTCTGCTCGGGCGAGTCGAGCACGTAGACGAGGTCGGCCTCATTGATCTCCGGGTCCTGCGTGAATTCCGCCAGCTGCTGCTCGACGAGATCGATCCGTCGATAGAGCGGGATGACGATCGAGACCGAAGGTGCGGCAACCGGTGCGCCGAACGTCGTTACGGACTCGATCCGGGTAGCCGATTCGACCTGCTTCGCAAACCGGAGCATCGCCGGCATCACGTGGTTCTCCATCAGATGGTCGTTCGGGAGCCGCTCGCGTGCGACGTCGGCTAGGAGCTGGTTGCGGGTTACGACGGGGTCTCGCAGCAGGGGCGGACAAGGGGCTTCGAGCAACGCCCCGTCGGCGTTCTGCGTCTCCAGGATCCATCCGGTGCTGAGCAGGCTTGGCGACTCCAGCTCGAAGAAGCAGATGAAACCGGCGCGCTCGTCGGGGTTCCGCCGGCTTGGCACGCCGGCCGAGAAGTAAGCCGTCACGTCGGGTCGGCGAAACGTGAAAAGGCCGTTCGCGAGCTCGGCCCGTGCTCCCTCCGGGGACACGACAGTGAGCCGAGTTATCTCGGCCTCTTCGTCCCGAACCCATCCCGACAGGTAAAAGGACGTGTCGTCCACCGCCATGATGGAATCAGCCGAGATTCCACGCGGCCGATCGGGCGCGTGGACGTATCGTGGAAGGCGCTCCCGGAGTGCCTGCCGCAGGGAGAAGAGCGTTTCGCTCAAGGCGATTCCTCCCCGGCTCGGCTTGCCCACCAGGGCCTTCGCGAGGAATGACAAGACTCGCGCGCGATCCTCAGCGTCGAGCGGGCCAAGCTGCTCACGCGCGAAGGTCTTCGGGTCCGTCTCGAGCTGCCTGAGAGCCACTCTGCTCAACTCAAATTCGGCTTCTCCGTCGCGAACGACGAGGCTGTCCCGGCGACGCAGAGAGTGTGCCTTCTCCGGGATAAAGACCATCAGGAGACTACGTCCCACCTCCTCCCCGCCGGAGCGAAGACGATCGAGGCGCCGGCAGGTGACCTCGAAGGTGCGCTCGTCCTGCAGCAGGGTGACCGCGGGCGCAGGCCCGTCGAGTCGGTCGAGGCGCCCCGTCAAAAGCAGCACGCCGCTCGACAGGTTTGTTGCTCGGTCGAACGGATTCGACGCGACCGGCTCTTTCGTCGATGTCAGTTGCTCAAGAATGCGAGAGAACCTCCTCGGGCACGGCACCCAGGGTCTCGGATTCGGGCACCAGCAGGCCCTGGTACAGGCCTTCGAGCGATGCGACGTGGTCCCGCATCGTCCGCACGGGCGGGATTCCGCGGCGGAGCTTTTTCCAGAGGGCGGGCTCCTGCGCCGCCCGCAGCATCACGTCGGCCAGGCTGTCCGGATCTCCTCGCCGGAAGAAGAGGCCGTTGAGGCCATCCGTCACCTTCTCGGACATGCCCCCCATGTTCGAGCAGATCACTGGGCGACCGTGCTGGAATGCCTCCAGCACGGTGAGCGGCCCGGTTTCCCACCAGATCGACGGCACCACCACCCAGTCGACCTGAGCCATCAGCTTCGGCAGCTCGCGCGGTTGATATTGACCCACCAACGTCACTCTCTCGTCGGCCTCCTCGATCAGCTGCCGAAATTCGGTCTGGAACTCGTCTGAGGCCGTATCGAGGTTGGCTCCGTGGATCCGCAAGCGTCCTTCGAAGTCGGCACCGAGCCGTTCCATCGCCCTGATCAGGACGTCGGCACCCTTGTACGCGGTGAACTGGCCGAAGAAGCCAAAGCCGTTTCGGATGTCCGGTGGTCGCGACTCCGTGATCACGTTTGCCGCCGGGCGACCGTGCGGCAGATGGTGAATCTTCTCGCGCGGGACCCCCCAGTCCACGTACCGCTCCAAAGCGTAGGCACTCGGGGTCACGAACAAGTCGACCAGGCGAAGATGCGATTTGATGAATCGCTCCCTCATGAAGAATGCTTGCTGGCTGATGTCGGGAAAACATTCGTGGCAGCGTCTAGGGGAGGGTTCCTCACACATCTGGTTCGTGCCAGTTCGAAGCAGCTGACCGTCACGAAAGCAAATCGGCAGGTACTCGTGAAGGGTGTAGACGATTCGCGCATCCGGAAGGGTGTTTCGTGTGACTCGCAGGATGTCGTAGCCGAGGAACATCGTCTGCTGGAAATGCACGATCGCCGGTTTGACCTCCAGTAGGAAGTCGCGGAAGAACCGCGTGAGTGCGGTCTTCTGAGGCGACCGGCCGTAGAGCCAGTCGAAGTCGGATGCATCGGTGTAAAAGAGGTACTGATCGGGATCGTCTTCGCGTACGAGCGTGATCGGCCTTCCCTCGTGATAGCGCGAGGCGATCGAGAAAGGAGGCCCGCTGCGAGCCATGAACGTCGCCGCGAACTCTTCGCCTGCACGCACCTGCTCGAAGACCTCGAGCGCGTAACCCTCGGCTCCTCCGGGGCGGATCGCCGGGTGGTTGGCAGCGACGAACAGGACCCGTGGCTTGCTGCCGGCGTCAGACACCGGACAGCACCTTGGGCGGCCGCTTGACGCCATGTCGATCGTGCAGAAGGCTGCGGTAGAAGGTGCTGAGCGTGTCCACCCGTTGTCGAATCGATCGCACCTCCGGGATGCCCCCGGCGAGCCGCGCCCACAAGCCGTCTTCTGTGGCCGCGCGGCGCATCGCCCCTGCGAGGCTATCGGCATCGCCGCGGTGGAAGTGCAGTCCGTTGACGTCGTCGGTCACCTGCTCCGACATTCCCCCGATATCCGAGCAGATCACCGGCCGGCCGTGCTGAAACGCCTCACCGACGGTCAGGGGACCGGTCTCCCACCAGATCGAGGGAACGACCACCCAGTCGAGTCGCTCCATGAGCGAAGTGATCTCCGCGCGCTCATACGGGCCGAGCAGCCTGACCGTGCTCTTCGTGCGCTCCAATAGCTCGACGATCTCGTCCTGGAAGTCCTCCGGGCACGTATCGAGGTTCGCCCCCGAGATGAACAACGTGCCGTCGAAGTCCTCCCCGAGGCGCGTCATCGCCTGAAGGAGCACGTCGGCACCCTTGAACGGAGTGAATTGACCGAAAAAGCCGAACCGGTTCCTGGGGCGTGCACCAGTGTCGGGGCGGACGCGGGCGACCGGTCGATGCCCGTGCGGCTCGCACCGGATCTTCTCGCGCGGGATGCCCCAATCGACGTAACGCTCCAGCGCGTATGGACTCGGTGTGATGAACGAATCAACGAGATCGAGATGCGACTTTATGAAGCGCTTGCGCATAAAAAACGTCTGCTGGCTGATCTCGGGAAAGCACTCGTGGCACCGCCGAGGCGACTCCTCCTCGCAAATCTCGTTCGTTCCCGTGCGGACGAGCTGACCGTTCCGGTGACAGATCGGGAGGTACTCGTGCAGGGTGTAGACGATCGGGACGTCGGGCAGCGCGTTGCGCGTAACGCGAAGGATGTCGTAGCCGATCCACACGGTGTGCTGAAAATGGACGATGTCGGGCTGTATATCGAGGAGGAAGTCGCGGTAGAACCGCGTCAACGCGCGCTTGTTCGGTGAGCGACCGAAGATCCAATCCCAGTTCGAGAGGTCGGTGTAGAAGAAGTACTGATTCGGGTCCTGGTTGACGAGCGTCACCGGTCGGCCCTCGTGGTGGGCCGAGGCGACCGAAATCGGTGGGCCGCTACGCGCGAGGAAATAAGGCTCGAACTCACCGGCGTCCCGAATGGCCTCGTAGATGTCGAGCGCGTAGGCTTCGGCGCCGCCGGGCCGGATCGCCGGGTGATTGTGGCCGATGTATAGAACTCGCTGCTTACGTGCGTCGGTCATCACGGCGAGCGCGGAAGATCACCCTCTTCAGCCTCTGGCCCAGTGACCGAGCGCTTCCGTTCCTCTCTTCGAGATCGGTTGGGATCCGGATGCCTTCGGTGCCGCCGGGGCGCGGCGACTTCTGCAGTTCGTAGATCTCACAGAGATTCGCCTGCCGGGTTACGAGCCGATGCGACTCTTGAAGGTGCTCAGAGAGCCCCGGCTGGTCTTCGAGCCAGGCGAAAAGCGTTTTGGGCAGCACCAGGAAACGCACGTCGCTGTCCGCGATGCGCTCGAGCTGCTCGCGGAGACTCGTCGGGTCGCCCTCGGCGATGCGGGGGATGAACCAGGTCTCACAACGTTCGAGCGTGATGCTGTCCTCCCGCGCGACGAACAACAGTGCGGTGCGAGCGTCCCCCGGCAGCAAACTCGGAAGCAGATCGTTCAATTGCTCGGCCACCTGCGAGTCCGGAGACTGGGACATAGAGCCCCTATCGGCAGCGCCGCTGCCGTTTTCAGTCAGGGCTGCGATCCAGCAGTGCTCGCCGGCCTCGACGACGCGGTAGCGGTGCTCGATGTACTGCTTGAACCCGTTGTAGTACTCCAGCCACCAAAATGCGGTACTGGGCAACAGCAGGTAATCGGCGCCTCGGGTCCGCATGTTCTCGAGCAGGGCGATCGCTGCGTCGCTGTCGGCCGGGTGGTAGCCGGCGTACCTTCCGTCCTCGGCCTGAGGGAAGTGCAATGCCCTCCGCGCGCCGAGCTCGAGCAGCTTGTCGTCGCCGCGGCTGATCACCAGAACCGTGGCGTTAAATGGGACGACCCGATCCACGACCTGGCGGATCGCGCCAATCAGATGGTCGTAATCGCCAGCAGAAATCTGGGCGGAGGCTGAGCCCCCACCCTCGGTTCCAACGCTCAACATGCCTCTCGTCCGCTAGAAGAGAACGTCGAATAACCCCGGAGGCCAGTGTACCAATGGCTTTCCGCTCGACGCTCGGCTAACTCACCGCTTGCAACGGCCCCGATTCGGAGTAGCCGAAGTCCGCCAACGCCTCGCCGAAGGCATCGTTGCACAAGTCCCGGAAGGCCGAATCCCGCTCGTTCCGCCAACGACCGATCGAGCTGTGCGGGTCGTTGCTGGTGCGGTGCTGAGAGACCATCGTTGGATCGAAGCTCGTGCCCGGCAGATCCGGCACGGGCTTGGCACCCGCCTCGAGCATCTCGTCGATCGTCGAGCTGGATCGGTCGAGGCCGAGGTAATCCAAGAGCGATCGGAGCGTCTCTCGTGGCCGAAAGACCAAGTCCTCGTAACGCAAAAGGTGCGCGCGGTCCCGCCTTGCCAGCCAACTCTGGCGGAAATCGAGCGCCATCTTCCTCAGGTCGCCGACCAGGTACTCCTCGTCCGTCAGACCGGGCGGGCGGCCAAATCCAGTGAACCCACGCTTGTCGTCAAACGCGAAGATCGATGAGGCCATGTCCCGAAAGTCACGTACCAGAAACACCTCCCGCGCGTCCGGATAGAGCTCCCAGGTCACCGCTGGAACGAACGTTGGCGACATGTGCTTCTCCGCAAAGTACACCGGGGTCTGTTGGCCTTGACTGCGAGCAAGTGTCAGGTACCAATCGTCGATGCTCCGCTGGCAGAACGACGCAAGCCGTTCGACGTATGTCTCGGCGCTGAAGGTCGCAAGATCCGGCTGCTCGAAAACGCTTTCGTCCCAGTACGGGTTCTTCCCGACCCAGTAGAGCTCCTTGTGGAAGTCATCAGGTCTGGCCGACTCCATCAGATTGCCTGGCTCCGACAGGACTCGGAGCATGTGGAGCCAATACTTGGCCGGCGCCGACTCATACGGGAATCGCCTGTAGACGACCACTTGGTCGTGGGCCATCAGGAGCTTCATGACCCACGTGCTCCCGGTGCGCCCGAGGCACGTCAGCATCAGTGGCCGCAGACCTGGCGGGTAGTCGATCTGAACGGGAGTGCGAGAGACCGCGATCCGCGCGAACAGGACACGCGAATCATCGGCCAGCACCACGTACAAAAGGAGCTCGGTCTCGGCTTCCAAGCCCAAAAGACCTATCAACGCATGGAAATTGCACTGCGTCCCCGCGGGAATGTCGCCGATCGCCCGAATGACATCTGGCCTCAGTCCGCGGACTGGAGCGACCCGAATGACGGCTCCCTCGTGCACGACCTCGATCGCCCTGGCCTCTGATTCGCTGCCCACGACCCAGCCGATTATGTGCAGAACGTGCAGGTTGCTTCGAGCGCCGGGGATAGGTGTGTCGAGTTCGGCACCGCGCAGGTGCTCGAGGCGCTCCGCGGGCAGGCTCACTTGCTTTACGTGGTATGTCACCGATTGATCGAGCGCGCTGGAAGTAACGAAAGATCGTCGACCGCTTTGGGCTCGAGCGGAAGCGCCGAGCCCCCATTCCCTTCATGCGACCCCATGACGGCGGCAATCACGGAGTCCCACAGCTGCGTCTGCAGCCAGCCGTTATAGGAGGTCGCGAGCTGACGAACCGGCGAGGGATATGACTGTGCCTCGAGGTGATAGAGCTCGACGTCGGCCGTGTACCAATTGTGCCGCCCGGCTTGAATCAACCGAATGCACAGATCCGAGTCCTCGTATCCGCCTCGGACGTAGGATTCACTCAGGCCACCGTGCTCCTCGTAGAGCTCTCGTGCGATCAATAGGCAGGCCCCTGTCACCGCTGGAACGGGACGGCTGAAGCGCGCCTCTGCAAAGTCGCGGTGAAAGCCCTTGAAATAGTGACGGTTGGACCACGTGCCGGACTCGAGCTCTCGCTCGAAGTACATACCGGCGTGCTGAATCGAATCGTCTTCAAAGAGAAGCTTCGCGCCGAGCGCCCCGATCTCAGGCGTACCGTCGTAAAAGCCGCACATGCGCTCGAGCCACCCTGAGGTCGTGGGGATGACATCCGAGTTCAGCAGCAGCACGAGCGGAGCATGGGTCTGCTCGAAGCCGAGATTGTTGGCGACCGAGAATCCTGAATTGCGGTTCAGCAGCACCACCCGGAACGGGATTCCGTGGAGCGCGTGCAGGTGCGGTGCGTCACGAAGGAGCTCGGGCGCGAGCTCAGGAGAATCGAGGACGTAGACCAGCTCCACGTCGCGCCCGAAGCTTGGATCGCGTCCGAACTGAGCGAGCTGATGCTCGACCAGGTCAACGCGCTCGTAGAGCGGTACGACGACCGAGACCCGCGGCTGCTTCGGAAGCACGCCGTAGTCTCGCGTTTCGGCGATCGCGACGGCCTTTCTCGAGTAGTGCCGCAGTCTCTCCAGCGCGGGCCGCACGTGCTCGCTCCGGAGGCGTTCGCGATCCAGGCGATCGGCGGCGAACTCGGAGAGGATGCGGTTCATGACGTCCATCCGATCCCGCACCACTTCGGGCACCGGCGCCTCGACCCCCCGTCTCAGGCCGTCGTCCATCTCGACGAGCCAGCCACGGTCGAGGACACTCGGGGCCGCGAGCGTGACGAAGTTCACCAACCCATGACCGGTTTCCTGGCGGCTTTGCCCTGCGAAGAGAGCCTCGACGTCCGGACGAGCGAACCGGAACGCTCCATCGAGAAGATCGGCCTGCTGGCCCTCCGGCGAAATCGCGGTCACGGTTGCGTTGTGGTCGGCGTCTCTGCTCCATCCGGCGATCCAGAACGACCGCTCGTCGACGGCCAGGATCGTGTCGATGAAGACGATCTGCGGGGCCTCGGCGTCGATGACCCTTGCGGCAAGTGGCTCCCTCAGGGCATCACGGAGGCGGTGGAGCCGGCGCGCGAGCGTGAAGCCCTCCGGCTGCTCGAGCGCGCTCGCGGACGCCGCCATCAGATCCCGTGCGAGGTGCTCACGCGAGCGCCTGGCTCCACCGACGAGGGCCCGCTCGGTCAGCACCTCTATGTCGACCGCGCGATCGACGAGCTGATCCGCCGGGATCTTGATCGCGACTTTACCGCCGCGCGATAGGACCAATGACCACACCCCCCGCGCGATTTCCACGGGAAGCGGAATGAGGATTACGCCGAACCGTGAGGAATCGTCCGTTTCATACTCAGTCACCCGTGCCTCGATCGGCTGGGCGGCACCGTCATGTGAGATGCCCGCGGTCCACGGCCCATCGCACCGGAGTCCCGCAATCAGGAGCAGCCGGCTGTTGAGAAAGGACCATAGAACGCCAGCCTCCGCCGTCGCCTCAGACGGCGCAGGCCTGCGGGCGAGCGCGCGAATCAGCCTTTTCCAGAGAGAGCGGATCAAATCCCGCTGACCGCCAGGCCAAGGTCCGCTCGCACGGCTGCCTTCTGGTCCAGAAGCTCACGATAGATGCGGCCGAGGTTCTGAGTGTGCTCTTCCATCGAGAACACCGGCTCGATGCCTGCTCGGAGCCGGTCCCAGAGACCCGGTGTCGCGATACCCCGTCTGATCGCCTCCGCAAGTTGCGTTGGATCGCCAGCCCCGAAATGCAGCCCGTCGACGCCATCGGTGACCTTTTCGGCCATGCCGCCGATGTTGCTGCATATGACGGGCCTCCGATGAAGGAATGCTTCCTGGATCACGAGAGGCGAGTTCTCCCACCAGCGCGATGGCACGACCACCCAGTCGACGTCGGCCATCAGCCCGGGCAGGCTCGCGTGGTCATAGGCGCCGGCGAACGTCACGTTGTCCAGCACCCCCTGGAGCATCTCGTGGAAGCGCGCCTGCATCGATTCAGTTTGCAGGCGGAGGTTCGCCCCATGAATCCAG
>JACXTT010014739.1_pt1 | contig 10206 bp, 10 predicted proteins | sample 9270951 | NCBI WGS metagenome assembly JACXTT01 (sample SAMN15532306, study PRJNA645909) | rock metagenome | isolation source: weathered quartz diorite | place: Puerto Rico | collected 2017-06-21
GTGTGGCCCACCGGGCGCGTTGGGGACGGTCACTTAGAGCCTGCGGTGGTCCGTCGCTGCGTTCTGTGGGGCCGTGATGTTGACGTAGTACAAACCGGTCAGTCCCTTGCCGAAGAGGCGGGTCTCATCGAGGTAGTCGTGGCGGAACCAGAAGCCGGTGGTGTCCACCTCAGGATGCGCGCCGTCGTAGATGCCGACCAGATCGAAAGTCCAGGTGTTGCCGACCTTCGGACGATTGAAGGTGGCCTGCAGCGGGATCTTGTCGCCAATCTTCCAGTGATAGCGATCGATCAGCTTGCGGCCGGCGATGGCGCCGGTGCGCGTTTGAATCCACGCCGCCTTCTGTTCGGGCGGGATGACGTACTCGGGATAGATGTCGGCGAACTTCGCCGGCTCGACGGCGATCTGGGGGAATTGGATCTTCTCATCGCGGTAGATGCCGCCGAACCACGCGGCCTGGCTGCTCTCGGCGATCCCGTCCACCCGGTCGATCTGCCCCTGATAGCTCTGCGGGAGTGGCTGGATGAGGGAGATCTTGTGGCGGACCACGAGCCGGTCGGCGCCGGCTACGCTCACGCCCATTTCGAAGCCTTTCCTGATGGCGGAGAGATAGGCGAAGAGGATGAAGGCCACTACGATGGACAGCATCGTCAGCAGCGTGCGCAGCTTGTGGCGCTTGAAGTTGGCGAAGACCAGCCGGGCGAACTTCACGCCGCCATCTCCGTGGAGATCTGCCCGTCGAGCAGGTAGAGCCGGCGCGAGGCGCGCGAGGCAGCGTGCGGATCGTGCGTGACCATGACGATGGTCTTGCCGTGCTCGCGGTTGAGGGCGTGCAGCAGGTCGAGGATGCCGTCGCCGGTCTTGCGATCGAGATCGCCGGTCGGCTCGTCGGCCAGGATCAGCGCGGCATCGGTGACGATGGCGCGCGCGATGCCCACGCGCTGCTGCTCGCCGCCGGAGAGCGTGCGGGGAGTATGTCCGGCGCGATGCTCCAGGCCGACGATCCGCAGCGCGGTGGCCACGTGTTGCTTGCGCTCGCGCTTGGAGAGCGACGTCAAGAGCAGCGGCAGCTCGATGTTGCGCTCCGCGCTCAGCACCGGCAGGAGGTTGTAGAACTGGAAGACGAAGCCGATATTGGCCGAGCGCCAGCGCGCCAGCTCGCGGCGCGAGAGACGGTCGATCTGTTGACCATCGACGGTAACGCCCCCGGCGCTGGGGCGGTCGAGCCCGGCGATCAGATTGAGCAGCGTGCTCTTGCCCGATCCCGAGGGGCCCATCAGCGCCAGGAACTCGCCGCGGGCGATCTGCAGATCGAGCCCGTGCAGCACGTGAATGTCTTCGCTGCCGCGGCGGAAAACCTTCTCCACGCCGCGCATGGTGACCAGCGCTTCGCTCATCACTTCTTCTCCTCGATGCGTACTTTGTCGCCGTCGGCCAGATCGGCCGGCCCTTCGATGACCACCTGTTCGCCGTCGCTCAAACCCGCGGCGACGCGCGCGCGGTCGTTGTCCGTCGATGCCACCTTCACCGCCCGCTTCTCCACGCGGTCGGCGCGCAACACGAAGACGATGTCCTGATCGCCGGCGTGACGAACCGCCGCCTTCGGCACTTCGATGACCGCCGCCGCCGCGGCTGCCGGCGTCTCATCGATGAAGGCCACCTTCACTCCCATGTCGGGGAGGATGCGCGCGTCCTTGGCGTCGAAGCCGATGCGCACCTTCACCGTCGCCTTCTGCCGGTCCGCCGTGGGCACCGCGGTGATGACGTGCGACGGGATCTTCCAGTCGGGGTAGGCGTCCAGCACCGCCTCCACTGCCTGCCCGGGACGCACACGGTTGATGTACGCCTCGGCCACGTCCACGTCGATCTCCAGCGAGTCCATGTCCACGACGGTGCAGATGCCGGTGCGCGTGAAGCCGCCGCCGGCGGAAACGGGGGAGATCATCTCTCCCGGCTGCGCGTCCTTGGAGACCACCACGCCGTCGAAGGGGGCGCGGATCTCGATGTCCTCGACGCCTTGCCGGCTGATGGCCGCGTTGCGCTGCGCGACTTCGAGGGCGTCGGTCTGCGCGGCCAGGCGCGCGCGTTGCGCGTCGAGGTCGGCGCGCGCGCGGTCGAGATCGGCCTTGCTGGTGATCTGATTCGCGGCGAGCTGCCGCGCGCGGTCGTAATCGAGCTGCGCCTGCGCGATGCGCACGCGCGTCTCCTGCAGCGCGCTCGACGCCTCGGCCGCCTGCGCTTCGGAGAGGCGGAGGGTCTTGCTGGCGTACGCGTCGTCGAGGCGCGCCAGCACCTGCCCGCTCTTCACGTGCAGCCCTTCCTCGATGAAAATCTCCGACACCTTGCCGGTGACCTTCGACGATACCGTGGCCTGCCGCCGCGCGGTGACGTAGCCGCTGGCGTTGAGCACCGCACCGCGCGTCTCGCCCGCCAGCGATTTCGCCGCCGCCACGCGGACCGTCTTCCCCTTCGGCCGGGCCATCCAGTATCCGAGCGCGGCGACGGCGACCAGCACCACGGCCAGGCCGATCCACATCGGCGTGCGGTTTTGCGCCGTTTTCGGACGATTGATGCGGAGCTCGTCGAGGGTGGCTTTGTCGACCGTCATTAGCAATGCAATCCTTAGCGAAGCGAAGGATCTTTGGTTACACCGCTCGAAAGGTGCCCATGGGCAGCGAGCGATCGGTGTGACCAAAGATCCTTCCGCTTCGCGTTGCTCAGCGTCAGGATAGAGTTTTTAACACCCCTAACACCAAAGCAGTGAACTGCTCCTGCACGCGCGCGGTGGTGTCCATCACTTCCGTCATAGCAATGCAATCCTGAGCGAAGCGAAGGATCTTTGATTACACCGCTCGAAAGGTGTCCATGGGCAGCGAGCGATCGGTGTGAGCAAAGATCCTCCGCTTCGCGTTGCTCAGCGTCAGGATAGAGTTTTTAACACCCCTAACACCAAAGCAGTGAACTGCTCCTGCACGCGCGCGGTGGTGTCCATCACTTCCTGATGCGTCAACTTCTGCTTCAGGATTCCGGCGGCCATGTTGGTGATGCAGGAGATGCCGAGGACGGGGATGCCCATGTGCGACATGGCGATCACCTCGGGGACCGTCGACATCCCCACTGCGTCGGCGCCCAGCGTGCGCAGCATGCGGATCTCCGCTGGCGTCTCGTATGTCGGGCCGGAGAGGGCGAGATAGACACCTTCCTTGAGCGTCATTCCGAGGCCCTTCGCCACCTCGTTCGCTACCGCTCGTAGAGTCTCCGGATAGGCCTCGCTCATGTCGGGGAAGCGCGGTCCGAGCTCGTCGATGTTCGGTCCGAGGAGCGGGTTCGCACCCATCAGATTGATGTGATCGGAGATCAGCATCAGATCGCCCGGCGTGTACGACGTATTCACGCCGCCGGCGGCGTTGGTGACGATGAGCGTCTTGATGCCGAGGCGGCCGGCGACGCGCGCCAGGTGGACGACGGCGCGCATGTCGTGGCCTTCGTAGAAGTGCATGCGGCCGGCCAGCACTACGACGGGGAGCGTGCCGGCGCGGCCGATGATCATCTTTCCGGAGTGGCCCCATACCGTCGACGCGGCGCCGCCGGGGATCTCGCTATAAGGGATGCCGGTCTCCACGTCGAGCGCGTCGACGACGTTGCCCAGTCCGGAGCCGAGGACCACGCCGACGCGCGGCTGGAGCTTCGTGCGCGAACGGACGAAGGCGACGGCTTCATCGATGGCTTGAATCATGGCGGCGGAGTATAGCGGCGAACGGCGAACGGCGAACGGCGAACGAGGAACGCGGAACGCGGAACGAGGAACGAGCGAAGTTCCTCGTTCCTCGTTCCTTGTTCCTCGTTTATCCTGCCTCCGTCCCAAATCGGTCAAAGGAGCGACGATGGAGCGTTTTTCGGCGCTGATCGGGTTCGTGGTCATCCTCGGCATCGCCTTCGCGCTGTCGAACAACAAGAAGGCCATTCGCTGGAAAACGGTGGGGTGGGGGCTGCTGCTGCAGATCATCATCGCCATCTGCGTGCTGAAGGGGGAGCTGATCGCGCGCGCCTTCGCCTCGGTCGCGCCGCCTTTGGAGCGGTGGGGCGCCGCGCTCATCTTCATCATCGTCGCGGTGGTGGTGGCGCAGGCGGTGAAGCTGGTGGCCGTCGAATCGCGCCGCTTCGTCTGGTATGCCTTCGGCGTCTTCGCCGTTTACTTCTTTCTCGCTTTCAACCTGCTGGCCTTCCTCTTCCAGAGGCTCAAGGACGTCGTCAACGTCCTGATCGGCTACAGCGGCGAGGGATCGAAATTCGTTTTCGGCGAGCTGGGGGTGCAGAACAGCGCGAAGATCGGCTTCATCTTCGCCACGCAGGTGCTGCCCACGATCATCTTCATCGCCTCGATCTTCGCCGTCCTCTACTACCTCGGCGTGATGCAACTGGTGGTGAAGTTCTTCGCCAGGGTGATGAACCGTTTCATGGGCGCCTCGGGAGCGGAGGCGACCTCGGTGGCCGCGTCAATCTTCATGGGACAGACCGAGGCACCGCTAACCATCCGCCCGTTCCTGCCGGAGATGACCATGTCGGAGCTGATGACCATCATGACCGCGGGGATGGCGCATATCTCCGGCGGCATCATGGCCGCCTACGTGCTGGTGGCCAAGGTGGACGTCATCCATCTGCTCACCGCGGTGATCATGACCGCGCCGGGGGCGATCATGATGTCCAAGATCATCGTGCCGGAGGTGGACAAGCCGACCACCGGAGGCGACGTCGAGGTGGTGGTGCCGAAGCAGGACGTAAACGTCATCGACGCGGCCGGGCGCGGCGCGATCGAGGGGTTGCATCTGTCGCTCAACGTCGCCGGCATGCTCATCGCCTTTATCGCCCTGGTGGCGCTGATCAACGGGATGTTCGCCTACGTGCACACGCAGGCGGCGTGGTTCCCGCGGAGCCTGGACGTAGTCATGGGATGGGTCTTCAGCCCCATCGCCTGGGCCATGGGTGTGGCGCGCAAGGACATGTTCACGGTGGGCAATCTCCTCGGCACGCGCATGGTGCTCAACGAGTTCGTGGCCTTCGCCAAGCTGGGCGAGCCGGGCGTCGGCTCGAGCCTCGACCCGCGCAGCTTCGTGATCACCACCTACGCGCTGTGCGGCTTCGCCAACTTCTCGTCGATCGCCATCCAGATCGGCGGCATCGGCTCGCTGGCGCCGTCGCGCCGCAGCGACCTGGCCCGCCTCGGCCTGCGCGCCATGATCGCCGGAACGCTGGCGAACTTTCTGACGGCGACGATCGCGGGGGTGTTGTTGTAGTCCGACGTCTATCCTGAGCGAAGCGAAGGATCTTTGGTCACACCGAGCGCAGGCTGCCCATGGGCACTAAAAAAAAATCAGGATTGAAATGGGTCTCTTTGGTCACACCGAGGGCAGGCTGCCACATGGGCACTCTCCGAGCGGTGTAACCAAAGATCCTTCGTTTCGCTCATGATTGACTTGAAGCGAGCTCCTCCACCAACTGGCGCATGTCCTCCGGCATCGGCGCTTCGAAGACGCCCTGCGGAATGATGATGCGCGCCGCGTGCAGCGCCTGTCGCGGGAACGAGGCGATCGCTTTCTGCAGGCGCTTGTCGGGAATCCCGCGCCACTGCGGACCGGAGTAGAGGGGGTCGCCGATGATGGGATGCCCGATCGATTTCAGATGCACACGGATCTGGTGCGTGCGGCCGGTGCGCAGGGTGCAGCGCACGAGTGACGCGTGGCGCAGCGGCGCCACCACTTCGTAGTCGGTGACGGCGCGGCGTCCTCCGGCGACGGCCGCCATCCGCTTGCGGTTGCGTGGATCGCGCCCGATCGGCGCGTCGATCGTTCCGGGCGATCGCTGCGGCGTCCCGTAGACCACGGCGAGATACTCCTTCCGCACCCGGTCGGATCCCCACATCTCCGAGAGCGCGCGGTGCGCGGCGTCGTTCTTGGCGATGACCATCACGCCGCTGGTGTCTTTATCCAGGCGATGCACGATGCCGGGGCGCAGCTCGCCGCTGACGCCGCTGAGGTCCTTCAGGTGAAAGAGCAGCGCGTTGACCAGCGTGCGATCGGCGTGTCCGGCGGCGGGATGCACCACCAGGCCGGCGGGCTTGTCGATTACCGCGATGTCGTCGTCTTCGTAGATGACGGTGAGCGGAAGGTCCTGCGAGACGATCTCTGCCGCGGCGGGAGGGGGCACATCGATCTCGATCTCCTCGCCGGCAGTCACATGCGCCGACGGTTTGCCCGCCACGCGCCCCGCGAACGTGACACGTCCGTCACCGATTAGCCGGACGATGAAACTGCGGCTGAGCTCGGGAAGCAGCGCGGCCACGGCGCGATCGAGACGCGCGCCGTCGAGGTCGGATGAGACGATCACTTTCATTGAACCTGCGGAGGCAGCGTGCTAGGATCGGCCGTCCATCAGCCGAAATGCTGCGGTGACATTTTTATTCTCACTTCCGTAGAATGTGTAAGCGATCTGGCAGTCCGTCAGTCTGACTCCAAAATACTCGCAGCAAAAGGGGAGATTATGTTCAAAGCGAAACATTGGATGGTGGCCGCGGCGATGGTGCTCGTGGCGTGTGGCGCCATGGCGAGCAACTTCCGCGTGGCGGATCAGGTGTATCTGCCTGTGGCCGGCCATGTCCAGGGCGGATCGGTACTGTTCGTATCGGACGTCTTCATCTCGAATCTGAGCACCGACTCGGTGCAGGTCTCGCTCATCTACGGGCCGCAGAACGGAAGAGGTAATTTCCAGACCTTCCCGAACAAAATCACGCTCGCACCGAACGAGCGGAAGGAGTACGTCGACTTCTTCAGCGTCGTCCTCCCCGAGATCTCCAGCCCGTTCGGACTGCTGGTCTTCAATGGCTGCAAGGCGAACTCCGACTGCACGCCGGATCCGCTCAACGGGGAGAACGCCAACTTCCGTCCGATCAGCGTCGAGAGCCGCATCTACAGCATCCCGGTCGGCGGCAATCCGGCCACCGCGGCATCGAACGGTCAGGACATGCCGGGTATCCCCTGGTACAACTTCGTCTCCTCCACCGAGTCCGCGGCAGGGCTGGCCAAAGTCTTCATCACCGGCTTCCGCAGCAACACCGGCTACCGCGGCAACCTCGGCGTGGTGAACGCCTCGCAGTTCTCCACCACCACCATCGTGGCCACCCTGCGCGACGGCGCTACCGGCAACCAGGTCGGCAATCAGAAAATCTTCACCCTTGCGCCGCTGACCTTCGAGCAACCGAGCCTCACGGCCGCCTTCGGCACAGTCGGCAGCGGCACGAACCTCTACATCGACCTCGAGCAGGGCGCCTCCACCCCGACCGCCGACGCGCACGCCAACGGCTGCGACAACGGCTGCCCGGCCTATCTCGCCTTCGGCTCGGTTCTCGATAACCAGACCTCGGACGCCACCACGCTCGAGGCGCAGTACAAGATCGCGCTGAACAACGTACAGATCGGCTGCATTTACACCCCCGACCAGTTCACCTGTCAGCAGAAGATGGGCGGCGTGCCGCTGCATCGGGCGGCGAAGCATCAGTTCTGATTTTCATTCCATCGAATGCATGAGGCCGCGCCGCAAAGCGCGGCCTTTTTTTCGCCACCGACCAACGGAATCGCTTGCCGCGACAGTATGTTGTAGGCGCTTGTTGCTGGTGGTATTATCCACATTCGACAGCTTTCGAGGGTTATCGAAAGCGGCCGATTCGGCCGCTTTTTTTGTTGTATGAGCGGTTTACCGGAACGGGTGGAGCAGCAGATCGAGAAGATCGTCTCGTCGGAAGGTCTCGAGCTTGTACACATCGAGTACCGGAAACAGGGACGCGGCTTCCTGCTGCGGGTGGATATCGACAAAGAGGGAGGGGTGAACCTGGAGGATTGCGAGCTGGTCTCGCACCAGATCAGCACCTATCTCGACGTCGATGATGTCGTTCCCGCGGAGTACGAGCTTCAAGTCTCCTCTCCCGGGCTCGACCGGAAGTTTTACAAGCCCTCGGATTACGAGAAGTTCAAGGGGCGGCTGGTGCGGGTGAAGACCTCGCAGCCGGTCCGCGGACTTCACGTGATCGTCGGCAGGTTGAAAGAGTTCGATGGCAGCAGGGTGGTGGTGAGCGATCCGAAGATGAAGAAGGATCCGGACTACGAGATTCCGATGGGCGTGATCAAAGAAACTCGGCTGGAGGTTGAGATTTAGGTTGCTGAGTTGCTGGGTTGCTTGGCGGTAAAGCCCAGCAACCCAGCATCTGAGCAACCCTAAACGGAGCAACGATGTTTGACGAGAACCTGAGCAAGAACATCAAGGCACTGGCGTACGAGAAGTCCATCGACGTCGAGCGCGTCTTCAAGGCGCTGGAAGATGCCCTGGCCACCGCCGCGCGCAAGTACTACAAGACGCGCGAGCCGATGGAGACCGTCATCGACCGCGTCAGCGGCCAGATGACCATGTACGTGATCAAAGAGGTCGTCGAAGATGAGAACCAGATCGAAGACCCGCAGGCGCAGTGGACCCTGGCCCAAGCGCGCACGATCGATCCGAACGTGGGAGTGGGCGGCAAGATCCGCCTCAGCTATCTGAGCAAGGAAGTGGTCGACGTCGTTCGCGACCCCAATACGCAGATCCGCACCTGGGAAGCGCAGAAGATCGACGGCGACGTCGAGCAGGGCGACGAGGTGCACATCCCCATCACCAAGCAGGCCGACGAGTTCGGGCGCATCGCCGCGCAGTCGGCCAAGCAGGTGCTCTACCAGAAAGTGCGCGAGGCGGAGCGGGAGAAGGTCTACAACGAGTTCGCCGGCAAGGTGGGCGAGCTGGAGAACGGCTACGTCAAGCGCTTCGAGCGCGGCGACATGATCATCGACCTCAACGGCAAGACCGAGGGGATCATCCCGCGCTCGCAGCAGTCGCGCGCGGAGCGCTACTCGCAGGGCGACCGCATCAAGGCGGTCATCGTCGACGTGCACACCCAGCCGAAGGGGCCGCAGGTGGTGCTCTCGCGCACCGATCCGCGGCTGCTGATCAAGCTTTTCGAGATGGAAGTGCCGGAGATCTACGACGGCACGGTAGTCATCAAGGGCGCCGTGCGCGAGCCGGGCGAGCGCGCCAAGATCGCGGTGATGTCGCGCGAGCGCGACGTCGACCCGGTGGGCGCCTGCGTGGGCATGAAGGGCTCGCGCGTGCAGTCCATCATCCGTGAGTTGCGCGGCGAGAAGATCGACATCATCCCCTGGAAGGAAGACGTGGTCGACTTCGCGCAGAACGCGCTGGCGCCGGCGAAGATTACCCGCGTCTCGGTCACCAGCGACGAGATGGCCCACCGTCCGCACCTCGACGTGATCGTCGACAACGACCAGCTCTCGCTGGCCATCGGCAAGCGCGGGCTGAACGTCCGCCTGGCGGCGGAGCTGATCGGCGCCAAGATCGACATCAAGTCGGAAGAGGAAGTGAAGGGGGAAGTGGCCGACGCGCTCAGCGCCATGCTGCAGGAGGCGATGGCCGAGCAGCGCACGCAGATCAACGTGCACGACATCGACGAGATGCCGGCCGAATGGGCGGACACCCTGGAGGAAGCGGGCTACGACGACCTCGACTCCGTGGTCAATGCCACTCCCGAAGATCTCGCCGCCATCGAGGGGGTGGACGAGGAGATGGCGGCGCAGATGATCGAGCTGGCGCGCAAGCACGAGCAGGTCGAGGAACAGCAGTCCGGGGACGAAAGCGAGGCCTCGCCCGAAGAGGCAGCCGAGCCGACGCAAGAAGAGGCGCAAGTGGAGTAAAAAGGTTGCTGGGTTGCTAGGTTGCTCGGTTGCCGAGCGGCCAACCCAGTAACCCAGCAACCAAGCAACTCAGGAGATTCAATGGCGGCAGCAAAGTTTGGAGTGAGCGACATCGCGAAGAAGATGGGCAAGCCTGAGAAGGAAGTCCTCTTCCAATTGCAGTCGTTCGGCGCGGACATCACCGACCCGAGCCAGGTGCTCGAGCCTGAGGTGATCCAGGCGCTCATCACCGGCAAGAAGCTGGTCACGCGCACCCGCAGCGTCATCATGCGCGAGGACAAGCCCGTGCTGGCCGCGAAGAAGGAAGCGGTCCGCCCGCCGCGGCCGATCGTCAAGCCGCCCGCGCGCGCCAAGAAAGAAGCTCCGGTCGAAGAGGCCCCGGTCGCGCCGCCGCCGCCGGCAGTGATCATCCCCGAGTTCG
>JACXTT010014740.1_pt1 | contig 10205 bp, 8 predicted proteins | sample 9270951 | NCBI WGS metagenome assembly JACXTT01 (sample SAMN15532306, study PRJNA645909) | rock metagenome | isolation source: weathered quartz diorite | place: Puerto Rico | collected 2017-06-21
GAGAATCTCATTCTCGAGGGAAACCTGCACCAAATGCGAGGAAAGCAGTTACTGGAACGCGTTACCGAACTATTGAAGATCGTTGGACTAGACGAAGTGGCGGACAAACGAGCGGCCTTTTATTCCGGGGGTATGAAGAAGAGACTTGATCTCGCCTCGGTGTTGGTACACCGACCAAAGGTACTCTTCCTCGACGAGCCCACAACCGGATTGGACCCACAATCCAGAGCTGGAATCTGGGATTATCTCAGACAGTTGAACCGTGACGAGAAGATTACAATCTTTCTGACTACTCAATACATGGAAGAGGCGGACCGATTGTGCAGTCGCTTGTCAATTGTAGATCTCGGGAAGATTGTTGCACAGGGCACTCCTTCGGAGCTAAAGGGTGAGATAGGCGCAGACGCAATCAACGTGACGTTCAAGAATAATAATGGAAAGGACCCTAGTGGATTGAAGGAAGAAGGCAAGAAGATTCTCGGTGGACTTAATGGTGTAACAGAAGTTGTGAACAGTGACATGGGACTGACTGTCTATGCCAAGAACGGCGCGTATCTGATCCCCGACATTGTTAGATCCTTTGATGAGGCACAAATCAGCGTCGCATCATTGAACCTATCCACGCCGACGCTAGATGATGTCTTTCTCAAACACACTGGAAAACGAATCAGAGTCGAAGAACTGAGCAAACAGTACGGTGGAATGTTCGGAAGGAGAAGGAGGTAGTACAAGATGACACTATTGTTCGACACAAGCTATCTATTCAAGAGATCATTGAAGAAACTGATTCGGAACCCGATACTCCTGTTCTTCTCGCTATTACAGCCCGTAATCTTCCTTCTATTGTTCACCCAGCTCTTCAACAGATTCTCTAGCATCCCGGGCTTCGCTTCAACAGGGACCACTAGCTATGTGACGTTTGCAATCGCAGGAATCGTGCTGCAAAACGCATTTTCAAGCGCTTTCCAATCGGGAACGGCCGTTGTCGACGACGTCAAATCAGGCTACCTAGAAAAGATGTTAGCAACGCCCGTCAGTAGGCCCGCAATCCTTCTTGGACGGCTCTTGACCGACGCGTTTAGAGTCGTCGTCCAATCATCGATAATACTGGGTCTCGGCGCGTTAGTGTTCGGAGTCTTCCCTGCCACCGGCCCGATAGGTCTCTTGTTGATCCTTGTCACAATTGCTTTCTTTGGTTTAGCCTGGGCTGGAATCTCCCTGGCCCTAGGATTGAAGACCAAGAGCGCCGAATCGGTATTCGGGATCGCCGGCTTCCTGACTTTCCCCCTGCTATTCATGAGCACCGCTTTGTCCCCGCAGTTCTTTCTTCCAGATTGGATGAAGACTGTTTCGGCTTACAACCCTGTCAGCATAACTGTCGACGCCATCAGAGCACTCGTGATCCGTTCAGATTGGACCCAGGTCTGGAATCCTTTGCTGACCGCTTACGGCGTCATCGCCGTAATCGCCATAATTACACTGGGCGCGACGATGTATCTATTCAGAAAAGTCATTGGCTAGAGCCAACTAGTCATTTGGCTACCCGAGATATTGTGAAACCTGCTTATCATACTGGAAGGTTATCGGCGATCCTCCCGTGTGGAGGAAGACAATGTTGGAGTTCTCGCGGACGAGATTTTTCTCGATCAATCCCTTCATGCCGAGCATCGCTTTCCCAGTGTAGACAGGATCTAGAATCAAACCTTCTGTACGAGCAGCGAGTGCCATCGCGTCAACAACATCGCGATTAATGACGCCGTATCCACCGCAGGTATAATCATCGTTGACGATGATTTCCTCGTCAGGTATTGACAATTCCACTCCTAGGAGTCTTATTGTGTCGTCCACGAGATTTCGCACTCTCTGTTTTCCTGTGGCCGAGTTGGGACCATTGCTGATACCCAAGACTTTCACTTTGGAATTCAAGACATGGAATCCGATTATGAGACCCGCCTGAGTAGGACCAGTTCCGGTCGCATGTACCACATAGTCGATTCTGAGTCCGTCTTGTCGGGCTTGTGCGAGAATCTCTCGAGCAGAATTCACGTACCCTAATGTCCCGACGGCGTTGGCTCCACCAGCGGGTATGATGTAGGGAGTGCATCCGTTTGACCGCAATTCTTCGGCTACCTTGGCCATGGCATCGTCCGGTTGTTCCTCTGTGAACCTGATATCGGCGTCTAGCAATCGGTCAAGGAGCAGATTGCCCTTCGGCTCCGTCGGCTTTCCGCGTAGAACTAGTACTGGCTTGAGTCCCATCTTCACTGCCGCGGCAGCGGTTAATCTGGCGTGATTGGAGTGTTGAGCACCTGTCGTGATGATTGTGTCGGCTTTCTTTTCCTTCGCGTCGCCGATGAGAAACTCCAGCTTCCTTACCTTGTTGCCGCCGAGTGCTAGACTCATGACATCGTCTCGCTTGAGTAGAATTCTACGTCCAAGTCTTGTGCTCATTGATGGAGCATGCTCCAGTGGAGTGGGAAGATGAGTCAGACTGACTCTTGGCCTTGCGGCGATCTGCGCGTATACTCCTAGGTTGTCACGAACATTCATCATAACTGCGGATTTACTCACGGATTCGAGAACTCCTTACGAACCCGGATCGAGTTGAGTCTGCAATAAATATTCGAGAACTGGTCCTATTCGACTCGCAAGGCACATGGACCAAGGTAATGTTTCTGACCTGATATCGTTTGCAGATTTCCTGAAAGTTGATATTCGTTCCGGAACGATAGTTCAAGCCGAAGCATTTCAGAAGGCGAGAAAGCCAGCGTACAAATTGTGGATCGACTTCGGTCCACTTGGCGTCAAAGCCTCAAGCGCACAACTAACTGGATTGTACAAACCTGAAGAACTTGCGAAACGACAGGTTCTAGCTGTGGTCAACTTTCCCCAGAAACAGATAGCAGACTTCGTTTCCGAAGTACTAGTCCTAGGGTTGCCCGACGATAGGGGGAACGTTGTCCTTGTCCATCCCGAGCGTCCCGTTGCTAACGGAGCTAGACTGTTCTAGTCTCTTTCGCGGTTGACAATTTCATTACTTACTTCAACTCAGATTTGTCGCCGATTTCACGGGCGAACTCTTGCAGAAGCTCCCGTTGTCTTTTCGTTACCTCCGAAGGAACATCTACATCGACCCGGACGAGCTCATCTCCCCGCCGGCGACTCTCCATGCTCGGCAGTCCCTTCCCCTCCAGTCTGAAGACTGTCCCTGGCCGTGTACCGGGCGGAATCTTCACCTGTGCTCTGCCATCAAGCGTAGGAACCTCCAGCAATCCTCCCAGTGCAGCTGTCGGAAAACTCACAGTCGTCTGATACAATACGTCATCCCCGTCTCTTTTGAACTGTGAGTGCGGCTTCAGATGCAATCGAATATACAAATCGCCCGCATGACCATTCTGGGCCATATTCCCTTCACCCCTCAACCTTAGATTCTGCCCATCATCTGCGCCGGCGGGCACGTGAACCTGCAACTTCTTTCTCGCCTGTTGGATTCCACTGCCCTTGCAGAGTCTGCACGGTTTCTCGATCACGCTTCCAGTTCCACGACACCTTGGGCAGGGGGCTATCTGGATGAACTGCGCGAATCCGCTGCGCTGGACACGTCTGATCTGACCGTGCCCCCCGCATTCTCGACACGGTTTTCGTCCACTCCCCGCCGCTGCCCCTGTTCCTTTACATTCCGGACAAGTGTCCAGACGAGGAATTTCTAGATCCTTTGTCGCTCCACGATAGGCATCATCTAGGGTGACTTCCATATCGTAGAGTAGATCGTCTCCTCTTTCCCGTTGTGGCCCGAACCCTCCGAAATTGAAGGCGCCAGGACCGCCACCGATTCCGCCGAAGAATCGTTCGAAGATTCCTCCTAGTCCGCCGAAGCCGAGGTCTCGAAAGATCGAGTCGAAATCTACGCCCCGGAAAATATCTTCCTGGGTATAGCGTTCGTATACTCCTGAGCGGCCATAATGGTCGTACTGGCTTCTCTTGTCTTGATCGGATAATATCGCGTAGGCTTCGGTAATGCCCTTGAACTTCTCTGTAGCACCCGGGTCCTTGTTCCTGTCCGGATGATACTGAAGAGCTAACTTTCGATAGGCCTGTTTGATTTGATCAACTGAGGCGTCCTTCGGGACGCCTAGGGTCGCGTAATAGTCCTGTTTGTCCAAGCCTTTCTCACCCCTCAAATCCTATGTCCCGTCTCGCACGGGACACCAGGATAGGGGCGTTTTCTTACTTTGAACCTTCTCCTTTAACTTCGCGATACTCGGCGTCCACAACCCTATCCTCAGAGTCTACCGGAGATTGTCCTGTCTCTGAATCCGCTGGTGGGACGGGCCCTTCTGGACCACCGTGCTTAGCACCGGTGGCGCCTGCAACTTTTTGATAGACTTCAGCTCCGACCTTTTGTAGAACGCGGCTCAGATCGTCGACGGCCCTCTTGATCTTGTCCGACTCCTTCCCAGACAAGGCCCCACGCAAGGCGCCTGCCGCATCGTCAATACTCTTCATCTGTTCCTGACTGATTTTGTCTTTCAACTCTTCCTTTGTCTTCTCAGTCGTGTATAGTATGCTCTCCGCGTTATTCCGGAGCTCAACTTCTTCGCGACGCTTACGATCCTGGTCGGCAAACTGTTCTGCTTCTCGGACCATCTTTTCTTTCTGATCTGTTGGTAACTTGGTCGACGCGGTGATTGTGATCTTGTTCTCCTTTCCGGTTGCGAGATCTTTAGCATGTGCATTGAGCATTCCATTTGCATCAATATCGAATGTGACCTCAATCTGGGGCACGCCTCTTGGAGCGGGAGGAATGCCGCTCAGGTTGAACATACCCAGTGAGATATTGTCGTCTGCCATTGCACGTTCCCCTTGTAGCACATGAATCGTCACTGTAGTCTGCATGTCAGCTGCCGTCGAGAATACTTGACTCCTCTTTGTCGGGATGGTAGTGTTGCGTTCCAATATCTTGGTGAAGACTCCTCCAAGGGTTTCGACCCCTAGTGACAAGGGAGTCACGTCCAAGAGCAGAATATCCTTGACCTCGCCAGCAAGTACTGCACCCTGTATAGCGGCTCCGACAGCGACGCATTCCATTGGATCCACTCCCCGCTCGGCCTGCTTGCCAACAACCTCCTCCACGAACTTCCTAACCAACGGCATCCGAGTCTGGCCACCGATCAGTATCAATCGGTCGACATTCTTCGGCTCAAGCTTCGCATCCTGCAATGTCCGGAGAATTGGAGTTTTAACTCTGCTCACGATCGGATTTGCCAACTCCTCCAGCTTTGCGCGTGAAAGGGTCGTATGGAGATGCTTGGGTCCCGACGAGTCCGATGAAATGAAAGGTAAGTCGACATCGGTTGTGAATAGTGTTGAGAGCTCGATCTTAGCCTTCTCTGCCGCCTCCTTCAGCCGGGTCATAGCCATACTATCATTTCGGAGATTGATGCTCGTCTGTCGTTGAAACTCTGAGAGAAGAAAATCGACTATAGCATTGTCAATATCCGCTCCCCCGGTCGCAGTATCACCACTAGTGGCTAGAACTTGGAAGACGCCTCCTCCGAATTCCATCAATGTGACATCGTGTGTGCCGCCGCCGAAGCTGAAGACCATGATCTTCATCTCCTTGTCCCCCTTGTCCAAGCCGTAGGCTAGACACGCCGCGGTGGGCTCATTGATTATCCGTGAAACCTCGAAGCCAGCTATCTCTCCCGCATCCTTCGTAGCTTGCCTCTGGTTGTCGTTGAAGTGTGCAGGAACTGTAATCACGACTTTCTTTACGGGTCGACCGAGGAACTGTTCAGTGTCCCGTTTGATCTTTTGAAGAATGAATGCAGAAATTTGCTGCGGGGTATACTCTTTGCCATAGACTCGGACCTTGTAGTCGGTCCCCATCTTCCGCTTGACCTCGGCGATGGTCCCGTCAGGATTAGTTGCTGCCTGACGCTTAGCGGGTTCTCCGACGATCAATTGTCCTTCCTTGGTGAAGGCAACGACGGACGGGAACATCTTCCCCGCGGCAGTCTGACCTTCAGCACTTGGAATAACAACGGGCCTGCCCGCTTCCATGATGGCGGCCGCCGAATTAGTCGTACCTAGGTCTATTCCAAGTATCTTCTCGGCTTCTGGTTTGCTCATTCCTCTTCCTCTACTATGTTCTCGGTTTTATATTGACCATTCTTTGCTGAAGGCTCGCTTCCTTCTGCGACCTTGACGATACTGGGCCTCAAGACCCGTCCTCTCAAAGTGTACCCGGATCTTATCTCTTCGATTATCGTTCCTTCCTCTTTCTCAGATGGCACCTTCAATGCCGCCTCGTGCACGGCCGGATCAAACTGGCTGCCAACGCCGTTGATCCTGACCACTCCTTCCTTTACCAAGAGTCCTTGGAACCGTTTCAAAACCATGCTGATTCCTTCAACAAGGACAGGGCTACTGTCTCCTTCACGCGCCTTCTTCAACCCAAGCTCGAGTTCGTCAATGACCACCAAGAGGTCGGATAGTAATCGTTCATTGCTGTACCTCTTCACGTCTCCCATCTCTCGCTCAACCCTCTTCCGATAATTCTCAAAATCGGCCTGCAAGTACTGAAGCCGTCTAAGGTAGTCTTCCGATTTTTCCCGCTCCTTCTCCAGATTCCTTTCTAACGCAGAATGCTCGGAAGGAGTTTGTTCGCTCGAATTTTCGATCCGCTCGTCATCTTTTGCCTGTGAAGGCATGGGCTGTTGAGTCTCATGTGTGGTTGTGGTTGCTTCCTGATTCCCATGCAACGATATTCGCCTTCTACGAGGACGCATCGCGGGCGTCTTGAAGAGTTTTCCCTCCTCTGAAGAAGGGTGGGAAAAACCTTACGCCGAAAGCAGCCCGTTTCTCTTCTTGCAACGGCCAGGTTACGCTTCCTTGATAGCTGGCCCGGTAAATCCGTTCTTTCAGCCTAAGAATCTGTTAACAGAGAATGGATCAAAAAAATGAGTTTTCTGAAAAGACTAGTTCCGATGAAGGCAAAGGTCTGGATAACACTCGACAAGCCCACTTTCATGGAAGGAGAAGCGATCACCGGCAAGGTGAACATTGACAGCAAAGAAGGCTACATTCCGGGCGAAGAGGTCAGGGTGGAAGTCCGAGTCTACGAACACTTCCAAGAGAACGTTCAGGTCGTTATCAACAACCAACGAATCAACCAGATGGAACCAAAGAAGAACACTCTCTTCTCCGACAATGTGAGAATATCAGGCCCGACAGATTTTGGGAATGGAGAAAGAAGTTTTCCATTCAGCGTAGGAATGCCATCATGCAAAGCCACTCATTACGGTGGTACAATACAGAACAGTCTCAAGGGCGTGGTACAAGTTAAGGGACGACCCGACATAACCGGTGAGACATCGATCGGCTTTTCACCACCTGGAAGCGTCCAATACAACCAGCAACCTCAGCAACAGTACATGCAGCAACCATACGGGCCCCAATACGGACAGTATGGACAACCGATGCCACCACAACGGCCGTACGGTCAACAACCTTACGGTCCACAAGGGTACGGTCAGCAACCATACATGCCGCCGGGTTCGATGCCAATGCCGGGATCTGCACCAGGCTATCCGCCTCAGATGCCTGCACAACATGCAGCCTCGAACACCCGTTGCAAGTATTGTCAGGGCCTCATGCAAATGGGCTCAAGCAAGTGCCCTACGTGTGGCGCGCCACAGTAGACCTGTAAAGCCTATTTCGATCCTCTATAGGGTCTTTGATGACCCAATTCTCTTTTCATCGGGTCAGTGATACGAGTCCCACTCCAGCGACTATCAGAACTGCACCTGCGCCGGATGTTAGAGTGAATGACTCGTGAAAGATTAGCACTGATAGAATGGTGCTGACTACCACTTCGATCGGTAGAATAATTGACGAGACGGTTGGCGAGACTCGTTCTACACTCTTCGAAAAGAAATAGTATGCGCCCACTGTTCCAAACACGGCAAGCACAGTGACATACGTCCAGGCTGTCGGATCCGAAATTGTATGGACTGTTTGTCCAAGGGGTGCAAACGGTACTAAAAGAACGCTCGTCGTAAGAATGATCCCACCAGTTACGGCTCTATCTCCAAGCTCCATCGCGAGAGGTTTCGAATAGATGAACACCAATGCTATCGTAACAGCCGTCGCGGCGAGCAAGAGATCTCCCAAGAGATGCGACTGTCCGGCCGAGTTGGACGTTCCCTGTCCAATGACCAGTAGGGCGGCACCGAGAAAGCCGATGATCACCCCTGTTGCTTTCAACGGTCTGAATATTTCCTTGTGACTTGACCAGGCGATTAGGGGAATCATCAAGGCAGCTGTCCCAATTATCAAGGCGGCCTCGGAGCCTGTGGCTAATTCTTGCCCTTCGAATTGTAATACGTAGCCGAGCATGTTCAATATTCCGATTACCCACATTTTCTGAGATGTGAAGAGGGATCGGTCTACCCATCCTTTTTGTCGGAAGAGTATGAGTATCAGTAGACCTGCAAGAAGGAATCGAAGACTGGCAAAGGATAGGGGTGGTATGGGATGATCCAATCCCAGCTTTATGATGGGGATACTTGTTCCGAACAGTACTCCCGCGGAGATTGTCGCAATGAGTCCCGAGTTCAATCTTGCCAATTACTACTATTCACAGCCGAGCATGCGGCAGACGGCTCTTGGATGCGAGGCGCCTCGTGAGACACGTTTGGACTCTTAAGGGCTTTAAGAAGGGGGTCTTGACATTAAGGCGTCGAGCTAAACTTATCTATCCTATGATGCGGTATTATTCCTCTTGTCTATGCACGTAGCTCCCGAATCGAAAGGGACAATCGAGTGCGCCTGGTGCAAGGAAACTAAGCCTATCGAAGAAACAGCCTGGTTCATGCCAGAACCCGGCGAAGACAGCGTGCGACTATGCGACTTCTGCCACAATGAAGCACGAAAGCAAGTACGGCTCTTGAGGCTTGGAAAGACCAAGGGCGAGTTCCCGATAGTTCCAGCAATCACCAACTAGGACTTTAGATTCTGAAGCATCGTCCTGTTCCTTCCTTCTTGCTCATCTAGCTGGGACTCTGTTCCAGTTAAGTCACAAACTGTTATGAGCAAAAACTCCCGGTATCTCGTCATCATACTCGGGAGCTTTTGGAACTAGTCATGCCCGCAGAGAAGGCGAAAATCTTGATACTAGGCTGCGGACTCGCAGGATCCACATTAGCGGTCAGACTGGCTAGTAAGGCGAGGAAGCATGCGCAAATCAGAGTCATTGAACGCAAGCAGAACCTCCAGCTTCCAGCATCCTTTCAGTGGGTGATGATGGGCTGGCGAAAACCTGCTGAAGTTCAGAGAAGTCTTCGTCCACTCGCACGAAAAGGCATAGACCTTGTAAACGACTCGGTCGAAAAGATCAACATTCAAAAGAAGATTGTTAGGACTAAAGCGGGCGATTATTCCTATGATCATTTGATCATCGCAACCGGCGCCGAATACGCGATCGGTCTGATCCCGGGCTTTGAGGAGTATGCGAATCATACTTACGATCTTGAGCATGCCATGAGGTTTCGAGATCGTGTGCAGGAGTTCAAGGGTGGACGATTAGTTGTCGCGGTTTCTAGAACGCCGTTCAAGTGTCCGCCGGCACCATATGAGGCAGCTCTGTTACTAGAGCAGCATCTTCGATCAACTGGGAGGAAGAGTGCTGTAATGATCTTCACGCCTGAATCTCAGCCTCTTCCTGCGGCGGGTCCAGTAATCGGGAGGCAGATGCTCAAGCTCTTGGAAAATCGGGGAGTAGCTTTCAAACCGAAAACTGTTCTCAAACGGATAGAGAAGGATAGGATCATCTTTGACAATGGTGAAGCACAATTTGACTTGTTGTATGCGGTGCCACCACATGCTTGTCCAAAGCCAATCGTTGAAGCTGGACTAACGGATTCGTCGGGTTGGGTCCCGATAAATCCTCAGACCTTAACGACCAGATACGAAAATATCTATGCGCTCGGAGACGTGACCTCGGTTGAGACTGCTCATGGGCACGTTCCGTTTCTGCCGAAAGCAGGTGTCTTCGCTATGGGACAAGCCGAGGTATTGGCCGATAATCTGGCAGCGAAGATAATGGGTGAGAATAGTTCTACTGCTTGGAACGGTAATGGTCACTGCTTTCTCGCGACTGGTGGTGAAGAGGCCGCGTTCTTGCAAGGTAGTTTCTTGTCTAA
>JACXTT010014741.1_pt1 | contig 10205 bp, 6 predicted proteins | sample 9270951 | NCBI WGS metagenome assembly JACXTT01 (sample SAMN15532306, study PRJNA645909) | rock metagenome | isolation source: weathered quartz diorite | place: Puerto Rico | collected 2017-06-21
CGCCCCGGTTAATTCCGGAGAGCAGGGTAGGGGGGGGGTTAGAAGAGGGGGCGAAGACCCTCCGCGCGGTGGCGTGAAGTGGTTGCGCTGCCTGTGTTTTATGGAAAAGAGTGTTTCATGCCAAATCACCGGCGGTGGAAAGGTCACGACCCCGTGGCAGGGCGTTCTCACCCCATGTTCCGTTTTTCGACGATTTTCATCGGTGTCTGCAGGGTCCTGATCGCGTCGTCGCTGGGCCTCGTGGTCGATTCGGTGGCGGGCGGTGGGCCGCTGGAGGCCGGGCTCGTCGGGCTGGCGACGCTGACCATCCTCATCCTCTACAACGCGGTGTCGATGCGCCTGCGCGATCGCGAGCGCGTCGATTATGGCGGCCAGATTGCCGACCTGTCGCGCGGCACGGCGGACCTCGCGCGCCAGGTGGCCGAGTTCGGCCGCAGGCTGCATGCGGCGGAGAGCAGGATCATCGCCACCAACAGCGATGGCGATCGCCGCATCGAGCCGCTGCGCGAGGAGATCACCGAACTCGGCAACCTGATGAAGCATCTCGCGATCTCGGTCGCCGCGCATGAGGAGTTTCTCAACCCCGAAGTCGCCGCTCCTGTGAGAGCTGCCGCCCCCGCCGTGAGTGTCGCCGCGCCGGTCGAAACTGTTGTGGCTGCGCCGCCCATCGTTGTGCAGCCGGTGGCCGCGTCCCCTGCAGTGGCAAGGCCCGTCGAGGCGCCGCAACCGGTTGCGCCGGCGGACGATCCGAAGATCGTCGGCGCGGTGCGAGGCGCGGTCGATGGCAACCGCATCGACCTGCATCTGCAGCCGATGGTGACGCTGCCCCAGCGCAAGGTCCGCTACTATGAGGCGATGTCGCGTCTGCGCGGCCCCGACGACTCGGTGATCACCGCTGCCGATTTCATCGATGCCGCCGAGCGCGCCGGCGCGATGCCGCGCATCGACGAGGCCGTGCTGCTGCGCTGCGTGCAGGTGCTGCGCCGGCTGATCCTGCGCAACAAGGAGATCGGCCTGTTCTGCAATGTCTCCGGCGCGACGCTGCGCGACACGGAGGTGTTCGCGCGCTGTCTCGATTTCCTCGATGCCAACCGCGCGCTGGCGCCGTCGCTGATCATCGAGATCAAGCAGAGCACGTTCCGTAGCCTCGGTCCGGTGGAGAGCGAGAATCTCGCCGCGCTGGCGCAGCGCGGTTTCCGCTTCTCGATCGATAATGTCACCGATCTGCGCTTCGAGCCGCGCGAACTGGCCGAGCGCAGCGTGCGCTTCGTCAAGGTGCCGGCGGCGCTGCTGCTCGATCCGGCGATGGCCTCCGACATCCACGCCTCGGACCTGTCGGACATGCTCGGCCGTTTCGGTATCGATCTCGTCGCCGAGCGGATCGAGGGCGAGCGTGCGGTGGTCGATCTGCTCGATTATGACGTGCGTTTCGGCCAGGGGTTCCTGTTTTCGCCGCCGCGGCCGCTGCGACCCGAGGCCTCGGCCCCATTGCCTCCGGGGGCGGCAGATGCGACAAGCGCCGCCGCGCCGACCGCCGCTGCGGTCAATCCCTCACAGCCGCCCGCGCCAGCGCGGGTGCAGGGCGTTGCCGCGCTTCTGCGCCGCTCCGCCGGATCGACGTGATCTGTTCAACGCATGACCAGCCCGATTTTTACCCGCCAACTGCGCGACGTCATCGACGGCGTCGACGTGATCCTCTCCGACATCTGGGGTGTCGTGCACAACGGGCTGGAAGCCTGGCCTGACGCCTGCGCGGCGCTGACCGAATTTCGCCAGCGTGGTGGCAAGGTGGTGCTGATCACCAATGCGCCGCGGCCGGCGCCGTCAGTGCAGCGCATGCTGCGCCGGCTGCACGTCGCCGACGACGTCTATGATGCGATCGTCTCCTCGGGCGACCTGACGCGGGGCTACATCGAGGAGCACCGGACGCAAAAGGTGTTTCACATCGGGCCCGAGCGCGACCACTCGCTGTTCGAAGGTTTCGGCGTGACGTTCGGCGACGTCGAAAGCGCGGACTACATCGTCTGCAGCGGCCTGTTCGACGACGAGACCGAGACCGCCGAGGATTATCGCACGACGCTGACCCGCGCGCGCGAGCGCGATCTCTTCCTGGTCTGCGCCAACCCGGACATCGTGGTCGAGCGCGGCGAGAAGCTGATCTACTGCGCAGGCGCGCTGGCCGAGCTTTACGTCAGCATTGGCGGCAAGGTGCTGTTCGCGGGCAAGCCGCATCCGCCAATTTATCAGCGCGCGCTGGAGCTTGCGGCCAAGGCAGGCGCGACCTCGGTCGCGCCGAAGCACGTGCTGGCGATCGGCGATTCCGTGCGCACGGATCTGGAAGGCGCCAACGGCGAAGGCTTCCGCTGCGTGTTCGTCACGTCGGGCATTCACGCGGGTGAGCTGGGCGAGCGCGCCAATCCGGATGCGGAGTCGGTGGCCAAGCTGTTCAAGGGCGCCAGCAAGCCGCCGTTCGCGGTCACGCCGAAGCTGATGTGGTGAGGTGCGGCTGGTTCAGCCGCAGCGTCATTCCTGTGGCGACCATTCTCGCGGCGAGAGGTGGATTGCCGGGGCGAGCCCGGCAATGACCAAGTCAGCAAACGCCTGAATGTCTCAGGCCTGGTCCGGGAAGACCGCTTCGATCTTGGTCTTCAGCGTTGCCGCGTTGAACGGCTTGACGATGTAGTTGTTCACGCCGGCCTTCTTGGCGGCGATCACGTTCTCGGTCTTGGATTCCGCCGTCACCATGATGAAAGGGGTCTTGGCGAGGTTCGGGTCGCTGCGGACTTCCTTCAGCAGGTCGAAGCCGGTCATCGGCTCCATGTTCCAGTCGGAAATCACGAGGCCGTACCGCTTGGTGCGCATCTTGCCGAGAGCCGCCGAGCCGTCGCTGGCGTCGTCGATGTTCTCAAAGCCCAGTTGCTTGAGAAGGTTACGGATGATGCGGATCATGGTGTTGTAGTCATCCACCACGAGAACCGACATCGACAGATCAACGGCCATAGCTTCTGCTCCTTAGCGCCAAAAACAGCAGCCCGCTCTTTTCTTGGCGGGTGAACGGGGTCACAAAGCCTGTCCGATCGACGAAGTCTTGGCAGCCCCCCAGCAATTAACGACTATCACCCGTCCTTAAACGGCCCGTTAATTGCCGGTTCCTCGATCCAGGTTACGGAAATCGGCAACCAATGCAGAGGAGGAATGGTTACCATTGGCTTGACTTGTCCCGCGTTGCGGCCCCACGGTCCCCCGCATCTTCAGTTCAGACGGCCTATTTCCGGACTATGACTTCCCGCTTTCTGGTAATCCGCGACAACACGCCCGCCAGTGCTGTTCCGAGAGGCGCGGTGATCGCGCTCGGCAATTTCGACGGCGTCCATCTCGGCCACCGCGCAGTCATTGGCTCGGCGCAGCGCATGGCGCGTGCACGGGGCAGCCTCGCCTATGCCATGACCTTCGAGCCGCACCCGCGCGATTTCTTCAACAAGGGCGCGCCGCAATTCCGTCTGACCGACGAGGAAGACAAGCTGCGGCTGCTGGCGGGCACTGGCCTCGACGGTGCCGTGGTGATGACGTTCGATGCGGCCCGCGCCTCGACCGCGGCGCAGGATTTCATCAACCATGATCTGATCGGCCGGCTCGGTATCTCCGGCATCGCCGTCGGTTACGACTTTCATTTCGGCAAGGGCCGCGCCGGTTCGCCGACGCTGCTGCAGGCGGAGGCGCCGCGGCTCGGGATCGATGTGCATGTGGAGCCGCATTTCGACATCGGCAGCCGGGCGGTGTCGTCCAGCGCGATCCGCGTCGCCCTGACCGAGGGCAAGCTCGACGACGCCACCGCGATGCTCGGCTATCCGTGGTTCGTGACCGGCGAGGTGATCCACGGCGAGAAGCGCGGCCGCGATCTCGGCTATCCGACCGCCAACATGCGGCTCGCGCCGGCAGTGGCGTTGCGCCATGGCATTTACGCCGTGCGTGCCGAGGTCGACGGCCAGCGTATCGATGGGGTGGCGAGCTTCGGCCGCCGTCCGACCTTCGACAACGGCGCGCCGCTGCTCGAAACCTTCCTGTTCGACTTCAAGGGCGACCTCTACGGCAAGACGATCGATATCGCCTTCATCGCCTTCATCCGCCCCGAGCTGAAGTTCGACTCGATCGAGGCGCTGATCCGCCAGATGGACGACGACAGCGCCAAGGCCAGGGCGGCGCTGGCCGCCAGCCCCGGCGCGTTTCCGGCGCTCGGTAAAATCGGCTGAAAAGACAGGCCTTTAGCGCGTTTGGCAGCGGATTTTCGGCGTTGTTGGGGCGTTTCGCCCCTTCCGATTGCGGGCTTCGCCTGCTAAGAACCGGCCATGTCCTTCCGGCTCATCATTATAGGCATTAGGGGTGGCATGATCCCGAAAAGTGGGTACCGGTTTTCGGACCGGATCATGCCTCGAATTAGGTGACGGGTCTGACGCAGCCATGCTGGTCAGACCCTGTGCTTCCGTCTGAGCGTCAGCGCTCGACGCAAGACCGGGATATCGTCAACCTTTTTGCGATAAGCGCGACAGACGCGCCCACGAGCCGAGCCAAACGAGCCATCATGACCGACAAGCCGCAGAAGACTGGCCAATCCGCGACCGCAGCAGCGGACGCCAACGACTATTCGAAGACCCTGTTCCTGCCGAAGACCGACTTCCCGATGCGCGCGGGCCTGCCGCAGCGCGAGCCGGAGGTGCTGCGGCGCTGGAACGAGATCGACCTGTACGGGAAGCTGCGCGCCGAGGCGAAAGGCCGCGCCAAGTTCGTGCTGCACGACGGCCCGCCCTACGCCAACGGCAACATCCACATCGGTCACGCGCTTAACAAGATCCTGAAGGATCTCGTCACGCGCAGCCAGCAGATGCTCGGCTATGACTCCAACTACATCCCGGGCTGGGACTGTCACGGCCTGCCGATCGAATGGAAGATCGAGGAAGAGAATTATCGTTCGAAGGGCAAGCAGAAGCCTGACCTGAAGAACCCGGAGGCGATGATCGCCTTCCGCCGCGAGTGCCGCGCCTATGCGGGGCACTGGCTCAGCGTGCAGCGCGAGGAGTTCAAGCGGCTCGGCGTGGTCGGCGACTGGGATCATCCCTATTCGACCATGGCGTTTCCGGCCGAGGCGCAGATCGCGCGCGAGATCATGAAGTTCGCGCAGAACGGCACGCTGTATCGCGGCTCCAAGCCGGTGATGTGGTCGGTGGTCGAGAAGACCGCTCTGGCCGAGGCTGAGGTCGAATACGAGGACCACACGTCCGACGCGGTGTGGGTGAAGTTTCCGCTCAAGGGCTTCCTGAGCGGCACCACATGGGCGGTGCCGAGCGATCCGCAGCGCGCAGCGCTGGAGAAATCCGAGGCCGCGCGCCAGCAGGATCTCGACTTGCTGCACCAGGCGCATGTGGTGATCTGGACCACCACGCCGTGGACGCTGCCGGGCAACCGCGCAATCAGCTATTCGTCGAAGGTCGCCTATGGTCTCTACCGCGTCACCGATGCGCCGGCCGACAACTGGGCGAAGACCGGCGATCTGTTGATCCTCGCCGACAAGCTTGCCGCCGACGTGTTCAAGCAGGCGCGTGTCGATGCGTTCGAGCGCGTGAGCGACGTGCCGGCGGCGACGCTGGCTGCGGCCTTCGCCGGGCATCCGCTCAGCGGCGTTGCCGACAGCTACACGTTCGACGTGCCGCTGCTCGACGGCGATCATGTCACCGACGACACCGGCACCGGTTTCGTGCACACCGCGCCGAGCCATGGCCGCGAGGACTTCGACATCTGGACGGCGAATGCGCGCGCGCTCGAGGCGCGCGGCATCAACACGACGATCCCGTACACCGTCGACGAGAACGGCGCCTACACCGAGCAGGCGCCGGGCTTCACCGGCAAGCGCGTGCTCAACGACAAGGGCGAGAAGGGCGACGCCAACGAGACCGTCATCAAGGCGCTGGTCGAGAAGGGCCTGCTGCTCGCGCGCGGCCGGCTTAAGCATCAGTATCCGCACTCGTGGCGCTCGAAGAAGCCGGTGATTTTCCGCAACACGCCGCAGTGGTTCATCGCCATGGACAAGCCGATTGCCGACAATGGCGCGGCGAAGGATGGCGACACGCTGCGCGCCCGCGCGCTGCACGCGATCTCGGTGACGCGCTGGGTGCCGCCTGCCGGCCAGAACCGCATCAACGGCATGATCGAGGCGCGCCCGGATTGGGTGATCTCGCGCCAGCGCGCCTGGGGCGTGCCGATCGCCGTGTTCGTCAAGGAGAAGGGCGACGGTTCGGTCGAGATCCTCAAGGACGAGACCATCAACCAGCGTATCGCCGAAGCGTTCATGAGCGAAGGCGCGGACGCGTGGTATGCGGCCGGCGCGCGCGAGCGTTTCCTTGGGCCCAAGGCGGCCGAAGGCTGGCAGAAGGTCGACGACATTCTCGACGTGTGGTTCGATTCCGGATCGACGCACGCGTTCGTGCTGGAGGACCGGCAGAACTTCCCGTCGCTCGGCGACATCGTCCGCAAGGTCGATGGCGGCAAGGACACGGTGATGTATCTGGAGGGCTCGGATCAGCATCGCGGCTGGTTCCACTCGTCGCTCCTGGAAAGCTGCGGCACGCGCGGCCGCGCGCCCTACGACGTGGTGCTAACGCACGGCTTCACGTTGGACGAGCACGGTCGCAAGATGTCGAAGTCGCTCGGCAACACGGTCGAGCCGCAGAAGGTGATCAAGGATTCCGGCGCCGACATCCTGCGCCTGTGGGTCGCGGCCTCCGACTATGCCGACGATCAGCGTATCGGGCCTGAGATCCTGAAGAACACGATCGAGACCTACCGCAAGCTGCGCAACACCATCCGCTGGATGCTCGGCACGCTGGCGCACTTCAAGCCCAGCGATGCGGTGGCGCATGCAGACATGCCGGAGCTGGAGCGGCTGATGCTGCACCGGCTCGCCGAGGTCGATGCGGTGGTGCGCGAGGCGTACGAGAACTTCGACTACAAGACCGTGATCGCGACGCTGGCGAACTTCATGAACACCGAACTGTCGGCGTTCTACTTCGACATCCGCAAGGATACGCTGTACTGCGATCCGCCATCGTCGGTGGCGCGCAAGGCAGCACTGACCGTCGTCGACATGCTGTGCGACGCGATCCTGAAGTGGCTGGCGCCGATCCTCTGCTTCACCACCGAAGAGGCGTGGCTCGGCTATCGCGCCGACGACAAGGCCTCGGTGCATCTCACCACCTTCCCGGACGGCCTCGCGCGCTATCGCGACGATGCGCTGGCGAAGAAGTGGGAGACGATCCGCGACGTGCGCCGTGTTGTCACCGGCGCACTGGAGCTGGAGCGTGCGGCCAAGCGTATCGGCTCGTCGCTGGAAGCGTCGCCGCGGGTCTATGTGGCGGACAAGGCGGTGTTCGGCATTCTTGCGGACGTCGACCTCGCCGAGGTGTGCATCACGTCGAGTGACGAGGTGACCAATGCGGACGCACCAGCGGATGCGTTCCGGCTGAACGACGTGCCGAATGTCGCCGTTGTCGTCGAACGCGCCCAGGGCAAGAAGTGCGCGCGCTCGTGGAAGATCCTGCCGACGGTCGGCGACGATGCGGAATATCCGGACGTGTCGCCGCGCGACGCCAAGGCGCTGCGCGAGTGGAAGGCGCTGGGGCTCGTCTGACGGGACTGGACGTATCGCGAAAGAAATTGAACGGCGCGCTTCGGCGCGCCGTTTGCTTTTCAGGTCGCCATCTCGAAATTTAGCGGAAGAAGAAGCCGCCCTGATTACCCGGCGCGGAGGCTGAGCGGCCCACCGGCGCTGCAGGCCGCGGTCCGGGCGGACGCGGCGGTGCCGGCTGCGTGCGCGGCGCCGACTGGAAGAATGATGGCCAGCTGCCCTGCTCGGTGTTGGTGACGGCCGGACGCGGGCGGCGCTTGGCGGCCGGCTTCGGTTGCGCAGGCGTGGCCGCGGCGACACCGGCGCCATCGACCGGGTTGCCGGTTGCGACCGGAATGACGTCCGCGCCCTTTTCGTCGATCTTGCCGACCTCGCGGCGCGGCCAAGTGAAGTCGTCGGCGCGTCCGCCAGGAGCTGCGAGCGGCTCACCCTTGATGAGTGTGCGGGCGGCGAGCGCGTCGATGGAAGCGGGGCGTGAGCCTGCGCCGCCGAGCAGTTCGGTGGTGCCGACGGAGGATGCGACCAGCGGTACGATCGGGCCTGCGAGCGGACGCGGCGCGGGCGCACCGGGGACCGGCGCGAGATCGGGCGTGCCCGGGTCGCTCGGCAGCGCCACCGGGATCGAGCGATTGTTGAGCAGGCGCTTGATTTCGCGATCGACATAATGGGCGAGCTTGCGCGCGCCGGCGCGGGTGAAGAACACGCCGTCATTGGTACGCAGGCGGCGGGTCTGACCTTCGAAGTCCGGGCCCTGCTGCATGAAGCGGCCGCCTTCGTCGACGAAGCCGTCCCACACATCGACGTAGGTGATGCCGGCCTTGGTCGCACTCTCGCGGTAGAGCGTGTCGAGGAACAGCATGTCGGAGGTGGCCTTCGGGCCGCGCAACGCGGGCAGGCCGACCCACAGGATCGGCACGTTCTTGGTCTTCAGAACGCCGATCATGTCGTCGATTTTTTTCTTGTAGAGCTCGATCCAGCGCTCGGAGCGATATTCGTTGAGGCCGCTGGCGGAACGGGCCGAGCGCTCGGGCGCGGCGATCGACGGCGTCTCGCTGTCGGCCTGATCCTCGGACGGCGGAGCCTCCGCGTCTTCGTCCGGCTTCTTCGCCGTGCCCTTGGACGCATCCTTCGCTGCATCCTTGGAAGCGTCCTTGGCGCCAGCCTTCGCCTTGTCGTCCTTCTTCGGCTCGGCGATCTCGCGGATCTGCGTGCGATCGTGCAGGCCGAGCATGACGACGATCACGTCGGCGCGCTCCTGCGCGATGATGCCCTTGGCGGCGGTTGCCCAGTCCGACGGTTCGCCGCGCGGCTGATAGCGGATCAGGCCGGAGACGGTGCGATGCTTGCGGATCACGCCCATGTCGGGCTGTTCGGAGAATGCGTCCTCGAGGCCGTAAGCGAGCCAGTCGGCCATCGCGTCGCCGAGCACCAGCACGTTGCGTTCGGCCACCACGTCGCCGCGATCCTTTGGCGGCGGCGCGCGCGAGTAGTCGACGCGCGGCGCAGCCTGCTGCTGCTGGTCTGGTTGCGGGCCGCCGGGCGAGAAGAAGTCGCCGAATGGCGACCACGGCCGCTGGTACTGCGGCTGCGGCACGCCCTGGCGCGGACGCGGTGGCGGTTGCTGCTGGCCGAAGCCGCCGAACGGGAAAAATTGCGCGGAGGCGGGCATGGTGATGCCGACCAGCATGGCGACGATCACGGCCACCGCAATCAGCGGTCCGCTCTCGGTCAGCACGCGCAACGGGTGTTTCGGGTCCGGCATCGGCTTACGTTTTCGGGTTCGGCGCAGGCAGCGGCAAAGCATGACAGATTCTGCCGCGAAATCATGCGCTTTCGAGGCCCCATAAGGGCCTTCGAAGGGTTCCCGTCAAGTACGGGCAGAAGATGTCAACCTCAAGGTTACCGGCGCGTTCCGGCGCCGCTTCTGCCGTTAACGTCCGCGCAGCCGGTCCAGCACGCTGGCCGAGACGAAACCGTCCGCCGGAGCGCCGATCGAAGCCTGGAAGTGGCGCACCGCATCGCGGGTTCCGCTGCCGAGATTGCCGTCCGGCTCGCCCCGGTAATAGCCGCGCTGGGCGAGAAGCTGTTGCAATTCAAACCGTTCCGTCCGGCTCAGCACCCGCTCGCCGCGCGGCCAGGCCTGCACCATCGGTGCGCCGCCACGCAGCCGGTCGGCGAAGTGGCCGATCGCCAGTGCGTAAGCCTCGGCCGGGTTGTAACGCATGATGACGCGGAAGTTGTGCAGCATCAGGAAGCCGGGGCCCTCGGCGCCGCCGGGCACCAGCAGGAACGCCATGTCGCCGGAGCGCGGGAACGGCTTGCCGCCGGCACGGCGGATGCCGAGCTTCTCCCACTGGCCGATGCTCATGGTCTTGGCGCGGTCGGCGAGGGCATAGTTGAAGCCGCGCGGGACTTCGACCTCGTAGCCCCAGGGCTCGCCGGTCTTCCAGACGTCCTTTTTGAACTTGTTGGGGGTGGAGGGCAGGATGTGGGCGACCGAGTCGACGGAAATCCGGCCTGCAGCCTTGTT
>JACXTT010014742.1_pt1 | contig 10205 bp, 10 predicted proteins | sample 9270951 | NCBI WGS metagenome assembly JACXTT01 (sample SAMN15532306, study PRJNA645909) | rock metagenome | isolation source: weathered quartz diorite | place: Puerto Rico | collected 2017-06-21
TCACGCCGCGGGCGCCGGCGCGCCCCCGCCGCCTTCTCCACCCGGACCGGCGTCACTCACCGCACCGGGTGTCGCCTCGTCGTCGCCGCCCTCTTCGGTCATCTCGTTCAGGAACGCCATCAGCTTGTCCGCGATCTCGGGCGTCATGCCGGCGATCTTGTCGACATCCTCCCGCTCGAGGTCGAGAATGTCCTGCAGGGTCTTGTGCCCGGCGCGCTCCAGCACGTCCACCAGCTCGACCGGCAGACCTTTCAGCTCGCGCAGCGAAACCTTGGTGGCCGCCTCGTCGTCCGCCGGGGGCAGCGGAGCGAACAGCGGCCCTTCCCCACCGCGCTCCAGCCACTCGCGGCTCGAGTACAGGTCGATCTTCCAGCCGGTCAGCTCGGAGGCGAGCCGGACGTTCTGCCCGTTGCGCCCGATGGCGAGCGACAGCTGATCCTCGTCCACGATCGCCTGGATCGTCTTGGTCTCGGGATCAGAGAACACGCGGGCGACCCGCGCCGGCGCGAGGGCGAGCTTCGCGAACCGCTCGGGATCGGGCGACCACGGGACGATGTCGATGCGCTCGCCGTTCAGCTCGTTCACCACCGCCTGCACGCGCGAGCCCTTCATCCCCACGCATGCGCCCACTGGATCGATCGAGTCGTCGCGCGACGAGACGGCGATCTTGGTGCGGCTCCCCGCCTCCCGGGCGGTGGCCCGGATCTCGACGATCTGCTGCTGGATCTCCGGCACTTCGAGCTTGAACAGGGCCTTGACGAACAGCGGGTCGGCGCGCGACAGAATGAGCCGCGGGCCCTTGGGCGTCTCCTCGATCCGCTTCAGCACGGCGCGAATCGTGTCCCCCTGGTGGAAATGCTCGCGGTGGTTCTGCTCGCGGTAGGGAATGATCGCTTCGGCCTCACGGAACTTCGCCAGCATGACGACGATCTTGCCACGCTCGATCTGCTGCACTTCGCCGGACAACAGCTCGCCCACCTTGTCGGCGAACTCTTCCCGGATGCGGGCCCGCTCGCCCTCGCGCACCCGCTGGATGATGCGTTGCTTCGCGGCCTGGACCGCGGTGCGGCCGAAGGCCTCGAACGGCACGTCCTCTTCGAGCACATCCCCCACCTGAAAGTCGGGATCCTCAACGCGCGCTTCCTCCAGCGCCACCTGCGAGCCCGGGTCCTCCACGGTCTCGACCACGGTGCGGAGCACCGCGATCCGGATCGTGCCCTTCAGCTCGTCGATGCCGATGTCGGCCCGCACGTTGGGACCGTAGCGCTTCACCAGGGCGGCGTGCAGCCCGTCCTTGAGCAGGTCCAGAAGCTCCGTCCGCTCGAGCTGCTTGCTGTTCGTCAGCTCGCGGATCGCGGAGACTACATCGCTTGTATTCGTCGTCATGGGTTCCTCGTCACCAATCCACCGCCAAACGCGCGTCGCGAATTCCGGCCAGCGGCACCGGCCGCGGCGCTCCCCCCTGGGGCTCGAGCACTACGGTCGCCTCGTCGGGCACCGCCACAATGCGCGCGCGCACTCGGCCGAGTCCCGCCACCGTCGCCTGGACCTCGCGGCCCACGAACCGCACCCAATGGCGGTGCCAGCGCAGCGGCCGCTCGACCCCCGGACTCGACACTTCGAGCATGTAGCGCCGCCCCAGCGGACCGTCCGCGTCGAGCCACGTCTCGAGGACACGGCTCGCCGTGGCGCAATCCGCCACCGTCACCCGGCGCGGCTGGGCGTCCGGCCCCGGCGGCGGCCACTCGATGCGTACTTGAACGAGCGGCCTGGCTTGAGTGCCGCCGATGCGGAGGTCGGCCAGCTCGAGACCTAGTGCTTCCAGTCGGGACCGAAAGGACTCGACGAGGCTGTCGGAGAGCATAAAAAAAAGCGCGGGCCCAACTTCGCCCGCTTCACCGGCCGGAATCTAGTCGCCCGAGGGCGGCTGTCAAGCGAGCGGCAGTCCCGCGTACGCGATCATGCGTCCGTCGCGACCGCCCGAGGCGCGGTGCGAGAAAAAGTGCTCGCGGTCATGCGCGCTGCACCACGGAGAGAGCGTGATGGCTCCGACCCCCAAGGCCTGCCCCTGCTGCGCCAACGCGGCCCGGAGATCCACCTGCCCCGGTCCGGTCTCGGCGCGCCCGCTGAATCGGCTCAGCACTTCAGAACCTACTTCATAGCAATCGCCGCAAATACCTACTCCACAATGCATTACGATATCGCTCGAGCGCACGAACCCGTGCCGCTTCACGATCTCCACGCCGCGCTCCAGGATGCCTCCCGCCGTTCCCCGCCATCCGGCGTGGAGCAGCGCGACCACCTGCTTCTGGGGTGCGGCGAGATACACCGGAATGCAATCGGCGACGGTGACAGTGAGTAACAGTCCGCGTGCTCCGGTCGCATGCCCATCCACTCCGTCGAGGATCAGCCACCCGTCGCTGGCCGCGGGATGCCACCGCACCGTGGTGCCGTGCACCTGGTGGGCGAGGATCACGCCGGGAAAGCGCGGACGGACGGCCCCGCCCACGGCGCGCCAGCGCGACATCACCTGACCCACGTTCTCTTCGCTCCACAAGCCGAGCGAGAAGCCGTGCCCCCGCGTCGTAATGCCGGCGACGAGGCCATAACGGGTGGCCCATTCAGCGAGCTCCATGCGAGGTACCGCGGAATCGCCGATGGGTGCCTCACGAAGAGCGGCAAGGGCGGCAGGGGAGGCACGCAGATCGGTCATGCCCCGCCTTCCGTGCCGCCCTTGCCGCCTTTGCCGTCGTCGTCGCTTCTCGCGATCTGCGCGCCCACGGCCCGCAGCCGCTCGTCGATCCGCTCGTAACCCCGCTCGATCTGGCCGATGTTGTGAATCACGGAGTCGCCCTGAGCGGCGAGGGCCGCGAGCAGCATTGCCATGCCGGCCCGGATGTCGGGACTTTCCACCACGCCTCCGTGGAGCGGCGACGGCCCGGCGATCACGGCCCGGTGCGGATCGCACAGCACGATGCGCGCACCCATCCCGATCAGCTTGTCCACGAAGAAGAGGCGCGACTCGAACAGCTTCTCGAACACCAGCAGGATCCCCTCGCACTGCGACGCGACCACGATCGCAATCGACATCAGGTCGGCGGGGAACGCGGGCCACGGGCCGTCCTCCAGCTTCGGCACGTGGCCCCCCAGGTCGGGGCGAATGCGTCGCTCCTGGCCGGCATCCACGATCAGTTGAGTGCCGTCGAGCCGGGGTCGGACGCCCAGGCGCTCAAACCCCAGCAGAATGCTGCAGAGATCCTCGCCCCGGACGCCGTCGATCGTGATCGACCCGTTGGTCACCGCGGCGAGCCCGATAAACGAGCCGATCTCGATGTGGTCCGGTCCCACGGAAAAGAGGGCAGCCGCGAGCGGTAAGCCGCCTTCGATCGTGAGCGTGTTGGTGCCGACGCCCTGGATGCTCGCGCCCAGGTCCGACAGGAAACGCGCCAGGTCCTGGACGTGCGGCTCGCACGCGGCGTTGCGCAACGTGGTCCGGCCGCGGGCGGCGACTGCCGCCATCAACGCGTTCTCGGTAGCCGTGACGCTGGTCTCGTCGAGGAAGATGTCGGCCCCGGCGAGGTTCTTGGCTTCGAGGTTGTAAGCGGCCCCGACGGTGATTTCGGCGCCGAGGCGCTCGAGTGCCAGGAAATGGGTATCCACGCGCCGCCGCCCGATCACGTCGCCGCCCGGAGGGGGGAGGCTCACTCGGCCGAAGCGCGCCAGCATAGGGCCCGCCAAGAGAATCGAAGCGCGGATGCGCGCGCACAGCGCCGGATCGAGCTCGCGCGGCTCGGCGCGGGCGGTATTGACCTCGACCGTGTTCGCGCCCAGCCAGCGGACCTCGGCGCCGAGATGCGCCAGCAACGCGAGCATCGTCTCGACGTCGCGGATGTGCGGCACGTTGTCGATCCGGCAGGGCCCATCGGCGAGCAGCGTCGCCGCGAGAATGGGAAGGGCAGCATTCTTATTGCCGGCTGGACGGATCGTGCCCTTCAAGGCGCGCCCGCCCGTCACCGCAAAGGACGGTGGCATGGGTCAGCCAAGCTATGCGGCCGCTTGCGCCGGCGTCAAGCGTTCGCGAACGTTCGCGACGTGAACGTGAGTCCGGTTCTCGCGCTCGCGGGACTGGCCGCGATCGGCCTGCTCGTGACGCAGCTCCCGCCCGTCCCGTGGCGCCATGTGACCAGCCTCGACCTGGTTTTCGTGGCCGGCGGTCCCCTCGTGTTGTTGGGTCTGGTGCTCGGACCGGGGATCGACCTGATCAATCGATCAGTGCTCGGTACCCTGGCGCCGGTCGCAGCCCTCGCCATCGGTTGGATCGGCGCCGCCTTCGGGGCCCGGTTTCAGTGGCGCTACGTGCGGCGCATCGGGCGCGTCACGTGGCTCCTGGCCGGGCTGTCCGTCGTAACGACGTTCGTCGTCGTCACGCTCGGCGCGTGGTTGCTCGGCCGGGTCGTCCCCGCTCTCGCGAGCGCGTGGACGCCGCGCCTGCCGACGCTCTTGACCCTCGGGGCGGTCGCCGCCGCGTCGGGGCCGGAGGCGGTGGCCCTGGTTGCGCGAGCCGTGGGGATCCGCAACAGCGTGGCCCGGGCCTTCTCATTGGCCGCCACACTCGAGACCGCGTGCGGCGCGCTGGTTTTCACCCTGCCGCTCGCGCTGCATCGCGTCCACCCGCTCGGCGGCCACGCCGCTTTGGGTTGGCTCGGGCGGCTCGTCCTCGCCGTGGGAAGCGGCGGCCTGGTCGGGACCGTGTTCCTCGGGCTCACGCGCCAGCTGGCGGACCGGGGCAACGTGGGCTTTGTGCTCCTCGCTACGCTGCTGTTCGGCGCCGGCCTCGGTTCCGCGGCGGAGCTTTCGCCCTTCCTCGTATGCGCCTTCGCAGTGGCCCTGATCGTGAATGCATCCCCCCGGCGGCATGCGGTGCGACGGGTGCTCGCTGAATGGGGGCCGCTGATCTACGCTATCTTCCTGGTCATCGTCGGGACATTGCTCACGCTGCCGACGGTGTGGATCCTGGTCGCCGTACCGCTACTGGCGGCCGTGCGGGCCGCGGCCAAGTGGGCCGCATCGCGGTACGGCAGCCTCGCCCTCCGCCTCGGCGAGCCCGCGCCCAACGTCGGCCTCGGCACCGTGGCGCAGGGCGGCGTCGCTCTCGCGATGGGCTTCAATGTCGTCATCGTCTATGGGGACGGGGGCACGAGCTCAGGCGGCGCGCTGTTGACGACCGTCGTGCTCGTCGTCGCGGCGGCCCAACTAGCCGCTGCTCCGTTGATGACGCTCGCCCTCCGGACGGCGGCCGCGAGTCGCGCCGCGCCTGCGGCTGCGCCGTTGACACCCGCCGCGGCCCGAGCGGAGCTCAGTGCCGACGCTCCCGCGGACTGGCCGCGATGATCCCGACCTGGCTAGCGGTGGTGACCGGGATTTCCCTCGCGATTCTCGCCCTGGCGGCGATCGTGATCGCGGCAGCGTCGGTGGTCTCGGCGCTCGGGGTGCGGGCGTTCTTGCGGATGCTGCAGGAGCTGGCGGGTCCCGCCGTGGGAGATGTCCGAGCGCTGGTGGCCACGATCCGCGCCGAGGCGGAGGGTCTCGCCGGGACGTCGCGCGAGCTGCGGCAGCGGATCGTCAACGCCGCGGACGCGGCGGAGGCACGGCTCGCCGAGCTGGACGCCGTGTTCGAGGTGGTGCAGGAAGAAGCGGAGGCAACAGTGCTCGACGTGGCTGCGACGATGCGTACGGTGCGGCGCGGCATTTCTCTTCTCGAGTGGGGCCGCCGCACGCTCAAGCGGGGGAAAAAGCGCTGACGGGAAAGCAGCTCCTCACGGCTGCGGCGGCCGGCGTGGTCGCGGTGGCCCTGTTCCCCGCAGCGGCGCACGCCTGGACCCCCGGCACCCATGTCTACCTGGGCGAGTCGGTCCTCGCGAATCTGCACCAGCTGTCAGGGGCCGTGGTCGATCTGCTGCGCGCCTTCCCCTACGACTTCCTCTACGGCAACATCGCCGCCGATACGTCGATGGCCAAGAAGTACGCGCCCGTGGGCCGGCACTGCCATGCCTGGCACGTGGGTCAGGAAATCTTCGATCTGGCCCACACCGATCCGCTGCGCGCCTTCGGCCTCGGTTATTTGTCTCACCTGGCAGCGGACGCTGTGGCCCACAACTTCTTCGTGCCGCGCCAGCTCGTCCTCACATCCAGCTCGGCGGCGCTGGGGCATAGCTACTGGGAGAGCCGGTTCGAGACCCATCTCGGGCCCGCCTACGCCAGTACGGCGAAAGAGCTGATCCTCCAGGATCACACACCGAGCGATACGCACCTCGACACGATCATCTCACCCACGCTGTTCAGCGTGGGCACCAGCCGGCGGTTGTTCCGGGGCATGGTGCATCTCACCGAGAGCGAGAGCTGGCGCTGGGCCTTCCAGATGATCCTCGAGAACACGCGCTGGGACTTGCCCGACGCGGACGTGGAGCGTCACATGGCCGTGGCGTTCGAGTACGTGATGGAGATGTTGGGCGAGAAGGACGCGGCGGCGCGGCGGCTCGATCCTGCCGGCGACCAGGCGCTCAAGCTCGCGAAGCGAATGCGACGTCAGGCCCTCCACGAGGGCGGCCGCGAGGATCCCGAGCGGATGCTCGAGACGGCGGAGCATCACTTCGGGCTGCCGACTCCGGCGCTCGCGTACTGGCGGCAATCCCGCGCACAGCGCCCGTGGCGCGACCGCGGGCAAGACGAAGACTAAGAGCGAGCGCGGGCGTCCAACGCGTCGATTCTGCGCAGCTCGTCCGCCGCGAAGCGGCGCCGCATGGCCGGCAGAAGCACGAGTCCGATTAGGGCGGCGGCCCCGCCGAGCGCCAGGAGCGGGTACCAGACGTGCCGCGGCTGGGAGCTCGCCACGGCCGCCGCCCCAACGAGTACCAAGCAGGCGCCGACCCCGATCACACCGACCAACAGCGCGAGCACCGTGCGACGGGCTTTGCCCCGACCGCCCAGCACACCAATCAGCGCGCCGACGACGCCGAGTGAGCTGCCGAGTATGACACCGAACAGCGCGCCAACCCGCTCGCTCCACCAGCCCCGATGTGTTGTGCCGGACGCGCCGGTCCACGGCTGGAGCTGCATCGGCCCGAGCCAGACCGTTCCCCGCCCCGGCAAGACCAGGTTGATCTCCAAACGGCTCGGGGCCTGCGATGCACCGCTCAGGTCGAAGGGGAGCTCGAACCGTCGCCAGCTCGACTCACCGTGCAGCGTCGCAAGCGGTCCCTGAGGAGCAAGGGTGCGACTGAAAAACCGCTGGCCGTCTGGGAACACGGTCCACAGCTCGAGGTAGCCCTGCCCCTCCACACCCTCGTACCGGACCTGGCCGGCTACGACGTAGCCCGGGCCTGCCACCGGGGGGTGCTCGATGGTGAGGAGATGGAGCGACGTGGGACCCGAGCCCGAGGCACGGAGCTCGAGCACGGGCGCGCCACCCGGTCCCCCGCCGGCCCGTACCACTCCGCCGGGCACGGCGCTCCGCGACCAATCGATCGTGAGCTCCTGTGCAGCCACTGCACGCGTGGCCACGAGGAGCGCAATTCCGGCGCTAGCGAGCACGTGTCTCATGTCTATCCTCCTGCTCCTTTCGATGCGCTTCAAGGAGCGCGTGGAACGTCTCGGCGTTGAGCAGGCCATCGGCGTACGCGGCACGCAGCTGCAGCTCGAACGGACCGGCGTTAGGCACGGCATCGAGCAACTTGACCTTCTCGATCAGCCGATCCAGCCGCAGGCGAACCGTGGGGTAGGAGATCCCGTACTGCGCTGCGAGGTCCTTCAGGGTCCCACCTGCTAGCAGGAATCGCTTGAGAAAGCCAAGGTCCTCCTCGCTCAGGTGCTCGGTCCACGGTTTGGCCACGTGCTCACGCCTTTGAGTATATGCAATACGAACTCAATATTATTGAGATTATTATTAAAGTCAAGATAACAAAATAGGAAGGCGTAACTCGTTGCTATAGCGGGTGCCTAGGGATCTTAGGACGTTAGCTTCTCCTCCAGCACCCGCTGGGCCAGCTTCGGATCAGCCTTGCCGCGAGAGGTCTTCATCACCTGTCCAAGGAAGAACTGCACCAGCTTCGTTTCACCGGTCTTGTAGCGCGCCACCTCGGCGGGATGAGCGGAGAGCACCTCGCTCACCCACCCCGCCAGGACCCCCGTGTCCCCCACCTGCATGACCCCCAGGGCCTCGGCCACATTGCGTGGCTCGCCGCCCCGCTCGGCGACTTCGGCAAACACGCGCTTCGCGGCCTGGTGGCTCACGGTCCCGCCCCGCACCAACCCGATCAAATTCGCCAGCGCGCCGGGCGGTACGCGCAAGCCGTCGCCGTGATCCTTGGCGTCCGCGAGCACTTCCGTCATCACCCAGTTGGCTGCCGTCTTGGGTTCCGCCCCCGCGTGGACCACGGCCTCGTAGTAGTCCGCTACGGCGCGATCGGCCGTGAGCACCGCGGCGTCCGTCACGCTGAGGGCGTACTTCTCCACGAAGCGCTCTCGCTTCTTGGCCGGCAGCTCCGGCAGGAGCGTTTGCTGCTCGGCGATGAACTCGTCGCTGAGCACCAGCGGCGGCAAGTCGGGGTCGGGGAAATAGCGATAGTCGTGGCTCTCTTCCTTGCTGCGCTGCGGCCGCACGCTGTTAGTCTTGGAGTCGTACAGCATGGTCTGTTGCGCGAGGGTGCCCCCGCCCTCCAGCACGGCGATCTGCCGATCCCGTTCCACGGTGAGGGCCTTCTCGACGTAGGCGAACGAGTTGATGTTCTTCACCTCCGTCTTCGTGCCGAGCGTGGTCTCGCCGCCGTGGCGCACCGAGACGTTTGCGTCCACGCGCAGGCTGCCCTTTTCCATGTCGCAATCGGAGATCCCCGCGTACTCGAGCACCTGCTTGAGGGTGAGCAGATACGCGCGGGCCTCGTGGGGCGACCGGAAGTCGGGGCCGGTGACGATCTCTATGAGCGGCACGCCGCAACGGTTCAGGTCGATGGCCGTCTGTTTCGGGAAGCGGTCGTGCAGCGACTTCCCCGCATCCTCCTCGACGTGCAAGCGCTGGATGGTGGCGGTGGCAACCCCGCGGTCCGGGGACAGGTACGACAGCGACCCGCTGGTCGCGAGCGGCTGCTCGAACTGCGAGATCTGGTAGCCCTTCGGCAGGTCAGGGTAGAAATAGTTCTTGCGCGCGAAGATGCTGCGCGGATGAACGGTGCAACCCACGCCCAGCGCCGCGCGGACCGCGAGCTTCAGCGCCTGCTCGTTCGGCACCGGGAGCGCGCCCGGCAGGCCGAGGCACACCGGACAGACGTTGGTGTTGGGGGGAGCGCCGAACGCGGTCGAGCAACCGCAGAACATCTTCGACAGGGTCCGCAGCTGGACGTGCGTCTCGAGCCCGATGACCGTCTCCCAGGCGCCCACCATCACGCCTCTTCGCCGGCCGGGACGGCCCGCTCGAGCGCATAAGCCGCCTCGAGCATCTCGTCCTCGAGGAACGCCTGGCCGATGAGTTGCCCGCCGATGGGCAGGCCCTTGATGCGGCCGATCGGCACGGAGATCGCGGGCAGCCCCGCGAGGTTCGCCGTCACCGTGAAGATGTCGGAGAGGTACATCGCCACCGGGTCATTGAGCTTCTCGCCCGCCTTGAAGGCCGGAGTCGGCGTGGTCGGCGTGAAGAGCAAGTCTACGCCGCGATCGAACACGTTGCGGAAGTCCTGAGCGATCAGCGCGCGCATCTGCTGGGCTTTCCGATAGTACGCATCGTAGTAGCCCGACGACAACACGTACGTGCCGACCAGCACCCGGCGCCGCACCTCGGGGCCGAACCCCTCGCCGCGCGTGGTGCGGTACAGCGCGCGCACGTCTTCCGATCCGTTGAAGCGCGGGCCGTAGCGAGCTCCGTCGTAGCGCGCCAGGTTGGACGACGCCTCGGCCGGCGCGATGATGTAGTAGGTCGGGACGGCGTAGCCCGTGTGGGGCAGCGAGACCTCGCGTACCGCCGCGCCCAGCTCGCGCAGCAGGCGGATGGCGCGGTCGCAGGCGCGGCGCACCGCCGGATCCAGGTCCTGCGGGAAGTACTCCTTCGGAATTCCGATCACGAAGCCCTGGAGCGACTCGGGCACGTTGGGCAGGCGCAGCGAGTCGCGGTCCTCACACGTCGAGTCCCTCGGATCGCGCCCGCTGATCACCGAGAG
>JACXTT010014743.1_pt1 | contig 10204 bp, 9 predicted proteins | sample 9270951 | NCBI WGS metagenome assembly JACXTT01 (sample SAMN15532306, study PRJNA645909) | rock metagenome | isolation source: weathered quartz diorite | place: Puerto Rico | collected 2017-06-21
GGCCCGCCGCCACCTCCCGCACCCGCGCGCCGGTGCCGTCCCGGCTACCGTCGTCCACCACGATGACCTCGTAGGGCTCGTCGCGGCCCTCGAAGTAGGCCTGGATCTCCTTGAGGTAGGGAGGTAGCCGGAGCGCCTCGTCGTAGGCGGGAATCACCACGGACCAGCGGGGGGCCGGGGCGGTCACGCGGCTACGTCCACCCGGCGGCCTCGGCGCGCCGCCAGCGCCGGGCCACGCCGGTCTTCTGGGCGGCCTTCGCGACCTCGCGCGCCACGGCCTGCGCCACGTTCTTGTTGAACACGCTCGGGATGATGTACTCGGGGCCGAGCTCGCCGCGCGCCACGCAGGAGGCGATGGCGTGGGCGGCCGCGATCTTCATGTCGTCGTTGACCGTGCGCGCCCGCGAGTCGAGGAGCCCGCGGAAGAACCCTGGGAAGCACAGCACGTTGTTGATCTGGTTCGGGTAGTCGGAGCGGCCGGTGGCCATGACCCGCACGTGGCGCTCGGCCTCCTCCGGCTGAATCTCCGGGACCGGGTTGGCCATGGCGAAGACGATCCGGTCTCGGGCCATGCTCTTGACGTCGCGTACCGTGAGCACGCGCGGGACCGAGAGGCCGATGAACACGTCGGCGCCGCGGATCGCGTCGGACATCCGCCCCTCGAGGTGCTGCGGGTTCGTGGCCGACGCCACCCACGTCTTCATGAAATCCATCCCGACCGTGCGCCCGCGATGGATGATCCCGTGCTCGTCGACCCCAATGATGTTCCGAGCGCCGAGGGCGAGCAGGATCTTGATCGTCGCGGTGCCGGCCGCGCCCACGCCGGACACCACGACCTTGATCCGCCGGATGTCCTTCTTGACGATCTTCAGCGCATTGAGGAGCGCGGCCAGCACCACCACCGCGGTGCCGTGCTGGTCATCGTGGAAAACCGGGATGTCAAGCTCCTTCCGCAGCCGCTCCTCGACCTCGAAGCAGCGCGGCGCCGAGATGTCCTCCAGATTGATGCCACCGAAGGCCGGGGCGATCATCTTCACGGTCTCCACGATCTTGCCGGGATCCTTCGTGTCGAGGCAGATCGGGAAGGCATCCACCCCCGACAGCTCCTTGAACAGCATGGCCTTGCCTTCCATCACCGGCATGGCGGCCTCGGGGCCGATGTCGCCCAGGCCGAGCACCGCGGTGCCGTCGGTGACGACCGCCACCGCGTTCTGCTTGATGGTGAGGGTGAAGGCCCGGCTCGGATCGTCCTTGATGGCCAGGCACACCCGTGCAACCCCGGGAGTGTAGGCCATGCTCAGGTCGTCGCGCGTCCGGATCGGGACCTTGCTGTGTATCTCGATCTTCCCGCCCAGGTGCATCAGGAAGGTGCGGTCCGAGATGTTGGCGATCCTGATCCCGACGATGCTCTTCAGGCGGTCGACGATGTCATGCGCGTGACGGCTGTCGCGGGCCTTGATCGTGATGTCGCGGAGCACGTGCTCCCCGGTCATTTCGACCAGGTCCACCGCCCCGATGTCTCCCCCAGCCTTGCCGATCGCCGAGGTCACGCGCCCCAGCATGCCGGGGCGGTTCCGGATCTCGAGCCGGATCGTGAAGCTGTAGGACGCGCTAGGGGATACAGCCATCAATCGCTCATCATGGCGGGCATTTAGACGGTAAGACCGCCCCCGACCAGAGTCAACAAATTTCCCGCCCAACGGTTGACCGGCCCGCGCCTGACATGGTATCCAACCCCCCTATGCCCGCATGGCTCGCTGTGCTCTCGCTCGCCGCCACGCTGCTCGCGGCGGCCGTGCCGAGCCCAGCCTCGGCGGAGATGCAGCGATGGGTGGTGGACTCCACCAAGAGCCGCGTGTGGTTCGACGCGTTCCACTCGTTCGGCAACTTCATGGGGACGAGCGAGCTGGCGGTCGGCGAGATCGAGGCGGATATCGCAGATCTGAAGCAGCCCATGAAGGGCACGGTCACCGTGGCGGTCACCAGCTTCAAGACGGGGAAAAAGGGACGGGACAAGGACCTGTGGCGGGCTCTCGACGCGGAGCATCATGCGGAGATCCGTTACCGCATCGAGCGGGTGGAGAGCTCCTTCCCGACCCTCAGCGAGAACACCGACGTGCTGCTGACAATCCACGGGGTGCTCTCGATGCGCGGAGTGGAACGACCCATGAGCTTCATGGGCCGTCTCCGCCAACGGCAGGGGAGCCTCTGGGTTCGTGGAGAGAACCGCCTGAGCATCAGCGACTTCGGCGTGCCTCCCCTTCGCAACTGGCTCGTGAGCATGCAGGACAGCGTGCTGGCCTCATTCGACCTGCTTCTGAGCAAGAACGAGTAAAACCAGCCCCCGTCGTTTCTTCTCGCCGCCCCACCCAGGTCTGAATAGCCGAATCGGCGGGCGCGTCTGTCCAGGCGCAGCGCCAGGTTACGAGGAACGAGGCGCGTGGGTCGGGGGTTCCTCCGATAATCCGCCCTAATTCGGAGGTGGCGTGGCCAGCTTGAAACCGGAGCCCGCGCGGGATCGTCTAAACGGCTGAGCGCGGTGTCGAAGGATTGGCGGCGGGAAACAATTTCCCTGACGCATCCCTACGAACAAAAGAGGCCGTAATGACTTTTAGAGAGACAGAGAACAACGTGGCGGCGGTCGAGGTAGGCCAATTCCGGCCGAGCGTTGCCGAGCCAAAGCGGCGTGGTCGGAGCCAGAACCCGACGAACAAAGAGGTCAGTCCCCCGGTGGACGACGAGCTGGACCGCGTGGTCGATTCCGCGGTCGAGCTCGAGGAGACGCCGGCGCTGTCCGAGGAGGCGCTACGTCCCTCGGCCTCCCCGGCCGAGGATCCGGTCCGGCTGTACCTGAAGGAGATCGGCAAGGTTTCGCTGCTCAAGGCCGAGGAGGAGGTGTCCATCGGCCAGCGCATCGAGGTCGGCCAGATCGCGCTGCGGCGTGCGCTTGGCCGCGTGCCGTTCGCCACCGCCAAGCTGCTGGCCCTGGTGGACCGGGTGCGCCACGAGGAGATCGCCCTCGACGACGTCATCCTGCTGCCGGAAGGCGGCGAGCCCACTCCGAGCGAGATCCGCTCGAGCCTGGCCGCGTTCGCGCGCATCCGGAGGCTGGAGCGGGAGATCGAGCGGCTGCAGCAGGCCCTCGGTGACAAGCGGCGGAGCAAGACCACGCGCGCGAACTACAACAAGTGGATCGCGCAGAACCGCGCCTCGATCCAGAGCGTGCTCGAGAACCTGCCGCTCAAGCCGGCGCTGGCCGACCAGCTCGTGGCCGACCTTCGACAGCTCGCCAAGCGGATGAACGGCGCGCTCCGGAGCCGCGCCGAGCTCCGCCACCTCGAGCAGACCGCGGGGGTGAGCCGCAAGGCGCTGCTGTCCTCGCTCAGCGAGATCGAGGAGCACGACCGCGTCGTACGTCAGGCCAAGAAGGAGCTGATGGAGGCCAACCTCCGCCTGGTCGTGTCGGTGGCCAAGCGGTACCTCGGCAGCGAGCTCTCGCTCCTGGACCTGGTCCAGGAGGGCAATATTGGCCTCATGAAAGCGGTGGATCGTTTCCAGTACCGGCGCGGGTTCAAGTTCTCGACCTACGCCACGTGGTGGATCCGTCAGGCCATCACCCGGGCGATCGCGGACCACTCGCGCACGATCCGAATCCCGGTGCACATGGTGGAGACGCTCAACCGCATCTCGCGAGTCAACCGCTCGCTGGTGAACGAGATGGGGCGCGAGCCCACGCCGGAGGAGCTGGCCCAGCGCACCGGAGTGCCGGCGCGCAAGGTGCGGCTGATCCTGGAGTCGTCTCGTAAGCCGCTCTCGCTGGAGACGCCGATCGGGGACGACTCCGAGCTGGGCGACTTCCTCGAGGACAAGGCGGCCGAGTCGCCCAACGACAGCCTGATCACCCAGGACCTGACCACCCAGGTGGAGCGGGCGCTCAGCACGCTGTCGGCCAAGGAGAAGGAGATCCTGCGCCTGCGCTTCGGTATCGGCGAGGCCGGCGAGCACACGCTCGAAGAGGTCGGCCGGCGCTTCTCGGTGACGCGCGAGCGGATCCGCCAGATCGAGACCAAGGCGCTGCGCAAGCTGCGCCACCCGCTTCGCGGCCGCGCCCTGAAGGCCTTCGTAGAAAACTGAATCCCGGAGGGGGGCTTCGCCCCCCTCCGACGCCTGCCTAGCGGATCAACTTGGCGTACTGATCGAGGAGCGGCAGGATCACCTCGCGGCTGTCTGCGGGCAGCCGGAGAATCGACCGGGTGATGCCGGCGCCCGCGTAGCTCTCGAGAGCGTCTGCTCGTCCGGCTTGGCCCCGAACACCGAGACCGAGATCGTCTTCATGTCGCGACCCGCCCGGGCGGCTCGGGCCTGCAGGTCCTTGAGGCCGCTCAGGATGACGTCGCCGGCGCGCCCGCGCGGGAACCAGCCCTCGCAGAAGTCCACCACCCGCTGCAGCGTGTGGCCGCTCTCGCCGCCGAGCAGCACCGGCGGATTGGGCTTCTGAGCGGGCTTGGGCCACGCCCAGATCGGGTCGAAGCGGTAGCGAGTCTTGAACACGGTGCCGTGGTTCTCCATCTCCTCCGCGTTCCAGCCCGCGCCGATGCCGAACAGGAAGCGCCCGCCCGACAGGGCGTCGAGGCTCGCCACTTCCTTGGCCATCGTGATGGTGTCGCGCTCGATGACAAGGCAGATGCCGGTGCCGACCTTGAGCCGCTTGGTCACCGCGGCCGCCGCCATCAGTGATACGAACGGATCGAAGGTATGCGAGTACTCCTTCGGGAGCTGGCCGCCGCCCGGAAACGGGGTGCGCCGGCTAGTCGGGATGTGCGTGTGCTCCGGCACGAACAGCGACTCGAAGCCGCGCTCCTCCGCGGCCCGGGCCAGCTCGTCGATGCGGATGGCGTAGTCGGTGGCGAACATGCAGAGGCCGACATGCATGGTGTGCTCCTCCTTGGTCAGACCGGCATCACTCCGTGCTTCTTCCAGGGTCGCTCCACCTTCTTGGTCCGGGCCATCTCGAGCGCCCGGATCACCACCGGCCGAGTCTCTCGCGGATCGATCACGTCGTCCACGAGTGCTCCGCCCGCCGCGATATAGGGGTTGATGAGCCGGCGGAACTCCTCGACGCGCCGCGCGCGCTCCTCCTCGGGGCTCGCCGCGGCCGCGATCTCCTTGCGGAAGACGATGTTCGTCCCACCCTCCGGACCCATCACCGAGATCTCGGCGGTTGGCCACGCCACGATCAGATCCGGCTCGTAGGCGCGCCCGCACATCACGAAGTAGCCGGCGCCGTAGGCTTTTCGCACCACCACCGTCACCTTCGGCACGGTCGCCTCGCTGACCGCGTAGAGCATTTTGGCCCCGTGGCGGATGATGCCCTGGCGCTCCACCTTCGAGCCGACCAGGAAGCCCGGCACGTCCTGCAGGAACAGGAGCGGGATGTGGAAGGCGTCGCAGAGCGTGATGAAGCGCGCCGCCTTGTCGGCCGCGTCGACGTCCAGCGCGCCGCCCAGCACCATCGGCTGGTTGGCCACCACGCCCACCGGCCGGCCGCCCATGCGGGCGAAGCCGGTGATGAGGTTGCGCGCCCAGCCCGGCTTGATCTCGAAGAGCCGTCCGTGATCGACCAGGTGGCCGATCACCTTCTTCATGTCGTAGGCGCGGCGTGCGCTGTCGGGTACGACGCTCACCAGCGCCTCGTCCATGCGATCCGCGGGATCGTCACAGGGGCGCATCGGTGGCTGCTCGAGATTCGACAAGGGGAAGAACGAGAGGTACTCCTTCACCGCCGCGATGCACGCCGCGTCGTCCGCCACCTCCAAGTCCGCCACTCCGGAGACCTCGGTGTGCACCTTGGAGCCGCCCAGCTCCTCGGGCGTGATGTCCTCGCCCACCACCGCCTTCACGAGCGGCGGGCCGCCCAGGGCCATGTGGCTCGTCCCCTTGACCATGGGGACGAAATCGGCGAGGGCCGGGATGTACGCGGTGCCCGCGGCGCCCGGCCCCATCATGGCCGCCACCATCGGCACCACGCCCGACATGATCGACTCTTCGCGGAACAGGAAGCCGGAGCCCGCGAACGTCGAGCCGATCGCCTCCTGGATCCGGGCGCCCGCCGAGTCGATCAGCCAGATCATCGGCATGCGCTTGCTCAGCGCGATCTCACGAGCCCGGTTGCACTTCACCTCGGCGGTGCGCCCCATCGAGCCGGCCATCACCGTGAAGTCGTAGGCGATGACCGCGGCGTGGCGGCCGTCCACGGTGCCGAACCCGGTCACGACGCCGTCCGCCGGAGTCTCCCGCCCCTTCATGGAGGGCGCGATCCCGGCGTGGGTGGCGAGCAGGCCGATCTCGTGGAACGAGTCCGCGTCGAACAGGAGGCCGAGGCGCTCGCGGACGGTGAGCTTCCCCTCCGCGCGCTGCTTGGCGACGGCCTCCGGTCCCCCCATCGCGAGTGCGCGCTGGCGGCGCGCCCGGAGATCGTCCACCAGCTCCTTCATACCCACCGGATCACCCCTTGACGACCGAGGTGCGGTAGAGCGCGATACCGCTGTCGGGCGGCGAGCCGCTGATCAGCGTGATCATGGCGGCCGCCTCGCTCCGGTGGTGCGTGGCGTGATTGACCACGTGCTGGAGCAGCGGTCCCAGCGCCACCCGGAACTCCTGGCCCGAGGTGTTCTTGTAGGTCACCGGCCGCGCCAGATCGGCCTCTCCCAGGCCGTCCACGAAGCCACGCTGCTCCACCTCGAGAGCATCCCAGCGGGTTCGCAGCTCGGCCATCGAGCCGAAGTCCGCGTCGCCCAGGAGTCGGGAGGGCGACGAGCCCTTCCACCTCGAGAGCCAGGAATGGTCGGCGCCGTAGATGTGGGCGAACATGCCCTTGAGCGTCGGAAAGCTCCAGTGCGCGCCCACGTCGCGGGTGGCCGCGTCGCCCAAGCCCGCCGCCACGTCGAAGAGCCGCCGGTTCGCCCAACGGTGGTAGTCGTACAGCTCGCGGATCAGCGCGATGGACATGGTCCTCCTCGCGGAGGGCTAGTCGAGGACGGCGACGGTGTCTCCCTCCTGCACCGTCTGCCCCTCGCTCACCCGAATCTCGCGGACCTTGCCGGCCCGCGGGGCCTCCACCGGGATCTCCATCTTCATGGACTCGAGCACGATGACCGGATCCCCGGCCGCGACCGCGTCGCCCGGCTTGCTCGTGATCTGGAAGACCACGCCGGTGATATGAGCCTTCACATCCTCAGCCATTGACCGCTCCTTGTCTCCCACCGCGAGATTGCCGCACGGGCCGCCGAATTCTCTCACATCTCCCCACCGCCCGCCGACCGAGTGAGGGCTTCGGTTCCGGACAGGCGACGGCCAGGGCCGAGGCGGGTGGTGGGTCGTGTGGGGGCGGCGGTGGGTCGGGTGACCCGTTCCCGCCAAGCAAGAAGATGACGGCAACCGCGCAGATTGGGAACTCCCACACGGGCCGCCGAAGAATCGCGGGTCGTGGTCAGAGACCCATCGCCGCCCCCGTGCGGCCCGCCATCCGCCTCGGCCCGGGAGATCGCGTGCGCGCGTCAGTACGGCAGGCTATCGCGGCCAATAAGCTCGCGCGCGACGACCATCTTCATGACCTCGGCCGCCCCGTCGCCGATCTCGAGCCCGATGACGTCGCGCATGCGCTGCTCGAACGGCAGCTCGTCGGTGTAGCCGTAGTGGCCGTGCAGCAGCAGACATTGGTGGATGGTCTCGACCGCGAGCTTCGGGCCCCACCACTTGGTCATCGCCGATTCCTTGGTGTGCGGCCGGCCCTGGTCGGCGAGCCAGAGCGCGCGGTAGCAGAGCCAGCGGCAGGCCTCGAGCTGCGTGGCCGCCTCCGCGAGTGGGAAGGACACGCCCTGGAACCGCGCAATGGTGTGGCCGAAGGCCTTCCGCTCCTTGACGTAGGCGATGGTCTCCTCGACCGACTGCTGGGCCACGCCGAGGCACGCGAGCGCGATGCCGATGCGGTTGTAGTCGAAGCCCTGCATGACCTGGTAGAAGCCGGTGCCTTCTTCGCCCAGGCGATGCGACGCGGGCACCCGTACGTGGTCGAAGGTGAGCACCGCGCGCGCGATCGCGCGGGTACCCATGTCGCGGAGCGGGCTCCGCGAGACGCCGTGCAGGTCGAGCGGAACCAGGAAGGCGCTGACCCCGCGCGCCCGGCCGCCCGGGTCGGTGCGCGCGAACACGATGGCGGCGTCGGCCGCCATGCCCAGGCTGATGCCCGACTTCTCGCCGGTGAGCACGTAGTCGTCGCCGGCCCGCTCGGCGCGGCACGCGAGGTTGGCCGCATCCGAGCCGGCCCCTGGCTCGGTGAGGGCCAGGGCCACCACCGCCTCGCCCCGAGCGGTCGGCGGCAGCCATCGCGCCTTGATCTCCTCGCGGCCGCTCCGGCCCAGGATCTCTCCGGCCAGCCCCGCGAGCTGGATTCCGTAGGTGCAGCTGAAATCGCCGCGCCCGATCTCCTCCATCGCGATCCCGAGCGTGACGAAGTCCGATTCCTGTCCCCCGTACGCCGCGGGCACGCGCAGACCGAGGAGCCCCAGCTCGCCCATGCGACGCCAGGCCTCGCGCGGGAACTTGCCGGTGCGGTCCCACTCGGCGGAGCGCGGCGCCAGGTCCTTGCGGGCGAATTGGCGGAGGGTCCGTATCAGCTCCTCCTGCTCGGGCGAGAACGCGAGCTCCATGGGCCTCACATCATCGTGTAGCCGCCGCTCACCGACAGCGTCTGCCCGGTGATGAAGGCGGCCGCGTCCGAGGCGAGGAACAGCACGGCGGGGGCCACGTCGTCGGGCCGGCCGACGCGCCGCAGCGGGTACGCCTTGGCGATGCGCGCCTGCATCTCGGGCGTGCTGAACGCCCGGTTGGTGTCGGCGGTCCACATGCTGCGGTCGCCGACGTCCTCCTCCGACGCGGGGATCGTCATGCCCGGGCACACCACGTTGAGCCGGATCCCGTGACGTCCGACCTCACGGGCGAGACTCTTGGAGAGCGCGATGATACCGGCCTTGCAGGCACCGTACACGCCCTCGCGGAATTCACCCATGCGCCCGGCGTCCGAGCCCATGCTGACGATCACGCCCGTCTTGCGCGCGATCATGCCGTCGAGCACCGCGCGGGTGCAGTTGATCATGCCCCAGAGGTTCAGCTGGATCTCCCGCTCCCACTCGCTCCGCTCCTTCTCCACGAAGAGGCGGTCGTAGGTCCAGCCCACGTTGTTCACCAGCACGTCCACGCGCCCCGCGCGGCCTTCGACCTCGCGTACCATGGCCTGGACGGACTCCCAGCGACTCACGTCGGTCGGCACGAGGGTGGCCGAAGCCGCGGCCAGGCCCTTGGCCTCCGCGACCACCTTGCGCCCCTGCGTCTCGTCGATCTCGGCGACGGTCACGTGCGCGCGCTCTCGCGCGAAGGCCAGGGTGATGGCCCGGCCGATGTTCGAGCCGCCGCCGGTGACGATCACGCTCTTGCCCGCCAGGTTCAGCTCCATCCCACGCGCTCCTTCCGGTCTTCGTGTCGTCCAGAGGCTACGCGAACACGCCCTGCTCGACCATCTGGGTGTGCACGGAGCCCGCGCGGAACGGCTCGCTCTGCATGACGCGCTGGTGGAACGGGATCACGGTCTTGACGCCCTCCACCACGAACGCGGCGAGCGCGCCGCCCATCCGCTCGATGGCTTCGGCCCGCGTGCGCGCAGTCGCGATCAGCTTGGCCAGCAGCGGGTCGTAGTGGACCGACACCTCGACCCCTTCCGCCACTCCGCACTCGAGGCGCACGCCCGGGCCCTCCGGCAGCACGAGCCGGCTGATGCGGCCGGGCGACGGCAGGAAGCCCTTGGCCGAGTCCTCCGCGTAGATCCGGCATTCGATGCTGTTCCCGCGCTGGGTGATCTGCTCCTGGGACCAGGGCAGCCCCTCGCCGGACGCGACCCGGAGCTGCGCCTGCACGAGGTCCAGGCCCGTCACCTCCTCGGTCACCGGATGCTCCACCTGCAGGCGCGTGTTCATCTCGAGGAAGTAGAACTCGTCACCGCGCACGATGAACTCTATGGTGCCCGCGTTGGTGTAGCCGACCGCGCGCGCGCCCGCCACCGCGGCCTCGGTCAGCCGCGCCTTGAGCCCGGCCGGCAGATTGGGCGCCGGGCTCTCCTCCACCAGCTTCTGGTGCCGCCGCTGGATCGAGC
>JACXTT010014744.1_pt1 | contig 10203 bp, 9 predicted proteins | sample 9270951 | NCBI WGS metagenome assembly JACXTT01 (sample SAMN15532306, study PRJNA645909) | rock metagenome | isolation source: weathered quartz diorite | place: Puerto Rico | collected 2017-06-21
TGACAGGTGTGAGCGGTCCCATCGGGCGCAGGCATCATTGATGGCATCGGCGAGATCCATGAAGGTGTGCGACGGTCCGACCGCAAACGTACGCCCAGGCCATGGCCACAACTCCTCACCACGACCACCGAGCAATTCCACCGTCACCGACAACCACGTTCGCGCCATACCCCAAGGATTACACGCTTCGCGGCGGCGCCGTCGGAGCGGGTTGCGCCGCGGTCCCTACTCTCCTGCGCGGGCAGGTTCCTTTCCACGGGTGGCAAGAAGTTCCTCGCGCTGTTTTGCCAGTCGCGTTTCTATTCCTGTGCTCAGCTGTGCGTAGTCCCGCTCTGCTGTGAAGATGCAGATCTTCTGGACCACCCAGCTGACAGTAGTGATGGAGATCCAGGCGAATACTGATCCGGTCATGAAGTTCGCGTTGAGGGCTTGGTACCGGGTGGGGTCGGGGCCTTGGAGGGAGGAGATGTGTGTTGTCAGGACGACGAACGCGAAGTCCGCGGCCATGACCAGGATGAACATGACGGCGCCGGCCACGGCTGCCACACGCCAAGCGGGCCATAGCTTGGGCGGCACGGGATGTCCGCTCAGGCGCATGTGAGCGCGGTCCTTCACCCGGGCGGTGATGCCGGCGCTGATGGAGGCAACCACCAGCACGCCCAGGACGACCACGGCCGGATAGATCGTCCAATAGAGCACGCTTGCTGCGTCCGGCACCTGCCGCAGGAGAAGCCCTCCGAGGACCATTGAGAGGAAGGGCGCGCAGAACCACTTCCAGGCCGCGGCGTCGATGTCTGCCTTCACGCTGTCCTGGCCCCAGCCGCGGATGATCCACCCGATGGTCAGGCCGTAGACCACGGCGGTGCAAAGAATCCCTACGACGATGCCCATCAGTTGTGCTCCTTCTGCGTGTTTTCTTTCCGTTTGGTGCGTTCCGGGTAGGGGATCCGACCGGCGGGCGGTTCATGGTTGGCCAGCCGTCGCCGTTCCGGGGTGGGTTTGTGTTTGCCCCCGGCGCATTGGGAGAACACCCCTGATTTGCCGAACAGGGACGCGGCGTGCCGGTCCCAGTGGTTCACCCACCATCCGGACAGTTCGCCGTCGGCTTCGGCGGCCGTGTAGGCCTGCCAGAGCGCGTGGCACCGGTCCACGGCTTCGGGGGTGGCCCACACGTGGGGACACCACTCCCCTATCCGGTCATCGTGGGATTCGAAGCGGTCCAGCCGTTCACGGACCCAGCCGGCGAACTGGTCCCGTTCCTGGGCCGCTTCGGCTTCGGGGTCGGGTGCGGCTTCGGTTTCGGCTGCCAGGACGTCCTGCGCCCAAGCCTGCAGGGTGCGCATGGACCACTTCGCGGTGCCGTCCTCGGTGCTTTCGGCCGGGGCGGGGGCGGCGCCGTCGAGGACGAGCTGGCGGAAGGAGGCCGTGGAGAGCCTGCGGCCCAGGGTTTCGGAGAGGAACCCTGCCGCGTCCCGAACGGCGAGGTCGAAGTCCAGGATCTCGCCGTTGTCATCCACCACGTACCCGTCCGCGGCGTAGCCGTCCTCGGTGGTCTCTGTCTCCGGGTGCTCGTTCATGCGGCCTTCTTTCCTGCGTCGAGCACGGCTTGGATGGGGCCGGCCATGTCGGGGTCTTCGAACCAGGGCACGAGGCGAACGATGGTGACGACGCCGCTGGATTCTTCCATGACGGCGTGCCACATGGGCAGGGTGTGGAGGTCCTTGATGGTGAGGATGTCTTCTTTCCGGGCGGAGATGCTGCGGCTGGCCGGTCCGCGCTCGGTGGAGGTGAACGAGGGGGCGTACTCGTCGGTTTTCCCGTACAGGGCGGACAGGTCGCCGAGGTAGGTTTTTTCGCGGATGCCGCCGCCGAAGACGAAGACTCCGGCGGCGTTTTTGAGCACCCGCCAGGCGGCTTCGCCCATGACCTGCTCGCCGAACGCTTCGGACTGGATGAAGACGCGCACGTTCATGCCCATCGAACCGAAGTAGGTGAACCAGTCCCCCATTTTCGGCAGCACGACGGTGTTGCCGAACTCGTCCAGGTCGAAGGTCGCCGGGACTTCCAGCCTGCCCCCGTTCGCCTCGGCGAGGCGTTCGCCGGTTTCGAAGACCGCTTCCATGAATGCCGTCATCAACCCGGTGACGACCCGGCTGGAGCCCTTGGACAGGGCGATCAGGGTGTCACGGGAGGACAGGAACTTGGCCGGGTCGAACACGGGCAGGGCCGGGTCGGGGCGGATCCAACCGAGCAGGTGATCGTGGGTCAGGGACGAGGCCATGCGCTGCGCGGACGCGGCGACGCTGCCCATCGTGTCTTCGGGCTGGCGGGACATGCCGAACAGCTGATCGGCCAGGCGGGAGAAATCCCGCCCAGCCCCGCCGTCATCCGCCTTTTGGCTGCCGTGTCCGGGACGGGCCGTCGAGGAGGCGTCGAGGAGGACTTGGCGGGGTGTGAGGAAGTCAGCGGTGGACACCCATTCGTGGGCCTTGTCGAGGGTCCCTCCGGTGAGGGCCTGGGCGAGGATGCAGGCGGCCAGGAAGGAGCGGCCTTGTTCGTCGAACTGGGGGTCCCCGCCCCGGTCGCCGTGTCCTTTGGTGGCTTCCTCGAGCACGGTGGCGAGGTTGGTGGCCTGCTCGGAGTTGGTGATGCCCAGCAGCGGGTTGAACGTGAACGCCGGCTTGCCTGACTTCCGGAAGACCTGTTGCATGTCCAGCATCCAGACCTGGCCGCCGGGGTGCCAGATCGCCCTCGCCGCCAAGACTTCGTTGACGCCGTCGACCTTGTTCCCGGCCATCGTGTACGCGCCATTGGTCCACCGGGCGCCGCGGACGAGGACGGCGGTGGATTTGCCGCGGCCCGGGCCCATGACGAACAGGGCGCACTGCCGCAGCCCCTGGTACAGCCATTCGCCGCCGAGCACCCAGCGGCCCACGTGCAGGCCCGGGGTGATGGACGGCTGGCCCGGGTGCAGGCGGGCCGCCTCGGTGGCGCGGGTTTTCGCGCTCACCGCGGCGATGTCGGCCTTCGTGGCCATCAACCTGGCCCGGTCGGCCATGCGCCGGTGCCGGGACCCGGCACCGCTGCGGCCGCGCAACACGCGCGCCAGAGCCCATACGGCAGCGGCGGCCAGGACGAGCAGCAGGGCGACGGACGCTGCCGGGATCCGCACTCCGGTCGCCCAGAGCAGCAGGATGGAGACGGGGTTGATGCCCCAGTCGGTGCCGGTGGGGGTCAGCCACTCCCCCACCCATGCGGCGCCGACGATGCCCGCGGACAGGCCCAGGAGGACCAGCACGGACACCCAGGTGCCGGAGAAAGACCCGGGCCGCTTCGTTCCCGTGGTGGTGTTCATGCCGGGACCTGCTGTCCGCGGGCGGCGGCGATGGCGTTGGCCCAGGCGACGTTGGTGTCGTGGATCCGGTGTTCGGGTTCGGTCATGTCGACCCGGAACGGGATGCCCGGGGAGTTGGAGGTTTTCAGCAGGAAATGCCCACGGCCCGGTGGCGGGTTCGTCTCCCCGGTGGCCGGGTTGATCGTGCCCTCGGCCGACCAGTCCACGAGCTGGTTGATCTCCTTGTCGGAGAAGCGCTTAATCTTGCGCAGATCGTCTTTCTCGTCCTCGGCCAGTCCGCCCAGGAACAACATGGAGGAACGTTCCACGAAGCCCCGGGCCATCTTCGTGGTCTCGGTGGAGGAGAGTTCGAGGTCTTTCATGGAGTGGGTGATCATCAGCTGGCCCAGGCCTTTGGTGCGGTTGACCTTGGTGATTTCGTTGATCCGGTAGACGGAGCCTTCCCAGGCCTGCAGGATCTGCCAGAGCTCGTCCATGACCATGAAGTGGTGGATTTCCGGGCCCAGCGTCCGCTTGCCGGTGGGGTCGGTGGGGTCGGGTTCGGTGGCGAGGATTTTCGCTGCGAGGGCCCCGCCTTGGCCGTAGGACCAGATCACCAGTTGCGCGGCCGCGCGCAGGAGAGCTTCGGACTCGTCGATGCTGGAGACGTCGAACACGACCGGTTCGTACATGTCCATTTCCGCTGTCGTCTGCCCCCAGAACATGCCGCCGAAGATCCCGTCCGGGCCCAGCCCGATGATGCCCTTGACGAGGTCTTTGACTTCGGCGTCGTACTCTTGGTCGTCCATGTCCAGGATCGCGGCCCGGATCCGGGGATGCCGGCCCTGGACCACCCGGCGCAGATCGGCCAGCACCGGCTGGCGGCCCTGGCCGGCGGCTTCGTCGGCGGCGACCCGGATGGCCGAGGAGAGGATCGTGCGTTCGGACTGTTCCTCGGTCAGGCGGCGCTGGAGGATCATTTCGATCAGCCCGGCCACGGTGTTGACCCGGCGGCCGTGGATCTGGCCTTCCACCTCGGCCCGGGTTCCGGGCGAGAGCCGGTTCAGGTGGTGGAAGATCGGGCCGGCGTCCAGGGCGTTGACGCAACCGATGCCGCCCAGGCCGACCCGAACGACTTGGCCGCCCATCTCCTGGACCATGCCGACGTAGTCCGGTTTCAGGTCCCCCAGGCACAACGGGACGAAGCCCAGGTCCTTGAGCATCAGGCAGATCCGCACGACCAGGGAGGACTTGCCGCGCCCGTTCAAGGCCAGAACGAACCCGGACGGGGCGGAGTAGATCCCGGCGAGGAAGAGCGAGAGCGGGTCGCCCATCAAGGGCTGGCCGGTGATCAGGTTCTTGCCCAGCAGCGCCCCGATCATCGGGGAGGCGGTGCCGATCCCGAACGGCCACATGCCCGCCACCTGCGTGGACATGCCCTGGAACTCCAACGGCGCGTCCACGTGCAGGTGCGCCCCGCCACCCGGGACCTCAAAACCCCGGACCGTCAGGCCCGGCAGCGCGTCATAGGCTGCCGCGACCGCCGGGGTCTCCTTTCCCATCAGCCGGTACCACTGGCGGATGCCGGCATCGACGAGGTCATCTATCTTGCCCAAGGGGGGACTCGCTTTCACTGGGAGGGACCGTGCTGAGAGAGGGACGGCGCGTGGAAGGATCGGTGTTTAGAGGGATCGGCGCATGGCCGAGCTGACGGTGGCGTGTTTGGCCGGGACGATACCGAGCCCGAGGCTGATGGCGTGGCCGGCGTCTTGGCTGCCGTCGGAGGGGCGGATGCTCATCTGCACGCCTGTGCTGCAGGCCCGGCGAAGGGCCGCGGTCGCTTTCGCGAGGCGGTTTTTCTGGTCCGGGCCCGTCTGGACGGTGTTGGTCATGATGAAGGCGTGCCGGACCACGGCCGCGCCGTGTGCCTGTTCTTCGGCGCCTGCGGCTGCGCTGCCCAGCTCCCTGGCACCGGCCGCCGTGGCTGCCTTTCCGCCCTGGTTCAGCTCGAAGGACCGGTCTGTCATGGCGGAGGCCAGGGTCGCGACGGACTCCTCCGGGCCCAGCACCCGGTACAGGAGAGTGACGCGCTTCTGGTCCGAGACACCATCGGGCATCAGCAGGGCGTCCATCGAGTCATCGGCGAAAAACCCGGCCGGAGGCTTCCAGACCGTGTGGGTCGCCGAGACGTACCCCGAATGCTCCCAATGGCCCAGGGTTGCCTTCGCTGCCGGGGGCCCGACCTCGAACCAGGACAGGTTGGTGCCGCTGCCCTTGTTCACCCGTGCCCGTTCCCGGGACCGCTCCACCCACAGCGCCCGGTCGGGGTTGTAGGCGACGAAGGCGTAATCGGTGATATCGATCATTTTCATCACCGAGACCGTGTGCGAGCCTGCCCCGGTGAGTTGTTCCTTCAAAGCGGGGATCTGGATGGCCAGGTCCGCGAGCATGTCCTCGGCGTTCCGGGCTTCGGTGCCTTCGGTGGGCATGGCGGCGGCCGTGAACGTCCTCGCCACGTGCTGGGTGATCCGGGGCAGTTTCGAATTGACGATGTCCACGATCCCCTCGACCGTGTCCCGCACGAACGCACCCACCGTGGCCGCCTCCAGCGTGCCGTGGTTTTCCCTTGCGGCGTTGATCGCGGCCGGAAGCCGTTCGCCCGGATCCCGTGTCGCCTGGGTGGTCACCGCGATCTGTACCAGGTCCACGACGAGGCCGGCCTGGGCCTGGAAGCCGGCCCAGCCGTCCACGAGCGTGTCGATGGTTCCCTGGTCGTTGTAGCCGCGGCCTTCCCCGCCGCAGGAGAAGAAGATCGTGGCGGTGGACTCGCGCGGGTTCCACAGCATCCCGAAGCGGTGCCCGAACGCGTCCGTCCCTTCGTAGGGTTCGGTGCCGGCCAGCAGGCCAGGGGCCCGGAACGTCCCGTCGGGAATCCTGGACGTCGGGCCCGAAACATAGCTGGTGGTGCCCTTGCGCTTGGCCTTGGCGAACGCGGCCCGGTTCCGGCGCTGTTCGAACGAGGACCGGCCCTGGCGCCTGCCCGTGGCGATCCAGATGACCGCGGTGATCCCGGCGGCGAGCACGAGCCCGGCAGGGATCAGCCAGCCGATCATCAACAACACCGCCGCGGCCACCACTGAAGCAAAGGCGACCACGGCGCCGGCCATGGACAGCCCGAGGAACCCGGCGGCCCGTGGTGTGGTCAGATTTCCGTACACTGGGCGGCTCATGCCTCCCCTCCTTCAACCGAGTCTTCGACCTTGTACAAGTGCTGGGCCAGATGATTCTTCGCCGCATCAAAGCGCCGCCCCTGCCCGGAGGATTGCCCGGTGCGCGCAGGCCCCGCCGGAACCGGCCGGCTAAAAGGACCGGCGGCCGGTTGACCCGCTCCCCCGTTGGTTCCGGCCGGGACCGGGGGCGCCTTCGGGGGCCCGGCCTGCGCCGACGGGGTTTTCGGTGACGTTTTGGGCTGTGGTGCCGGTGCGGGGTAGCCGTGACGGGCAGGGTTGACCAGGCCCAGGTTCACCGGCGCAGGCGCAGGACCCCCGACAGCCCCGGCGGCATTCCCGGTGCCCGCGGTGGCGGGCGAGCCGAGCCGGCCGCCGCGGGCCAGCATCTGGGCCCGGGAGCCGCCGATCTTGCCCATCAACGACGCCCCGCCCATCACCGCACCGCTCGCGGCCGTCAACCCGGCCATCGCCAAGGCACCGGCCCCTGTACCGCGGGACGCGGCCGCCATCGTCGGAACGACCAGACGGACCAGCGCAGGAAGGACCAGCCCCGCCGCGCCGATCACCATGAACCCGCACATGACCTGCAACGCGAGCTGGTCGGCCCCCAGGTTCGATCCGGCAGAGGACGTCAGGAGCTTGACCATCGCGATACCGCCGCCGTAAATAATGCCGGCGATGGGTTTGAACAGGCAGGTCGCCAGGGTCCAGCCCAGCACCTTGTAGAACGCTGTCGCGCCGCGTTCGGTGACAGACGCGGCCGCGAGCACCGGGATCATTCCGGCCACAATCGGGAGCACCCCGAAACTGAACAAAATGAAGAACAGGTTTGCCAAAGACCCGAGCAACGCCAGCAGGAACACGATGACCAGGATCAGCACGTACCCCTGGTTGTTCGTGATCATGTCCGTCACCAATTTCTGGGACCCCGACAAGGAACCCATGGCCCGCGTGAAGTCGTCGTCCCCGCCGATCATCTTCACAAACCACGGAGCCGACAGGTCACCGAACTGCAGCAACAACCCCACCACCGACAGCGTCAGCCCCGAGAACACCACCGTGCGGGCAATCGCCCAGCCCAGCTGCTCCCCGTTGTGCCCATCCCTGCGCATCGCGTACTTCACAATCACGAAGCAGGTCGACAGCATCCCGACCACACCGATCAGGACCCGCGTGTAAAGCATCACCTTCTGCGCCGGAGCATCCCCGGCATCATTCATCAAGACCGGCGCCGGAACGTTCAACCACCACGACGACAACCACTTAAGACCAATCACCACACCGTCATAAAGCCTGGACGCCAACCCCACCCAAGCATCCTGAGCAGCCTTGGTAAGGGCGTCGCCAACCGGGTCCCACATGGGCCTCATCACGCACCACCCCCTGGGGAGAACGGGATGAAGCCGGTAGCTCCATTCAGGGGCACCGCACGCGCTAGGTCGTTGCCGGACGATGGGACCATCTTCCAGTCCCCGTCCATCCACTGAAGCCGGACGGGAATCATCCCGTCCTTAACGCCGTCACTCGATTGGATGCTTAGCTGAAAGTCAATCCGTGCAGTGTCACCGTCAATATTTAGTTTGTAGCCTTGGATGCGTACGATCCCGGTGGGATCTTGTGCGGGAGCTTCGGCGCCAGAACGAATTCGGTTCACTCGAGCCAGGATGGAATCCCGGTCTGAGCCTGGTACCACGACGGCCTTGATCGCATCTGCCGTGCCTGCGTTGGGCCGGCCTTCCTGCAATTCGGATCCCCAGGCGATGCTTGCAGCAAGAGCTCCAGCCGGGGTTTTCGCGAATCCGGTGTCCACTCCGCCGACGGGCTTCCCGCAAGGACCGGCGCCTTTGATGACCGGAACCGGTGCCCAGCCCTTCACGACCCATTGCTCGACCGTGGGGGCGGTGGTGCTGATGTCCTTGGCCGTGTTGTCCAGGCAGGTCCCGCCGTCTCCTGCTCCGGGGTTGTAGCTGTAGGTGGGTGCAGGGGTGGGTCCTGCACCCACCCCTGGCTGCCCCTGGGTCTGGTTGTTGATGACCCCGAGAATGACCGCCCCGGCGATCAGGACGATGATGAATATCGCCAGACCCCAACGGGTCCGGGACAGCTGCCCGGAGTCCATTTTCTCGGGATGAGCGACGGCGTCGTACTGGCTTCGGGTGAAGGTTTTCAAACCCATGCGTTCACTTCCTCTCTTCACATGCGGTGGTGCAGCGGGTCAGTGCTTTAGCAGGGCGATCTGGGCGAACAGGAGTGCGATGGAGATCATCACGAGGAGCCAGATACACCCGAGGGTCCGGTTGGGCTTCATGGCGGGTCATGCCGGGACGATGACGCGCCAGATCGTTCCCGCGGCGCCGAGCACGACGGCCCAGACCAGCGGCCAGAGGGGCGCTTCGGCGTCGACCTGGCCGTGCTGGTTGCGGGCCCGGGCGGCTTTGACGATGCCCGAGACGAACAGGGCGAAGAGGGCCGTGCCGGCGATCCAGAGCACCCAGGACATGACCGTGGCGAGGGATCCCATGCCCGGGGGCATGGCCGGTTTGGAGTCGATGGGGTTGGTGTCCATGGCCATGTAGAATTTCGTGGCGGTGAGGGTGAGGGTGGTCATCATGGGGTGATCTCCTTGCCGAGAGTGAACTTGGTCAGTGTCCGGATGAGGGTTTTGGTGTTGTGCCGGTGCGGGACAGGCTCGGCCCCGGGCTCCCGCCATGCCGGCTCGTAGGGCATGGACCAGAGCTTGGGGAACATTGCCCCGATGCGCCGGCACTCCCGGGCGGTGGCGTCGGAAATTTTGGGGCGGTCCTGCACCCAGACGATGCCCAGGACGTCGTAGATCAGTTCCCCGCGTGCTTTGGCCAGGGCCAGGCGCTCGGCCCCGGCGAGCCCTGCCGGGTGCGTGGGGGCGAGGATCGCCGCCTGCCCGGACCACACGGGCGGATGGACCGTGGCGTCCAGGGCGGCGTCGCCGAGAAGGCCGGCCAGGGTGGTGACGCCGGCACCGCCGCAGGCCGGGATCAGCCATAGCGTGTTCTGGCTGATCTTCACCGGCGCCGGGGCGGGTTCCTGTTCAGGGATGCGGAGGTCCTCGGTCAGGGCAGCGGACGAGTCCTGGACTCCGGGCAGGAACGTCCGGTTCCCGACGATGGGGTCGTGTTCGGGCACGGTGTCCACGTCTTCCACGGGTTCGGGTGGGGGAAGGAACCGTGACCCCCGGGAGGTGTCCTGTTGTAGGTCCTGCATGCTCATAGTCCCTTCGCGACGGCCGCGCCCGCGGCGAGCCAGGCCCGTTGTGTTACGGGCCGCAGGGATCCGTACGTCAGCAGCCCGTCTTTCATGGCGGGGTCGAAGGGGATCGTGACGACCTCCCGGGCCAGGGGTGTGAAGCCGGCGGCGATTTCCGCGACGACACTTACCGGTACGGCGGGGTTTTCCTGGGAGACGATGACGACGGCGTTTTGGGCGAGGTGGGCGTAGTGGCCGCCGCGTTCGTGCAGGGCGTCGAGGAGCAGCGCGGCCGATTCGGCCGAGTCCCGGCGGGTGGTGGTGGGCACGACGATCTGGTTGGCGTGGTGGATCATGCGCAGCCACATCGCGTCGGATTCGTCGTTTCCGCTGTCGATCAGGATCAGCCGGTAGTAC
>JACXTT010014745.1_pt1 | contig 10203 bp, 14 predicted proteins | sample 9270951 | NCBI WGS metagenome assembly JACXTT01 (sample SAMN15532306, study PRJNA645909) | rock metagenome | isolation source: weathered quartz diorite | place: Puerto Rico | collected 2017-06-21
GATATCCACCGCGTTCGTGTCTCTTGGCCGGTGAACGCCCCCGAGGAAGAGGGGGTGTCCCACGTCGTCGTGCAACGTGGCCGTCAGGAGGACAACGTCCCCGACGGCCCCACTGTGCGACGGGGGGCTCACCAGCACGGCGGCGACTGGCAAGCGTGGCGTCACCGTGACGGCTGACGTACCGCTCTGGTTCTCGCTCGTGGCCGTGATCGTCGCCGAGCCCTGTGCTACCCCGGTCACGATGCCGCCCTGCGATACGCTGGCCACTCCAGTATTGTCGCTCTGCCAGGTGACGATCCGACCGCTGAGCGGATTGCCCGCCGCGTCCAAGAGCGTGACCGAAAGGGGCACCGCATCCCCCACGGCCACACTCGCCGCCGGCGGACTGACCGTCACGGAGGCGACGGGCACGCCTGAGACATCTGCTTTGATCTCGATGCCCAGCGCTCCAGCTCGCGCGGCTTTGCTCCAGCTCGCCTGGACCGTGTTGAGGTTGAGGGCCTGCTCTGCCTCGAGCAGCGTGCCCTCGCCAGAAGACGTTGCGCTGATCTCCGTGAAACCTGCCCCGGGCGTAACCGCGGGACCGTTGATGGCCGCACCCACCAGTCCGTAGGCAACGTTGTTGGGATTCCCAAACGCCGCGAGGGGGACGGAGAGGGCGGACACGGCGTCGCCGCGGGCGGAGCCGGTTTGCCCGATGGCACCGGACCCGTTGGTCCCGGTTTGGTCCACGCCCGTCCACTGCGACACACTCCACTGCACGTTGCTCTGACTGTTGGCGAACGTCAGGGTGAGCGCTCCGCTTCCGGGCGATCGCGCCATGGCGGCGAATACCATCAGGCGCGAGGTCGGCGTGACGATGGAGTTGCAGTCGACACTGGCAACCAGTGCCCAAGCGCCCATGCCGCCGCCTGACAGTTTGGGAGTCTGGGGTGCGCCGCTGCGGCGCGCCAGCACGGCCACGGTGACGAGAGCGTTCGCAGCCGGCGCGATGCTGGCTGTGGTGTAAAGCTTCAAGTTGACCGCATTCATGCCCGCGGTCAGCAACGTGTGGGTGATCGCCACCGGCGGTTGGGTGGCTGCGGGAAGGATGGGTGCGGTGGCCTGAGGTGTGGTCGGCTCCCGATCCACAACGCACGTGGCAAGTGCGCCAAGGAGGGCCACGGTCAGGACCCTAGGCGCTATTGAGCCTGTCGATGTGGAGGTCAAGCGCACAGGCAGGGCCTCCCGAGGCGTTTTCCAGCAGTCGGTCCTAGACGCCGGAGCACCTGCACTGTTTCGAACATACCGCAAACGGTGGTGCCGGTCTATCTACAGCTTGATGACGTCACGTTGACACGACGACGCCCGCTCCACGGCGCTGCCGGCGCACGCCACTCGACACCACGACCTTGAAAGCGGGAGCACGACGCCCGCCGCGCGAGCTAACGCACGACGGGCGGGTCGTTCTGAGCATGCGCCGACCAGGAATCGAACCTGGAACCTACTGATTAAGAGTTGCGCTTCGCGTTGGTGGGAGCTTGCTCTAACTCGTTTGCGTGATGCGGCTTCCTCACTCCCGCTCAGTCCCACCAACGCCCTCAAACGAGCGCAAACGACCTGCTCTCTGCATACGCTTCTGAACACGGTTTGTCGGCCCTTCCGTGCAGGTATCGAGCAGTGCCTGCGAGGACGCTTGTCGGTCGCGTCGGCTGCCACCCTCACGGCTGTGGGTATACCAGCGCGAACAACTCTTTGCCGGCTAGCGTCTCGCGTTCCAGTAACGCTTTGGCAACGAGATCAATTGTATTCCAGTCCGCCACCACGTAGTTACGGGCGCGACGCTCAAGCCAGGTCCACAGTGCCTGTTGTTCCTCGCCGTCGTCTCCCGTTAGCTCAGTCACGATCTCGGACACGGTGTTGTAATCGCTGCCGCGTACTAGAAACGGGGAGTCATCCGTCTGGCCCGCGCCCCCGTCGTTCCGGCGACCCGTGTAATGTTCCTCGGCGATCGGCCCGGCAAGGGCACATACTGCTTCGTTGATGAGCTGACCAAGGCTAGCCTTTTGCACGGTCCATTTTCGATGGTGCACGTGTCCGCCCGTTTCAGCGTCGGGCTTGATCGTTGCTCTGAGATGCCGAGCCGAGCCGGGCCAGATGCGGAGGCGCACCACCGCGTGACCAGCCTCGTGATAGGCCGCATGCTGCGTCATTGGGTTCCTCCCGTGCCGGTATCGAGTACAGCGGCGAGCCGTTTGTCGGTCGCCTCGGCGGCCACGTGTTGCCGATGCGTCTGCTTCCCGATATAGGTGTCGTAGGTGAACGAGGTCTTCGCGTGCCCCAACCGGGCGCTGACTACTTCGATCGGTACGCCGTCCTCCAGCAACAGCGTCGCGTGGGTGTGCCGCAGCGCATACGGCTTGAGCAGTGGCGTGAACGGCGCATGCTTGCCCGGGCCATGCCGCCCGGCTTGCTTCACCGGAGCGACGCCGAACGTCCCCAGCCTTGCCCGGCGGCAGATCCGGATGTAGTGCCCCTTGAGGTTGTTCCAGTCCACGGGCTGGCCGCCCGAAGTGGTGAAGACGAGGTCGCAGTAGCGCCCGATGGTCGCCGTCTCGCGTCGCCGCCTCTTCTGCTCGGCCTGTTGCTGCGTGCCATGCGCTTGGAGTAACGGAATGAGATGCGATGGGAGCAGCACCTCGGCAATTGAGTTGGCGGTCTTCGGATCGTCGACCTCCCACTTCTCCTCCGGGGAAGGGCGACACCGCTCCGGGACGGCCCGAAGGCGCTTGTTGATCGTCATGGTGCGGGCGGTTAGGTCCAGATCCGGCCACGTCAGCGCCAACAACTCCCCGGGCCGCTTTCCGGTGAACGCGAACATAAACCAGAAGGCCCGGTAGCGGTCCGGTTCGGCGGCCTTGAGGAACGCGACGAGCTGCTCGCCCGTGTAGGCTTCGGGCCGTGCCCGCCGCTTCCGCCGCCCGAACACACCACGCAACTGTCCCACCAGATCTTCTTTGGTGGCCTTGTGGCTGTAGGCGTACTTGACGATCTGTCGGAGCACGACATGCAACGTGCGCGCCCGGCCCCAGTTCTGCTCGCCCCGGGCATTGGGCGTGTCGCGCAGGAACTGGTACAAGGCCCGCACCGATTCGGCTTGGAGCTGGTCGATGCGGACGACCCCGAGACGCGGCACGCCGACCGCCGGCTCTTCGATCAGCGCCCGGAACGTGTCGCTGTACCCCTGCCACGTACTCCGCTTGAGATCGTCCACGGCGCTCTGCGGGCGCTTCATCTCGAGCCACTTCCGGCCGTAGACCGCCAGCGACTCGCGGCACGGCTTGGTGGCCGTCTGCGTCCGCTGGTAGTCCTTGCGCTGGTCGGCGATCCACGAGTCGGCTTCCGCGAGCGCCTCTTTCTCCGTCGGGGCGTAGACCGTCTTGGTCACGACGGTCTGCTTGCCGGTCAGCGGGTTCTGGGCCAGAAACGCGCGGGCATGAACGCGCCACCGGCCATCGCGCCCGAGCTTGGGAATCAATTTCATGCGTGAGCCTCCCTCTCATATAGAGTAGTGGGTGCAGTCGTTATTCGGGCAATTCGCACAAGGCCATGTGAGAAGTTTGTTAGGCACCATACGAGGTCTGGAGATTTCCTCCCTTCCGTCCCGCTTCGAGAGTGAAAACGAGAAGGGCGACCAGTTAGGGTCGCCCTTCCTGCGGAGTGAATCATTGTGAGGTTTCACGTCCTCTTGCGCCACCTAGTCGGCCCGCCGCCGGGGCTGCGCCCACACAGCCAGTCCAACGAGACATTCAGAACGCGGGCCATTGCTACGAGGTAGTCAATCCGGGGAAAATTCCGCCCTCGTTCCCATCCCGATACCATCATGGCGTGCGGAATCCGGCTCTTGGTGGCAAGCGCTGCTTGGCTGAGCCCGCGCGCGATGCGCGCTTGGGCGAGGCGTGAGGATAGAACCGAGAATCGCATGTAAGTAAATATACTTACTTAGCAAAGCGGATCAAGGGCTGCTGATGCCAACCGTTCCGCTGCGTTACCAACCCCAGACTGGTTGGACGCGCAGCGACGGACAATCACCACCTATGATTGCGAGTTTCGTTGTCGTTGGTTTTTTCAGGAGGCTCTCATGCCGCCTTGGCAAGCTTGACCACGACGACACCAGCAACGACGAGGAGCACAATCCCCACGAAGTTGTTCACTTGGGTGCTCTCCCGCCGGCCCGTTGTGACGAATCGGGCAAAATGTTCGCAATTGTTCCCGAACAGATCGTATAGCGGGTCCTGCAGCGCTTGCATGATTCGCGAGACCGCGTTCGCCTCCTCGGCGTATTCGACAAAGCCGAGGTGATCCCACATACCTGTGTCTCGTAGCCAATTGGCCTGGATTGTGGGAGGGGTTTGGTGAATAACCACGGGGTGCTGAAGGTACGGCAACGCTGGATGGCGACGGAGCCGGTTGCCAACGTCGAGCACACCGTAGTGATAGACACCCTCCTTGGATTGCGAACGCTGCCTCAGCAAGTGCAGCCCGTCGGCCAGATTCTGGTACGGCATCGTCTAGTCCTCTCGAGTAGCGAACATGATTCTCATGGCCTCAGTCCTGAGTCGGACCTGAGTCAGGTCCAAGCGATCCCACGCTTTCAGTTCGTCGGGACGGCGGCGGTTTAGACAACCCATGGCGTTTGTAAGTTCAACGTCAATGGTTTTCAAGGCTGCCATGAGCTGACCCCTTCGTTCTCCCGTCATTCTCGTTCTCCTGTCTCTTGACCAAAAACGCCCCGTAGACGATCGGGGCGTTACGTTACTCCGTCACGAATCGTCAATCCGTTCCCGATGGGACACCCTAAACCGGGGCTAGTGTTCCGCGCAACGGGTGATATCCGGCGACACGCCCTAACTGATTTAGTCTCGCGAAGATCGTCTAGTTGTTCAGCCAAGGAATCGTAGCGCTGACGGTGCGCCTACTCTGCTAGGGGATTAAGAGCGGTACCCCCGAGCCCGACCGCCCGAGCCTCTTCACAAGCCCCTGCAAGTCGTCGTAGAAATCGTCGATCAATTCTCGGTCGGCCGCGTGCGGCCAGTTCATATGACCGACGATGTTCCGCGGAAGGCGGATCATTTCGATTCGCGTTACCCACTGATCGATGTCGGGGATGTGCAGTATGAAGAGGTGCCGATGGGCCGCGATAATCCTGTTAAGGTCTGAAAGGAAGGTATAGTAAATCTCGTGTTTGCCAGGTTTGCTGTGCTGCGGTTTCCGTGCGTACAGCCCCTTGAAACCCTCCACTGCCCCGCGCAGAGTTGGATCAATCGAAACTGTCCACCAGCCGGGAGCAATCTCAGCAGTCAGTACGGAGTGAATGATGATACGGAGAAGGTTTTCGATGGCATACAGCCTCCAGTACGACCGTCGGCCGACGTCCCGGCCGCAGGAGTCGATCCGCGCCAAGCTGAGCGGCGCTTTGCGGAAGTCGTTCACCGCCGCCATCCAGGCCTAGGTGCCTGGCTTCTTGCCGCGACGCGCCTCGTGCAGCCGCTGCGTGATGACCTTTGCCGAGGTACGCAACAAGTCGGCGATTTCGGTGTTGGAGAAACCGGCGATGCTCAACTGGGTCGCCTTCTCCTGTTGCGTAGAACCCTTCATCTGTTGGACGAGGAGCAGAGCGAGCAGGCGCTCGACGCGATCGATCGTCTCCGTGGCTTCCATGGCTTAACGCCCTCCTCGCGACCGACGTACGCGTAGGTTAGCGGTCACGGACCGCACCGTCCCCGGCGAGGTATTCAGAACTTCGGCGATCGTCTGGTTGTCGAGGCCAGCGAGCTTTAGGAGACGGGCGCCCTCGGTGATCCCCAAACCCGACGCCGCCTGGATCGCCTCGACCCGCAGGATCAACTGGAGCAGTTCCAGCATTTTCTCGTCCGCCGTCATTTACGTTCTCCTTTTGCGGAGCGTTCCCCTCAGGAGCCCAACGAGGGTCGATCGGCCCGATTGGAGTCGTTTCCGGCGCTTCACAATTCGCCTGGTGCCCCACCGGCCCGCCGTTCATCCGCCTTCGTGCTGCGCCGTCGGTTTCTTGACCTTTTTCTTGCGGTGCCGCGACAGGATTGGGTCGACAATTGTTCGTGCGATACCGAGCGCTGCGACGATCTCTTTCGACTCGAGGCCGCGGTCGTACAGCGTTGTTATCAGCTCCTGCTGGCTCCACGCCCTCGTGCGACCGGGATCCATCATCTGCGCGACGCGTAGAGCGAGGAGCGCGCCGACGCGCGCGGCTAATACCCCTTGAATGGTTGCCTGCTCTCGGTCGCCCGGCATACTCTCCCTTTCCCCGTTAAGAACTAGTCTCAGATAAGGTTCTTCCGCTCGCGCAGAATCTTTTGCCAGGCATCGATGTTGAGTTTCAAGCGCGCGACGTCCGAGGCACCGAGCGGGCGGTGGTGGGCGATCGTGTGCCGCGACTGCTCGATTACCCGGACGAGATACCCGACCGCATTCTGCTCTCCGAGGATGGGCGCGAACAGTGGCCAGTTCTGGCCCGTTGTGATGATAGAGATGAGGTCGTCGATTGTCGTGTAGTGGATATCGCGCGCTCCCCTTTCGCCGTGCCAGGGAACCTCCTGGTCGCCACGCTTTGTCTTTTCCACGTTCCGCAGTACCGCCGCCGGAACCTCCGGCGACTTCCACCAATCGGTGCCGTACGTCTTCTGCATCACCCGGACGACCAGCTCGCGGACCGAGTTTTCGAAGACATAGGTCAGCGGATACACGCCGGCCATACGTCGCGCGTCTTCAGCGATCTGCGACGGCAGGATCGGGTCGTCGACGATCAATCGAGCGCCGTCGATCACGATCTCCTTGAGCCGGTTCCGTGTCTTGGCGCGGGGGAGTCGGCCGTTCCCCGGCGGCGCCGCGATCGACCGCGCCGGGCCACTGGCCATGATTCCGCGGACCCGGGTCAATGCCTCTCCCGCGAGGTGCTTATGGATCGAGATGCCTGCCTCGGCGGCGAGGACCGCGTAGGTGTCGTCCGGCGACATGGGTCCAAACCGGGCTCGCACGGCGTCTGCGAGCCGGCGCAGCTGAAACCGGTCCGGCCTCCCCAGCCTCGCGACGAGGACGGCGCGAAGTGACGGCTTCTTAGCCGCGGGCTTCTGCATCGACGGACGCCCGCTTCGTGGACGACTTCGTTGGCGCCTTCACCGCCTCGCGTCTGAGCCGGTTGCGCTCGGCCCGCACTGTGTCCGGGCTCGTGCCGAGGATCGCAGCGATCTGCGCGTTCGACAGGGACGATCGGCCGAGGAGCGAGATCGCTTCGACCTGGCGCATGTCGCGCGTCATCGCGATCGCGACCAAGTTGGTCAGTTGTTCGACGGCCTGGAGCAGCTCATTGTTCCCGTTCGGCCCGCTCATACGTCCGCCTCCACTCGCACCCGCGTGCCGCCAGAGTTACGCCGCCCCTTGCGACCCTCACGACGCGACTCAGCGAGTCGGACGCTCACGACCTCCGGGTTCGTCCCACACACGCCGGCGATCGCGTTTCGTTGGAGGCCGAGCCGGGGCAACAGTGGAGCACGCTCCGCCACCTTGAGCTCGGCGCCGATCTGCGCCGCGAGGAGCCGCGTGATCGTCCCCAGCGCCTCCTTGATCTCCGCCACTTCCTTGTCGCTAGCCATTTCATTCTCCTTGCGCACCATACAAGCCTATGACGTACTCGGCACCTTGCCGTGTTGCATTGAAACAAGGTAACCGGGGCAGTGACTATCGCACAAGCTCTCAAGCGGTAGCTTCCAAACTGCTCCAAGTGAGTGAGAGTTAATGATCAGCCCAGTCATAACTTGCCGGTAACAAGATAGTAGATCACAACATCTTGTCATCACACTTCAGCGAAGGATCTTGAGCCGGTGGTGACCGGGCAGTGTCTGGGATGGGCTGGCAAGCGACTGCGCGGGTTCTGTTGCACCCACTCGCCAAGAATGGCTGATTCTTAACAAAGAAGTGACACCTCGGTACCCAGGAACCGAACCCATGCGAGCCTTGACTGCCTCACGCCAATCACCGCCCGACGACCCCGCGAGCAGATCGGCCCAACCGCGTCGTATTGATTGCATTGCCGTCGCCAATATTTCTTGTAAAGTATGTACCAGTATCAGCTACAGAATAACAGTATGCACAAGATCATCGCTGTGATTATTTGCATTCTTGATAGGCGGCTAAGGATCTTGAGCCGGTGGTGACCGGGCAGTGTCTGGGATGGGCTGGCAAGCGACTGCGCGGCCGAGCTGGGAAGCGGGCGGGACTCTCTAATGGAAATGTGATCGCTACCGAGTAACGGTAGCGAAGCGCTCAAGCGCCTGCGTCACGGCCTTGATCCGGCACAGCGGGAGATGGATGCGGGCAAGGACACCGAGGGCGTCTGTGGCGGCGCGCCGGACCCGGTACCCCTGCGTCAGGATCAGGGTGTCCTCGAGCCGGCGGATTCGCAGACACCGATCCGCGACCAACCGAATCGTCACGCCGAGATCGGCGGCGCGCCGTGGCCGGGTGCGGCGGGCGGCGCGCTCACACTTGGCGCAGGTCATCGAGCCCCGGCGGAAGCAGAAGACCGCCTTCACGCGGCCGCATTGGCTGCACCGCAACCGCGTGGAGCGGGGACGAAATCCCTTCGGTCGAGCCATCGTCACCTCCCATCACGAGAAAGAGGACAGCTCGATGCGGGGGAAGCAACCGGGGCGGTCATCGGCCGCGTTGCCCGCCGGCTGGCACGAGGAGGGACCAGCGCAGCGCCCGGCCTCCCTCCCTTCACCCGCGCGCCGCTTCGGTCTGCGCCAGCCGGCGCTGGATCAGCACGTAGCCGTCGGTGTCCGCCAACTCAGAGAACGTGCGCTCGGTGAACACGCCCCGCACCGGATCGTAGCCGCGCTGTGCCGCGATGTGCCCGTGGTCGCGGACGGACACCGATGCCACGACCGACGCGGCCTCGCCCACCGCGCGGCGCATGGTCGGCACCACGATGCGTGGGAGGTCGGGCACTGAGATCGCGAACACCTCGTGCAGCGCCTGCGCTTCGTGCCGCAACAACGCGAGCTTATCGAAGCGGGTGTTGAGGGTGTCCAGCGCCTGGGCATACGCGCGGGCGGTCTCCAGAAGCCGCTCGTCGTCCTGGTCGAGGGCGACGGCGAGCGAGCCCGACGCGCGGGCGATGCCGAGCATCCGCTTCTTCACGTCCTCCAGCAGATCGGCCGCCGCTTGGGTCGCCATCTGCTGCTCGACGACCACCAGCTCGTCGACGGCTTGCTGCTGCGGCGTCTTGGTCGCGGCGATTCGTTGTAGCTCGGCGCGGCGCGCTGCGAGATCCCGCTCGGGTGCGGCGCCCACGACCTCGTTGACTTCCTTCGATGGTGCCATGCCTGCCTCCTGAGTGATGATGGTACGCCGGGTGGCCGACTTGAACGGCCCGCGAGTTCATGACGCTCGACGCCCTCCTGGACCGCGGCTGCGCCCACCGGCGTGGCGCTCCGGCCGCGCGCGGCACACGACTACGGCGGATTGCGGAGCAGGTAGCTCGCCGCCGGCTACACCTCTGAGGCACTCCCGCCGCCCGTCACGCCCCGGCCGTCGTGGGCAGCGCGTCGAGAATCTTGCTGAGCTTGTCCGCGTCTTGCTGCGCCCGCCGCCGCTGCTCGGGGGAACTCTGCTTGTCGTCGACCAGCCGGAGCGCGAGGTCGCGTTGCTGCTCGAGTTCGTGGCGCCGGGCGGGCGACAGCGTCGCCCCAGGCGTCGCCCCGGTGTCCGGACTCGTCGGGGCGGAAAACGTCGCCACGATCCCAGTCGCGGGGTTCAGGATGGCGAACAGCCGTTCGTGCCCCGGCTGCGCCAGTTCGCGCTCGATCTCCCGCACCTGCCCGTCGGTGGTGGCCGCGGCCAGCGCCTGCATCGTCGCGTCGAGGCGGCGCTGGGCGGGCAGGGGGGCGTGATACTGCGCACAGGTGGCACACGGAATCCGAGTCCGCGTCCTCCCGTTACTGACCAACTTGCTGCCCTCCCCCACGCAGATGGTCTTCTGTGTCGCCGTCGTCATTGCTGCCTCCCCGAAGAAGGACTCCATTGGACAAGGCTCATCGGTCGATCGACGTCTCGGATCACTCGGTCGTGATCGCGGCGCGCGTCCTGTTCGGCTCGCTCTCGGGCTCGGTCTGCGGCGGCGAACAC
>JACXTT010014746.1_pt1 | contig 10203 bp, 9 predicted proteins | sample 9270951 | NCBI WGS metagenome assembly JACXTT01 (sample SAMN15532306, study PRJNA645909) | rock metagenome | isolation source: weathered quartz diorite | place: Puerto Rico | collected 2017-06-21
GGGACGGCCGTGTGTGGCCTGGTAAGGTGGGCATCGGCACTACGCCGAGCCGCTTGCGCGGCCATGGACGCTCGCCCCGATCCGCCAGCGCCTTGTCGATCCGGGCCGGGACGAACTTCACGGTGAGATTGTACGGGCGATCGTAGGTGCCCTGGTCGTCGTGGTACGGTATTCCGGCCATCTGATCCACATACGAGAATGACCCCACCAGTTCGCTCGCATGTTTGGCCAACGCGGAGACGCGCGGGTCGGTGCGCAGCCTCGGGTCGCCCGAGACGTTCACGAGAACCCAGCGCAGTGCCTGTGCGAATCCGGACGGACGGCTGCGCATGTCGTAACCGGTGACGATGACCGTCGCCTGGTAGAGCTCGCTTGTGTTCTGTGCTCCGCTCGATGGCGCCGTCGCCGCGACGAGCGCGAGCGGGAGCGCGATAAACAATCGCGCCCATCGCTTCCCGCGGCACGGCACGTGTTGAAGTCGCATTGCCTTCAGCCTCTCTTCGGTGCGGCCGGTCGATCAACCCCAGGATCGGACTTATCCACGTCGTCCACATATTCCTCGAACTTAGATTCCGGATTGTCCGCGCGCGGGGCGTGTGCTACAAATGATTGCGGAGACGCGAGCCGACTGGCAAAGGTAGCCGACTCAAACGCTCTCGCACGTGGACGCCGAAGGCTGGCCACGCGTACTTCGGAGGTAACTCCGGAGAACTGCTGGCGGGCGGTAGGCACCGGCGACGGGAGCCGAAGACGGTGAGAAGTCAGCCGGTGAGCGTCTCCCGTTTTTCCCTCCCAGCGTTGTCCTGGTCCCTGCACTCCCTCGGTGAGAAGTGTTTCGAGCCGCCCAAAGCGAAGTATCAGGAAAAACGTGCGGAGAGATGGTCACACGTGCGGACACGCATGGGCGATTGACCCGCTGACCTGAGGCGCACCAGAGGCCGCCGGTTCCGCTCCCGCCGGCCCCATCAGGTCAACCATCCCAACTACGCACCCAACAGAGGCTCGCCGATGTCTTCGACTGACCGATTCTTCTCCGCGACGGTCATCCCGGGTCGGTTGCTCGTCCTCGGGCTCGCCCGAGGGGGACCGTGGAACGCCGCACGCCTCGAGTGGCGGCACGAACCCGAGGTTGATGCACTGATGAACCCGAGGGCGGGCGATCGAAAGGTGATGACGAAGGACGAACTCGAGGCCATCGTGATGGCCCCTGCGGCTCGCACCCGGTTCCTCTGGATCCACGAGATCCTCGTCGAGGATGCACGACGCTTGTGGGAACGAGCGAACGAGGAAACCGCGTAACCCTCTCCGGCCGCTTCTTTGCCGTGGCGGTGGTTGCCGGCCGGCTCCACGTGCGTGGCATCCCCAGACGCGGTCCGTGGGATGTCTCCAAACTCGAATGGGCGTCCGAGCCTGAGATCGATCCCTGCCTCGTGGCGGAGGCGGGAGATCGGAAGGTGCGTACGATCGAGGAGCTTCGCGAGGTCATCCAGTCGACGGGAGCCGAGGCGGCAACGCGGTTCGTGTGGATCCACGAGTCGCTGCGCAATGAGGTTCACCGCCTGTGGGAGGACCCCGCCGCGCGCCCTCCGTCGTAAGCGCCGGCGCGCTGCCTACTGCCGGGCGGTCATTGGCAGGCGTTGATGATCAAAATGGTGGCCGCCTGGTATTGAGACGCATCGGTCGGATGTTGACGCAGCATGTCCCTCGCCCAGTCCACGAGCGCGCTGAGGTGCCCGCTTTTGCCGCCGTTCAATCCGGAGTTTCGGTCCAGGCATTCGGCCCGCTGCACCCAATCGACATCCTGCGAGACGTTGTGCGCCACGTGCGACATGGCGTCGGCCATCCCGGCCACATACCCCGCTTGAAACCCCTCGGTGCGAGAGAGGAGGTCGCTCCCGCCGATCCATCCCTCTGTGTTGTACGCGCCGGCGGCGCGCGCTCCCACTACACCGGCGGCGAGTCCCACTCCCAACGCGCATGCGATCACGACGCCAATCACCCTCCGCTCACGCATCATGACGGCCCTCCATCCATGGGATTGTCACCATGTTGGATGCCCTCGTGGGGAGCGATCCAGACCTTTCGACGGGCGCAGCGACATGGTATTCGTTACGCGCGCGATCAAATACGCAAGAAAGGCGAACGCGGAGACAAAGAAGCTGACGGGCCACGACGTATAGAGCGCGCACACCAGGCCGCCAAGGGTCGCTGCCACCGCGATGCTGACGCTGTAGACGACGGTCAACCCCGGATTGGCCGTGAGCCGTTGCGCGGTGCCGGCCGGAATGATGAGTAGCGTGAACACAAGAATGACGCCCACCACCTGGATGGCTTCGGCGACAGTCAGGGCCAGAATCAGGAGAAACACGGCGGAGAGCAGGCGGACCGGCACACCCCGCGCCTCCGCGACGTCGGGGTCGACGCTGGCGAAGCGCAGCGGGCGGTACACGGCGGCAAGCGCGGCGACGGCGACAGCCCCGACGACGAGCGATCGGACGAGGTCTTCCATGGTCACCGCGAAGATCGACCCAAACAGGATGCCGAAGGCCTCGGACGCATAGCGCTTGGAGAGCGAGAGGAACAGGACGCCCAGCCCAACGCCGAACGCCTGGACACTGCCGATCGCCACGTCCCGATCGCGCAGCCGCACCCCCAGGAGGCCGATCGCGACGGCGGCGGAAAACGTCGTTGCCAGCACGCCGACGCCGGGCGACCACCCGAGCAGCACCGCGCCCGCCGCCCCGGTGAACCCCACCTCCGCCAACCCGTGCACGGCAAACGACATGTTGCGGGAGGTGACGATCGTGCCGACCACCCCGGCCAGCGTGGCCGTCACGACGCCGGCGATCAGCGCGTGCTGGACGAACGCGTAGTGCCACAGGCTCATCGCGGCCCCTCTGGGATGTCGTGCAGCGGCTCGTGCCCGCCGAGATCCACGCCCAGCACCACGACCCGCCCGCGCACCCGCAGGACGTCCACCTGTGCGCCGTACACCCGGCTCAGCGTCTCAGCCGTGAGCACGGTATCCGGATGGCCGACCGCCCACCGCCCCTGGGCGAGCAACAATACGCGGTCGACGGCAGACAGCACCGGGTTGATATCGTGGGTCACGAAGACGACCGTGGCTCCGTAACGGCGCTTCCAATCTGCCACCAAGTCCACGATCGCCTGCTGAAAGTTCGGATCGAGGCTGAGGAGCGGCTCGTCACACAACAGGATCGGGGGATGTCCGATGAGGGCCTGGGCGATCCGCAGGCGCTGCTGTTCCCCTCCCGAAAGGCGGCCGATCTGGGTGCCCGCATACCGCTCCGCGTCGACCGCGCGCAGCATCTCGTCGACCTGCCGCACCGCCGCGCGTGATGGGAAGGACCATCCCCATCGGTGTCCATCAACCCCGAACGCCACGAGGTCCCGGCCGCGCAGATTCAGATCACGGTCGAAGGCGCGCTGCTGCGGCACGTAACCCAACAGGGGATTTCCCCGGCGCGGAGGCCGGCCCAGGATCTCGACCCGTCCAGAGGTCAGCGGCTGAAGCCCAAGGAAGGCACGCAGCATTGACGTCTTGCCACAGCCGTTCGGGCCCAGCACGGCCAAGAACTCGCCGGCAGGGACCGTGAGCGCAATCTGCTCCCACAGGAGTTTTCGGCCGAGCCACAGGGTGGCTCCGTCGAGGCGGAGGGCGGGCGCTTCCGTCATTTCGCCGAACCGAGGGCCTGACGAATCTGTTCCAACTCCGAGAGCACCCACTGTTGGAACGACTTCCCGGCCGGCAACGTCTCGGACACGGGGACGACCGGGACACCGGACTGCTTCGCCACCTGCCGCACTCTGGTCGTGATGGGCGAAACCGTCTGCACGTTGTAGATCAACATCTTGACCTGGCGCTTCTTGAGATGCTCCTCCATCTGCGCAATGGCGGCCGCCGGGGGATCCTCCCCTTCCTCGATCGCCCTTTGGAACGCAATCGGCGTGATGACGTTCAGGCCGATGGCCTGAGCCATGTACCCGAACACCGGCTCCGTCGCCGCCACAGGGGTGCCCGCGTACTGACCCCTCATCGCGGCAATCGCCCGGGTTACCGCGGGAAGCGACGACTCAAACGCCCGGTACCGATTCCGGTACGCGGTCGCATTCCCCGGATCGCTCCGGACCAACGCCTCCAGGATCGCCTGCGCCAGCTTAGGAGAGGTGGGCGGATCGTACCAGATGTGCACGTTCTCGCCTTTCTTGTGCCCGGTGAGTTCTGAAACCACGATCAGCTTCCGCTTCGGATTGGGCGAGGCCGCGAGCAATTTGTCCATGAAGGCGTCGTATCCGAGGCCGTTTTGGATCACCAGCCCGGCGTCGGCCACCGCCGCGGCGTCTTTGGCGCGCGTCTCATACTCGTGGGGGTCGACGTTCGGGTCGTTGATGATGCTGGTCACGGCCACGTGATCTCCGCCGATCTGCCCCACGATGTCGCCGTAGAAGTTCTCGGCCGCGACGACGACGACGCGCGCCGCGGCGGGCACCGCACGCGCCGGCTGCGGCGCCGCCAGCATGCCGGTCCCGAGCATCCCAGTCAACGCGACGATCCATGCCGCCAGCCGCGCCCACCTTGACAGCATAGGGCCCCCTGCGTAGTCTGTTATTGAGACTTAGTCTCGAGACTCAGTCTCCTAGAATATAGAGTGAGAGGAAAAGCCATGTCAAGCCCGGCGCTGCCAAGGACGGATCGCTCCGCGGGTCGAATCAGGTCGGCGCGCACAATGCCGGCGACCGCGACGCTTCCTGACACGGTATGGGTACGGCTCCGAGACGTGGGCCTCCGCGTGACCCCGCTTCGACGGCGGCTGGTTCGATTATTCGCGTCTACGCGACGCTGGTACACGCCGCAGGAGCTGCAGGCCACAGCCTTGCGGGCGGGGCTGCATCCAGGGCGGGCCACCGTGTACCGTCTCATTGCCGCGTTGACCGAGGCGGGGCTGTGTCGATCGTTCCCGCAGTCGAATCGGACGACGCGCTACGTCTTCTGTGCGCCCGGCCACCACCATCACCTGATCTGTCTGGACTGTGGCACGGTCGACAGTCTCGCCGACTGCCAGGTCACCGTTCCGGATCGCCGGTTCGCCGTCCTCGAACACGTCGTGGACTTCTTCGGCCGCTGCGCTAGGTGTCAGAGGAGAAAGATCGCCGGGGCTCGCTGAGGATCCACGCGCTCTAAGACGTTACGGAGCGTTCGCGGCGACCGAGTTTCCCCCCGCCCGCTTGGCGACGTACATCCGCCGGTCCGCGACATCTACGAGGGCGTTGGCCGTCTCCGCATCCTCCGGAAACGCCGCCACCCCGAGGCTGACGCTGAGCGACGTCACCTCGGTGCCCACGATGAACGGCGTGGTCTCGATCGCCCGCCGAATCCGCTCCGCCACGACCACGGCCTCGGCCGTGTTCGTGTGGGGCAAGAGAAGTGTAAACTCGTCGCCGCCGTACCGGGCGACCGTATCGATCTGCTGACGGTGTTCCTTGACGAGGGCGCGAGCGACCCCGCGGAGGACTTCGTCCCCTTTGAGATGGCCGTAGCGGTCGTTGTAGCGCTTGAACCGGTCGATCTCGACGACGATGAGCGCGAGGGGGAGAGAGTAACGCGCGGCGCGCTCCAGTTCTGCCGTCAGATCTTGCCAGAACGCCCGGTGGTTGCGCAGGCCCGTCAGGCCATCTGTCGAGGCGAGGTCGCGCGTGCGCTCGTAGAGCGTCGCGTTTTCAATGGCGACCCCGGCGTATCCGGCCAGCGTCGTGAGAACCCTTGTGTCACGCTCTCCCAGCGTGCCCTGCTCGTCCACGCTGACGCTGAAGACCCCGATCACGGTCTCTTCGCGCAGGAGGGGCACAGCGAGGGCCGGGCTAGGCGGGGCGCCCGTCAGTTCGGGGCCCGCCAGGAGTACAGCCCGCGCCTCCTGCGCGGCCCGGCCTTCCGCTCCTTGGCCGAGCGGGACGCGCTGGCCGAGCGTTCGAGTGTCGCCATGAACCGCCCGTACCACCAGGTCGCCCGCCGGGTCGGCGAGGAGAATGGCGCCGCGGCGGTAGCCGAAGCGACGGCACGTGCCGGAAACGAGGCCATCGAGAATGGTCGTGAGTTCCAACGACTTGCTGAGCGCCTGCGCAGACTCATACAGCGCGCGCAACTCGTCCCGCGCCTGCCGCACCTCCGCGAACAAGGCCGCGTTGCGCATCGTTTCCGTTACCTCACCGGCCAGGGCGGTGAGCAGATCGAGATCGGCCCGGGTCAGGGTGGGGTCGATCACCTCGACGGAGATCAGCCCCACGAGGTGGTCGTCGCGAGAGATCGGAACGCACGTCTGCTGCGTCACCCGCCGATCCCACATGACGTAGTCGGGATCGTGAAACACGTCCTCGACTAGCGCCGCCCGGCGCGTTCGTGCCACGCGGCCCACGACGCCTTGACCGATATGGAGCGCGGGAACCTCCCCGTACCCAAGGGACGCGGCCACCCGCAGTTGGTCCCCATCCACGAGGACGAGCATCACGAACGGATAGCCGAGCGTGTCGTGGAGTTCGTGGACGAGGGTCTCAAAGAGCTCTTCCGGGCTGAGCATCGTCGCCACGCGCGTGACGACGCGGTTGACCAGCCCAAGTTGATGAGCGCGCAGCTGCGCCTCGTGTAAGAGCCGGGAGTTCTGCACGGCGATGGCCGCCTGGTTGGCGAACGCGATTCCCAGCGCGACGTCCGGCGGCTCGTACGGGCGGACCGCGTTGTGGTACAGCCGCAGGGCGCCGATGGCCCGCTCTTCGTACCGCAGCGGGAAGACGGCGAGCGCCCGGAGCCCTTCACGTTTCGCTGCGTCTCGAATCTCCACGGCACGCGGGTCTGTCAGCACGTCCGCCACCACCACGGGTTCGCGGGTTTTCATCGCCAGGCGCGCCATCGTCACGTCGCTCCGGACGTGCTCCGCGGTGACGCGAAGATAATCGTCGGAGAGGCCCCGCGCGAACATCTCCGTGAGCGCACCCCCCTCCGCCCCGAGGGCGACGCTGCACCGGTCGGCGCCCAACACCTCGCGGGCGCTGTCGGCGATGAGAGAAAAGAGCGTGGTGAGATCGTGCTGCGAGTTGATCTGCTCGGAGATCGTCTCCAGGGCATGCATCCGCTGGAGCTGCTGGCTCGTGGCATGGGACAGGCTGACGGTCTTCATGGCCAGGGCAGCCTGGGCGGCCAGGGCGGCGACGTTCTGCTGCTGAAAGGGCGTGAAGAAGGCGGAAACGGTTTTCGCCAACACGAGCGTGCCGAGCAGCTCATCTCCGGCCAGGAGGGGCGCCACGAGGAGCGAGCGCAGGAGGCCGGGCGCGACGGCGCGGTCGACCTCCTCGCTCCACCGCGCGTCTTTGCGATAGTCGCCGATGCATGTCGGACGATGCAGCGCGAGCGCCCAACCCAGCCCGCCATCCGGTCGAGCGCAGAGCCGTTCGACGGTTTCGGCGTCGACCCCCCTGGCGATTGCGACTTTGTGCTGACCGCCGGATCGGCGCAGCACGATGCACAGCGCGTCGGGTCTGGCGATCGGAGCGAGCCGATCCGCCAGGTGCGCGAGCAGCTGGTCGAGGTCCGGCGTCTGGAGGAGGTCCACGACCGCGTCGCGCAGCTCCGTGGCTTCAATGATGGTTTGCCGCCGAAAGATGAAGAGCAGGGCCGCCAGGTTGAACAGCACGATCCCGATGACCGAGTCCAGCTCATTGCGGAGGGAGAGGTGCGTGAAGGGAAGGGCGATGGCCACGCCGCACGCGCCGGCGAGCGTGGTCCCCGTGACGTCCCATACCGCGTTCGTGCGTAGGACGAACCGCACGGGCTGGTGTCGGGCCGAGGCGTACCGGATCGCCACCAGGAAGGCCGAGGTGAGCGCGTAGGCGAGCAGGGCCCCGATGGCGGCCAGCAGGAGGGTCGTTTCCGGGGCCGATGCGCTTGCGGGATCGAGCACCGGGTGCCCTGCGATCAGCGTGCTCCACGCGACGCCGGCGGCCAGCGTCGAGACGATTCGCTGTCCGACGCTGAACGCCGCGCTCTCCAGCGGCGTCCTCTTGAACCAATGGAAGATGCCGACTCCGACCAGCGCACATAGCGCGGCCGGCACCGAGCCCAGGAGCACGATTGCCGGGATCTGAACGGCGGCGGCGAGCGTTTGGTGCCCGCCCTGAGCGAAGGCGTAGACCCGGGTGCTGCCCGCGATGGCGACCGCGGCGAACAGGGCAAGGAGAGGAAAGGGCGGGAAAGCCGCATGCGGCGCCAGCAGGATGAGCGCCAGCTCCCCGGCGACCAGGGGACTCCACGCCACAACTAACCTGATGCTGCCGCGATGATCCAAGTGACCCTCCCAGCCGGGCGTACGGAATATGCCCAATGCCATGCCCGCCTGGACGCCGCCGGTGAATGAAGCCCGTTAATTCATGACTTTTTCACAAATCCATTGGTACAGGCCCTCACCGGCGAGGTTTAGGCTCGCGATACCTGAGGGATGTGGCGGGGCGAACGCCGCCGGGGCCGAGCGATGACGAGGGGGTTAGCCCGCGCGGCTCTGGATGCCGTAGATCTCGTGATACTTGGCGCGCAGGTAGTCGAGGTACGGGACCGGCGTCAACGGAGTGCCGGTGGCCCGCTCGAGGAGATCGCGCGGAAAGAACTTTCGCCCGTGCGTGTGGACGTGCTCCCTGAGCCAGCCGAGCAGCGTGGCGAACTCTCCCCGGCGGATTCGATCGACCAGGTCGGGATGCGCCCGCCGGGCCGCCTCGAAGAACTGGACCGAGACGACGTTGCCGATCGTGTACGAAGGGAAGTACCCGATCAACCCGCCCGACCAGTGGATGTCCTGCATCACGCCGTCCGTGTCGGCCGGCGGGGTGACGCCGAGGTACTCCGTCATCTTGGCGTTCCAGATCTCCGGCAGGTTCTGTGGCGCGATTGCTCCGGCCACGAGCCCCTGCTCCAGTTCGAAGCGCAGGATGATGTGGAGATTATACGTGACCTCATCGGCCTCCACCCTGATCAAGCTCGGCTCGACTCGGTTCACCGCGCGGTAGAACGCTTCCGCATCGGTGGCTCTCAGTTGGGTGGGGAAGTGCTGCTGCAGCGCGGGGAACGCATGCTGCCAGAACGCCCGGCTGCGGCCGACCAGGTTCTCCCAGAGCCGCGACTGCGACTCGTGGATGCCATTGCTCGCCCCGCCGGCGAGGGGGGTGCGCTCGAGCGAGGGAGCGCTGCCCTGCGAGTACATCGCGTGCCCCGCTTCGTGAAACGCCCCGAACAGGGCCCCGAGAGACTGCCGGCCATAGCGGGTGGTGATCCGGACATCGTTTCGGTTGAACCCGGTTGAGAACGGGTGGGCCGAGGTATCCAGGCGGCCGCGGTCGAGGTCGTAGCCGAACGCCCGGACGATAGCGAGGGCAAACCTCCGCACAGGTTCCTCGGCATACTCCTGACGCAGCACACCGGCGTCGACGGCGCTTGCCCGTGCGACGACGGCGCGAAGGAGGGGCACCGTGCCATCACGCAGCTGGGCGAAGAGCGCTGCTACCTCGCGTGACGTCATCTCCGGTTCGTACCCGTCGAGCAACGCGTCGTAGGGGTGCTCGGTGTACCCCAGGTAGTCTGCCGTCCGTCGCGCAAACTCGACCATCCGTTCCAGGTACGGCCGGAACGTGGCGAAGTCGTTGCGCGGCCGCGCCTCCCGCCAGACCTGGATGCTTTGGGATGCGGCCCGCGCCCGCTCCGCGACGAAGTCGGCGGGGAGTTTCCGCGCGCGGTCGACGTCGCGGCGCGTGACCCGGATCAGCGCTGCATCGTCGGAATCCGCTGGTAACCGATCACACAACGGTTCGGCGGCGTCAAGCAGGTCGCGCGTCGTCGAGGACACGACCTGCTCGTGGGCGAGGCGCGAGAGCGTGGCGATCACCTCGGCGCGGCCTTCCGCCCCCCCGGATGGCATGTAGGTCTCCTGGTCCCAACGCAGGACGTCCTTCGCAGACCGAAGGTCGGCGATCGTCGCCAGGTGAGCGCGGAGGTCCCGCGGGGCGTCGACCGGCGGGGTGGACGGCACGGCCGTACTAGAGGGGAAGGTCCGGGGTCGTGGCGGTGATGAGGGTAGTCACCTGCTCGTGGAGGACCCGATAGGTCTCCTTGATCCGGGAAATGGCGTAACCATCGTGGCTGCTTGCATA
>JACXTT010014747.1_pt1 | contig 10202 bp, 7 predicted proteins | sample 9270951 | NCBI WGS metagenome assembly JACXTT01 (sample SAMN15532306, study PRJNA645909) | rock metagenome | isolation source: weathered quartz diorite | place: Puerto Rico | collected 2017-06-21
AACGAGCCCGTGCAACCGATCGGGCGCGGCATCCGCGTCGTGGCGCCGAGCGGAAAACGTGTGGAGCGCGGGCCCGCGCGTGCGAGTGGACGGAGCGTTAGCGTGGATGTGGACGCGCCGGAGCAGGGGACCTACGTGGTGAACTGGCGTGTCGTGTCTGCGGACGCCCAGCCCGAGCGGGGCCGGTTCACCTTCACCGTGGGCCGGCCAACGGCAACCGTCACGGCACTCCCGGACGACGGGCGAACAGTCTCGCGCTCCGGATTCGTGCTCGCGGTCGTCGGCCGCACACTGCACTTCCTCGGCTACGCCCTCGGCTTCGGCAGTCTCGCGTTCCGCTGGCTCGTGCTTCGCCCGCTCGCCGTGCCGCGAGCCGACACGTTCGATCGTGCGCTGTGGCGGCTCACCCGATTTGGGGTGGTGGCGCTCGTGCTCGCAGAGCCGCTCGTCGTGCTCGGCCACGCGTTGCGCCTGGGCATTTCGGGCGATGGCGACGTGCTGGCGGATGTCCTGGAGTCGCGCGTGGGGCTGGTGACCGGTCAGCGACTCGGTATCGCTCTCGCGCTGTGGGCGGTGCTGGCCGCGCTCGAGACCGGCTCGAGCACTTCGCTGAAGCTCGGCCTCGCGCTCGGGATTGCGCTCGCGGTGATCGATGGCCAGGCCGTGCACGCCGTGAGCATTCGCCCCCTCGCCGCTGGCCTCGTCACGAACGCCCTCCACGTAGCCGCGATGGGGACGTGGGTGGGCACGGTGATCGCGCTACTCGTGGCGTGGCAGGCCGCGGGTGTCAGCCAGTTGCGCGCGGCCATCGCCCGACGGGCGGGGCGCGTCGCGGCAACTGCGCTGCTCGTCGCGATGGGAAGCGGCACAGTGCTGGCATTCCAGCACCTCACGGGAACGAGCGATCTCGCGAGCACCTTCTACGGGCGCCTCATCGTGGCGAAGGTCGCCGCGCTGATACTGGTAGTCGCCCTCGCGATGGCCGCCCGATGGAGGAGCGTTGGTGGGCCCGAGCGCTGGTGGCAGCGAGAGCTCGCCGCGCTCGTCGCAGTACTGCTCCTCGCCGCAGTGCTGGTGTCGTTGCCACCGCCCGCCTGAGAGGCATCCTCTCGGGGCGACGGGGCGGAATCTGGCTACAGTGCGCGACTCCCTACGAACTTTTCAGCTGCATGTTTTAGTCGCGTCGACTCTTTCGGGACTCACGCGTTATCATGCGTCAGCGAAGTGAGATCGACCACTAGGGGGGTCTGATGCGAGCGGCCACCCGGCGCCGCCTCCGCTTCTTCATCATTGTCCTCGGCCTCATCGCCACTGGCGGCGGCCTCCTCGGGAGCGTGCTCGGGCGCTCCTCGCTCATTGGTACGCTGGTCAGTGCGATCGACGCCGTGTTGGTGCTCGGCACGATCGTCGCCGTTGAGATCTTTCTCCCCCAGACGCGGCTTGGTCGGGCTCTCGAACAAGCACCGTTCCTCGTCACCTTTGCAGTCAAGTGGCTCGCGTATTACGCCCTGATCGTGATCGAGATCGGAGGTCGAGTCGGCCGACACCTCGTCACCGCAGCGCTGGTCGGAGGCGACCCGATGCGGATGGTCGCGCAGCAGCCCCCGCGCGTGCCGCTGAGGGTGGCGATGATGATCCGCGCCTTGTTCGTGCCGTTCGTCATCCTGGTGATCGAGATGAGCCGCTTAATCGGCGAGCGCACCCTGCGCGACATCGTGCTCGGCCGCTATCATCGCCCGCGCGTCGAGGAACGATTCTTTCTTTTCGTCGACATCGTCGGCTCGACATCGCTCGCCGAGCGGATCGGTCCTGCCGCCGCTCATCGCTTCCTGGGCCGGGTGTTTCAAGTGGCCTCGGAGCCCATCGACGACTATCGCGGCGAGGTCTACCAGTACGTCGGCGACGAGATCGTGATCACGTGGACGGAGTCTGAGGGGCGGCGAGACGGTCGTCCGCTCGCCTGCTTCTTTCGGATCGAGGAGGCGCTCACGCAGGCGGCCCCGGATTTTGATCGTGACTTCGGCGCTGCCCCTCGGTTGCGCGCGGCGCTCCATGCGGGGCCAGTCATCTCGGGGGAGGTGGGGGAGAGCCGGCGCGCGATCGTCTTCCACGGGGACGTGATGAATACCACGGCGCGCATCGAAGGAGCGACCCGAGACCTTGAGCGCCCGTTCCTCGTGTCGGCGGATGCGCTCCAACGCCTCGACGGGGTCGACGCATTTGCGTTCGAAGACCTCGGCCTCCAGCAACTCCGTGGCCGCGCCGAGCCGGTGCGCGTGTACTCGGTCCTCGCCCCAATCGCGAGGTCATGATCGAACGGTGCTGTCCTCGGCGCCAGGTCCGGCGGAGCTCGCTAGTGGCGGATAGCTGAGCCGCAAATCGGGAACGTGAGATCGAGGCCCACTCCCGAACGATTCTCGTTGGGGCGGTATTCGCTAGTGGCGGATGGCCACGCCGCGAACAGAGAACGCGAGATCTAGGCCCACTACCGCACGAATCCCGTTGGGGATTCGAACCCGTGTTCTCCAGATTCTTCGTGACGTCACGCTGGCCGTGCCGGGATTTTCCCTCCTATGTGCCGGCCAAACCCAAGAGCCAAGGCAGCCGTGCCCGGAGGTGGCCATGCGGTCATGGTGAGGCGAAAGACGCTGTTTGTCACAACAGGCTCGGCGGACGTACTTAGTAAGTCAGCAGAAACTCGAACTTCAGTGATCGCTTCCACAATTCAAAGCGGGCCCCGCAACCACTGAAATCAAAGGGCTGCGGTCGATGGCCGTAGCCCTTTGGGTTTTCACCCCAACGTGCTCATGGGTCAGCCAACTTGGCGCTTCATCGACCTCTAATCCCTGAGGGGCTTCGCGGGCGCAGTCGCCTGCAGGTGCTTCGATCCAGATCCGCCCGTGGACGTGGCGCCAGCGTTCAGGGCAGGCGGGGAGGGGCCAGCGGCGTCTGGGTGAAGTCGTGGCAGTCCCGCATCGCAGTGTCGGCCATCGTGCGCCGCTTCGCATCCGCGTTGGGCGAGGGCGACAATCCCCACAGCCGCTCGATGAAGGCGACCAGGCTGACATGGGAGGACAGCGCATGCGAGATATGGTTCGCCTTCGCGTAGGGGCCGAGCACGATACACGGAACCCGCGAGCCGTACCTGTAGGGCTCGCCGGCAAAGGGTGTGCCTTGGGGGAATCTTTCCGCCACCGGTGGGTCCACGTGGTCATCCCAGCCGCCCCAGTCGTCGAAGGTAATGAACACCATCACGTGCGCCCAATCCTTGCCGGTCGCGACCGCCTTCACCGCGGAGCCGAGCCAGGCATCTGAGGCCTTCATGCTGCTGCCGTCGCCCTGCCCCACAGGCCCCGGGTGGAAGTCGTTTCCGCGCGGCCCATAGACCCAGGACACGTTAGGCAGGCGGCTGGCTTTGGCGTCGGCCAGGAACTGTGCCTGGGTCTTGACGTTGCGGTGCATCGACGGGTCCTTGTACTGGGCGAAGGCGAAGCCTTTGCCGTAGTTGGCCCACGTCTTCTGTGCCTTCGAGAGACGAGCGGGCAGGCCAGGGGTCTGAACCGTGAACGTGTGGCGATGGCCGGGGTTCATGAAGGCCCATTCGGCGTCCGCGCCGATGGCGAAGCAATGATTCGGAAAGGAATTGCCGGTGTAATCCGAGAAGTAGTTGTCGCACACGGTGAAGCCTTTCATCAGTAGATAGAGGTTGGGCAGCTCGGCTGCAGAGTAGCGCTGGCGACGTGCGCCGCCCGGCGCAGGCGTCTTGCGCTGCATCCAGTGTCCATGGTCATGCGGCGGATCTGGGACCACAACATCTGGCGCGAGGGGCAGCGTGGGATTGCCGCTGACTCCTGGGACGTCGCTCGCGACGTTGTCGGTGGTGTGATTCTCCATAAAGAAGATCACCACCTTGGAAACGGGCGTCGTCGCCGATGCGGCCGTGCGCGCGCGTTGCGGAGCCTTCTTGGTCATGTGCCACCCCCGTGCCCCTGATTGCGCACGTTGAGACATCCAACCGAGCAGAGCATAGAGCATAGGAAACACAACGGGTTGGCTAAGGTCGAGGTGGGGCGTCGAGATCACTGTGCGCGGCAGGTTACTGCCCTGACTGCTATGATCCCGGGCGATGACCTGGCCATCACGGCCGGTGCGGCCCATCGAGGAGGCGACAAAATGCCTAAGTGCCGGGCGTGCGAATACTCTCCGTCCGCCTGAAGGCCGATGCCGTTGCTCGAACTGTGAGACGGTGACTCCGCGGCCAACGAGCCAGGACCGTCACGCGGCGGCTCAGCGCCGGAGGAGGGAACATGAGTCAGATACCGTTTGACGAGCGTGCAGCCAACGAGCTCCTGCGCTACGCCCGCATGGTGGTCGCGCGCGGCTACATCCACAACTCACTCGGCAACATCGCCGTCCGCGTTCCTCATCCGGGCTTCCCTCACGGGGTCGCCTACACGAAGCACGCCGAGGTGTCGCTGGAGGAGATGACCATCGACAACGTCGTCGTCACCGACATCCCGACGTCGACGCTGCTCCACGGGACCGTGCCAACGAGCGTCGGGCATAACCTGAACCGCGAGATCCTCCGCCTCCGCGCCGACATCAACGCCGTGATCCACGCCCATCACGACGAGACCATTGCCTTCTTAGCTGCCGGCGCCAAGGAGCTGCGCGTTCTCTCGCTCGAGTTCCCGTACGTCATGGCGATGCCGCCGCACATCGTGCCGTCTCATCTCGACGTGGAGAACGACGTGGGCCCGATCGCCGACTTCATCGCTCACACCAACTCGCTCGTCATGGAAAACCACGGACTGACGACCCTCGGGCGCTCGCTCTCCGAGGCGTACCATCGCCTCAACACGCTCACATCTGAGATACGCCGCAACATCCTGGCCGAGCGGCTTGCCGCCATCCGGGGTGCCGACGTCCATTTCCTCGCCCAGGACGCGGTGGACTGGATGTACCGCTACGCGGAGAGTGTCATCTACCCATCACGGGACTCGATCCGCCGGCCGGAGGGCGGTGCCCGCCTGGCCTGAGCCGCCGCGGGAGGATAATCCGGGTTCGTGGCTTCACCGAAGTCGAACTAGTTGCCGCCCACGACGCGCGAGCCGTCGCCCTGGTAGACGTACCGGAACGTCAGGCACGCGGGCTGCGAGCGCGGACAGTAATAGCTGACGAGCTGGATCTTCGCGTACCGGCCGTCTGCCGTGCGCACGGCCCAGACGTGCGGCTTCGGGCTCAGGACGTGTGAGAAGTAGCCGTAGCTGTACCAGTTAGCGATGGCCGGGTTGCGTGGATCCGTGACGCCCTCTGTCGCCAGGTATCCCGCATCGGGCACCGTTTTCACGTGCACGAAGGCGACCTCGCCGAGATCAACGATCCCCGCCCCGCCCACGAACTCACGGCCACCGTTGGCGATGATCTGGTAGCGGCGAAACGCGAGGTCCCAGTCCCTCGCACCGGGATTCTCGATCACGCTCCCGACGTGGAAGGAGAAGTAGCGCCACTGCTCGAGGTCAGTCGCGTCCACAGTGTAGAGGACAGGGCCGACGAGCGCGCGTCCAGCGTCCCGCGGCGACGGCGGCGTCGGCGAATACGTCGGCACCACGGGCTGGCGCAGGGAGAACGCGACCAATGTCACTGCGACGGCGACGATCGCCGCGACGGCCGTCAACTGGATGGCCCGCGCGCTCCAGGGACTCCGCACGCTGCCACTGTGCCATGCTCCTTCCACAAGGAGAACCAAAGGAGCCCAAGCGGCTACGCAATCCGAGACCCGGGCCCGGAGCTACCTCAGATCGATGCAGTAGATCTTGGGCGCCGTGTAGCGTTCTGCATTGCGGGCCCCCGCAACCAACGAAGCGGCAGAAAAACTGAGAGGTCAGCGATGATGAGTCGCTAGCCCCTCTGTGCTTCTGGAGGCCGACTCTCCGGGAACTCTCCGAGAAGTGGAAAGGCTGGTCGTGATTATGAGGGGATTGGTGTGCTGGAACTGATCGTGCGGGCCGATCGTGGAGCGGGGATGTTACCGACGTCGGTGGAGCCGAGTGTCTGCTCGGACCATTGGCAAGAGAGATAGCGCCCCTGAGCGTCATCATCATCAAGGAGTTGATGCGGGCGTGGATGCGTGACCGGCAGCGGCGGACCACAGAGAATGATGCTCAGATTTCTCCCACGCGGTCGCGCCGGTGCACTACTGCGGCGTGCTGTTCTTAGATGGAGATTGGGAAGAGCGAGTCGGTGTTCCGGGACCTTGCGCCAGAGGCCGGATCGCTAGCGAACGCCGAAGCCGAAGGACTGGAGCCTCGGTCCTGGCGCTGCCCCCGGTGCGGTCGGTCGATCGTCCGCGCGAGACTGCACGGTCGCCGTGCGCGCTTGACGGGAGACCGTCTGAGCGCGATCCTGCTCCGAGGCGGGAATAAAGACTGTTTGAGGCTCGTGCGGCCGCGCAAACCGCGCGTGGAGGTGGCGGATGCCGAAGATCAAGCACATCGCGCTGTCAACCCAGGACGTCGAGAAGGCCGCGAAGTTCTACGTCGAGACGTTCGGCATGAAGGAAGTCGGCAACGTGAACGATCCTGGGACGCGCGGCGTCTTCCTCACCGACGGCGACATCAACCTCGCCATCCTCAATTTCAAGAACGATACGGCGGCCGGCAGCGAGCGTGGTAAGAGCTTCTCCGGCATCCACCACATCGGCTTTCAGGTCGAGAGCCTCGAGGCGATCGCGGAGCGGCTCACCGCGGCCGGGTCGCGCCGCCGTCACGATGTCGAGCAGGCGCTCGGCGTCGGGTCGAGCACGGAAGGCAACGTCGAGGTGAAGTGGACTGGGCCCGACGGCGTCATGCTCGACGTGTCGAAGACGGGCTGGCTCGGCACGCCCACGTTCGGGCGCTAGCCGCGTCGTCGGTTCGTCCGGCCGGTGGCCCGATTCCCGCTTCCTCTGGAAGGGTCCTCCGTCATATGCCGTGCTATCGTGAATGCGGCCGATGAGATCTTCGGTGTGGTGGCGCGACATTCTGCGCAACGTGGCATTCCACGCCGCCGTCGGCGTGACCGTCCTGGCGGGCTCCTCCGACATCACCCAGGGTGCCGAGCCCCCGATGGGGGCGTCGATCCTCCAGCAGTTGCGTAGCCTCGCGAACACGGGCAGCGTGCTCTACGTCGCCGCCCACCCCGACGACGAGAACACGCAGGTCATCACCTATCTGGCGCGCGGGCGCGGATACCGGACGGCTTATCTCTCGCTCACCCGCGGCGACGGCGGACAGAACCTGCTCGGACCGCAGCTCGGCGACGCGCTCGGCGTCGCGCGCACCCTGGAGCTGCTCGCCGCGCGCCGGGTCGACGGCGGCCGGCAGTACTTCACGCGAGCGAGGGATTTCGGCTACTCGAAGAACGCCGAAGAGACGTTGAGCGTCTGGGACCGGCGGCAAGTCCTCGGCGATATCGTCCGGGTGATCCGCGAGTTCCGGCCGGACGTGATCATCACCCGGTTTTCCCCGAAGCCCGCGCCCACGCACGGTCACCACACTGCGTCCGCCGTGCTCGCCGTCGAAGCGTTCCGACTCGCCGCGGACCCTGCGGCGTTTCCCGAGCAGCTCCGTGAGCTCAGGCCGTGGCAGGCGCGACGCATCTTCCACAACGTCGGTCAGGGCGTGACCGTGGCGAATCCGCCCGCCGGCGGGGCGGTGGCCGGCTCACCCGCGAACGTGCCGGATGGCCCTGGCGTCGTGAAGGTCGAGGTCGGCGGCCGCGATCCGGTGTCGGGCGAGTCCTTTGCGTCGATCGCCGCGAGCAGCCGTGCCATGCACAAGACACAGGGCTTCGGCGTCGGCAGCCCGCCCGTGAACGAGGGCTCGCGGATCGAGCCGTTCGTGCTGCTCGATGGAGACCCCGCGACAAGAGATCTCTTCGACGGCGTGGACACGACTTGGAATCGCGTGTCCAGCGGCGCCGAGATCGCGCGGTCGATCGGCGAGGCGATCGCGAGCTTCCACCCGCAGGACTCGGCCGCTTCCCTGCCCGCGCTGCTCGCGATCCGCCGCCGGCTCGCCGCGCTCTCCGCGGATCCCATGGTGAGCGACAAGCGCGCGCAGCTCGATCGGATCATCCAGGCGTGCGTCGGCCTCGAGGTGGGCACCGTGGTGGATCGTGCCGAGGTCGTGCCCGGCGAGAGTGTGAAGCTGCGCCACACGGTCGTCGTGCGCTCGTCCGTGCCAGTGCGCTGGACGGCGATGCGGTACCTCAACGCGCAGCGTGCGATCAACCCGGCCGTCGAGCTGCGTCCGAGCCAGCCGGCCGTCCGCGAGGCCTCGCAGATGGTGCCGGTGACCACGCCGCCGAGCCAGCCGTACTGGCTGCGCACGGAGGGCACGCCGGGGTTGTTCCACGTCGATGATCCGTCGCTCATCGGCCGCGCCGAGGACCCGCCCACGTTTCCACTCGAGTACGTCTTCGACGTCGGCGGACAGACCCTGACGATCACTGGCGAGCCGAGACCGGCCGCCGACCCCGCACAGCCCGCGCTGCAGAGGCGGCTGGAGGTCATCGCACCGGTCTCGCTGCGGTTCCTCGCGGGCGTGCGGCTCTTCGCGCCCGGCGCCGCGCGGCCGGTCACCGTGGAGCTCACCGCCGCCCGCGCCCGGGCTGCGGGCACCGTTCAGCTCGCCGCGTCGGCCGGGTGGACCGTGACGCCCGCGTCGCAGCCGTTTCGACTCGCCGCCCCCGGCGAGCACGCGCGCTTCACCTTCATCGTGACTGCGCCCGCGCAGCTCGGGTCGGCGCCACTCGGCGCGAGTGTGGAGATCAAAGGCCGGCGCTTCGATCAGGAGCGTGTCGAGGTCCGCTACGATCACCTACCGCTCGAGATCTTGCAGCCGCCGGCACGCGCCAGGGCGGTGGCGCTCGAGGTGGCGACGCGCGGCCGTCACGTCGGCTACCTGCCGGGCGCCGGCGACGACGTGGCGGCGGCCTTGGAGCAGATGGGATATGAGATCACGTCGCTGACCGGCGCCGATCTGACGCCGGATCGGTTGAGCCGACTCGACGCGGTGGTCATCGGTATCCGCGCCTTCAACGTGAGAACGGATCTCGTCGAGCATCTGCCCGCGCTGTTCGCCTACGTCGAGGCAGGCGGTACGGTCGTCGCGCAGTACAACACGCTGGACGGGCTGCCCGAAGGCTGGCTCGCGCCGTTCCAGCTCCGGCTCTCGCGCGACCGCGTGACCGATGAGCACGCGCCGGTCACCATCCTGGCGCCCGACCATCCCGTGCTCACCACGCCGAATCGCATCACCGCGGCGGACTTCGAGGGCTGGGTGCAGGAGCGAGGGCTCTACTTCCCCTCGCAGTGGGACGAGCGATTCACGACGGTCCTCGCGTCCGGCGACCCCGGTGAGAAGTCGCTCACGAGCGGCCTGCTCGTGGCGCGGCTCGGCAAGGGGTACTTCGTCTACACCTGCTTGGCATGGTTCCGCCAGCTTCCCGAAGCGGTTCCCGGCGCGTATCGGCTGTTCGCGAATCTCGTCTCGCTCGGCAAGTGACCCTCGCGCCCCGCCCCGACGAGCGCGGCGACTCCGAGCCACCCGAGGTCCCAGGCTTCCGCACCTGGCGAGGCCTCTATGTGTTCGTCTTCGGGTGGTTCGTGCTGGTGGTCATCCTCTTGACGGCGTTCACGGTGATCTTCTCGTGAACGTCGCCGACTGGATCGTGCTGCTCGGAACGCTCGTGGGGATCGCCGCGTACGGCTCCTGGCGCACCCGCAACGTCCGGAGCCTCAATACTTACCTGCGCGGCAGCGCGTCGACCGGCTGGGGCACGATCGGGCTCAGCGTGATGGCCACGCAGGCCAGCGCGATCACGTTCCTCTCGATCCCGGGCCAGGGGTTCGAGAGCGGCATCGGCTTCGTGCAGAACTACTTCGGGCTGCCGCTGGCGCTCATCATCGTGTGCGCCGTGTTCCTGCCCATGTACCGGCGGCTCAACGTCTACACGGCCTCCGGGTTCCTCGGGCAGGGCTTCGCCGGGAAGACTCGCCTGCTCGGGGCTGGCCACTTCCTACTGCAGCGCGGCCTCGCCGCCGGCGTCACGATCTACGCGCCCGCGATCATCATCTCCACGGTGCTCGGCTGGCGGCTCGACCTCGTCATCGTGTTCACCGGCCTGCTCGTGATCGTCTACACCGTCACGGGCGGCAG
>JACXTT010014748.1_pt1 | contig 10202 bp, 9 predicted proteins | sample 9270951 | NCBI WGS metagenome assembly JACXTT01 (sample SAMN15532306, study PRJNA645909) | rock metagenome | isolation source: weathered quartz diorite | place: Puerto Rico | collected 2017-06-21
GCCGCCTCGGCGGTGTACCAGGTGCTGATCACGTTGTTATGGATACCCTCGACAACGTTATATTCGACGATAGGCACGTGCTTGTAAGCGGCCGCGTGGTAGACAGTCTGCACGCCGAAGGTGGATAGCACCTCGCGCACCCGGTGCCTGTGGTGTGCGTTACCGAGGAGCGGCACAATCTCGACCGACAATTTGTCGTGCGCCGCGATGTCTTCCAGCTCGCGCTGGATGTGGTAGAGCGCGAGCTCCGACATCTCGAACAACACTAGCCGGTCAGGTCCCAGGCGGACGATCTGCCGGCACAGCTCCGAGCCAATCGAGCCGCCGGCCCCGGTGACCATCACGCACTTGCCGCGGATGCACGATCCGAAGAGCTTCGGTTTCGGTGGCACCGGATCGCGCCCAAGCAGATCGCTCACGTCGACATCTCGCAGCTCGTTGATCTGCGCTTTGCCAGAAATCAGATCCGATAGATTGGGGAGCGACTGGACGTGTACACCGAGTGGCTCAAGCTGACTGAGAATCTCCCGCCGCCGCCGTCGCGAAGCAGCCGGCATAGCCAGCAAGATCCGGTCTATTCTGCGCTGGCGCACCAGGTCGGGGAGGGATGCGGGGCCATAGACCCTGATGCCGTTGATATTGCTGCCCTGCAGCGATTTCTTATCGTCTAAGAAGGCGACGGGACGGACGTCAGGGCCTCCCAGCAGCACCGAACAAAGCCGTGCGCCGGCATCACCAGCCCCGTAGATCGCTACCCGTACGGGAGGCTTGCCGTTCACGCCAGAAGCACGCCGGAAGAGAGAGCGCGCCACAAAGCGACTGCCCCCGACGTAAGGCAGCGCCAGCGCCCAATAGATTCCGAAGGCCGAGATCGGGATCTGGTGGCTGGCGATGAAGCGGTCGAACACCGCCAGCACCAGCACCGACAGGCTCACGCCCGCGATGACGGTGACCATGGCCTTGGGTCCCATGAACCGGATCACGGCACGGTACAGACCGAACACCGAGAAAAAGAACAGCGCCGAAGCGATCGCGACTAGAAAGTAAGCGAGCGTTCGGTCTAGTGCTGGATCCAGTCTATCGAACTTGAGGGCCAGGGCAGCCCACAATGCAGTTGGGATCGCCACTGCATCAGCCGTCGCCATAATGAGACGCTTGGTTTCTCGGGGAAGGCCGAGAATGGCTTCGGCAGCTGAGACACCGATCCCTGGATGCGCCCGAACCGCCTGCCCATCAGTCATGCACCCCCCAGTACGCGCGAGCCCGGTCCTTCATAGCCGTCCTGAGCGCGGCTGCACTGGTACTAAATTGTACGGCAATCTCCCTGAAGTCCGCTAGGAGTGGCGCTGTACTGCGGATGCTCACCCCGGCCCTAAGCAAGAGAGAACAGAAAGAGCGCAATTCGGTTTGACGCATCGCACTCACGCGCTCCGGGCTGCCGCCGAACCGTTCAATTGGAATTCACCAGGAAACAGTTATCGCGACTGCCAGTGATACGTGTCCTGGGAGGCTCTATGGTTTCAAACTTCCCGTTGCATTCATGGCATAGTCGAATTCATGGACTGGCGCATGAAGTGCCTGGCGTTCCATTTGCTGCGTTTTGCGCCAAGAACTGCCTATACATTCCTGCAGCGCTACGTTACCAACCGCTACTTTGCTGCACTAACCCCCGACGTGATCGAGGTATACGCCTATCACGTCCGAAATTTTCGGGGCGGGCTAGCACTTGAGCTTGGAGCGGGCACAAACCTCGCGTCCGCGCTGCTTCTTAGCGCGGCCGGAGCTGAAGAAGTACTCGCTTACGATATTGCGCGTATTGCGACGGTAGAGCAGGTTAACCACGCCATTCGGCAGCTGCGTGTTCGTCCTGGGTATGATTGGCCCGAAATAGATAACCTGGGCGATAGCCTTCAGCGCCTGTACCGTATTCGTTACTGTGCCCCCGCGGATGCGCGCGATACACGTCTACCGCCTCAGAGCGTGGACTTCATTTGCTCAACCTCGACCCTGGAGCACATTGCCCCCAAGGATATCCAGGCGATACTCGTGGAGTGCCGCCGCATCGCCTCGCCGCGGGCAGTCATGAGTTTTATCGTTGACTATCACGACCATTACGCCAGCGCCGATCCTACAATAACACGGGCGAACTTCTATCGGTATTCTGAAGCGGATTGGCGTTTCTACAATCCAGCGAATCACTTCCAGAATCGACTGCGTCACAGCGATTACCTACGCCTCTTCCACGGAATGGAGGCCATTGATGTTCGCGCCGTAATCCCCCAGCAGCCAACCCGGTTGCCGCGAATGCATCCGCGCTTTAGTCGCTACTCCTACGAAGACCTGCAAGCTCTGAACGGGTTCTTTTGCCTTCGGGCTCATGCCGCGAACAAATGAAATCGCATGATGTGTAACTGTCCCAGAAACCAAATCAGCCGGGCGCCTTAGGTAAGGTGCGCGAACAGAATTCGCGCCGCGGCGTAGGTAATCGCGTCTAGTCAGAAGGACCGGAAACCGCCGTGAGCTCGGCTTTAGCGGCGATTGTCATTCGACTTCCGGACCGTTGGATCTCTTAGGCTCGCGAATCCCGGATCGACATCGACAATCTGCGCGCAACCCGTCGAGCCTGCCTCTCGCCCCTTGATCCGGCATGGAGGGCCGCACGGCGCGGCACTCCCATACCCCCCCACCTCACTATGGAGCAACGTCACCCCCTCGTAGCCTCTACCCGCACGAACTGAGCCAAGTAGCCAACGCCCTGACCGGCGATGCCTAATCTAGAGCTCGCTTGGCGTGGCGAGGCTCGCCGCGCGCGGGTGATTCGCCACCCGCCCGTACCAGAACATTGCGGAGCGCTGCGCACGCGCGATCGAGCTCGGACTCCGTCAGCGTCGGATGCACAAGGAACATTAGGCTGGTCTCCCCGAGTTCCCGCGCCATTGGTAGGCTCGTGGCTGGGCGATAGCCAGTCCCGTCGAATGCCTTCTCCAAGTATACCTCCGAGCATGAGCCCTGGTGGCACGGTACTTTTAGCGCGCTGATCTCGGCAACGATGCGATCCCGCGTCCACCCTGATTTCAGCCGCTCGGGCCGCACGAAAACATAAAAGCGATAAAACGCATGAACGACGTCGTCCGGCACTGCCGGAACTCGCACTACTGGAAATAGCCGACAAACTTCCACCAGTCGCGTCGCGTTGGCGGCACGTTGCTCAGTCCACTTCGCCATTCGTCGCAACTGCACCCGGCCGATGGCCGCTTGCAATTCCAGCATGCGCCAGTTGGTGCCGAAGGAACTGTGGACCCATCGGAACCCGGGCGGATGCACGCGCTCGTAGACCTCCTCCCACGACTTGCCGTGGTCCTTGTAACTCCACATGCGCGCCCAGAGCTCCCTGTCGTTGGTCGTAACCATGCCTCCCTCGCCGCCCGTCGTCATGATCTTGTCTTGACAAAAAGACCAGGCTCCGACGTGTCCGATGCTGCCAACCATGCGACCCCTATATCTGGCGCCGTGCGCTTGCGCACAGTCCTCGATCACCTTCAGCCCATGCTGCGTGGCTAGCGACATGATCGGATCCATATCGCAGGGCATTCCTGCGAGGTGCACACAGATGATCGCGCGCGTTCGAGGAGTCAAGGCTGAGCGAATGGTGTCGGCCGTGATATTCTGAGATTCTGGGTTCACATCAGCGAACACCGGGCGAGCGCCTGCCGTGATAACGCAAGATGCGGATGCTATAAACGAACGCGGCGTTACAATGACGTCGTCGCCCGCACCAATGTTTAGCGCCTTCAGTGCCGCCTCCAGGGCGAGCGTCCCATTGGCAAGAGCTACGGCATGTTTCACCCCAATCCACGCGGCGAACTCCCGCTCAAATTGCCGACATTCCTGGCCGGTCCAGTAATTGACTCGGTTCGAAAGGAGGGTGCGCGAAATGGCCTCGGCTTCCTCCCTGGTAAAGCTGGGCCAAGGGGAAAACGGCGTATCGAGCATATTGAGTCAGCGCTTTTTCAGGATGCGTGCGGGATTACCTACCACAGTGGCTCCGGGTGGCACGCTTCGCGTAACCACGGCCCCCATGCCCACAACTGCATCGGATCCAATGATCAACGGAGCGCCGGGAACGCCCTGGCGCAGCACGCAACCAGCCCCCAAGTATGCGCGGTCCCCGATACTCACGTTGCCATTGCAATGTACGCCCGGCGCAAAGGTCACAAAATCACCGATGACACAGTCATGCTCAACATAGGAATAGAGGTTGGCGTGGAAATAGCGCCCGATGCGAATGTTGGACGTGAGAGTAACAAAGGGCGAAAGGATGGCCCCCTCACCTACCGCGACGCTGTCCATGACCACCACATTTGATGCCTGAACTGAGAAGCTGTGTACGCCGTCACTTTTGCACTGCTCCGCTAGACTCTCGCGGATCCGCGGCTCCGCGATCGCGATGCAAACTGCCCGTGACGCCGCGGGTACAGCAATGAACTCGCGGTACGTTAGGGCGCGACGGCCGTTGACGAACGCCGCCGAAGGAGCATCGTCGACAAACACGAGTTCGTAGGCCGCCCGGCCGTGCCTCGTGGCGAGCATAGTGTCGGCAATTGGTAGTACTCCGCGCCCGCAACCGCTCGCGCCGTAGATTGCATACAACAGTCGTGAATCCGCATCCACCTCACCGGCTCCTTGAGCCTCTGAATTTCGGCATGGTCGCGTGCCCGAAGTGACTGACACCTTCTGTGCGTATCACTTTGAGCAGTGTCATACTTAGAATCTTCATATCAAGTAGCAACGTTCTATTTTCGACGTACCAGATGTCACACGCGAATCTATGTTCCCAGGAGGTTGCGTTGCGTCCGTTCACTTGCGCCCAACCAGTGATGCCGGGCCGCACTTCGTGTCTGCGCGCTTGCTCGGGCGAATAAAGCGGAAGATATTCCATGAGCAGCGGGCGTGGACCCACCAGGCTCATATCACCGACGAGAACGTTCCACAGCTCTGGAAGCTCGTCAAGACTGGTCCGTCTCAGGAATCGCCCCAGGCGGGTGATTCGCTCACCGTCTGACGGAGGCCCTCCGGCGTTAACCTCCCGCATGGTGCGGAATTTCAACATTGTAAATGGGACGCCCCCCCGGCCTGGGCGCACGTCGCTATAGAACACGGGCGCGCCCATGGAAAGCCGCACCGCGAGCGCGATCACGATAAATACCGGTGCGAGCAGCACCAAGCCGCTGAACGCGATTACAATATCGAGAAAGCGCTTCACCACAGGAGCTAGGAGCCGACATCCTTGGCAATGAATTCCGCAAACCCGCCGTACTGGCGAGGAATCGAATAGTACTCAGACAGCCGCGTGCAAACCGAACAGACACGGTCGAGCCTGTCCAGATCCGTCGAGGCCTCGAGTATCCTGTCATACAAGTCTTGAGCATCCCCTGCCTTGTAGAAAAGGCCGATGCCGTTTGACTCGATCACTTCCGCAACTTCCAGTTTGAGGCTCGAGATTGAAAAGACTCCGAAATTTAGGTAATCGAAGAACTTGATGGGCATCGCCACCATTGAGTTTGCCTTGTAGGGCAACAGACCGATATCGGCCGTCATGTAAAGGTCGATTAGCTCTTGCCTTTCTACATAGCCCAGATAGCTAACGTCACCGCGCCTCGCCGATTCTCTGACAAAGGGCTCCTGCGTCCCACCGCCAGCAATTAAGAAACGGAACAGCGGACGCTCGTGAGCCGCCAACAACCTCGCCGCCTCTAAGATTGTCTGAATGTCATACCCATCGCCGAAAGATCCCGCGTACACGACTGTGATCGTATTGCGTCCGTTCTTTGCAACAGCACGTTGCGGCAGCAAGTTGGAGCCCCAATAGAACACGGAACTCTCCCTCGGAAGCCGAAAGACCGATGCGTAGGATCTGGAAACGAAGCTGACCCTCGAATAAAGCCGAAATCTCAGGGTGCGCGACCATTTGAGCGCACTATAGAGTACCCTGACCGCCGCTCCGCCTAGTCCACTCAATGGCCGCGTATCGGCCTCCGGCCAAAGATCGATCACGTCCGCGCTTATCCTAGCACCACAAAGCATGCCATAGAGCACGAACAGCCAACCAACGAAGAAAAGTGGCTCACCGACTAGGATCGATCTCGGCCGGTTAAGCATCACCCAATATAAGGCTCTGACGCCGAACAACACTTCATGCAGAACCCTTCTGATCGATGTATTTCTCGGATATCCGACAGACTCGAGCTCGACGACGAAAGGCAACGCGCGCCGGTTGGCTAGGACCTGCTCCATGGACCTCTTGATCTTCCTGTTATGCACGAAGGTCGAGCACAACAGCCGCGCATCGATGCCGCGAGCTCGCAGCTCCAAACTCAGGTTTACGTAGCGATCGTTCCCGGCGCCATCGGACGGCAGATTGGCATACGGGCGCACGACGCAGATCATCTGACTAGCCAACCCGAACCATTGCAGCGCTGGGCGGATCGCCGAGTGTTACGAAACGCAATTCTGTTTCGTCGGCAGGGTAACAGGACACTGAGTTGAATCGTGTCACGCAACTTTCCCACCCGGCTTCGGTGAGCAAGGCTGCCGCCGATGCGCGGGGATAATGACCTAAATTGAAGTCTGTGATCCATGCTGTAGTGTTCGGTTATAGCGGTGTGGGACTCGCTACCGCTCTGACAACTCTGACAGGTGCGCCTCGCCCAGCGTGCGGCTCACGAAGATCCAGTTTGTTGGTCCTCCGCTTAGGCGATTCAGCAAGTCGATTAGAACAAAGCCTAGGATCAGGAACGGAACAACCAGAATATCGACTGCGAGCAGCAAAGGTGCGAGTAGCGCCGTAAGCAGTATGAGCGAGGCGGCGCATAGAGCGACTCCACCACCAGCGCGCCAGCCGAGCAGCCGGGGCACTACGCCGATCAGCATCCCAAGAATCACGCCGCTCGAGTAAAACCCCAGCCAACCGAAGTCATACCAAAGCGACCCAGGCATGGTCAGGAAGCGTCCGCTTAGTGCCGGCTCCTCGGTGTCAGGCCTCGCGATCCCTAGCTTTGCAAGGAGATAGCGTACACCTCCGAACGAGACGTTACCGGGTCGGAGGTCGATTTCGAGAACACTCTCGAACGTTCCATAGCTGTGCGTAACAAAGGCACCGGCGCTGGTCGCAAACGGAGCGGTTGTCGCTATAGGTGGTGGCAGTTCCGCCAGCCTGTAGAACGCTTCGGTCGGTTGGCCGCCCATATTCTGCATCGTGCTCATCGCATAGATCTCGGGAAGTGTCCTCCCCGCTTCAGCGCGCGCACTGAACACGTAGATCGAGTAGCCTATCGAGACAGTCAACCCCAACGCTACCCCGAGCCAAATTCGCAGCCCGCGCCCCGGCAGCATTGGCCTACCCAACGTGGTACGCATCCCACCCACAGCAGCGACACAGGCAAGCTGAACCAACACGGTCGAACGACCACCGGAGAGCAGGGAATTCGCGAGCACCAGTACTGTCGCCCCAAGAATCACCTCGCCGCGAATGCGCCGGGGCAGCGCTTCCCAGTGCAGATGAGCCAGTGTTGTCGCGACGAAAAACGTGAACCCAAAAAGGTAACCCACAACGCTGAAGATGGAGGATACTCCTGCGCGATCCTCCCCGGACTCCCGCCACAGCTCCCGCGCAACCGCTATCCCCTGGCTGAAGTCAATTCCTTGGTGCACCAGCCGGTCGTAAGCCAGAGAAGAGAACCCGAGCATCGACAAAACGAGTGACAGCCGGATCAGACGACGCAAATCGGGTTCCTTCAGCGGTTGGCCCAAGCGGCACGGCGCCAGGTCTGCGCGGCCTCCGCCGCTCGCAACAAACAGGGCTGTGGCGTAAGCCACGAGGGCTGAAAGTACGGCCCATGAGAGCAGGCCGAAGAGCGCTATGGTCGATTGCAGCGTTCCGTAGCGCACGGGCAGCAGAAGCAGCAGCGCAAAGTAACCGACCCATGTCCACAGGTAAACGCGCACGTGCTGGGTCTGCGCGTACCCGGACGCGCGCACTGCGCCGGCCGCGCTCATCTGTACACCAGCGCGCGGTAGCGGTGGCAGCCGCGCAGTCCACCTACGAGGTTGAGCAGCAATCCACACGCTGATACAAGCACAGTGAGCAGCAGGGTGATCGCACCAATGAGGCCCGGCACGTAAACGAGCTGCCGACGCATGATCGTCATTTCCCTGTGCATCAGTTCAAAATTGAGGATCTGACCGGTCCTCCTGCTCAGACTGCGTAGTCCGTCGCGCTCTGAGGCGTGTGTCCAGCACTGCAGCCACGACGAGTCCGAGCGCCCCCCCCAGGAGGAAGCCTACGGACGCGAGTACTGCGATTCTGGGACGAACGATGCCCTTACGGCCTGGTACAAAGGCAGGATCGATCACCTTGAACGCGTATTGCTCATGACCATTTATGAGCATCAGTTTCCGCATCTCGTATTCGATCAGATGACTGATCGCCTGACGCAGTTCGACGATGTTCGTCCGTTCGAGTTCGCGGTTGAGGAATTCCATGTTGCGCTCCGCTTCAGCGCGCGCGACGGCCCGTCTATCGGCGTTGATTCGAGTGATGAGCTTGTTCGCCCATTCGCTGGCGAATCTCGGATCCTTCCAGTCAACGCTGATCTTAATCACACCGGTACGTCTGTCCTCGGAAACGGTACAGATATCCCCGATAAAGTACCGGTAGGCATCTTCCAGCGTCGGCTGCTTCGCCTCATCGGTTGACTTCCAGCGCTGCCGCTCTGGATCCCATTTGTCCGCGTACAGGATCGGCATCAATCCCTCATCGCGCAGAAAGGCATAGGTGAACTCCCGGGAAGACAGCCGAGCGAGAGTCTCCTTCTTCACCTCCTCCTCGTTGCCGCCCAACTCGATCCCGACGAGGCTAGCGAGCCCCCCTGCCTGGCCCCCCAGCGCGCCAAGCCCGGAGCTGTTCGATTCCTGCTTTACCGGCGCGATCATCGTCTGCGCTCGATACCATTTGGGGGCAAGGAGAGCATAAGTAACTGCGGCACTCGCTGCGAACAAGCTTGACAGTAAAGTCACGCGCCATTGGCGTACCAAGAACGTGAGCAATCTCTGCGGTGCTTGGGCGGCCCCAGTCTGGTCATCGAGAAAAACGAGCACCGCTTGCCTTGAATGTTCTGTTTTCACGCTGGAAGTCATCAGTGTGTCACCCATCGCGAGCCTCGTGACGCCATTAACCCCTTCGCGGGTATCGGTCCGCGCGCCGGGCGGCGTAGGTACCGTCGACGAAGGCATGTTGCGTGTCCTTTCGGAGGACTACTACTGCCCGGCGCTCGTCCAGCGGCGCCAATCTGTCCGAGGGTCGAAGACAGGCGTTCAGCCGAACGATCCGGATGCACTGGGGCCAACGCTGCCGAAGAACAAGAGATCGACCTAGACAACAGCGTGCATGCCGAACACGCGACGGCTGCAACGATGGTCGAAAAAATTGCCCGACCTCGATCTGCCTGGATAATGCGCCCTACCTCCCCCAGCGAGAGTTCGCCGCTTTGAGGAATCTTGGTGTATGAATACTTCACCGTATATTTACTGCGGTTGGACAAATGGGCGCGACATCAGCAACCCCCAGGACAGATCTTCACGCATGGCTTACTCTTGCCCTCTAGCGTGACATTACTATTGTCGCTCTATAGATCCCCGCGCTTAAAGGCCCCGCGCACATGATCCACCCAGCGCAGCCCGAGGCGTCGTCTAATATTGAGGGGAGGCGCAGCAGGAACTTCCTCCTGCCATCGCGCTAACACATCCCATTCGCCGGCAAGCATGCGATTGACAACTGCTGTCTCGGCCTCCTCGTCCTTACCCCATTGGCAATCGTCCGCCTCCAGCCGTCCGGATGCGCAGATCTGTATCAAACGCTGTGGATCCGCCCCTTCAAAATACTGATACCGCACCGTCGTGACCGCGCGCACGAACGGCACGAATTGTGAGAAGCGGCGCCCCTGCGTATAAACGTACCGCAGCGCAAGCCTTGCCGTGAGCTGCGGATCATGGCCGGCTAGTCTCTCGAGGGTGTCAAGGTCCGAAATACCGGAGACGTGCCTGCAGAACCCCGCGAGCTCGTACGTGCTATGCCCGACTGAGATTACCCTGCACCCGCGCAAACCCGCCTCCACGCCTACCCCCCTTTCGCTCAACCAACCCCC
>JACXTT010014749.1_pt1 | contig 10201 bp, 6 predicted proteins | sample 9270951 | NCBI WGS metagenome assembly JACXTT01 (sample SAMN15532306, study PRJNA645909) | rock metagenome | isolation source: weathered quartz diorite | place: Puerto Rico | collected 2017-06-21
GGCAACGTCATTACCGAAGACGTCAAAGGCCAATGAGACAGCCGTTATTGTTTACACTCCCCAAAACCTCCTTTTGCCGCTGACACCCGATCAGAGCAAGTCCGGCGGTGGGGGCGGTGGCGGGCGCAAAACTCTAACACCACCCTCCTTGGGAAAACTACCTCGAGCAGCGGACAAACAATTTGTACCACCTGATCCGGAGCCTCCGAAGAATCCCGATCCGAAGTTGATCGTTGAACCCACTGTTGTAGCTCCTCAGTTGGCTTCTCTTCCGCAAATCAACTTGCTGAATCTCGGCGATCCAAACGGCGTGCCCGGTCCGCCTTCGGCGGGACCTGGCGTGGGCGGCGGCATTGGAACTGGACAAGGCCGTGGTGTTGGTGAGGGCAAAGGCCCGGGCGTTGGTCCCGGCGAAGGTGGCGGCACCGGCGGCGGTCCATTTCGGGTGGGCGGCGGCGTCACTCCGCCAACGGTTCTTTCACGCGTCGAGCCTCAATACTCCGAAGAAGCGCGCAAGGCGCGTTATCAAGGCACGGTTGTTCTTGAAGCCATAGTGAAGCGAGACGGTACGGTCGACATCCTCCGCGTCGTTCGTAGTCTTGGATTCGGACTCGATGAAAACGCCATTCAGGCCCTCAAACAATGGCGATTCAAGCCCGGCATGAGGAATGGAATCCCTGTTGACGTGGCCTTAAATATCGAAGTCAATTTCAACCTCCGTTAGACACTAAGACACAAAGGCACGAAGGCACAAAGAAGGCCGCGATCAAGGATCCTTGATCGCGGCCTTCTTTGTGCCTTCGTGCCTTTGTGTCTCAGTGTTATGTGGTATTTTGAGTTTGGAGGCATCCCATGAAAGACATCGTCATCATCAGCGCCGTCCGCACCCCAGTTGGAAAGTTTCAAGGAGCTCTGAAGTCGATGACAGCACCGCAGCTTGGCGCGCTTGTCGTACGCAGCGCCGTTGAACGCGCCGGTCTCGCCGCGGAACAAATCGACGAAGTCATCATGGGTAACGTTGTCTCTGCTGGGCTTGGCCAGAATCCTGCGCGTCAAGCGGCACTGCGCGGAGGTTTATTACCCGACGTCGCCGCGATGACGATCAACAAAGTTTGCGGATCGGGATTGAAGGCCGTCGGTCTAGCCGCGCAAGGCATTCAAACCGGCGACTCGGAGATTGTGGTTGCAGGCGGCATGGAAAGCATGACGAACGCTCCATACCTGCTGCCGGGCGCGCGCGAAGGCTATCGCCTGGGTCACAGCACGATTGTCGATTCCATGATTCACGACGGTCTCTGGGACGCATACGAAAACTTTCATATGGGAAATACAGGCGAAATCGTTGCGGAGCGCTATCGCGTCAGCCGCGAGCGTCAAGATGAGTACGCGCTCAACAGTCACCGCAAAGCTGTTGCAGCGATTCGTGCGGGGAAATTTCGAGAAGAAATCGTGCCCGTCGCAATACCGCAACGGAAAGGCGATCCCGTTCTCTTCGACACCGACGAGTCACCGCGCGCCGACGCATCCATCGAAACTTTGCGTGCCCTCAAGCCCGCATTCAAGAAAGACGGAACCGTTACGGCCGGTAATGCCCCCGGCGTCAACGATGGCGCCGCCGCCGTTGTCGTGACATCGGCCGACCGCGCCGCAGCATTGGGTAAGAAGCCGATTGCACGAATTGTGGGTCAAGCTGTCAGCGGCATTGAGCCCGCGCTGGTCATGATGGCTCCGGTGAAAGCTGTGCGGAAGCTTGCCGGCAAAATCGGCTGGAATCTCACGGATGTGGATTTGGTCGAACTCAATGAAGCGTTCTCGGTGCAAGCCGTGGCCGTAATGGAGCAGCTCGAACTGAATCCCGAAAAAGTCAACGTCAATGGTGGCGCTGTTGCTATCGGGCATCCGATTGGGGCGAGTGGAGCCCGCATTCTCGTGACGCTCCTTTACGAGATGATGCGGCGCAATGCGAAGCGCGGCATTGCGACGCTGTGCCTCGGCGGCGGCAATGCCGTCGCTGTAGCCGTTGAACGATAAGCATGGCTGTGATTCAAACCGTTGGTGTTATTGGCGCCGGAACGATGGGCAACGGCATCGCGCATGTCGCCGCTCGATCGGGTTTCAAAGTCATCCTCCACGATCTCCAACAGGGTTTTCTCGATCGCGCGATCTCGACAATCACGAAAAACTTGGATCGGGAGGTCGCGAAAGGCAAGATTTCGGCGGACGACAAATCGTCGGCACTTTCCCGAATCGTTACGGAAGCACAATACGCTGCACTTGCTGAAGCCGATTTCGTCATCGAGGCCGTCATTGAGGATCTCGACACAAAATCAAAAGTTTTCCAAGCTATGGATGAAGTCGCGCGTCCAAGTGTGATACTGGCATCGAACACGTCTTCGATATCGATCACGAAGATCGCTTCGAAGACAAAGCGTCCGGACAAGGTTATCGGGATGCATTTCATGAATCCGGTTCCAATGATGCCGCTGGTGGAAATTGTGCGGGGCCTCATCACTTCAGACGAGACGTATCAAACAACGAAGAAACTGGCGGAATCGTTCGCGAAAACGCCAGTCGAGGTGAACGACTTTCCAGGCTTCGTGTCGAACAGGGTATTGATGCCGATGATCAATGAAGCCATATACTGCGTTATGGAAGGTGTCGGCTCGCCGGAAGCAGTTGATTCCATCATGAAGCTCGGTATGAATCATCCAATGGGACCGTTGACACTTGCGGATTTGATCGGATTGGATGTTTGCCTGGACATCATGGAAGTGTTGCATAAGGGTTTGGGCGATTCGAAATATCGTCCGTGCCCTCTGCTGCGCAAAATGGTGGATGCCGGCCACCTGGGAAGGAAGTCCGGGCAGGGGTTTTACAAGTATTGAAAGCGGTGTCCTGAATTGGACCCGTTTTGTCCGTGAAAGTAGGAAGCTATCGCTATGATTCATTGTCAGAACTGCACTACACGAAATTCTTTGGACCGCGATTTTTGCTGGAAGTGCGGATCGAAGCTGCTTGTACCTTCGGGCGCAGTGCCGCTGGAATCTGCAATTCCATTCATGGACGAACACGTCCTCGAACGCATCAGCGCGCTGGAATACACGATCAACATGTTGACCAAACGTGTAGAGACGCTAGTCGAAACGATCGAGCGCGTAGCCGCCAGTAATTTTGTCGATCACACGATGATCGAGACGTTGACCGATTCGCTGGAAACTGCCGGAATCAATCTGAAGAACCTCGAAGCCGATTGGCGCCGGCGGCTCGATTCACGACTCTTGGAAACCGAAGAAATGGATCGGCTCGGCGACCGCGTGCAGCGCATTATGGAGTCTTATCGCGGCCCGGATCGAAAGCAGTTCGGACTTTGGATCGAAAAATCCTATGACCTCCTCGTAGCCGACCGCGCGGCTGAGAGCCTACACTTCTTGAAAGCCGCCTCCGATCATGAACCCGGCAATTTCGAACTGGCATTGTTGCTTGCTGAAGTTTATTTCCAGACGCACGATTATGCGAGTGCGAAAGAATGCATCACACGGGTTCTCGCTTCGAAGCCGGAAAATTTCGAGGCGACATTCTTGATGGGTCTCATCCAGCATCGAAAAGGTAATCTGCGAGAGGCCCAGGTCAAGCTCGAAAAGGCAATTGGTCTAAAGAAAGAATCTTCCGCTGCACATGCATTGCTCGGATCGCTTTTGGCTCAAGAGGGAAACAATAAGCAGGCCCTCAAACATCTGGCGACTGCACTAAAACTGAAGCCCAGCGCGCCCGTGCATTTCTTGATGGGCGCGGTTTATTACGGCTCTGGAGAACACAAACGCGCAATTCAACACTTGAGACAGGCCACGAAACTAGACCCGCAGTTTGGCGAAGCCCACTACCAACTCGGACTGTTATGCCTCGAGATGAATTGGCTGCGAAAAGCCCAAGAATGTTTCAAAACGGCGCAAGCCCTGAATCCTCGGGAAACTCGCTATCGCAAACGCGTGCGTAGTTTCACGAAGGATGCGACCGGCCCTGACCAACTCAACACACTTATCCGTGAAGAATTGCTCTTGCTGAGAAGCCAGAACAGTCCGAAGCGGACAAAGTAAACCCGGCGTGGGGGACCGGCCATTGCCCAACCAAGGAGGCCGCGAAGCGGTGTACCGAAATGGGCTGGCCGGTGGGCCCGACGCTAAGAATTGAAAGGAAAATATGGCAGAAGAACGAACCGAAAAAAGTCGGGCCCTCGATCTGGCTGTGTCGCAAATTGAAAAACAGTTCGGTAAGGGCTCTATCATGCGGCTCGGCGGCATCGATAGCAGCGCCGCGCTCGACGCGATTCCCTCAGGGTCGCTTTCGTTGGATGTCGCGCTCGGCGTTGGCGGCTATCCGCGAGGACGCGTGATCGAAGTGTTTGGACCGGAATCCAGCGGCAAGACAACGCTCACGCTCCACGCCATCGCTGAAACCCAAAAACTGGGCGGCACGGCCGCATTCATCGATGCTGAACATGCTCTCGACGCGAACTACGCGCGCAAGCTTGGCGTCGATGTCGATAACTTGCTCGTGTCCCAGCCGGACAGCGGAGAACAGGCCCTCGAAATCGCCGAAGTCCTCATCCGCAGTGGCGCGATCGATATCGTCGTCATCGATTCGGTCGCTGCACTTGTTCCTCGCGCCGAATTGGAAGGCGAGATGGGCGAGGCGCAGATGGGATTACAAGCGCGCCTGATGTCGCAGGCACTGCGAAAACTCACCGGCATCGTTTCGAAATCGAAAACCTGCCTTGTCTTCATCAACCAGATCCGAGAAAAAATCGGCGTGATGTTCGGCAATCCGGAAACAACAACCGGCGGCCGCGCTCTAAAGTTCTACGCATCTGTGCGCGTGGACGTTCGGCGCATTGCTTCCATCAAGGATGGCGATGAAGTCACCGGCAGCCGGACGAAAGCGAAAATCGTCAAGAACAAGGTCGCGCCGCCTTTCCGGGAAGCGGAATTCGACATCATGTACGGCCAAGGTATCTCGCGTGAAGGCGACTTGTTGGATCTCGCGACCGACAAAAACATCATCGAAAAGAGCGGAGCGTGGTTCTCGTTCCAAGGCGAACGGCTTGGCCAGGGCCGAGACAATGCGCGTCAGTTCTTGAAAGACAATTCGGATTATCGCGGCCGGATCGAACTTGCTTTGCGGGAAGTCATGGGACTCTCCATTCCCACGATTCCCGCACCTGCAGCCGCGGCTGCTGCCGCAGCTTCCTCCGACAACGGGCACAAGCGTCGGTAACAAAGCTCGTGCTACATTAGCTGGATGTTCAAGACGATATCCGACAAAGTGAGCCTGCCGGATCTCGAAAAGGAGATTCTCGCCCACTGGAAACAGAACCGAATCTTTGAGAAAAGCATCGAAGCCCGGCAAAATGCCCCGGACTACACGTTCTACGAAGGTCCACCGACAGCCAACGGCAAGCCGGGCATCCACCACGTTTTTGCGCGAACGATCAAAGATTTAGTCTGTCGCTATCAAACCATGCGGGGATATCAAGTCCACCGCAAGGCCGGTTGGGACACCCACGGCCTCCCGGTCGAAATCGAAGTCGAGAAGAAGCTTGGGCTCAAGCATAAAGGCGAAATCGAACAGTACGGTGTCGCCAAGTTCAACGCCGAATGCCGCAAGTCCGTCTTCGAATACAAAGACATGTGGGAAGAGCTCACATGGCGCATGGGTTATTGGATCGACATGGAGCATCCATACATCACGTGCGAGAACGAATACATCGAATCGGTTTGGTGGGCCCTGGATCGTTATTTCAAAGAAGGCTTCATCTATCAAGGGTTCAAAGTCCAACTGTATTGCCCGCGATGCGGCACACCGCTTTCATCTCACGAAGTATCTCTCGGATATCGCGACGTTCAAGATCCGTCCATTTATGTGAAGGCCAAGGTCAAGGGCGAAGAGAACACTTACTTCCTCGTCTGGACCACAACTCCGTGGACGCTGATTTCGAACGTCGCGCTGGCGGTCAAGCCGGATGTCGAATATCTCAAAGTCAAGCTCCCTCTCCCTCCGGGAGATGGTGGCCGAAGGCCGGGTGAGGGCCCTCGCGCGCCCGAGTTTCTCATTCTTGCAAAAGACCGGCTGTCTGTAATGCCTGACGGCACGGAGATTGTTGAAAACATCCCCGGTCGCGATCTCGTCGGAAAAGAATACGAACGATGGTTCAACTTTATTCCCGTCGACAAAAAAGCCTGGTACGTCATCAGCGGCGACTTTGTAACAACGACAGACGGCACCGGCATCGTGCACATGGCCCCAGCCTACGGTGAAGACGATTACCAGGCTTCGCTGAAGTACGATCTTCCGATGATTCAAGCGCTCGACGCTCGCGGCCAATTCACACAAGCAGTGCCGCCTTATGCCGGCAAGTTCTTCAAGGCAGCGGATCCGGAAATTACGGCCGATCTGAAATCACGCGGCTTGCTCTTTCGCAAAGAAACGTACACGCACAGCTATCCGCACTGCTGGCGCTGCGACACGCCATTGCTCTACTACGCTCGCAAATCGTGGTACATCCGCACGACGGCGTATGCGAAGGACATGATTGCCTACAACAGGCAGATCCATTGGTACCCACCGGAAACCGGTGAAGGCCGATTCGGAAACTGGCTCGAAGAGAATAAAGACTGGGCGATCTCCCGCGATCGTTATTGGGGAACCCCGCTGCCGATTTGGATTTGTCAAACATGCGAAGCCAAGCGGTCCATCGGAAGCGTTGCAGAGCTGCGTAAGGACGGAGCGAAGCTTCCCGACCCACTGAATCTTCATAAGCCCTTCATTGATGACGTAACGTTGAAGTGTTCCTGTGGCGGTGAAATGCGCCGCGTTCCTGAACTCATTGATGTTTGGTTCGATTCAGGATCGATGCCGTTCGCGCAATGGCATTATCCCTTCGAAAACCAAGAGCCCTTTAAACACGCATTCCCGGCGGACTTCATTGCCGAAGGCGTCGACCAGACGCGTGGATGGTTCTACACGCTGCACTCGATCAGTTCGTTTTTATTCAAGCAGCCTTGTTTCAAGAACGTCATCGTCAATGACATGGTCCTCGACAAGAACGGCCAAAAAATGTCAAAGACTCGCGGTAACGCTGTTGATCCACTTCAAGTCATCGGCCAGTACGGCGCGGATCCAGTTCGATGGTTCCTCATGGCTTCAAGCCCGCCATGGAAACCCAAATTGTTCGACAGTGAGGCTGTCGCGGATGTCCAACGAAAATTCTTCGGAACGCTGCTGAACACGTACGCCTTCTTCGCACTGTACGCAAATATCGATGGCTTCAAGCACGCTGAACCTGAGGTTCCCGTGTCCGAGCGCCCCGACATCGATCGATGGATTCTCTCGCTGCTTAACACAACGGTCTCTGAGTATATCGAGGCCATGGATGGCTACGATCCCACACGGGCTGCGCGCCTCGTCAGCAATTTCACCATCGAGCAGCTATCTAATTGGTATGTGCGGCGAAATCGGCGCCGCTTTTGGAAGGGCGAATCGGGACCAGACAAGACGGCCGCCTATCAAACGCTCTTCGAGTGCCTCGTTGCGATCACGAAAATGACGGCACCATTAGCTCCCTTCATCTCCGATGAGATTTACCGAGCGTTGATGTCCGAAACGCGCCGCGAAACATTCGAGTCGGTTCATATCGCGCCCATGGCTGTGAGCGAGAAAGGACTCATCAATTCGGAGCTCGAACGACGAATGGACGTAGCGCAGCGCGTGGTCGGCATCGTCCGTTCCATGCGCGCGAAGACAAATCTCAAAACGAGACAGCCGCTCTCGCGCATCGCGGTGCCGGCATCGCCGGAAATTCGCCGGCTCATCGAGGAAATGCGCGATGTCATCTTGGAAGAAATTAATGTGAAGGCGATTGAGTTCATCGATGAGTCATCGCCCATCGTGCGGAAAACAGCGACTGCCAATTTCAAAATCATCGGGCCAAAGTTCGGCAAAATGGTCAATGCCGTCGCGAAGCGAATCAAGGAGATGACGTCGCCCGAGGTTATTCAACTCGACCGGACTGGTACATTTTCGGCCGAAGTCAACGGCACAGCTGTGACGATCAGCCGTGAAGACGTGACGATCGCGGCTCAAAGCATCGAAGGTTGGCTCGTCGAATCTGAAGAAGGATTGACCGTCGCCCTGGACACGAAACTTACCGACGAGCTCGTCAGCGAGGGACTCGCCCGCGAGTTCGTCAATCGTGTTCAGAATATGCGTAAGGATGCGGGTCTTTCCGTTACCGATCGCATTCGCATCTATTTCGAATCCTCCGGCCGCTTAGCCGACGCCATAACGCGAATGACGGACTACGTGAAAGGCGAAACCCTCGCTACGCAAGTCCATCTCGGCCGTGATGGAGCCGAACACTGGCAGAAATGGGAAATTGACGGGGAGCCCTGCGAGATCGGTATCTCGAAAGCGTAGAAAGAGAATCAGCCACAAAAATGCACAGAAGCTTTTGCGCATTTTTGTGGCTAAAATAATAAGGTTCGATTGCGCCTAGGTAGCTCAGTCGGTAGAGCGCGGCCCTGAAAAGGCCGGCGTCGGCGGTTCAATTCCGTCCCTAGGCATTTTCCTTCCTTCAACTTGCGCGCTAGAGATCGGAGTGATCAACGGTCACCCTGGAATGTTGAACTCCCCCGCAGACCTGAGATCGACTGAAGCTCGTTGCTAAGAAAGGTCCACAACTTGAAATTGCGGACACCATCGCCCGGCTACAACTTAGAGGTGGTGTGGGTCAAGACGGTTTGAACTAAACGCTTACTGCGCTCCTGCAGCCGGCCGATCGCCCGCTGGATTTTGCTTTCCTCTTTGAGTCGGCCTTTGGGTTTGGGACGCCGCATGTTCCGGCGAGGTCTCCCCAATATGTGGCGTACGGGCCGAATGTTGGGGGAAGGTTCCCCCAATTGGGGGACAACGGGCCGGTTATTTCGGCCGGCTTCCCCCAATTTGGGGCAGGCCGTCCACATATTCCGGCGAGCGGGCCGCGTATATTTCCATTTCCTACCAGGGAGACGGATACGGCCAACCTCGAACGCTTACTTATATAAAGACGAGTCAACCTTATCTAAACGATGGCCCGGCCTTAAATGAGTCCGTCATAAACGCAGCCGAAGGTGCGTCAACGCTGCCTGTCTTCGGCATAACTTTGATTAAACCCAACATGAACCCGGCGTGTTCGCGACAGGTTTGACCAGGTTCAAGAGACCGCTCGCTGAGACCGAGGCGGCACCATTTAACGTTGTGTCGAAGAAACATACGATCGGCACAGGATCGATCGTCTTTATGCCGCCCTTGATCATCGACACGGTGAAGTCATCTGCATTAAGGACGGGATTCGTTGCGTTCGTCATAACCGTAACCAAGGCTGCGCCGGCTTCAATCAAACCCACAGCAACTCTGACTCAAGCTACGACGGCTTTGATCGACGTCGAGACAACTTTGACTGCGCCTACGTCTTCTTGTGCTTTTTTTTGGGTTGCGGCTGCGCAGGCCGGCTAGCGTTCCTGCCTGCCACAAATGTTGGATTGTGCGAAGGGTTTTACCGTAAGAGGGGGGCTTTGGCCAACAGGAAAAGAACGAGCCGCCAATTACGCCAATTACGCGCACTAGGACGCTTCAAGCCCAGTTTCTCGCGCCCCAATCCGCGTAATTCGAGTAATTGGCGGCTCACCTCCCACTAGAACCTTCCGTTAGACAAAACGCAAACCGAGCGCCTGCGGCCGCTCTCGGTAAGCGCATCCAATTGACGCCCGCCGGCTTCTGGAGAGAAGTGATCGGCGTAGTCGGCGACCTGCACGATCAAGCGTTGAACGCACCGTCGCCACCGATCGCATGATGCATCAACATATGCCGACTACTCAGTAGTTTTGGCCCCGATTATGTTGGGGGAAGGACGTATCATTTACCGCATGACATACGACCCATTTGTCCCGGGCCGATTCACTATTAACGAGCGGAGCATGCAGGCGTTCGACGCCGCCCGCAACCGCAGCTTTCCTTGCGACATCTGGCGTCCAGCGAAAGCGGTTGGAATTTGCCCGATCATCCTTCTCTCTCATTCGAGCGGCGGCAGCGGTCGGCGAGGCTACACATTCCTGACGAATCACCTGGCCAGCCATGGCTACATCGTCGCGGGACTGAATCACTCCGAACT
>JACXTT010014750.1_pt1 | contig 10201 bp, 7 predicted proteins | sample 9270951 | NCBI WGS metagenome assembly JACXTT01 (sample SAMN15532306, study PRJNA645909) | rock metagenome | isolation source: weathered quartz diorite | place: Puerto Rico | collected 2017-06-21
TCGGCACCGGGCCCATCAGCTTCAACGCGTGGGTCAAGGACGACAAGGCGGTCTTCGACGCCTACGCGGGCTACTGGGGCGGCAGGATTGACGTGGACCACTGGATTGTCCGCGCCATCCCCGAGACAGCGCCGCGCGTCGCGGCCCTGCTCAAGGGGGAGGTGGACATCATCACCCAGCTACCACCCGATCATGAGGACCGCGTCAAGGCCAATGCCTCCACGCGGGTGGACGGCGCACTCTACGCGGGTCTGTACGTCTTGGGGGTGAACAGCAAACGGCCGCCGCTGGACAACCCGTTGGTCAAGCAGGCCCTGTCGCTCGCCATCGACCGGGACCTGATCGTCAAGGAGCTCTGGAAGGGGCGCGGCATCGTGCCCAGCCAGCCCATCGCCAAGGGTGACAACCACTTCGATCCGACGCTGCCGCCCCTGGGCTACAACCCAAAGGAAGCGCGAGAGCGGTTGAAGAAGGCCGGATACAAAGGCGAGGAAATCTTCCTCGAGACCACGGTCGCGTACGTCGCGCAAGACAAGGCCATGTCCGAGGCCATCGCCGCCATGTGGAAGGACGTGGGCGTCAACGTCAGGGTCGAGGTGGTCGAGTACTCGGTGCGAGCCCAGAAGAGCCGCGAGAAGAGCTTCAAGGGCTTGTGGTGGGGGGATCCGACCTCGACGCTCGGCGATCCCGACGGGATGATGTGGCGCCTGCTCGGCCCGGGCGGCATCTACGATTACTGGCGCGACGCCAGGTTCGATGAGCTGGGCACCGCGGCGCGCTTCTCGGTAGACGAGAGGTTCCGCGGCGCCGCGTATCGGGAGATGACGAAGATCTTCCTCGAGCATCTGCCCTGGCTACCGGTCATCCAGCCCTACGAGGACTACGGGTTGCAGCGGTACGTCGACTTCACGCCCAATCCGAACCAGCAGTTCGAGATCCGGCGCTTCAACTTCAAGTTCCGCCGTGCCTAGTCGGCAGCACACCTCGTTGGCCCGGAACCGGTGACCTCTGGAGCGGCTCCGACACCCTGTAACCGCGCGTGATTCAACGAGATAATGTGACGGGCAGTTCGCTGCTGGCCAGGCCGATTAGTGCTCGCAGACGCGTGACTACCTGACCTCGGTCTTTGACTTCCACTTGACGAGCCCCGGATCGACCTCCTCCAGGATCTTGGTGTAGAAGACCTGCTCGGCCGGGAACTTCTGCTTGATCCGGTCGAGCGAGAACAGGAACTCGACGAAGTCCGTCATGCCCTTCACGATGTTCGCGTTCATCTCCATCGAGTAGATGTTGTAGGCCATGATCTCCCGCGCGAGGTCCTTCTCGATCTTCATCTCGCGGGCGACGATCTCGACGGCCACCTCGCGGTCGCGGTTGATCGTCTCGGTCGCCTTGCGTGTCGCGCGGACGATGGCCTTGAGCGTGTTGGGGTTTTCCTTGAGCATCTTGCCGCTGGCGATGACGCCGGCGTGGACCTGCAGCCAGTCCACCGGGCCTTCCTTGCCCGGGATGCTGCTCTTGCTGCCCGTGAAGTAGAGCTTGCCGCCCGCCTCCTTCACGGCGCGGAAGGTCCACGGCGCCCAGGCGGCCATGGCGTCGATATCACCCTTCGCCAACGCGGTGATCGCGTCGGGGGGCGACAGGTTCACGAATTGGATCTTGGTGAAGTCGACACCGTTCGCTTTCGCCATGTTCTGGATCGCCATCGTGACCGACGCCCCCTTGGGCATGCCGACCTTGAGCCTCTCGAAGTCCTTGGGGCTCTTCACGATCTCCTGCCCCTTCTTGCCGAGGATCACCTGCTGGACGCCGCCGATATCGCTCTGGGGCGCGACGTTGTAGATCGCCTGGCCAGAGGCGGCAATGGGCACGACCATCGTCGCCGTCGCTGTGCCGAGGTTGACATTGCCGGCGCCCCACATGCTCGGCAGGTCGGTGCCGGCGATGTACCATCGGATGTTGACCTTCAGGCCCTCCTGCTTGAAGTAGCCGAGCTGGTCCGCCACGGCGAACTGGGCCGACATCTGCGGGTCGCGCACGAGCCACGCGTCGACTTCATTCACCTCGGGTTTCTGCGCGAAGACATCGGGGGCTGAGCCTAGGGCGACCAGCATGGTGAGGACGGCAATCAGGCCACGCATTGCGCTGCTCCTTTTGAGACTCATGAGGTCGCGCCCGCCTCGTGCCAGCGGAACAGCCGCCGCTCGGCCTCGAGCAGGAGCGCGTTGACGAGGGATCCGAGGAGCCCGAGCACCAGGGCTCCCATGACGATCTGGGCGGGGACAAAGAACGTGCGCCCCTCCATGATCAGATACCCGATCCCGGAGTCGGCGCCCATGAACTCGGCGCCCACGATGACGAACAAGGCCAGCGCGAAGCCCAGCCGCAGCGCCACGATGATACCCGGCAGCGCTGCCGGCATGATCACGCGCAGCACGAGGTCGAGGTGGCGGGCGCCGAGGCTCGCCGCCGCCCGAAGCAGCGCCATGTCGATCCGCAGCGTGCTGGCGGCAATGGCGACGAACATCGGGAAAAACGTCGTGTAGGCGATGAACGCGACTTTCGAGGCCTCCCCCAGTCCAAACCACACGAGGAACATTGGCAGGAACGCGAGCGGCGGGATGGGCCGGACGAATTCGACGACGGGCTCCACCATCAGTCGGACCGGCACGCACAACGCGGTCAGCAGGCCGAGCGCCAACGCCGCGACGGCGGCGAGGCCGAATCCCGCACCGACGCGCGCCAGCGACGTCGCCACGTGCCGCAGCAGGCTGCCATCGCGGACCGTCTCGACGAAGACCCTCCCCACCTCTCCGGGCGTTGGCAGCAACGCGGGCGGCATCGCGTCGAGCAGCCGGTTGCCGTGGGAGACCGCCGCCCACAGGACGAGCACGCCCAGGAGCGCCAGGACTCGTGTGCGGCTCACTCGTGCACCTTGGCGACTTCTTCCTTCACGACCCGTGTGATCTCGCTCTCGTACTGCGTGAATTCGGGCGCAAAGCGGTCGCGGACCTCCGGCAGCTTGATGGCGAACACCTGCTTGATCCGGCCGGGGGCGGAGGTCATGACGACGACGCGGTCGGCGAGGTAGACGGCCTCGCGGATCGAGTGGGTGACGAAGAGCACCGTCTTGTGCTCGACGCGCTGGATGCGTCCCAGCTCGTCCTGGAGCACCTCGCGCGTCTGGGCGTCGAGGGCGCCGAAGGGCTCGTCCATCAGGATGATCTCGGGGTTGTTCGCGAGGGCCCGCGCGATGGCAACGCGCTGCTTCATCCCGCCCGAGAGCTGGACCGGATACTTCTCCGCGTGGGCGGCGAGACCGACGAGTTCGAGATAGCGCGCAACCGTGGCGCGTCGGTCGAGCGCCGGGGCGCCCCTCAGCCTGAGCCCGAACTCGACATTGCCCCTCACGGTCAACCACGGAAACAGCACGTACTCCTGGAAGACGACGCCCCGGTCGGCGCCCGGCCCGGCCACGGGCCTCCCCTCCACCAAGACGTCGCCGGACGATGGGCGCAGGAACCCGGCGACGATGTTGAGGAGCGTGGATTTGCCGCAGCCCGACGGCCCGAGGAGACAGACGAACTCGCGCTCGGCGACGTCCAGGTCCACGTCCTGCAGCGCCGGCGTCTCGCGGCCGGCCGCCACGAACGTCCGCGACAGCCCGCGCACGTGGATCTTCATGCGCTACTGCGCCTGCTGCCACCGCAGCACGCGCCGCTCGACGCCGCGGACCAGGCCGTTGCCGGCGTAGCCGAGGAGCCCGAGCAGCATGGCCGCGCCGAGCATCTGTGGCACCAGGAAGAAGTTGCGCCCGTCGTTGATCAGGTAGCCGAGTCCGCTCTCGGCGCCGACGAACTCCGAGATGACGATCACAAAGAACGAGAGCGCCACCCCGAGGCGAAGCCCGGTCAACACGTCCGGCAGCGCGGCCGGCAGGATCACCCGGAAGAAGAGCTGTCGCGGTCGTGCGCCGAGACTCTGGGCCGCGCGCAGCAGCCGGCCGTCGATCTGAGTGACGCCGTGAACGGTCGTGACGAACATGGGAAAGAAGGTCGCGTACGTAATGAAGCCGACTTTCGAGCCCTCGCCGATGCCAATCCAGACGATGAAGAGCGGCAGCATCGCGAGGGGCGGAACGGGCCGCAGGAGCTCCACGACCGGCTCGAGCACGTTGCGCACGGCGCGCACCTGCCCGGCGAGGAGGCCGAGCACCACGGCGGCGACCGCGCTGGTCGTGAAGCCGACGGCAACGCGTTCGAGCGTTGCGCCCACGTGGATCCAGAGCTGGCCCTTCCGCGCGAGGGCCACGATCGCGCCGATCACGACCGAGGGCGTCGGCAGGAACAGCGGATTGAACGGCCGGGCCCATTCGACGAGGGCACCGGCGAGGCTCCACAGCAGAAAGAACGCGACGAGCGCGCCGAGACGCCAGCGGAGCGCATGTCGGCGCGGCAATGGCGCTCCGTGGAGCCCCCACTCCATCAGCTCTGGCACGCTCGTAAGGAACACGGCGGCATCGTCTCGCGGGCTCGTGGAAGTTGTCAACCCCTCGGAAGCCATCAACGCGATCCTATCGCCCCGCGCAGAGGAGGCGGGTATGGATCTGCTGGTGCGTGGGCAATAGCTCATCACAGATGCTGCAGACGGAGACCCGGTGCTTCGCGATTCGGCAGTGCTGGCCCCCGGTGCGCGCATCGCCGCCGTCGGCGACTGGCGCAGCCTACGAAGGAAGCACGCGAATGCTCGTGCCGTGGGCAACGGCAAGCAGGACGATGGGGGAGCGTTCTAGGGGCTCAACAGTCGCATGTAGTGGCCGTCGGTCGCGCCTCCTGCGCGGCCAGAGCCGCCCCCTCGCCCTTCGCGCTCGAAGCAGCCGGCGTCGGCACGGTCACTTCGGGCGCGTTCTTCCTCGATCTCGTACGGGTTGACCCCTTATTCCCCAAAACATATATTTCTTTTCGTGCAGCTTGTGTCCGTCGGTGACATACGAAGAATTCCAGTGGCCTATGGATACGGCCACACCGGAGGTTTTTGAGATGGCTCGTGGCTGGCGACATTTGGCAGGCACGAGCATCGGGAAACGACCATGATGGTGTGGCCAATGAAGCAAGTTCATCCTCCTCCCGACGATCTCGCCCAGAAGACACGTGCGCTCAGCTTGAGAGCTTCGGCGCGTATCGCATCGCCTGACGTGCAGGCTACCCCTCCCGAGGAGTAGCCGCACGTTTGTGTTTCACCCAATCGGCAGCCGTAATTTTGAGGCGATGTGCCTTCTTGACCCCCTGAGAGCCTCCGGCTAATCTCGGCGCGCTGGTTGGATGAAGCAAACCGGCCCGGCTCCCCCAGGAGGAGGAGGCTCCGGCGTGCAGTGTCCGCGCTGTCGCGCTGAGAATCGGGAAGGCCGTCGGTTCTGTGGCGAATGCGGGCTATCGTCTGCCTCGACCTGCCCATCGTGCGGATTCCAGAATGAGGGGAGTGAGAAGTTCTGCGGTGGTTGTGGCGCGCCTCTAGTCGGCTCCCGCCCAACTCCTGACACGAAGTTTGTTTCTCCGGAGTCCTACGCCCAAGCATCTCGCCGAGAAAATCCTCACTTCGAAGGCCGCTCTGGAAGGTGAGCGCAAACAGGTCACGGTGCTATTCGCCGACCTGAAGGGGTCGATGGAGTTGTTGGCCGACCGGGACCCCGAGGAAGCCCGGAAGCTACTCGATCCGGTGCTCGAGCGAATGATGGAGGCCGTCCATCACTACGAGGGCACGGTGAACCAGGTGATGGGGGACGGGATCATGGCCCTCTTTGGCGCGCCGCTCGCTCACGAGGACCACGCGGTGCGCGCGTGCTACGCCGCGCTGCGCATGCAGCAGACGGTGCAGAACTACGCGGCAGCGGTCCGACGGCAGGAAGGCGTGCTAGTCCAGATCAGGGTTGGGCTGAATTCAGGCGAAGTCATCGTCCGCTCCATCGGATCCGACCTCCACATGGACTACACGGCGGTTGGCCAGACGACCCACCTCGCCGCGCGCATGGAACAGCTCGCTGCTCCCGGATCCACCACCTTAACCGGCCACACCCTGAATCTCGCCGAGGGGTTCGTCCAGGTGAAGCCGCTGGGGCCGATGGGCGTGAAGGGCTTGAGTGATCCGGTACCAGTGTTCGAGCTTTCTGGGACGAGCTCGGCGCGCTCGAGGCTCCAGGCCACCGCGGCGCGTGGCCTCTCGCAGTTCGTCGGACGAGACGGCGAGATGGAGCAACTCCGGCGGGCACTCGAGCACGCCCGCACCGGCCGGGGGCAAGTGGTCGCGGTCGTCGGTGAACCAGGAGTCGGCAAATCCCGGTTCGTGTTCGAGCTCACACATTCCCATCGCGTCGACGGCTGGACGATTCTCGAGTCTCGCTCCGTCTCCTACGGCAAGGCGACCAGCTATCTACCGGTCATCGAGTTGCTCAAGGGCTACTTCAAGATCGGCGAGCGGGACACGCATCGGGATATGCAGGAGAAGATCTTCGGGAAGATCATGACCCTGGACCGCGCGCTGGAGCCGACGCTCCCGGCATTTCTCGCGTTGCTCGCTGTCCCCGTCGATGACGCGTCGTGGCAGAAACTCGATCCTGATCAGCGCCGGAGGGCCACGCTCGAGGCGGTCAAACGCCTCCTCGTACGAGAGGCCCAGGTGCAGCCGCTCCTCGTCGTCTTCGAGGATTTGCATTGGATCGACTCCGAAACTCAGGCAGTCCTCGATAGCCTCGTAGAGAGTCTCCCAGCCCTGCGAGTGCTCCTGCTGGTCAACTACCGGCCGGAATTCACACACGGCTGGGGGAGCAAAGGCTATTACAGCCAGCTCCGGCTCGATACGCTGGGTGACGAGAGTGCGAACGAGTTGCTCGACGCGCTTCTGGGCCACCACGCCAGTCTGGCGCCGGTCAAGACCTTACTCGCGCAGAAAACCAGCGGGAATCCGCTTTTCATCGAAGAAGGCGTGCGCTCGCTGGCGGAAACGCAGGTGCTGAGCGGCACACGCGGGGCCTATCAACTCGCGCGTGCGCCGGAGACGATCCAGGTGCCGGCCACGGTCCAGGCGATTCTCGCCGCGCGCATGGACCGCCTTCCGGCCGAGCAGAAGCACCTTCTGCAGTGTGCGGCTGTCATCGGCAAGGACGTACCGTTCAACCTGCTCGAGGCCATCGCGGAGGACCATGGCGAAGGTCTGCGCCGCAACCTCGCGCCGCTTCAGGCCGCCGAATTCCTCTACGAGACGGCCCTTTTCCCCGACGCCGAATACACCTTCAAACACGCGCTCACCCATGATGTCGCGTACGGCAGCCTCCTCCACGAGCGGCGGCGGACGCTGCACCGGCGGATCGTGGGCGCGGTTGAGGCGGCGCAGCCGGATCGACTGCTCGAGCATGTCGAACGCCTGGCGCATCACGCGCTGCGTGGCGAAGACTGGGACAAGGCCGTGCGCTATGGTCACGAGGCCGGACGGAAATCCCTGGAGCGGTCGGCCAACCACGAAGCGACTGCGTTCTTCAAGCAAGCCCTCGGCGCCCTCGAGCACCTCCCCGAGGTCCGTGTGACGCGTGAGCGAGCGATAGATCTCCGCTTCGATCTCTATTACGCGATGTTGCCGCTCGATGAGCTCCACACGATCCTCGACCATCTGCGGGTGGCCGAGACCCTGGCTACCGCCCTCGGAGACGAGAGACGACAGGGCTGGGCCTGGCTCCACATCTGCCACATCCTCGTCCTAGTTGGCGATTGCGCCGAAGGTGCAGCGTTCGGACGCCGCGCCGTCGGGACCGCGAACATGCTGGGCGACACGTGGCTGCGCGTCATCGCCAATCTCTGGCTCGGATGCGCTTCGTATGCATTGGGCGATCACGCGGCAGCGGTCGACGCCCTCCACACGGTCCTCGCAGAATTGCGCAGTGAGGAGCAGGCGGGTAGGTCTCCGGGGCTGCAGATCGTCGTCACGGTGCGGAGCTACCTCAGCATGTTTCTCGCGGAGCTTGGCGAGATGCGGCAGGCAGCAGCCATCGGGGAAGAGGCGATCGCGGTCGGGGAATCGATCGATCGTCCGTGGGGTCGCATGCTCGTACGCTGGCAGGTCGCTGAATACCACCTGACGAAGGGTGAGCTGGATTAGGCATCAATGCTCCTCGAGGACGGGCTCACGATCGGACGACAGTGGGGCTTTGATCGGTCGCGACGGGTTTTGGCGTGCGCCCATGGGTACGCCCTGGCGCTCGCGGGGCGCACCGCCGAAGGGCTCACGATACTCGAAGAGAACGTCGAGCATCTGGACAGCATCCATTTCACCTGGCTGCGCGGCCGGCGGTTGACGTATCTCGGCGAGACGTATCTCCTGGCTGGGCGCGTCGCCGACGCGAAGGCGGTGGGGGAGCGTGCCAAGGAGTGGTCGCGAGCGCGCAGGGAGCGCGGATTTGAGGCGTGGGCGCTGCGGCTGCTGGCCGAGTGCCAGATGCACACCGCGGAGGTCGGAGATGCGACGGCTCAAGACTTGTTCCAGGAAGCGCTTGGACTTGGCGCCGAACTCGGCATGCGCCCGCTCCTTGCTCACTGCCACGCCGGTCTCGCGCTGTTACATCACCGCATGGGCGAGGCTCAGAAGGCGCAGGGGCACCTCACGGTGGCCACGACCATGTACCGCGAGATGGGGATGACGTACTGGCTGGAGAAGGCGAAGGCGGAGCTAACAGAAGCAGGGTAGCGGGTGACGGTGGGTCATCGAGCGGTCTGTCCGGGTCCTCCGGGTATCACGTCAAAACCCTCAGCGCCCGGACCCAGCCGAAGCCTGCGATCTTTCGTCGTGTGGCCGCGCCGAGAACGACGGGCTCACCAAGAAAAGTAATCGGCCTGTCCTTCCGAAGGCACTTCGAGGTTCGGCAAGCCAATCACAGCCGCGATGTGCCGCGACGACTGGCTGGCGCGATCCGTCGCTGTCCCTACGCTTGAGTGCACGAAGGAACTTGGTTGTCGCGTCAGCGTGTGTCCGTGCGGAATGTTGCTTGGTAAGGTGATCCTGGCACCGTGGGCGGCACATGCTCGCCGAGGTGGAGGGCCAAGCGGCGCTCGCTGCCGAACTCCCCGAGCTGGCCGCGCGGACGGCTGAAAGATCCGTCGACGGGCTGCCGTAGCATGAGGAGTTCAGCGCGCCGGGGAGCCCGAGCCGCCGCGCAGCCGAGGGTCGAGCACGTCGCGGAGCGCGTCACCCAGCATGTTGAAACCGAAGACGGCCAGCGAGATAGCGGCGCTGGGAAAGAAGGCCGTCCACGGCGCATAGTACATGTACGTGCGTCCGGAGCCCGACAGCATGCCGCCCCATGACGGATACGGCGGGGGCACGCCGAACCCGAGGAAGGAGAGAGCCGACTCGGCGAGGATCACGGCCCCGAGCCCGATCGTGGCAAGGATGATGATCGTCGCCATGATGTTGGGCAGTACGTAGAGTAACAAGATTCGCCGGTGCCCGGCGCCGATGGCACGCGCCGCCTCGACGTACGGGTTCTGCACAACGGACAGCGTCGCGCCCCGAACGACGCGCGATGCGCCCGCAGCCCCGATGATCGACAGGGCGAAAATCAGGTTGAGGAGACCGGGTCCGAGCGCAGCGAGCAGCGACAGGATGATGACGAGGGCCGGGAACGAGATCCACGCGTCGACGACCCGCTGGACGAGGATGTCGTACGTCCCACCAAGGTAGGCGCTCGAGACGCCGATGACGACGGCGAGCACCGTTGCGAGCGCAACAGTCGCGAAGCCGACGGTCACTGAGATCCGCGCGCCGTAGACCACCCGGCTCCAGACGTCGCGTCCGAGGTTATCCGTGCCATCCAGAACTGGGCGCTCGGCGCCTTCATGCGTGCGATGGACTGATCGTATGCGTAGGGCGCGATCCGGTCGGCGAACACTGCCATCACCAAGAACACAACGATGATAACGGCGCCTATGCCACCAAGTGGCTTGCGCCCGCAGAATTGGATGACGGCGCCGACGGAGCGCGGCCGGCGCCATAGGCGAGCCGGCGCTTCGGGAGTGGCGATCGTTTGGACGGAGCCGGCCACTCCTCAGTACCGGATGCGCGGGTCTATAACCGCGTACAGCACGTCGACGCCGAGATTGGTGACCACGATGATGGTGACCACCAGGAGATTGATCCCCTGGATCACGGGGTAGTCCCG
>JACXTT010014751.1_pt1 | contig 10200 bp, 5 predicted proteins | sample 9270951 | NCBI WGS metagenome assembly JACXTT01 (sample SAMN15532306, study PRJNA645909) | rock metagenome | isolation source: weathered quartz diorite | place: Puerto Rico | collected 2017-06-21
ACGCTGCGCATCAGCAGCCAGCACATGGCCAATTGGCTGCACCATGGTGTCGTCACCCAGGCGCAGATCACCGAAACCTTCGAGCGCATGGCCGCCGTGGTGGACAAGCAGAACGCCGGTGACAAGCTGTACCAGAACATGGCCGGCCACTTCAAGACCTCGGCCGCCTACAAGGCCGCCACCGAGCTGGTGTTCAAGGGGCTGGAGCAGCCCAGCGGCTATACCGAACCGCTGCTGCATGCCTGGCGCTTGAAGGTGAAGGCTGCCGCATAGGGCAGTGGCAGGCACCGTTCGCTATTGATTTAGCAGCTGTCTGCGCAAATTCCATGGGGGTCGGAGGTCAATTCGACTAGTAATTCCGACGGCAAAACGGCACCTCTGGTGCCGTTGGCTTTTTGGTTCGCAGGCAAGTTGTCACTTGGTACCATTGCTCGCTATGCCTGCCGCCAAACTCACCCTCTCCCGCCTCGAAAACCTGCTCATGACCGCGTGCGACGCACTGCGCGGCAACATGGACGCCAGTGAGTACAAGGAATACATCTTCGGCATGCTGTTCCTCAAGCGCGCCAGCGACCTGTTTGACGAGCGCTGCGAGCAAATCAAGACCGAAGGCGAAGCGGCTGGCCTGAGTCCTGCTGACATCGCACGCAATCTGGAGGACCGTGACCAGTACTCCGGCAAATACTTCTTTGTGCCCGAGCGCGCCCGCTGGAGCAGCCCGTGGACCGATACCGTGGTGAAAGACGGCCACACCACCACCGTGCAGCACCCCGCGCTCAAGCACCTCAAGGTCAACGTCGGCACCATGCTCAACAAGGCTCTGGAAGCCCTGGAAGAAGACAACGCCGAGGCCCTGCAAGACGTGCTCAAGGGCACCATCAACTTCAACCGCAAGATCGGCCAGACCACACTGGACGACGACACGCTGGCTGACTTCATCCAGAACTTCGACAGAATCCCGCTGAAGGACAGCGACTTCGAGTTTCCCGACCTGCTCGGTGCGGCCTATGAATGGCTCATCAAATATTTTGCCGACTCTGCCGGCAAAAAGGCGGGCGAGTTTTACACCCCGGCCGAAGTGGTGCGCGTCTGCGTGGAAATCTGCGACCCCGAAACCGGCATGCGCGTGTACGACCCCACCGTTGGCTCCGGCGGCATGCTCATTCAGGTGCGCGACTACGTGCGCGAAAAGGGCCAGGACGCCACCAACGTACCCCTGTTCGGTCAGGAGAAGATGGGCACCACCTGGTCCATCTGCAAGATGAACATGCTGCTGCACGGCATTCCCGACGCCGACATCCGCCAGCAAGACACCCTGCGCGACCCCCAACACAAGGACGAGACCAACCAGTTGCGCCGCTTTGACCGCGTGCTGGCCAACCCGCCTTTCAGCCAGAACTACATCAAAAAGGATATCCAGCTCCCCGGCCGCTTCCCCGTGTGGATGCCCGAAAAAGGCAAGAAGGCCGACCTCATGTTCGTGCAGCACATGCTAGCGGTGCTGAAAAACGATGGCCGCATGGCTACTGTCATGCCCCATGGAGTGCTGTTTCGCGGTGGCGAAGAACGTGAGGCACGCAAACACTTTATTGACAGCGGCTACCTGGAAGCCGTCATCGGCCTGCCCGGCAACCTGTTTTACGGCACCGGCATTCCGGCCTGCATCCTGGTGCTCAACAGGGCAGGCGCGCAGCAACGCCGCCATGTGCTCTTCATCAACGCCGACCGCGAATACCGCGAAGGCAAGGCCCAGAACCACCTGCGCGCCGAAGACATCGACAAAATCGTCCACGCCTACCGTGTGGGCCAAGACATTCCGGCCTATGCCCGCCGCGTGCCCGTGGCAGAAATCCAAGCTGAAGACTACAACTGCAACATCCGCCGCTATGTAGACAACGCCCCGCCCCCCGAGCCGCACGACGTGCGTGCCCACCTGCACGGCGGCGTACCGGTCCCTGAAATCGGCAATCTCGTTCATTTCTGGCAGAACTACGCGGGACTCATCGATAGCTGCTTTAAGCTGCGCGCAGCTGCCGAACATGGAACGCACTACGCCGACTTCACCCCTGCGCTGCACCACCAACGTGCCATTGCCGACCATGTCGCCAGGCACACTGGCGTGCTGGAACGCCAAGCACAGTTCATGCAGCAGTTGGCCACCTGGTGGCAACAGCACCTGCCCATCGTCGAAGCCCTGGCCCCCGACGCAAGCAACCGACACGGCACCAGCCGCAATGTGTACGCCGTTCGCGCCAGCTTGCTCCAGGACCTGGAGCGCAGCTTTTGCGGCACATCCACGGTCAAAGGTCGCGCCAACCATCATCAAACCCTGCTTACGCGCTATCAAATCAGGGGGGCATTTGCCAGCTTCTACCAGTTGCTCTCCTCCGACCTCAAATCCATTGCCGCCAGCGGCTGGGGGCCGGAACTGATCCCCGACGACGACATCCTGCAGAGCCAGTTTCCCCAGGTGCTGGCCGAACTGGAGGCCCAGCACGCCCGCCTGGCCGAACTGCAAGCCCTGTTTGCCGCCGCCAGCGAAGAAGACTTTGAAGACACAGAAGACACCGGCGTGTTGCCTGCAGAGGAAGTGAAGTCGCTCAAAGCCGCGTTGAAAGACGCCAAGGGCATGGCTAAGACAGCCAAGCGCGACCCGGCCCTGGGCGACTGGAAAGCCTTTGCCACAGAGGCCGAGCGCATCGAAGCACAACTCAAGCGCCACAAGACGCTGGAAGACGAAGCCAAAACCCTCAAGGCCCACATCAAGAGCACCACGGAAAAGCGCGACGCCCTGGTGGAGCAGGCCCGCAAGAAGATCAGCGCCGATGAGGCCCGCGTCATCATTGTCCAGCGCCTGGGCCAGGTACTGATGGCCAGCTTTCAGCACTACCTGCGCGCCGACCAGCGGGCTTGTGTGGCGGCTATTGAGAATCTGTGGCGTAAGTACGCGGTGACGGCCAAGCAGATCGAGGCACAGCGGGATGCGGCGGCGGCGCAACTGCAGGCGTATTTGGTGGAGCTGGGCTATGTGGCATGAACGCCCTTTAGGCGACCTCGCTGTCATCAATAGCGGCGGCACACCTTCAACCGATAGAGCTGATTTTTGGGGCGGGGATATTCCTTGGGTGACACCAACTGACATCACCGCTTGCAAAACAAATTATCTATTCGACACCGCCAATCGAATCACCAAGATCGGACTTCATAGTTGCTCAGCCAAGCTGCTTCCTGCAGGAGCGATCCTCTTTACATCACGTGCCACCGTTGGTGTTTCCAGAATCGCCGGTATTCCAGTCTGCACAAATCAAGGCTTCAAGAGTCTGACCCCAGGGGCAAACACAGACGGAAAGTTTCTGTTCAACCCAGTGCAACAAATGCGCGGCTCCTTTGCGCCCTCCGCGTCACCGAGTCCATTTCCCGAAATTAATAAGAAGGACACGTCACGCGTTCTCATTCCGCATCCGAGAGATGTACGGGTCCAACAAAAGATCGCAGCCATCCTCTCCACCATCGACACCGCCATCGAGCAAACCCAAGCGTTGATCGAGAAATACCAGCACATCAAAGCCGGCCTGATGCACGACCTCTTCACCCGTGGCGTGCTCCCCAACGGCCAACTGCGCCCACCTCGCGAACAAGCGCCCGAGCTGTATCAGGAAACGGCGATTGGGTGGCTTCCGAGGGAGTGGGTGGTTAAACCACTAGGCAGCCTATGCGAGATGACATCTGGCGGCACACCTAGCCGAAGCGTTCCTGGTTTTTGGGGAGGGTCGATCCCATGGGTAAAGACGGGAGAAATCAAATACCGAGAAATTTCTGACACAGAAGAGCACATCACCCAAAGAGGACTTGATGCGTCTTCCGCAAAGATTTTCCCGGCAGGTACGATAGTTATGGCCATGTATGGCGAAGGAGCTACTAGGGGGCGCGTCGCCATCCTTGCTAAACCATGTGCTTCAAACCAAGCCTGCATTGGTTTCTTCTTTGGAACTCAGGTGCAAAGCAGTTACATGTACTATTTCTTTGAATACAGCTATGGAGCACTTCGGGATCTGAGCAACGATGGCAGCCAAAAGAATTTAAATTCCGGACTGTTGAGGCAATTTGAGATCAGCCACCCGATCAGCAAAACTGAGCAAGAGCACATTGCAATTCGTTTGTCTGCTCTAGATGGCCGTCTCGCTAGCGAAGAAAAGCATCTGCAGAACCTAAACAATCAAAAACTCGGTCTCATGCAAGACCTGCTCACCGGCAAAGTCCCAGTCTCGGTCTCGGTCAATCCCGCTACTCCTGCCGCCCATGCCTAACAAGCTGCCTATCAACCTCCAAGACCTGTTGCGCCAGCGCACGGTGGAGGGCGAGCGCATTGAGTACAAGGCGGGCTGGAACCCGGACGCCATCATCCGCACGCTGTGTGCGTTTGCCAACGACTTTGAAAACCTGGGCGGCGGTTATGTCGTTATCGGCCAGGACTGTGATGCCAGCGGCCAGCCCATTTTTCCACCCACCGGCCTGGCCACCAACCAGCTCGACAAGGTCCAGCAGGAGCTGCTGGCGGCGTGCCAGCTGATACAGCCGCCCTACTTTCCGCTGCTGAGCTTGGAGGTGGTGGAGGGCCGCAACCTGCTGGTGCTGTGGGCACCGGGCGGGCAGAACCGGCCTTACAAGGCGCCGGAGGCTGTCACCGCCAAGCACAAGGTGTGGTATCCCTACATTCGCCGCTACAGCAGCACCGTGCAGGCCAAAGGTGAGACGGAGCAGGAGCTGCTGAGCTTGGCCGCTAAGGTGCCGTTGGATGACCGGTTCCACCAGGCCACCGGCGTGCAGGCGCTGTCCAAGCCTTTGATGCAGGCGTTTTTGCAGGAGGTGGGCAGTGCGCTGGCCGATGAGGCGGCCAGCTTGTCGGTGGAGGCCCTGGGGCGGCAGATGAATGTGGTGGGCGGGCCTACCGAATCGCCCTGGCCCAAAAACGTGGGCTTGCTGTTTTTCAGTGAGGCAGCTGCACAGTTCTTCCCCGGTGCGCAGATTGATGTCGTGGATTTCCCCCAGGGCACGGGTGGCGATGTGCTGGGCGAGAAATCTTTCAAGGGGCCGCTGGCGCGCATGACGCGCGAGGCCTTGGACTACATTCAGCGCAATTTCCTGCATGAAACGGTCATCAAGCACCCGCAGCAGGCCGAGGCCACGCGGGTCTGGAACTTTCCTTTTGCAGCGGTGGAAGAAGCTTTGGTGAATGCGGTGTACCACCGCAACTACGAAAGCCAGGACCCGATTGAAGTGCGCATTACGCCGCAGGAGCTGGCCATTCTGAGCTACCCGGGGCCAGACCATTCGGTGCGACTGGAAGACCTGCGGGCCGGGCGTGCAGTGAGCCGGCGCTACCGCAACCGGCGCATTGGCGAGTTTTTGAAAGAGCTCAAGCTGACCGAAGGTCGCGCAACGGGCATTTCGAAAATACTAAAGGTCCTGAAGGCCAATGGCTCACCCCCACCGGTGTTTGAAACGGATGAAGAACGCCTGAGCTTTGTGGTGCGGCTGCCTGTCCACCCACTGGCCAAACGCCTCACCACGGAAGTCACCACGGAAGTCACCACGGAAGTCACCACGGAAGTGGGCCGACTGTTGGGCGCCCTGCAAGGTGACATGGCCCGCGCCACGCTGCAGGAAGCCATGGGCCTGAAAAATGCCGAACACTTCCGCAAGGCGTACCTGCTGCCGGCCTTGTCAACCGGCATGGTGGAGATGACACTGCCCGACAAACCCAATAGCAGCAGCCAGCGCTACCGCCTAACGGCCCAGGGCAGGCAGTGGCTGGCCAGCCGAATCGACAAGCCATGAGCGAGTACAGCGAGGTCGAACTCCCCTTCTTGCAGCAGCTTGCTGTCCAGGACTGGACAGTGGTGGACCAAGGCTATGCCACCATTCCTCACGATCCGGCCGCCAGCCTGCGCACCACGTTTCGCGAGTGCTTGCTCAGCGACGTATTTGATGCGGCTGTACGCCGCATCAACCCCTTGTCCGACGGTACGCCGTGGCTCACCGACCGCCAGCTGGACGAGCTGCGCAGTCAACTGGGGCGCCAGCCCAAGCGCACACTGCTGGAAGCCAATGAAGCCATTCAGGCACTGCTGTTCAAGGCCCAGGTCGATGTGAATGAGGCCACGGGCGAGGTGGACCCGGTGGTGCAGCTGATTGATTTTGCGCACCCGGAGAACAATAGCTTTCACGCCATCAACCAGTTCCGCATTGACACACCGGGTTGCGTGAAGGCGTTCATCATTCCCGACATTGTGCTGTTCGTGAACGGGATACCGCTGTGTGTGGTGGAGTGTAAAAAAGGCTCGGAGACCTGCGCCAATCCCATGGCGGAGGCCTTTGTGCAACTGCAGCGCTACATGGGCAAGCGCCCCGAGACGGCAGCCGCAGGCCTGCGCGAAGGCGAGCCAAGCTTGTTTCACAGCAACCTGCTGCTGATCCGCAGTTGTGGATTGGAGGCGGACTACGGCACCATCACTTCCAGCGAAGAGCATTTTTACGACTGGAAGACGCTCTACCCGCAAGACGACGCAGGAATGGCAGGCATGGACGCCCAGCAACAGCTGGTGGCGGGCATGTTGACGCGCCACAACCTGTTGCACATTTTGCGCACCAGTACGGTCTTCATGGATGCGGACAGCGGAGCACGCATCAAGGTGGTGTGTCGCTACCAGCAATACCGCGCGGCGGCCAAGATACTGCATCGCTTGCGCACAGGTATTACCAGCACGGAGCGCAGCGGCGTGGTGTGGCACACCCAGGGCTCCGGCAAGTCGCTCACCATGGTGTTCTTGGCGCGCATGCTGCGCAGCAGTAGTGACCTCAACGACTACAAGATTGTGCTGGTGAACGACCGGCAAGACCTGGAAGAGCAGCTGGGAAAAACGGCCGCGCTCATCGGTGCGCGGGTGAATGTGATTGAAACCCGCAACGCGTTGCGCATGCAGTTGGGCACCGACAGCTCGGACGTGAACATGGTGATGGTGCACAAGTTTCAGGAGCGCAAGGAAACACTGACCAACACCGTGGCCGAGGCCCTCGGCACCTATTTGGCCATACCCTCTGGGCAAACCTTTGGCGTGGTGAATGCATCGGAGCGAATTATTCTGCTGGTGGATGAGGCGCACCGCACCCAGGGGGCCGACCTGGGTGACAACCTGTTCGAAGCCTTTCCCCATGCAACACGGATCGCCTTTACCGGTACCCCATTGATTACAGAACGGCATGCGGGGCGCAAGACACACAAGCGCTTTGGCGAGTACATCGACAAGTACAAGCTGATGGATTCCGTGAACGACGGGGTAACGCTGCAAATCCTTTACGAAGGCAAGACGGCGGACACAGCGCTCAACGAAAAACATGCGTTTGATACTGCGTTTGAAGACCTGTTCAAAGAGCACAGCGCCGAGGACTTGCTGGCTATCAAGAAGAAGTATGGCGCCACGGGTGATTTGCTGGAGGCAGAAAACCGCATCAACGCGATTGCCAAGGATATGGTTGCCCACTATGTGGACAACATCCTGCCCAATGGCTTCAAGGCGCAGGTGGTGTGCCACTCCAAGCTGGCGTGCATTCGCTACCAGAACGGTATTCGTGACGCGCTGCAGGAGCGTATTGCTGAAGAGGGACAAAAGGCCGCGCCAGACACGGAGCTGGTTGAACGACTGAAGTTCCTGAAAACGGCGGTGGTGATTTCGTCAGACGGAACCAACGAGGCCGCTTTTGTGACACAAGCGCGCAAAGAGGCTGCGCGCTTGAATGCCACAGACAACTTCTGCAAGTCTTTCAACCAGGGCGATCCGGATGCCTCCAACACCGGCATTGCTTTCCTGATTGTGTGCGACATGCTGCTCACCGGCTTTGATGCGCCGATCGAGCAGGTGATGTACATCGACAAGAAGCTGCGTGAGCACACGCTCTTGCAGGCCATAGCCCGCACTAACCGGGTGTCGCGCGGCAAGAAACGCGGCTACATCGTGGACTACATCGGCCTGGCCAACCACTTGACTGACGCGCTGACCATTTACGCTGCCAGCGATGAACTGCAGGAGCTGCAAAGCGGCCTGCAGGACATCAGCACCGAGCTGCCAGTGTTGGAAGAACGCTACCAGCGGCTACTGCAGCATTTTGATACGCTGGGCGTAAAAAATATCAAACGGTTTGTGAATGGCGAGTTGCCGAATCTGGACGCCGACGCTGCGACGGTACACGCAGCAGTGACGGCACTCAAGAATGAACGTCACCGGGCTGACTTTGATGTGTACTTGAAGAAGTTTTTGATGAGCATGGATATCGTGCTGCCCCATGCCTCGGCCCACGCTTTCAGGGTACCGGCCAAGCGGTTTGGTTACATCCTGGCGGTTACCAAAGAACGCTACAAAGACACCAGCCTGAACCTGGGCAATGCAGGGGAAAAAGTCAAAGCGCTGATCAACACGCACCTGATCAGCCTGGGTATCAACCCCAAGGTGGAGCCTGTGGAACTGCTGGCGCCTGACTTCATGGAGAAGCTGGCCGCACACTCAGGCAGCAACGCAGCAGCCAAAGCCAGCGAGATGGAGCACGCTATTCGCAAGCATTGCACGGTGCACCATGACGAAGACCCGGCGTTCTTCAAAAGCCTGTCCGCCAAAGTGGATGCGCTGATAGAAAAACACCACGAGCAGTGGGACTTGTTGGCCGAGAAACTGGCCGAACTTCGCACGGAAGCCATCACCGGGCGCTCGCAAGGCAACAGCGGCATGGGCCGAGAGGCGACCACGTTTTATGAGCACCTTGTGCAAGTGGGTTTTGAAAGCGCCAAGGTGCCAGAAGCAGACAAAGTCGCAATGAGGGTGCTCATGGAAAGGTTGGTGGAGCTGCTGCAGGAGACCATTGGCAGTCTGGACTTCTGGACGAATGCGGACAAACAAAAGCGCTTGCGCGGAGCGATCAAGACAGAGATTGCGAAAGCGGGCATTGACGAATTCAAAACCAAGCGCGAACGTGTGACCGTGGAAGTGATGAAGCTTGCAAAAAACCGCCACGCTGCGCTGGTGGCGACTAACAAGCCGAAGGAGGCGTAAATGCAAGTACGCCAGGTACAAGACATCGAATACCAGCTACTGCCGGGGGCACCAAGGCAGACAACCGACATCGTGATTGAGCGTGATGGTGTGGTGCGGGTGCGCCCGCCACACAAGATGACGCCGGAACAAGTGGACGAAACGGTTTTTTCCAAGCGGATGTGGATTTACCGCAACCTCGCCGTGTGGCATGACCTGAACGCGACCCGGGTGGTGCGCGAATGGGTGAATGGAGAGTCGTTTCTGTATCTGGGCAGTAGTTACAGGTTGTCGTTGGTGGATACCCAAGAGGAAGCGCTCAGGCTAAAAGATGGGCGCTTTCAGTTGCTTCGCACCGTGATGGAGCGCGGCGGTCGTGACGCTGCGCAACAGACGTTTGAGCAGTTTTACAAGGACAAGGGGCTACCCCGCATTCAGCAGCGGGTGGCTTTCTTTGCACCCAAGGTGGGGGTGATAGCTGGCAAGGTACAGGTCAAGGAATTGGGTTATCGCTGGGCAAGCTGCACACCCAACGGCAACTTGAATTTTCATTGGAAGTGCTTCATGGCACCGCTGACGGTCATCGACTACTTCGTGGTTCATGAGCTGTGCCACCTGCGGCATAGAGACCATACGGACGCGTTCTGGAATGAGGTGGATAAGGTGCTGCCGAACTACCGTGAGCGCAAGGAATGGCTGCGACAACGCGGAGCACACCTGGATATTTAGCTCAGTACACCCTATTTGAAAACACGGGACCTGTAGCGCCCCAGGGCTGCTCAATGGTGCCCTACATCCACAACGTCGACCCAATAGAAGACCGTGCCACGCTGCGCGTAAGCAGCCAGCACATGGCCAACGGACTTCTGCTGCATGCCAGACGCCTCAAAGTGAAGGCTGCGGCCGGAGTCCGCGCACTTCATCGTAATATCGCCGGGATGTCCGCCACGCCTCCCGCACCCCTGCCCCCGGTGGTGTCGCCCTATGGCGGCAAGACCGAACAGGCGCGCACGGTCATCGTCTATGGCAATTGCCAGGCACCGTACCTGGCGCAGATGCTGGCCTCGCTGGATGACCTGAACGACGACTACCGTTTTGTCTTTGCGGCCAACCATGTCCT
>JACXTT010014752.1_pt1 | contig 10200 bp, 8 predicted proteins | sample 9270951 | NCBI WGS metagenome assembly JACXTT01 (sample SAMN15532306, study PRJNA645909) | rock metagenome | isolation source: weathered quartz diorite | place: Puerto Rico | collected 2017-06-21
TGTCGAGAACCTGGCCATGCTGCCGATCGTGCAGGAGGCGGTGTCGCGCGACCGGAAGTTGTCGATGAGCTATCGCCGCGGTGTGGGCGCTGCCGCCCTCGGCAGCGCACCCGAGGCGGACGCGCCCACACAGGCGGTCGAGCGCGTCGTCGATCCGCTGGGGCTGGTGGCCAAAGGGAGCGCGTGGTACCTGGTGGCGCGCACGCCCAACGGCTTCCGCACGTATCGCGTGTCGCGGATCGAGGAGGCGGCGATCCTTGACGCGCCGTGCGAGCGGCCGCCGGACTTCGATCTCGCCGCGCACTGGAAGTCGTCGACGGATGCTTTTCGTGAAGGCCTGCCGCGCGTTCACGCCGCGCTCCGCCTCGAGCCGCGCGCCGCGGCGTGGGTGCGGCGGTGGCGCATGACGTGGACCGCGCTCGAGCCGCCCGACGCAGAGGGATGGACGACCTTCCAGGCCCGCTTCGACCACGAAGACGAGGCCTGCTTCGTCATCCTCGGCCTGGGCTCGCGCGTTGAGGTCATCGAGCCGGCCGCCCTCCGCGAGCGCGTGCTCGGAGAAGTGAAAGCGGTCATCGCTCGCACCGCGACCGCATCGCCTCCCGAAACTTCTCCCGCTCCTCCGGCGTCATCTGCTCCCAGCGCTCCATCATCCGATGGCGCCAGTGCCCCCGCCAGCCCCATCCGCCTCGGAATCCGCCGAAAAGAATCTTGCTGAGGATCAAGAGGCCGATAGCCTGCCAGTAGGTGATGGCGTGCCATCCCGCTGCCGCCGGCAGGACCGAGTTCCACAACTGCATGACCACGAATCCAAAGACGGCCATGGCCACGATCGCGAACAGCGCAAATTTCAAGAATCGCATCCCTCTCATTTCACAAACTCCTCGTAGATTGATTGCAGCCGCCGGCGCAGGTGCAAGACGGCGTAGTGCTTGCGCGTGAGCAGCGTGTTGATGGGGACGCCGCTCTCCGCCGCCAGCTCCTTGAAGCTGCGCCCCTGCAGCTCGTGCGCAACGAACACCTCCCGCTGCTCGGGCGGAAGCTCGTCCAGCGCCGCGTCCATCTCGTCGAGCAGCACGCTCCGCGCGTACAACGCCTCCGGCCCGCCGTCCGGCGACGGCAGCAGATCATCGAAGCCGATCTCCGGCAGCGGATCCGGCTTCTTCTTGCGGAAGAGATCGATGATCCGGTTCCTGGCCACGCGAAAGAGCCAGCCGGTCACTTCCCCGAGCGGCATCATGGCGCGAACGGCCTCCACCAGCTCGTAAAAGACGTCCTGCAGGATGTCCTCGGCGTCGCCGGGGTCGGCCACGCGCGCGCGGATGAAGTTGCGCAGCCTGCCGCGCTCGCGCGCGACGGTCTCGGCGATGCTTCGATCCTGTTCGCTCAGTACGGCCTCCATGCGCCATGAAGACGGATGGGCGGGCGTGGATATTTGATTATGATTCGCCCGCATGTCCATCGCCCGTGCCATTCTCCTGAGAGCCTCGCGAAGCAAGTGGCTGGCGGAGCAGTTCCGCAAGCGCAGCTTCGCCAAGCGCGCCGTGAAGCGCTTCATGCCCGGCGAGGATGCCGGCTCCGCCCTCGACGCGGCGGCGGAGTTCGCCAAGGTCGGCATCGGGACGCTGCTGACGGAGCTGGGCGAGCAGATCGAGAACGTCGACGAAGCGAGGCAGGTCCGCGACGAGTACCTCGCGCTGCTCGATGACATCCGCGCGCGCAAGCTGCCGACGCACATCTCCGCCAAGCCGACGCACCTCGGCATGACGCTCGATCCGGCCTTCTGCCGCCAGGCCTACATCGCGCTGGCCAAGCACGCCGCGGAGGTGGGCTCCTTCGTCTGGATCGACATGGAAGAGTCGTGGTACGTCGATGACACGCTCGCGCTCTTTCGCGACATCCACGCCGCCGGCCAGAAGGTCGGCCTGGCCATGCAGTCGTATCTCTACCGCACGCCGAAAGACGTCGATTCGATCCTGCCGCTGAAGCCCACCATCCGCCTGGTCAAAGGCGCCTACAACGAGTCAGCCGAAGTGGCCTACCCGAAGAAGTCCGACACCGACCGCGCCTACCTCGAGATTGGCGAGCAACTCTTGAACGGCGGCGCCCACCCCGTCTTCGGCACGCACGACACGGCGATCATCGAAGAGATTCGCCGCCGCCACGGAACAGACGGATACGAAATACATATGCTCTACGGCATCAAGTCCAGCGAGCAGCGCGCCCTCGCCGCCAGCGGCATCAAGGTGAAAGTCCTCATCAGCTACGGCGAGCATTGGTTCCCGTGGTACGTGCGGCGCCTGGCCGAGCGGCCGGCGAACGTGTGGTTCGTGGTGAAGAACGTTTGGGGGTAGACAGTGACGAAGTGGATTGACACGCGCCGGTAGCGGCCCCAGAATTTTGGTCACTCCGCGTGGTCGATTCCAGCGATGCCGTCGCCGTTCCCGCGCAGTCGCGATGGGGCGTCACTGACCGCCGCGATCTCTGGTGGATCGATCCGTTGCTGACGCTTCTCGTTCTCGGTGGATTCGTCGTCTACGCCACCCTGCGCGCCGTCGCCAACCGCTACTATGAGGTGGGAGAGCTGCTCTCACCCTTCTACTCGCCGAACCTCGGGCGCTGGACGCCGCTGCCGCAGTGGCTCTCGCCTGCCGTTCTGATCCTCTGGGCGCCGGGAGGATTCCGCCTCACCTGCTACTACTATCGCAAGGCCTACTATCGATCCTTCACCCTCCACCCACCCGGCTGCGCGATCGCCGAAGGAAGACGCGGAGAGTACAAGGGCGAGAGCGCCTTCCCGCTCATCCTGCAAAACCTTCATCGATACCTGCTCTACGTCGCGCTGATCGTTCTCTGTTTCCTCTGGTACGACGTCTGGAAGGCGCTCTGGCCGCAAGGACACTTCGGCATCACGGTCGGCACGATCGTTCTCTTGGCCAACTCGGCGCTGCTGACGATGTACACGTTCTCGTGTCACTCGCTGCGTCACCTCGTCGGCGGGCAGGTCGACTGCTTTTCCGCCAACGCCGTCTGCCGCGCGCGCTACCGAGCCTGGGGAAAGCTCTCGATACTCAATGAACACCACATGCTCTGGGCCTGGACCAGTTTGTTCGGCGTCATGTTCGCCGACTTCTACGTCTGGATGGTGGCCAGCGGCAGACTCCCGAACCTGAGGCTTTTGTGAGGAACGCCGGCGTACTCGCCGGCTGGCGCGCAGGCGTCTCGCCTGCGGCGGCGGGACGCCGCCGGTCCAGCCGCCGGGACGGCAGCGCTCCGGGATAGCGGATGGACAAGTACGAGCGCCATCAGTTCGACGTCATCGTCGTCGGCGCCGGCGGCGCCGGTCTGCGCGCTGCCATCGAGTCCTCGGCCCTCGGCGCGAAGACGGCGCTGGTCTGCAAGAGCCTCCTCGGAAAGGCGCACACGGTGATGGCCGAAGGAGGAATTGCGGCGGCGCTGGCGCACGTCGACCCGCAGGACAGTTGGCAGACGCACTTCCGCGACACGATGAAGGGCGGCCAGTTTCTCAATCACTGGCGCATGGCGCAATTGCATGCTCAGGAGGCGCCCGACCGCGTGCGCGAGCTCGAAAGATGGGGCGCGGTCTTCGACCGCACGCCCGACGGGCGCATCCTGCAGCGCGCCTTCGGCGGCCACACGTACAAGCGCCTGGCGCACGTCGGCGACCGCACCGGATTGGAGCTGATCCGCACTCTGCAGGATCGCGGCGTCCATCAGGGCATCGACGTCTTCATGGAGTGCACAGTCGTCGCGCTGCTCAAGGACGGCGATCGCATCAGCGGCGCGCTCGCCTACTGGCGCGAGAACGGCCGCTTCGTCGTCTTCCAGGCCAAGGCCGTCGTCCTCGCCACCGGCGGTTACGGCAAGGCGTGGAAGGTGACCTCGAACTCGTGGGAGTACACCGGCGATGGCCACGCGCTGGCCTACGAGGCCGGGGCGGAGCTGATCGACATGGAGTTCTTTCAGTTCCATCCTACCGGGATGATCTGGCCGCCCGGCGTGATGGGCATCCTGGTGACGGAAGGCGTTCGCGGCGAGGGAGGGGTGCTCACCAACTCGAACGGCGAGCGCTTCATGTGGAAGTACCTACCGGAGAACAAGCGCAAGGAGTTCGCGGAAACGCCGGAAGAGTCGCAGAAGTGGGTGGAGATGACGGTGGCCGGCAAGCAAACCGACGCGCGGCGCCCGCCGGAGCTCTCCACGCGCGACAACGTGGCGCGCGCCATCTACGTCGAAGTCAAGGAAGGGCGCGGAACGCCGCATGGAGGCGTCTGGCTGGACATCAGCTTCCAGGATTCCGATCGCGTGAAGAAGAAGCTGCCGAGCATGTATCACCAGTTCAAGGATCTGGCCGACGTCGATATCACTAGGCAGCCGATGGAAGTGGGACCCACCGCGCACTACGCGATGGGCGGGATTCGCGTCGATCCCGAGAGCGGCGCGGCGACGGTGCCCGGCCTCTTCGCCGCCGGCGAATGCACTGGTGGGATGAACGGCGCCAACCGCCTCGGCGGGAACTCGCTGTCCGATTTGCTCGTATTCGGCCGCCGCGCGGGGGCGGGGGCGGCGGAGTTCGCGCGCGCCAATCCGTGGCCCGACGCGAACGGCGTCGAGGCTCATGTCCGGCGAACCATGGCTCCCTTCGAGCGCCGCGGCGAAGATCCGTACACCGTCCACTCCGCGCTGCAGGACGTGATGGGAACGTACGTCGGCATCTTTCGTCACGAGGGCGACCTGGAGGAAGGACTGCGGCAATTGCTCGCCCTGCGGAAGCGGGTCGAGAATACGCACGTGGATGGATCGGTGATGTTCAACCCCGGCTGGCATCTCGCGCGCGACCTGGAGAACCTGCTGGTCTGCGCCGAGGCCACGTGTCGCGCCGCGCTGCTGCGCAGAGAGAGCCGCGGCGCGCACAGCCGCACTGACTTTCCGAAAGAGGATGCGCAGTTGGGCAAAGCGAACATGGGCGTACGGAAAGGCGCAGAGGGAATGACGGTGGCGCCGACGCCGTGTCCGCAGATGCCGGAGGAGCTGAGGAAACTTTTCGACGTGTCATCCTGAGCGTAGCGAAGGATCGGTGTGGGCGGGTTGGCGGGACGCACACCCACACCGATCCCTCGCTGCGCTCGGGATGACAAGACCATCATGACCGGCGACTGCATCTTCAGGGTCTTCCGCGGCGACCGCTCCGGCGGAGAGCTGAAGGAGTACACCGTGCCGGTGCAGACGGGCATGGTCGTCCTCGACGCCATCCACTGGATCCAGGCGCACCGCGCGCCCGACCTCGCCTGCCGCTGGAACTGCAAAGCAGCGCGATGCGGCTCCTGCAGCGCCGAAGTCAACGGCCGCCCCAAACTGATGTGCAAGACGCGGCTCGACGACTTCCCGCAAGGCGAGCCGATCACGGTGCGGCCGATGAAGGCCTTCCCCGTGTTGAAGGATCTCGTCACCGACGTCAAGACCAACTACGCCATGGCGAAGAAGATCCCGCCGTTCACGCCGCAGCCGAACGCGGAATGGAAGTGGTATCAGCAAGACATCGACCGGGTACAGGAGTTTCGGAAGTGCATCCAGTGCTTCCTCTGCCAAAACGTCTGTCACGTTCTGCGGGAGCACGGCAAGCATGAAGTGTTTGGCGGGCCCGCCTTTTTCGTCGCTGCGGCCGCTCTGGAGATGCATCCCATCGACGCCGCCGATCGCACGCCGCTGCTCAAGGAATCCCTCGGCATCGGCTACTGCAACATCACCAAATGCTGCACCGAAGTCTGCCCCGAAGACATCCACATCACAGACAACGCCATCATCCCGCTGAAGGAGCGCGTGGTCGATCGCTACTACGATCCGCTGCTGCGGCTGTGGCGAAGAATCCGTGGAGGGTGATCATGTTCGAGCTCAAGCCGCTGACGCAGGAGGCCATCCCCAAGGCGCTGGAGAGAGCCGACCGCTATCGCCTGCTCAACGAGGCCGCGGAGGCCGAGAGCATCTGTCTCGACATCCTGGCCACCGATCCGGAGAACCAGCGCGCGCTGGTGACGCTGATCCTCGCGCTGTCCGATCAGTTCGGACAGCAGCGCTTCAGCGTGGGGGAGCACCGGGTGGAGGAGTTCCTCTCGCGCCTGCATGACGAGTACGAGCGAACCTACTACGCCGGCGTGGTCTGTGAGCGGCGCGGAAAAGCGGCGGCCTTCAGCACCCACCTCCGCGCCGCCGACGCGTATGAGTGGTTCCGCGAAGCCATGGCCTGGTACGAGAAGGCAGAGACCATCCGCCCGCCCGGCAACGACGACGCCGTGCTCCGCTGGAACACCTGCGCCCGGATCTTCGCGCACAACCGCTATCTGCAGCCGCGCGACGAGGAGCGGGTGGAGCCGTACTTGGAGTGAGCGCGACGCCGGGATCTTGCGCCGCCGCTCCCGGCACCACTTCGGCGTACGATAACTGCATGACTATTGGCACGCTGATGACGGCGGGCGAGCTCCTTCGGCTGCCGGACGACGGGTGGCGGTACGAGCTCGTACGAGGAGAGTTGCGGAAGATGTCACCCTCAGGAGCTCGACACGCGCGCGTCGCTGCGCAGATCATCGTCAGTCTCGGCGCCTACGTGAAACAACGCCAACTCGGGGCGGTGTACGCATCGGAGGCGGGATTCCGCATATCACGCCACCCGGACACAGTCCGCGCGCCTGACGCCGCGTTCGTCCGCGCGGAGCGCGTGGTCGATACTCCCGGATTCTTCGATGGACCGCCGGATGCTGCCTTTGAAGTGATCTCACCCGGCGATACGTACAGCGAGATCGAGGAGAAAACGCTCGACTGGCTCCGCGCCGGAGTGCGCGCGGTGGTCGTAGTAGACCCACGGACGGAGAGCGTTCGAATCCATCGCCCCACGGGCGCCGCCAGCGTCACCGACGTCGAGATCGATGACGTCATTCCCGGTTGGAAGCTGCCACTCTCCGAAATCTTCGCCCGGTAATCGACGTCAGGCCAGAACGATCGATCCGATCCTTCGAATGTGGCGGAAATGATCGTCGTAGGTGAGCACGCTCGCTCCGGCCGTCGCGGCACACGCGGCAATCCAAAATGTCGTTGATCGGGAGGGGAGTCCCGATCTCACGCAGCGAAACCACGATCTCGGCGTACACGCGGGCGACGTGCGCGTCGACGCTCACCTCCTCCACGGCGGGATGCGCGAGGAGCTCAGGCAATTCATGGGTCGCGTCAGCGATATATTTCGCTGCTATGCGAAACGCTCTGCTAGCGATCCTTCTCCTTGCCACACCCGCCCTCGCCGTCGACATCCACGACACGCGGCTGCTGTCCCAGCCGGCCATCTCCGCCGATCGCATCGCCTTCTCGTACGCGAACGATCTCTGGGTGGCGAACCTCGACGGCTCGGGCGTGCGGCGGCTCACCTCGCATCCCGGCGTGGAGGCGAACCCGCGCTTCTCGCCGGACGGGAAGTGGATCGCCTTCTCCGGCGAGTACGACGGCAACGTCGACGTCTACATCGTCCCCAGCGAAGGGGGCGAGCCGCGGCGGCTGACGTGGCATCCCGGCGCGGACATCCCGCTCGGCTTCACCGCCGACGGTTCGGCGGTGCTCTTCTCCTCGCCGCGCGAGGTCTACACCGGGCGCTACCTGCAGCTCTTCACCGTGCCTGTCACGGGAGGGACGGCTACGAAACTCCCCATCCCGAACGCCGCGAAGGCGACGTATTCGCCGGACGGCTCGCACCTCGTCTACCAGCCCATCGGCGACGCGTTCACGCAGTGGAAGCACTACCGCGGCGGACAGGCCTCGCGGCTGATGCTGTTCGATGCCAAAACGTACGCGGTCGAGCAGATCCCCCAGCCCAAGTCGCGCGCGAACGACACCGACCCCATGTGGATCGGCGACCGCGTCTACTTCCTCTCTGACCGCAACGGCGAGCTCAATCTCTACTCGTTCGATCCGAAGAGCAAGGGCGTCAGGCAGCTAACGCGCTTCACTGACTTCCCCATCATCGACGCGACGGCCGGCGGCGGAAGGATCATCTTCGAGCAGGCCGGTTATCTCCACACGTTCGATCCCGCCACGGGCAAGGACGTGCGCCTGAAGATCGGCGTGGCCGCCGACCTGATCGAGACGCGGCCGCGCTTCGCCAAGGGGACGAAGTACGTGCGCAACGCCAGCCTATCGCCGAGCGGCGCGCGCGTGGCGCTGGAATTCCGCGGGGAGATCATCACCGTGCCGGGGGAGAAGGGGGACGACCGCAACATCACGCACTCCGTGGCGGCGCATGACCGCTCGCCGGCGTGGTCGCCGGACGGGAAGTCGATCGCCTGGTTCTCCGACGACGGTGGCGAGTACCAGCTCATGATCGGGGCGCAGGACGGCAAGGGCGCGCCGCGCAAGATCGCGCTCAGCGGCGCCGGCTTCTACGCCGATCCACGTTGGTCCCCGGATGGAAAGTTGATCAGCTTCACCGACAACGCGCGCTCTCTCTACATCGCCGACGTCGCCACGGGCGCGGTGACGAAGATCTCGCAGCAGCCGATGTACGGCCCGGGCGCGTTCGACCTCACGAAGCAGGCGTGGTCGCCCGACTCGAAATGGCTGGCGTACGTCCGCCGCACGGCGATGTACATGGGGCGTATTTACCTCTATGGAGTGGACAGCAAGGAGCCGCGCCCGCTCACAGACGGCCTCAGCGACGCCCGCAGCCCGGCCTTCGATCCGAACGGCAAGTACCTCTACTTCCTCGTCTCCACCAACGCCGGTCCGGTGCAGGACTGGTTCTCGATGTGGAACAACGAGACGCTGGAAACCAGCTCCATCTACCTCGCCGTGCTGCCGAAGGGCGTGGTCTCGCCGCTGGCGAAGGAGAGCGACGAGGAGGGTGCCAAGAATGACGACGACGAGAAGAAATGCGACTCTTCGGAGTGCGGCGGCAAAGCCGCCGCCTTGGAAAGCGGCGGCAAGGCCGCCGCACTCCCAAACACGAAGATCGATTTCGACGGTCTGTCGCAGCGCATCGTGGCCCTGCTGCTCGGCGACGGCGGCTACTCCGATGTGCAGGCCGGCAAGAGCGGCGAGATCTACTACCTCAAAGCCACCACCGGCCAGAACCGCTTCAGCGATAACGAAGGCGACACGCTCTATCGATACAAATTGAAGACGCGCAAGGAGGAATCGCTGGTCGAGAAGGTCAACGACTACGAAGTCTCGCGCGACAAGAAGAAAGTCTATCTGCACATGAAGGACACCTTCGTCATCGCCGACCTCGGCGACAAGGTCGACGCCACGAAGAACAAGCTGGCCGTCGACAAGATCGAGGTGCCCATCGACCCACGCGCCGAATGGACCCAGATCTTCAACGAAGCGTGGCGCATCAACCGCGACTACTTCTACGACCCGAACATGCACGGCGTCGACTGGAAAGCGATGCGCGAGAAGTACAGCGTCTTCTTGAGTGACCTCAGTGTGCGCCAGGACCTCAATCGCGTCATGAGGTGGATGCACAGCGAGCTGTCGGTCGGACACCATCGTCTGAGCGGCGGCGACAGCCTGGCCAATACCGACGCGCGTCCAGGCGGTCTCCTCGGCGCGGACTATGCCGTCGACAACGGCCGCTATAAGTTCGCCAAGGTCTACGGCGGCTTGAACTGGAACCCCACGCTGCGCGCTCCGCTCACTGAGCCGGGCGTTGACGTGAAAGCGGGCGAGTACCTGCTGGCCGTCGAAGGGAAGGATCTCGTCCCGCCCGAGGATCTCTACAGCCGCTTCGAGCGGACTGCAGGCCGTATCGTCGAGATCACCGTCGGCCCGACGCCGGACGGCAAGGGCTCGCGCACGGTCAGAGTCGTCCCCATCGAAAGCGAGACGCAATTGCGCAACCGCGACTGGGTGGAAGGGAACCTGCGCAAGGTGACCGAGTCCACGAGCGGGCGCGTGGCGTACGTCTATGTGCCGAATACCTCGACGCTCGGCCACGAGTACTTCAAGCGCTACTTCTTCCCGCAGGCCGACCGCGAGGCCATCATCGTCGACGAGCGCCACAACGGCGGCGGGCAGGTCGCCGACTATTACATCGACATCCTGCGCCGCCCGTTCATCAGCAACTGGGCCATGCGCTACGGCGCCGACCTCCGCACGCCGCTCGCCGCGATCCAGGGGCCGAAGGCGATGATCATCGACGAG
>JACXTT010014753.1_pt1 | contig 10198 bp, 13 predicted proteins | sample 9270951 | NCBI WGS metagenome assembly JACXTT01 (sample SAMN15532306, study PRJNA645909) | rock metagenome | isolation source: weathered quartz diorite | place: Puerto Rico | collected 2017-06-21
GGTTCCTGACGTCCGACACCCACATCTCGAGGTGGACGATTCGGAGGTGTGGTCCCAACTATCGCACCCGCATGCCTTGCTCGGCACCCCAGAGCAGTCGTCAGGCTTGTTTCGACAGAATGGCGCACCTCCAGCCGGAGACGGAATCGACAGGCGCCTGTCGAACCGGGAGTTTGCCCTGCGGGAAGCCCGGCGGCAAGAGAGCAGTCCTCGCCGAGGACCAATCCCCCTGGAACCAAAGAGCTGATCCCCTAGCCCTAAAGCAACATCCCTCCCGCGAGGAGATAGGACTCGAACGCGCCGATCGGCTTCGCCGACATCCAGGCGCCGAAGAACTCGGTCCTTAGCCCCGCGTCGAAGAACGCCTCGAGCGCGCCCGCATTCACACCCGGCACGACGATGGTGATGGTCGCCGCTCGCATCTCCCGAGCTTTCTCCTTGATCGCCCATGCAAGGCTCGCGCTATAGCGCGAATCAGTGACACAGGCCGGACCCGCGCGCCCCTTCTCGGTGACAATGGCATAGCCCAGAACGCCCCTCGTGCCCGAACGAGAAAGAATCGCGCGCCTGGGAGGCTCATGACGTAGCGGATGTCCTGATCCCGTCGCGCCGCGCGGAACCTACGGTCGAACCGCGCCGCTACGGCGAGCATCTTTCGCGAGGGCTCGCCGGGTTTGCCGAGAGGAATCAGCTCCACCGGCCGCTTTGGACGAGGCGAGCGCTTCGGCACGCCTCGCAGCGAGTAGAACATCCCCCTGGGTTGCATCCCAAACTTGAGGTACAGAGCCTGTGCGCGCGAGTCGAGTGAGGCGTACACGCAACGAACCGCCGATGCGGGAGGCCGCGGATTCTTGAAGGCCCGCGTCAGCAAGCGCCGGCCAATCCCCTTGCTCTGCAACGAGGGCAGCGCCCAGAACATCGAGAGGAAGTGGGTATGACCGCGCAGGATCGTCGAGGCGAACGCGGCGACCCGCCCGTTACGCACCGCGACATGGAATCCCTTCGGATCGGTCCGTTGAAGGTGGGCGAGGGCGGGGGCCATGTCCCGGAGTCGCATGGATGGTGGCCTGCCTCCCTGCCGCCTTGCGAGGTCGGTCGCTGAGCGAAGAAAGACGCGGGCGCAGTCATCCATGTCCTCGGTGCGAGCCTGGCGGAAGAGGATCCGGTGGGTTTTCATGGCGGGAACCTACAGGAGAACAGAACCAAGCGAAAGGGATCGCGCGCCCGCCGTAGATGGACCCGTCGGTGCTGGCCGAGATCAAGAAGATGGAGGCGGCGGGAGACACCCAGAATCCCCGGTACATGGAGCTCTTGATGCCCAACCACTACGAGAAGCATCTTCTTCGAATTCCAGCGGCCGATTGGCCCGATCCGGTCCAGCGCGCCTTCAAGCATGTGAATCTCAAGATCTACGTGCCGATGCAGGGACCGAGCGAGCTGGGCGCGAGCGGGAAGCTGGAGAAATGGGACCGGATGGCGGACCTGGGGAAGATCACCGTTCCCACGCTCATGATCGGCGCCCGATACGACACGATGGATCCCGAGGTCATGAAGCGGATGGCGGGACTGGTCAAGCGGGGACGCTATCTCTACTGCCCCAACGGGAGCCACCTCGCCGAATATGATGATCAGAAGACCTACTTCGCAGGTCTGATCCGCTTCATTCGCGACGTGGACCGCGGCGAGTTCTAGCGAATATCGAGCGGGGGCCGGGAGGTCCTGCCCGCCGTCTTCACCGATCCACCTGCGCCATCCGCTCAGGGTTGTACCGCGGTCCCGACACTTTCTCCGCGCTCAGCGCAGCATCCAGCGCCGCCATCTCGTCGGTGCTGAGCGGCAGGTTCGTCGCCCCCACGTTCTCCTCGACGTGGCGCCGGCTCTTGGTGCCGGGAATGGGCACGATGTCGGAACCCTTGTGGAGCAGCCACGCGAGTGCGGTCTGGCCCGGCGTCGCCCCCTTCCGCACAGCCAGGTCCCGCACGGCCGATGCGGCTTGCATGTTGGCTTCGAAGTTCTTGCCCTGATAACGCGGATCGCCGCGTCGATAATCTCCCTCGGGATACTCCTCGGCGCGCTTGATGGATCCTGTCAGGAATCCGCGCCCCAGCGGAGAGAACGGGACGAGGCCGATGCCGACCTCTCGGAGCAGCGGGATGATCCGCGGCTCGAGATTGCGCTCCCAAAGCGAGTACTCGCTCTGGAGCGCGGTGATTGGATGCACGGCGTGCGCGCGACGGATCGTCTGCTCACCGGCTTCCGAGAGACCAAGGAAACGGACCTTGCCTTGGCGAACGAGCTCAGCCATCACGCCGACGACGTCTTCGATCGGAACCGTCTTGTCCACGCGGTGCTGATAGAGGAGATCGATGCGATCGGTTTGGAGCCGGCGCAACGAGCCTTCGACCGCCTCGCGGATGTGGGCAGGCCGGCTGTCCAGACCCGCGAGGTTGCCCTTCTCGTCGAACTTGAATCCAAATTTGGTCGCGATCACGGCGCGGTCGCGCTTCCCCCGGAGAGCGCGGGCGAGCAGCTCCTCGTTCGAGTAGGGACCGTACGCCTCAGCCGTGTCGAAAAGGGTCACCCCAAGCTCGAGGGCGCGATGGATGGTGGCGATGGACTCGCGCTCGTCGCGCTCCTCGGGAGTGCCGTACGCGAAGCTCATGCCCATGCACCCGAGACCGATTGCGGAGACCTCCAGACCGCCTGTTCCCAACTTTCGCTTCTGCATCGAAACGTCTCCTTTGTTCCTTGGGTCCGGAGTGCCGCGGACGCGACTCTCTTGAGATTTCCGGTTTGAAATCAGGCTCCGTACTGCTCCTCGCTGACCTTCTCCATCCAGTCGGCAGTCTTTCCGTCCAGCCGTTCCTGAACGGCGATGTGGGTCACAGCTGTTCTCGGCGCGGCGCCATGCCAGTGCTTCTCGCCAGGGGGAATCCAGATCACATCCCCCGGGCGAATCTCCTCGATCGGGCCACCCCAGCGCTGGATCCGACCGCAACCCACCGTCACGATCAGGGTCTGGCCCAGGGGATGGGTGTGCCACGCTGTCCGAGCGCCGGGCTCGAACGTGACGCTGGTACCCACGGCGCGTGCGGGATCGTCTGCTTGAAACAGAGGATCGATGCGCACATTGCCCGTGAAGTACTCGGCGGGTCCCCGGCCGGAGGGCTGTGATCCAGGTCTCTTGATCTCCATTGTCTATTTCTCAAACCACTCGAACCGATACGCCATGTCCGGACCTCGTTTCCCCTCATAGGCCAGTTGAGCAACCAGGAGCGTCAAGGGCTCCGTGTAGCGGGCGACTCGTAGCGGTCCAGCATCCAGAGGCTCGAATCCCACGTCGCGGATCAGCGTCGCGGCGATCTTCTTGCCCTTCGAATCGTCCCCGCAGTAGACGAGGCTGGGTTTCCTGGCTCTGCGACGAGCCTCGAAGACGTCGAAGAGCACCTCGCTCGGCACCGTGTTGAACGCGGAAACGATCCTGGCTTTCGGGATTTTCCTTGCAAGGGTTTCGGCGCCGGAAGAGGTGTGGGCGATGACGAGATCAGTGTCGTCCTCGTTCATCGGCAAGGAACAGGTGACGATCACCTTGCCCGACAAATCGCCGGCAGCATTCAGCACATCGTCCACTCGCGACCAGTGAACGGCGAGCAACACCGCATCCGCGTCCTGCGCGGCCTCCCGCGGTGTGCCGGGACGCGCCTTGCCTTTGGCGGCGCGCGCGAGCTTCTCCAGCTTCTGCCGGGTGCGCGCATAACTGAACACGACCTCATGGCCGGCACGCGCCCAGATCGTCCCGAGCTTGCCGCCCATCAATCCTGAACCCACAATGCCGATTCGCATCGTTTCCTCGTCCGGCTTGACCGCCCGGGGTTTCTCGCTCATGGTGTGTCGCTACTTTACAATGCCCGGGCCAGTTCGAATCCAGGTGAATCCTCCGACCGCGTGGAGGCCTTACGATTCCGGCATTGACGCATTGGGAAAACTACTACGTCATCGTCGGTTCGTCCGCAGCCGCCCTGACCGGGCTCCAGTTCGTGGTCATCGCCCTGGTCGCGGAATCCTCGCTTCGGGCTCCCACGTCCATCCGCACCGTCGCCGCATTTGGGACTCCCACGGTCGTGCATTTCTGCGCGGCCCTCTTGATATCAGCCATCATAAGCGCTCCCTGGAACTCCCTCACGAGCGTGGCTTGGGCCATCACAGTCGTCGGGATTGGCGGACTTTTCTACGACGTCATCGTGATCCGGCGCGCCAACAAGCAAGAGGAGTATGAGCCCGTGCTCGAGGACTGGATCTGGCACACCGTCCTCCCCATCATCTCCCACACGACGATCCTGGTCGCGGGTCTGTCGCTTCGGCACGGGCCCGCCGGCCCGCTCTTCGCGGTCGGAACGGCAACCCTCCTCCTTCTTTTCATCGGGATCCCCAATGCCTTGGTTACGGTAACGTACGTGGCCCTGGGCCGTCCAGCCTTACAGGCCGGACCCGATCGCGAGAGCACACCTCCTCCAAGATGATCCCGCGGGCGCGAGCTCTCGCGACCTGATGGCTGCATGTCGATGAGCCGTGTCGACATCGTGATCATTGGCGCGGGCGCTGCAGGGCTCGAGGCCGCACGCGAGCTCAACGCCCGAGGGCACTCTCTGCTCCTCCTCGAGGCGCGAGACCGGATCGGCGGCCGCGTCCTGACCCACAGAGACCCTCGAGTTCCGCTGCCGATCGAGCTGGGAGCCGAGTTCATCCACGGCGCGGCGCCGGTGACGGAAGATCTGCTCCTGCGCGCAGGCTTGTCCGCGCTGGACGTCGCCGCCAGGCAAGGTTCGCTACATCGCGGGAAGCTGGACAGGATCGAATATTGGCCCGCCGTGGACCGAGTCCTGCGACGCATCGACACGGAAGGGCCGGACGAGTCCATCGCGGACTTCCTTGCGCGTCGGCCCGGTGGTCATGGCCTCGCCCGCGAGCGCGGCGTGGCTCTGCGGTTTGTGGAGGGGTTCCACGCAGCGGATCCGAAACAGATCAGTGCCCAGTCGATCGCGCCCGATCCAGGGGAATCGCCCTCGGATTCGACGTCGCGCCTCGGAAGGGTCACGCAGGGCTATGGTTCGCTCATGGAATGGCTCGCGCGAGATCTCGGAACTTCTTTGCGCACTGGCTGCGAGGTGAAGTCCATCGCGTGGCAAAGGGGCCACGCCACCGTCGAGGCCAGGCTAGCTTCGGGGAGAGCTCTTCGATGCGCGGCCCGTGTGGTCCTCGTTACGGTGCCGGTCGGCGTGCTGAGGGCGCCGGCGCACGCCGCTGGAGTGATCGGCTTCGATCCGGACCCAGCGCGACTGCGGAAGGCGCTCGCGAGCTACGGCGTCGGCTCGGTGCTCCGGGTGGTCTTCTGGTTCCGGGAGCTTCCGTGGGCCGGGAAGCGTGGCGATGAGCGATTCAATTTCCTCAACCTGCCGGAAGGCCCTTCCCAGGTCCTGTGGACGGCTCACCCCGCCCGCTGGCCGCTTGCCATCATGTGGTGTGGAGGTCCTGCGGCCGCCGAGCTGTCCCGCGAGCCTCGATCCGCGGTGCTGCGGGCGCTCTTGAATCAGCTCGCGCGGGATCTGGGGACGACTTCTGGGCGACTGAAGAGCGCTGTCCACCGGGTGTGGTGGCACAACTGGGCTCGCGATCCCTACGCCCGCGGGGCGTATACATACCGCCGCATAGACGCGGCGCACGCGGGAAGAATCCTGGCCATGCCGGAGCAAGGGACGCTCTTTTTCGCGGGTGAGGCGACCGATGCGAGGGGCGGGACGGTCGAGGCGGCGCTGGCGAGTGGTCGTCGAGCGGCACGGCAGGTGGTGCTGGCGTTGGGCAGGAGATGATAACCTGGCCGATGCACGCCACGTACGGAGGAGGCACGCCATGATCCGAAGAGCAGAGGCGGAGTGGAAGGGCAATCTGGCCGAGGGCAAAGGACGCCTGACGGTGGGCAGCGGTGCGTTCGAGGGACCGTACTCGTTCAAGTCCAGGTTTGAAGTGGGGCAATCGGCGACCAACCCGGAAGAGCTGATCGGTGCAGCTCACGCGGGTTGCTTCACGATGGCGCTGACCGCGCAGCTGTCGCAGGCGCGCATCACTCCGAACCGCATCCACACGGTCGCCAGCGTCACGCTGGACAAAGTCGGCGAGGGGTTTGCGATCACTCGCATCGACCTTCAGACTGAAGCCGACATTCCCGGCATCGATGAGGCGAAGTTCCAGAAGATGGCGATGGACGCCAAGCAGAATTGCCCGGTATCCAAGGCCCTCGCGGGGACGCAGATTCAGTTGACGGCCAAGCTACTGAGAACCGCAGCCGCCTGATCCGGCGGGGACGGCCTCAATCCGTCAGCATGTGGCCGACGACGATCGCGAGGATCAATCCCCCTGCGATCGTTGTCCCCAGGAGCAATAGCTCGAGGAGCCTTCGCCGGATCAGATGGAGCGCGCCGCGGGCGTCCTCGTGAAGCGAGGGGTCGACGGTCCAGACATGGAGGAGAGCGGCGCCGGCGACGCACACGGCACCGGCAGGCATCGCCAGCAAGCAGACCAAGAAGACCCAGCGGGGGGCGTGGGCGGCGGTGTCGACGATAGGGCTCAGCAGCGCCCGAATAGGCGGTCCCGTGACACCTCGCGCGGCAGCGGCGCCCAGGAAGATGATGCCCGGAACGTTGAGCAGGACGCCTCCCAGGACCGCGAGGAGCGCCGGCTTTCGTTGTGTACTCATGAAGCACTTTATCTCACAAAGTTAGCTCCCGCTGCAACATTGTTCCGTCCTCCCCCATCGATCCAGAAAAACGCACAGGCGCCTGCCAGGAACGCTAGCCCAGCGGAAATGCACGCCAGGCTCCGGAACCCAGCCACAAAGGATCCAGCGCCGGCATCGCGGACCGCGGAGGCCTCCTCGGGTGGAAGTCGGGCTGGAGGCTGGGCGGATGCAAGCTGCCCGCTCCGGGCGACGACCTCTTCACGAATTGCCTGGTCGACGGGAAGTGCCGCAACCCTGGCTTTCAGCTCCGAGCTGAAGATTCCGGAGAACACAATGCCGAGAATCGCGATTGCCAGAAGGCCCGCGACGCGCGACACGGCATTGTTCACACCGGAGGCGATTCCGGCGCTCTCCTGATCGACCGCGTTCATGACCGTGGTCGTGAGCGGGGCGATACTGGCCGCCATTCCAAGCCCGAGCACGACAATGCCCGGAAGAAAGGTCGCGACATAGCTCCCCCCGACACCCGGCCGCGCCAGCAGGAGAAACCCAGCCCCGGCGAGAAGCGGTCCGAGGGTCAGCGGCAGCCTCGGTCCAACGCGCTCCAAGAGACCACCCGACCACCGTGAGAGCAGGAATACGATGACGATGAAGGGGAGCATCGCCGCACCGGCTGCGAGCGGCGAATACCCCTGCACCTGGACCAGATTCAGGGGAAGGAAGAAGAAGACCGTGGCGAGCGCCCCATAGAGAAAGAGAGTGAGGACATTGACCCCCGTGAAGGCACGGGATCGGAAGAGTGAGAGCGGCAGCATCGGCGCCTTGGAGGTTGCCTCGACGAGGAGGAAAGCCGCCATGCTTACCGCGCCGAGGCCCAGAGCCGCGACGACGGCGGGGTCGACCCAGCCGCGCCGCGGCGATTCGATCAGTCCGAACACGATGCCGCCCAGGCCCAGGGTCGCCAACGAAGCGCCAGGAACATCGATGGCGCGTCCTTCGTGATTCCGGCTCTCGGGCACGCGGCGTAGCAGCAGGAGCACGGCTGCGGCGATAGGCACGTTGAGGAAGAACGCCCAGCGCCAGGAATGATTCACTAGCCATCCACCCAGAAGGGGCCCGATCGCGGTCGCGACTCCGCTGTATCCGGACCACGTGCCGATGGCCCGCCCTCTGTGTGCAGGATCGAACGAGGCCGAGATCAAGGCGAGGCTTCCCGGCACGAGGAGCGCCGCGCCCACTCCCTGAAAGGCACGCGCGGCGATCAGCCATCCGAGGGTTGTCGCCAACCCGCAAGCAATCGAGGCTCCAGCGAAGAGGATCACTCCCAGCTCATATACCCGCCTCCTCCCGAGATGATCGGCGAGCGATCCCCCGACAAGGAGCAGCGCGGACAGGAAGAGCGCGTAGGACTCCACGACCCACTGGAGATCCGCGCTCGCGGATCGGAGCTCCCTGGCGATCGCGGGAAGGGCGACGGTGACGACCGTACCGTCGATGAAGGACAGGCTGGAACCGAGTATGGCGGCCGCGAGAACCCAACGCCCCGCGGACGAAGACGCGAGGTCCGGGGACCCGAACCGGATGGATGCTTCGTCGCACGGCAGACGAACGGCGTGGCTCATGTGCCTACCACTCCCGGGAGATTCGTCAGGATGTGAGCGGCCAGCCCGGCCATAGACTCTGCGACTCGGCCCGAAGGAGGCCCAGCGCGACTCCCATCGGAACGGCGAATCCGACCTGCGCGAGGGCACTCGAAGTCATCGCGAACCCGTAGAGCTGCAGGTGGTGGAGCGCGAAGAACAGGGTCGATAGGAAAACAGGAGCTCCTGGACCCGCAGGGAGACGGCTCCTCTCAACCAGCTCGTAGAGCGCGCCGCGGAACAACAGCTCTTCCTGAGCAGGACCCAAAAACAAGAAACCGAGGAGCTGACAGGGACCATGGGCCAGCCGATAGCGGATCCAGTGCCCCGCAACCAGCGCAGCCAGGGCCGAGCCCAAGAGAGGCAGGGCCATTGTGGGAACGCGGTCCCCGCGGGACGATTGGCCGCCGTGACGGGAACGAGGGAGAGAAGCCCGAAGACGACGAGCCCGACGCGAGACCAACCCTCGCTCATGCGTGCGCTTGTGCTTCTCTCCCCGATTCGACCTGCACCGGTGGCGGGATCCCCGGTGGTAACGGGTGGACCTCAGGATGCAGCGCATGGGCCAGGACTTCCAGGCTGTCCACGAGCCGCGGTCCGGGCCGGCTGAAGTAGTGCGATCCATCGGTCACGTACACCCGCCCGGATCGAACCGCGGGAAGCTTCCCCCACTCAGGCACTCTGGAGAGCGCCGCCACGTCCTTCAATGTGCGGTCCACATCGTATCCGCAGCACGCGATGAACACGACATCCGGTTTGCACGCTGCGATCTCCGGCCACGAGAGTGTTCGCGAAGCCCGGCCCTCCCTTCCCAGGAGCTCGATCCCTCCGGCCCATCGAATCAGCTCCGGGGTCCAATGACCGCTCGAGAAGGGGGGGTCCAGCCACTCGAGGAAGGCGACCCCGGGTCGATCCGTAATGTCGCGCGAGCGCGCCTCGACCTGCGCCACTCTCGCCTCGAGCCGCGACACGACGCTCTCCGCTTGCTGCGCTTTTCCGACGATATGACCCACCCTTCGGATCGAATCGAGGACTTCGAGGAGGGTGGAGGGCTCGAGGTTGATGATTTCGGGTGTGCCCGGGAGCCCACAAGACGCCGCACGCACCTCTTCCTCCGCCACGGCGCAGACCTCGCAGAGCGTCTGGGTGATGATGAGATCCGGACGGACGCGTTCCAGCTCGGGAAGATCGAGCGAATAGAGCGCGCGCCCGGAGGAAAGCCGCTCCCGAACGAGGCGGTCGATTTCCCCGCTCGTCGCGTCCACGGGGATCAGCGTGCGCGTAACTTTGGGAAGCCGGCGGACCAATGGAGGAAAGTCGCACTCGTGCGTCACGCCCGCTAGCAGATCCTGCAATCCCAGGCAGCAGACAATCTCGGTGGCGCTCGGCAGCAAGGATACAATCCGCATGAGCCGGCTCGGCCCCCGTCGGAATGGGGTCAACCTTCTTGATTTCAGATAGAGGAATCGGATCGAGACCGTAACAGGTGCGAACCTGGAAAGCAAAGAGGAGAGCCGAAGAAACTGCCCAGGATCGGGCCGATTCTGCCGATAGGAACTCCCTGGCCCATCACCCGCGACCAACCGTGGTCGCGTGCCAGGGAGAGCTCCCATCGGGACGAAACGAACACCACACGCTGGCCGAAAGCAGCCGGACGAAACGACCTCAGCCACCGGGCGATCACGGATCGGTGCGTCGATGGCCGCAGGCGTCCTGCTCGCCCTTTTCGGGATCTCGCTGTCGCTCCCGTTCCCGCCATCCCCGAGATTCCTGCCCACGCCTTCCCCGCAGCCCGTGAACTGGGAGCCGGCCCGCCCCCGCGCCC
>JACXTT010014754.1_pt1 | contig 10198 bp, 8 predicted proteins | sample 9270951 | NCBI WGS metagenome assembly JACXTT01 (sample SAMN15532306, study PRJNA645909) | rock metagenome | isolation source: weathered quartz diorite | place: Puerto Rico | collected 2017-06-21
TGTTCGAGCTCTTGGAGCTGTTGGCGGTGTTGCCTGTGCTGTTGCCGGCGCTCTGGGTCGAGCCGGACACGCCACCGCTGTTCGAGCTCTTGGAGCTGTTGGCGGTGTTGCCTGTGCTGCTGCCCGTGCTCTGAGTCGAGCCCGACACGCCGCCTCCGCCCTCGCCGCCCGCGCTGTTCGCGGTCTTCGAGCTGCTGGCAGTGTTGCCGGTGCTGCTGCCCGTGCTCTGAGTCGAACCCGAGACGCCGCCTCCGCCCTCGCCGCCCGCGCTGTTCGCGGTCTTCGAGCTGTTGGCAGTGTTGCCGGTGCTGCTGCCCGTGCTCTGAATCGAGCCGGAAACACCACCGCTACCGCCGGCGCTGTGGGCTGTGTTGCCGGTGCTGGTACCGCTGCTTCCGGTCGATTCGGCGTCTTGCTCGTGCGAGTGGCTCTTGCTTGAGGCAGTCAAGCCCGCATCCGCGTGCGCGCTGGCGCTCGCATGCCCACCGGCGCTCGATTGGGACTTGGCGCTTGCGCTGCCGTGGCCCACGCTCTCGTGCTTGGTCTTGTCGGCGTGATGGTTGTTGTCGCCGTCGCCGCCACCGTCGCCACCTATCTCCTGCTCATGCTGAGTCGAGGGCGACTCGGTGCGAGTCTCGGTGGCCGAGCTCATCTTGTTGTCGGACTTCGATGGAGAGTCGGCCGCCAGGGCCGGTGACGATCTCGCCAGCATGAGTAGAAAGCCGGCGATGACCACCGCCGCGCAGATCACGAGCCGCTTGAGCAGCCATGATCCCCCGTTGAAGAAATCGACGATACGTACGTCCAAAGCAGTCACCTCCGGAGTGGAAAGAGGATTTGTAGGTTCCTCGCCGCCGCTCCGGACACCAGGCCGTTGAGCCGTATGTCGCAGAACGCCCGCTCCGGCGTTCCTATTCAGGACAACCCTTTGATGACTACAACGCCTGCCGTCTCACTTGTAACTATGGAAGAAGCCACCAGCCCCGGCGCCGTGGCCGAATTCGCGCGCGAGGTGCTCGACGGAACCGGGTGGCAGCTAGGCGGTGTCCGCAAACGAGCCTCGCGCCTGGAGCCGCCGCAGGCTTACTGGGTGATCTACGAGGTCAGCATCAATAAGCAAGAGGAGGAGCGCCGTCTGCGCCTCGTGGCACGCGGCGCGTTCGACCAGGACGCGTGGGCGGAGCTCCGTGAGGGACTGATGCGGGCGGGCAACAGCTTTCCCTGCGACCCGATCAACAGCATCGGCTTCCCACGCATATTCGACGAGACCCAGCACGCCTACTGGTTCTTCCCATTTGACCTGGCGATGCCTGGACTGCATCGCGCGTGCGATGCCGAGACGATGTGGCGCGCGCTGTCAAGCCTCAGCGGTCGCACGCTCGGCCGGCAGCTTCACATCGATCGCCTGAACGTCGAGCGCGTGCGCTACACGCCGGAGATCAGTGCCATCCTCCGCTACGACCTGGAAGAGTCGGGCGGCGGCAGGTCAGCCATATTTGGCAAGGTCCAGCCAGGCCAGCGCGGTCTGCGCACACACGAAATCGTTGGCTCGCTGTGGTGCCTGGCGTCGGAGTCGGGTGGGCTGCTGCGGATCCCCAGGCCTGTCGCTTTCATCCCCGAGTACGGTCTGCTGCTCGAGGAGGCGGTGCCGGGAGAACCAGTGCAGGGCGACCGGCAGGGCCGCGCGTTTCGCGGCGTCGGCCGCGCGGCTGCCGAGGCGGCGTCGGTGATCCACGAATCAGGGCTGGTGCTCGACGAGCGCATTCGCATCGAGTCAGAGCTCGACCGCCTCGATTCCGTGACTGAGCAGTTCACATACACGAATCCGAAAGCGCACTTCATGTTGCGCGAGCTGCTCATGCACCTGCGCAAACGGCTCGAGCACACCAATGAGGAAGAGCTCGTACCGACTCACGCCGACCTCAAATACGACCAGTTCATCGAGCAGGACGGCGTTTATACGCTGATCGACTTCGACTATTGCGCGATGGCGGAAACGAGCTATGACCTGGCAAAGTTCTGCGCTTATGTGGTGCCCTCGGCGCCGACGGGGTGGGAGGACACGGTCGTCGCGGAGGCCACTCGCAGCGACTTCATTCGTCGCTACCTCGAGCTGCGGCCAGACGCGACCGTCGACCGATTCCAGATTTACGAGGCCACGATCCTGGCGCTGCGGGCCATGACGATGATGTGGGCCCAGCACCGCGGTTGGCAGAAGGCGGCGGAGGTGTTCCTGGTGATGGCTCAAGAGCGCTTGCGGAGCCGCCTCCCGGGCTGAATCCGGCGGTTTTGCAAGTCTTAACCATGGCTGTGCCGGATGGTCGTCACGGCGGCCCAAGACTGCCCGGGTCATGTGGCCCAACCCGCGTTACTGGCTTTCCGGGGCGACGGTCGTTCTGGCCGTCGGCGCAGTTTCGATCTCCGCGGTCCACGCCTACGCGGTAATTCCAGGGACGGTCCAACCTCGGGTCGAGTTCGTCAACCTCTCGGACGGATCATCGCCACTCACGCTCCTGCACCCGCACGTGACGGTGAAAGCCCCGTCTGCGCCTCCTTCCAAGCGGCCAGCCCAACCTCCTTCGCAACCGTCGCGTCCCCGGTCCACGTCCAACTCGATCGTCATTGGTTCGTACCAGCAGCAGCTGATCAATCGGGACCGGGCCGCGGCGGGACTGCCGCCGCTGTCGTGGAGCTCCTGCCTGGCCTCGGTCGCGATGGCCAACGCGGTGCGGCTGTCGCGCCAGGGCTGGACTCCGCCATATCACACGAACGGTCCGTCACTCGACCTGAACTGCCACCTTGGCCGGCAGGCAGGTGAGAACGTGGGCTACTGGAGCGGCGGCATCAACGATGTTCAGCTGAACAGCATGTTCATGGCCAGTCCTGAGCACCACGCGAACATCATGGGTCCATATCACTACATCGCCACCGTCTGGGCGGTCGCGCCCAATGGCTACGCCTACATCGCGGTGGAGTTCTCGTAGGCAATCTGCCGTGGCCTGTAAAGGTCTGGTAAAGGGGGCCGAAAGGCCCCCGTTTTTGTGCAAGTAGAGGCTTTAACCCCGGCGTTCTATCTCTGAAGCGCCATTGCAGGCCCTCTAGCCTGCCGCATTCCCGCGCTTCAGGAGGTCAGGGTGTCGTCTTTCAGCCCTGCCGGAGTCCGAGCCCGCCGCCAGTGGCGCTCCCGCGGGCTGACCGGCTGGTTCTGGGCTCATCGCATCGCGATCTCTGCGGCGGTGGCTTTCGTCTTCGGCCTGTCCACCCTCTACGTGATCTGGGCGCTTAAGGACTTGCCTGATCCGAACGTCGATGTGCTCGCCGCCGGCGACATCGTGTTCCTCGACCGCCACGGCCAGGTGATCGAAGACTGGAGCCCCGCCGGCCATTATCACGTCGACCTGGCTCTCGCCCAGATGGGCACGTATGGGCCCGAGGCGGTGGTCGCCGCCGAGGACCGCAACTTCTACCACCACGGCGCGATCGACTTCGCATCGGTCGGTCGGGCGCTTTGGGTTGATGTGACACACGGTGGCCTGAATGAGGGCGGCAGCACCATCACGCAACAGCTCGTGAAGATTCAGCTGCTCACGCCCGAGAAGTCGCTACCGAGAAAGCTCCACGAGGCAGTCCTGGCCATCGCGCTCGAACAGCGCTTCTCCAAGGACCAGATCCTCACCATGTATCTGAACCGCGTCTACTTCGGGCACGGCGCATACGGTCTAGGCGCGGCCGCGCGCACTTACTTCCGCAAGGACGCGAAGGATCTCACTGTGGCCCAGGCCGCGTTCCTCGCCGGCCTGATCCAGGCGCCAAGCGCGTACGACCCACTGATCCACTACGACCTCGCCATTGAGCGTCAGCAGTACGTGCTCGACGGCATGGTCACGACCGGCGCGATCACCCGCGCGCAGAGCGACCAGGCAGCGGCCGACGACTTGAAGCAGGAGATCCACATCCAGGCGAGCGCGCGCCAGAGCAAGGCGCCGCATTTCGTCGACTACGTGCTCACGCAGCTCGAGAAGCTGTTCGGATCCGCGGCGATCCAGCAGGGCGGCCTGGTGGTGCACACGACGCTGGATCTCAACCTGCAGGCGCTCGCGGACCAGGCCGTGAAGCAGGGCGTCCGCGACTTGCAGTGGGCGAACATCAACAACGCCGCACTGCTCGCAGCCGATCCGAAGACAGGCGAGATCCTCGCGTGGGTCGGTTCCGCGGACTTCAGCAATGACTCGATCGGCGGTCAGTTCGACGTCGTGACCGCTTTGCGCCAGCCCGGCTCATCGTTCAAGCCGTACGTTTACGAGGCCGCACTGCGTGACCACAAGATCACGCTCGCGACGATTCTCAACGACGAACCCACGAACTTCAACGGCTACACGCCGCACGACTTCGACTACCGCGGCATGGGACCGATCACGGCGCGCACTGCGCTGCTCTTCTCGCGCAACATTCCCGCGGTCGAGGTCGGCCAGTTGGAGGGCATGAACAACGTGATCAGCTTGGCCCACGAAATGGGCATCAACAGCCAGCTCGATCCGGGACTTTCGACCGCGATCGGCGGCAGCGATGTGACGTTGCTCGATCACGTCCAGGGCTACCAGGTCTTCGCCGACCAGGGCCAGCGCGTGGACCTGAGCGAGATCACGAGCGTCTACGACAGCCAGAACAACCTCGTGTACCAGCGATCGAGCCTCAACAATCGAAACGTCCTCAAGTCGGCGGAGTCCTACCTGATCACGGACGTGCTCAAGAACTACCAGTACCAGTGGGGCTTCGGCTGGAATCGCCAGATGGCGAGCAAGACCGGCACAAGCGACAACGGCCATGGGCAGATCCCGGACTCGTGGATCATGGCCTACAACCCGAACATCGTCGTGGGCACCTGGGTTGGCAACACAGGCCCGAACGGGAAGGGCGGCTACATCCTCGCGTTCGGCGAGAGCGTGGGCCAAACGCTGATGGCTCACTTCGTGAACGGCTTGCCCAACAACATGCGCGGCTGGTACTCGCAGCCGTCCGGCATTGTCCGCGGCTGCACGGGGGGCGAGATCCTGCTGGCCGGTACAGCGAACATGTGTCCATCGCCCTCGCCATCGCCGAGTGCGAGCCCGTCGGCGTCGCCGAGCCCGTCGGCGAGCCCCTCGATCGTGCCCAGCCCGACTCCGAGCCCATCGCCATCACCTTCACCCAAGCCGACTTAACAGGAGGAACTAGCGGATTGGCTGACAGCCCGTTCGTGCAGAGCGTCGAGCGCCGGCGGCCCGGTGCGTCCATGCGCAACTATGTGGCGCGTACGCTGCCGCACACCTCGGCGATCGTGGTGAGCAACCGCGCGCCGCATGAGCCTCGTCCGGAAGGCGGATTCGCGCGCGGGGCCGGTGGCGTGGTGACAGCCCTGCTTACGCTGGCCGAGGTCACGGCCGCGGACTGGGTGGCCTGCGCGCGCATCGAAGCGGAGCGGCAGATGGTGGCGGAGCAGGGCTCACCCATCGTGGTGCCGCTGGGCCGATCGACGACCAGGCTCCACTACGTCGTGCCCACCGAGCAGCAGTATCACGACTACTACTCGGTGGTGGCCAACCCTGTCCTGTGGTTCATCCAGCACTACCTCTGGAACCTGGCGCAGGAGCCGGTGATCGACAGCCGAGTGCACAGCGCCTGGGCCAATGGCTATGTCGAGGTCAATCAGCAGGTGGCACGCCGTGTGGTCGAGATCGGGCATCAGGTGGCGGGTCGTCCGTTGGTTTTGATCCACGACTACCAGCTCTACCTGGTCGGGAGGATGGTCCGGCGCCAGCTACCTGGGGCGGTGATCACACACTTCGTGCACATCCCGTGGCCGACGCCGCAGTACTGGAAGGTGCTGCCGCGCTCAATGCGCGACGCGATCCTCGAAGGCTTGCTCGGCTGCGACATCATCGGCTTCCAGTCGAGTCTCGACGTCCGCAACTTCCTCATGACGTGCGAGGAGAACCTCGGCCTCACGGTCGATGACAAGGAGCGCGCGGTGCTGATCGACGGCCGGGTCGTCTACGCCCGCTACTATCCGATTTCGATCGAGGTTGCCGCCACCACCAGGCTGTCCTTCTCGCACAGCGTGCTCGTTGAGGAGCGCAAGCTGCGCGACTGGCGGCCGAAGCACCTCATCGTGCGCATCGATCGCACGGATCCGTCGAAGAACATCGTCCGCGGCTTTCTCGCGTACGAGAAGATGCTCGGCAACCATCCAGAGCTAGCGGGCCAGGTGCAGTTCTGGGCGTTCCTGCAGCCGTCGCGCCAGGATGTCGAGGCGTACGGCGAGTACCTGCGCCAGGTGAGGACAACGGCCCACCGCATCAACCGCAAGTACGGCAGAAGCGGCTGGTCGCCGATCCGACTCGAGTTCGGTGAGAGCGTCCGCAAGGCGATGGCCGCCCTGCGCAACTTCGATGTTCTACTGGTCAACCCGGTCTACGACGGGCTGAACCTGGTCTCCAAGGAAGGCGCATTGGTCAATCGCAACAGTGGCGTGATCGTGCTTTCAGAGAACGCCGGAGCGCACGAGGAGCTGCATCCGCATGCGCTGTCAGTGAATCCGTTCGACATCGAAGCCACCGCGGATGCGATCTATCGCGGCCTGGTGATGGGCGCCGAAGAGCGCAGACGTCGCAATGAAGGTGCACGCGATGTTGTGCGGACGAATGACATCGCCCGTTGGATCAGCGGTCAGGTGCAGGACATCCGTGAGCTCGTGGCGGCACCCGGCATGCAAGCCAGGATGACCTCGTAACGACACGCCGTCCTATCGTTGACGCGTACCCAGTGGAACACTTCACACGAACGCGCCCAATGACGAAGGCCTGGCGCCTGTCGGGGGTTTCGAACCTGCGGCCGCGCGACGTGATGCTGGTCACCGACTTCGACGGCACGCTGTCCGAGATCGTCGCCGATCCGGTGAAAGCGATCATTGTTCCAGGTTCGCTGGAGGCGCTCAGGCGGCTGGCGCGAAATCTGCGCCGCGTCGCCGTGCTCAGCAGCCGGTCGAGCGAGGACATCAAGCGCCTCGTGCCCATCGAGGGCGTCGAGCTGGTCGGCGACTCCGGCCTCGGGCCAATCTCGGCGGACGAACGGGAAAGGCTTGACCGCTTCAATGTCGATGCTGGTCGCGTGCTGAACCGCTTCCCAGGCGTGTGGCTCGAGGTGAAAGCCGGCGCCACCGCGATCCATCACCGGAACTCGACCGCCAGCCGCGAAGAGCTGATGGCCACGCTGCAGCCGCTGATCGCGAACACGCGCCTCTATGCGCAGCCCGGAAGACGGGTGATCGAGGTCATTCCGCGTGAGCGCCCGAAGGGCGACATGCTCGAGGCGCTGATCGAGATGCGCCAGCCGCTGGGGATGATCTGCATCGGCGACGACGAGAACGACCGGCCGATGTTCGAGCTCGTGTCGTCACTCCACCTGCCGCATCTCACGGTCGGCGTGGCGTCGCCGGAGGCGGCGGACGACCTGTTCGCCGCGTGCGACCTGGTGCTGTCCGACCCTTACGAGGTCAGCCGCCTGCTGACCATGCTGGCCGACTGGGCGGAAGGATTGCCTGGACCCGGCGACTGACAGTAGGACGGGACCGATCACTCGGCGCGGGTACGCCGCGCCATTGCCGGCCCGGTTCCGCTGCCCTGCGAAACCACCCTCACGTTCCGCATGAACATGATCGCCACGAGACGCGCGAGGACGAACCCGAGCCCGGCGTACACGATGAACGCGACCATGGCCGACGTCTCGAACACCGACTTGCCGCTCACAACCATCGGCAGCAGGTTGTGGAACGGCGCGAGGAGCGGCGCCGTCACCCAGTAGACGAACCCGGTGATCGGAGCGGCCAGGTTCGCACCCAACGCCTTCAGCACGATGCGGATCAGTAGCAGCCCGTCGATCACGGCGAACAGCAGGTAGATCACCTCGTAAGCCCGCCGCGCCGGCGAAAAGGTCGTGGTCACCTCGGTCCCCGATGTCACCGGGGCCGAAGCTGGTGGGTCGTCGACGTGATCCGGTTCGGGCTTGAATTCACTTTGTTGCATTTTCAAGACACCCCCTTTCCAGGGAAACGTCCTCAAGGGGGTCCCTACCCGGCTAGGGGAACCAGATGGGCAGCTGCGGCAGCGCCTCGTCCTGGTCAACGTCGGGGGCGGCGCCCGCGCTGAGCACGTACTGCCAGGCCGCGTGCCGCGCCAGACAGCCGATGGTGTTCGGCGCGAACGCCGGGGCGCTCGGCTTTGCGAACCGGCCGATCAATGACGGCTCGAACGACCACAACCAGGCCGTCGCGATCTCCGAACGTGCCTCCACTGCGGCGCAATACGCCTGCGCGAAAGCCCGGTAGGCCGTCGAGTTCGCGTAGAAGATCGGCACGTAGTTGCGTTGCGTGAGGCCGTCATACCAGCCCTGCACGAACAGGGCGTCCACGCGTCCGGCGCCTGGGCAGTACGGCCCAGCAGGCTCGATGTCGATGACGATGCCGGTGCCGGGCGGAATCCCGGCTGCGGCGGCAGCGTCCGCTGCTGCCTGGGCGTATCCACTGGCGGTCTGGTAACCGCTGACTGCCGAGCAGTTGTAGTCGTTATAGATCGGCAGGATGCCCATGTGTTGGGCATACGCGGCGGCAATCTCCGTGGCGCTCAAGCCAGGGCAGTTGGCGGTGGTCGTCAGGTAGCGGCCCCAGAAGTCCGGCGCGCCGCCCAGCGCCGACACGACCTGCGGGTACAGGCCGGTGCTCGCTGCGGGGTCGTGCGTGAATGCTTTGCACGAGTCGACACCCCACAGCAGAGCTCTTGCCTTTACTCGCGCCCATCGAGTGGTCTGGATGGTGGCGTGGGAGCTGCCGTGTGCGCCCGCGAGCGCGCTCGCGTGTGGCTTCGCACGACACGCCGCTTCCATCGCGCCTGGGTTGGTGCGGCACCCGATGCCCGTAAGCAGAGCCGCGGCCATAATCGCTTTCTCGCGTGCGATGGCAGGTGCCGGCGCGCTGATCGCCGAAACGGCCACGATCTGGGTCGCGACGGAGATAATGGCCAGTACGACGACCCCCACGGCGCGCTGCTTGCGGCCGCGGGGCAGCGATCGGATTTGGTTCGACGGCAACGAAGCTCTGCCTCCCGGTGTGCGCCGGGCTCGGCGCACAAAGATTGATCCGGGGAAACGTTACCGTCGGGTTGCCAACCACCCAGCCGCCGCCGGGTTAATTTGGTTGAACCTTTGTCAAATGCACGGAACGTCGCCGATTCGCTGCCTTGTTGGCCTGTTTTTGCATCAGAGCATTACGGCGGATGAGCCACCGGCGGATGAAGTGTTCGGAGAAGGTGGCCGCCTCGCCCTTGTTCACCGACCGCAAGTGCTCCAGCACAAATGCGCGGCAAAGCAGCAAGTCCGGCGCCTCATTCAACTCACGGCGCTTGATAAGTGAGCCTTCGCGCCGCTGCCGGTCGCGTGTGCGCAGGTCCAGGAAGACACCCGCTACGACGTCCGCAGCCCCGCCAGGTTCAGGCCGGCCGGTGACCGCCAGCGGCCGTGGCACATCGCCCTCCTCTTTGACTGTCGTGATCCAACCCGCCATATCGAGATGGCGGACTGTGTACGTAACTTCTCGCATGCGAAGCTCCAAATTGCGGATTGCTTGCGCATTACCGGTCGACGAGTCCGCTTCATCTCGCCCGTCGCTGTCAGCGGGACTCAACCTCGCAAGATGGCTTGGACGCTGAGCGGGGCAGCGTCCTCACCAATTGGGTAACGCGTCAACCAGACAGTTGCACCGAACTTGTGCCGAGTCTCGGTGCCCGGTACTCCATTCGCTGGGCGCGTTGCTCTGTTGATGGCACAGGCGAGGTTCGACAAGCAGGGCAATCACCTCCCGGATACAGGGCATGGGTGCGGTTGCAAGATCTGCGAGGAATCGGACGCGCCACGATATGAGCGCCGGTCGGACTCGAGTCGAGCCGGCGGGCAGTGGAGTGAGCTGCGCCGAGTCCTGGCTCGGCTGGTTACGACCCGCCGGATCCCCTCGCCCTCTTAGGGGAGGGAGGTCGGCTAGTGGCCTGTACCAACCATTTCTGGGGCATCTGGCAGCTGATTTCCGGCGAGCGGCCTCCGGCCGCTGACGCCGGCGTTGCGGGCCCCGGCGATCGTCGTCAGGCATCTATCGATGCCATCCTCCTCTCGCCAC
>JACXTT010014755.1_pt1 | contig 10197 bp, 5 predicted proteins | sample 9270951 | NCBI WGS metagenome assembly JACXTT01 (sample SAMN15532306, study PRJNA645909) | rock metagenome | isolation source: weathered quartz diorite | place: Puerto Rico | collected 2017-06-21
GGGGCCCCGTGTCGGGGGGCGGTTCTTTTTTGTCGCGGCGGAGCTGTCCCCCGAGCGTGGCGGCGAAGGTCTCGGCGACGCGGATCATCTCGTCGAGCACGCGCGGCGCGTTCGCCACCTGCGGCACGTCGAGCGCGAACGTGAGCCCGGTGTAGTACGTCGGCGACGGCTTCGGCGAGGTGTCGAAGCGGCGGATCACGAAGCCGGCGACGCCGTCGGGCGTGTAGCGCACGAGCTCGCCGGAGGCGGTCTCGGACAGGCCGTTCTCGAGCGCGAGCGATTTGACGCGCGGGATCGCGAAAGTGGCGCCGTACTGGCCGATCACGTTGATCGCGACCTCGATGTCGGCGTCGGCGCAGAAACGGTCGAGGCTGCGCGCCCGCTCGGCCGCGGTCGCGGGCGCCTCGCGCTGCGACACGGCGGCGACCGCGGCGGCGAAGTCGGCGATGGCGCGGTTGAAACGCTCGATCTCGTCCTCGGATACCGCGCCCTTGCGGCTCGCGAGCTGCAGCCCCACGCGAAGCTCGCGCCAGGCGCGCGCGCTCGAGGTCTCCACCGGCTGCCACTGCTCCTCGACGATGCCCTCCACGCAGGTCGCAGGTTCGAAGCCCTCCAGCACCGCGTGCAGCGGCTCGAGCTGCTCGCTCGCGACCGGTTCATCGGAGAGGATCACCGCGACGGTATCGATGTGGCTCGACACCTGCGGCTGCGGCGGGCCTTCCTCTGGCGGTGCGCCGGGGGGAATCGCAGCAATGTCCTCGGCGGCCTCGACGGCGTCGGTCGGGGGCACGTCGCCCACCGTGGGCTCGCGCCGCGGCGCCACCGTCGATCCGCCGGAGAGCAGCGTGTCGGGCGGCTGGTCGCCGAAGGCGAGCTCCGCGCGCCGGCGCGCGCCGCGCTCCTGCACGACGTTGTAGGCGATCACCGCCAGGATGACGACGGCGCCGACGGCGATGAGCGCGAGCTGGAGGTCGCTCACGGTTGTCCCTACGCGGCTTGCTTCTTCGCGAGCTCCATCGCCGCCTCGATATCGACTTCGACGATGTGGGAGACGCCCGCCTCGGGCATGGTCACGCCGACCAGCTGCTGTGCGAGCTCCATGGTGATCTTGTTGTGCGTGATGAAGAGGAACTGCGTCTCGCCCGACATCTGGCGCACGAGGTCGCAGAAGCGCTCGGTGTTGGGATCGTCGAGCGGCGCGTCCACCTCGTCGAGCAGGCAGAAGGGCGCGGGATTGAGCTTGAAGAGCGAGAAGACGAGCGCGATCGCGGTCAGCGCCTTCTCGCCGCCGGAGAGGAGCTGGATCGACTGGTTCTTCTTCCCCGGCGGCTGCGCGAAGACCTGCAGGCCCGCATCGAGGATCTCTTCGCCCGTGAGCTTGAGGCTCGCGTTGCCGCCGCCGAAGAGCGCCGGGAACATCTCCTGGAAGTTCGCGTTGACCGCGTCGAAGGTCTCCTGCAGGAGCTCGCGCGTCTCGCGGTCGATGCGCTTGATCGCGCCCTCCAGCGTCTCGACCGCCTGGGCGAGGTCGGCGGCCTGCACGTCGAGGAAGCTCTTGCGCTCGCGCGAGGCGTTGAGCTCGGAGAGCGCGGCGAGGTTGACGGCGCCGAGCGCGGCGATCTCCTCGGTGAGTCGGTTGATCTCCGCCTGCAACGACGAGGAGCGCACGCGCTTCTCGATCTGCTCGGCGAGCTCCTCGCGGCTCATGCCCGCGTCGCGCAGCTGCTCGGCGTACTGCTCCGCGTGGGTCGCGGCTTCCTGCTCCTTCACGCGCAGCTCGGTGATGCGCGTGCGCAGCGGTTCCAGGTTCTGCTCGAGCGTGAGCCGGCCCTCTTCGAGCGAGCGCACCTCATCGGTGATCTGCTCGAGCCCGGCGCGCGCGTCGGCAAGCGTCTGCTCGCGCTCCGATTTCACGGCGAGCGCGGCCTGCAGCTTCTCGCGCACCTGCCCTTCCTCCAGCCGCCCCAGCTCGTCGGAGACGCCGGCGCGGTTGGCCGAGAGCGCTTGCGCCCGCTCGGCGAGCGAGACGGCGAGACGCTCGTGCGATTCGACTTTCTCGTGGCAGCTGCGCTCGTGGAAGCGCGCCTCGGAGAGCGCGCGTTCCGTATCGGAGAGCGCGGCGCGCGAGGAAGCGAGCGTGGCCTCGGCATCGGCGGCCGCGCGCTCGAGCTCCTGCAAGCGCTGCACGATCGCCTCGATCGCCTGCGCGCCCTGCTGCATTGCGTGCTGCGCTTCCTGCATCTCGAGGCGCTCGCGACCTTCTTCCTCGTCGATGGCGGCGAGCTCCGCGCGGATCGCCTCGCGGCGGCTCTGCGCCTGCTGCGACGTCTGCGAGAGTTTCACCGCTTCGACCTCGAGGTCGTGCGCCTCGTCGCGCACCTGCGCGAGCTGCTCGCGGGCGCGGCGCGCCTTCTCGCGCGCCTCGCCGAGCTCCTGCTCGAGCCGGCGCACGTTCGCCTCGACGTCGCTCCGGGCGGACGCTCGCTGCGGAATCTTCGCGCGAAGCTCCCCGATCTCGCGCTGGCGCTGGAGCACACCGTGGAGCTCGGATTGCGGGCCGTGGAAGACGACGCCTTGGCGACTGAAGAGATGGCCGGCCCGCGAGACGAGCAATCCGCCAGGCGGGAGCACGCGCGCGAGCGCGAGGCCGTCCTCGCCCTCGGGCAGGATGAAGACGTTGGCGAGCGCATCGCGCAGGTACGCCGCGACGCCCGCGCGCGGCGCGGAAACAACAGAGGCGAGAGGCGTCAGGCGTGAGGCGCTGGATGCGGCTTCGCCGGAGCCGCGATCGATGAAGAGCGCCAGGCTTCCGGGCGGCGCATCGCGAAGCAATCCGGGCAGCTGCGATTCGTCGGCGAGCTTCAACGCGTTCAGCCGCACGCCGAGCGCGGCCTCGATGGCGTCGTCCCAGCCCTGCTCGACGTGGATCGCCTGCCAGAGCCGCTCGGTGCGCTCGAGCCCGTGGGCCGCGATCCACTCCTTGAGCTTTTCGTTGGTGTCGAGGCGCGCCTGCTGGCCCTCGAGGGCTGCGAGCGCCGCTTCGAGCGTGGCGAGCTCGCGCACCGCCTCCTCGAGGCGGCTCGTCGCGGCGCGGCGTTCCTCCTCGAGCGCCGGCAACCGCGCTTCGGCATCCGCGTGCGAGCGATCGAGCGCCTCGGCGCGCGATCCCGCGTCGGCGCGGCGTCCCTCGATGGCGGCGAGCTTCTCCGGCTCGGGGAAGACGAGCGCCATGTTCTCCTGCTTGAGGCGGTTCTTGCGCGCCTCGATCTGCGAGACGAGCTTCAACGCGTGCGATTCGCGCGTCTCCTCGACGCTCTGCGCCTGTTCCGCGGCGTTCATCTCGGTTTCCGAGGCGCGCACGGCGGCCTGCGCCTTCTGCAAAGCCGTGTCCGCCGTGGGAATCGCCTGCTTCGCCCGCGCCGCTTCCGCTTCCTTGCCGGCGATCGCCGTGCGCGCCGATTCGATCTCGGAGCGCCAGCGGTCGCGTTCGGCGCGCGCCTCCTCGATGCGCCGCGCGACCTCGTGCTCCTCGCGACCGATCGCCTCCAGCTGGTTCGCCATGCGCCGCCGGTTCTCGGCGAGGAACGCGATCTCCTGCTCGAGCGACTGGACGTCGGCGTTCGCGGCGTAGAGAGAACCCTGCATTTCCTGCAGGTGATCGGTTTCGTCGTCATGCTTGAGCCGCAGCTGCATGAGCGCACGCTCGGATTCGCGCAGCTTCGCGGTCTCGGCCTCGAGCGCGACCTGCGCCTTCTGCACGTCGTTGGCATGACGGTTGCGCGCCTGCTCCGCTTCGCGCAGCCGGGTGAAGGAGAGCAGGTTCTGGTTCAGCGCCACCTGGGCTTGCAGCTCCCGGTACTTGGCGGCGACCTCGGCTTGCGCGGCGAGGTGCGTGAGCTGCGTCTCGAGCTCGGCGCGGATGTCGCCCACGCGAGCCAGGTTCTCGCGCGTGTCCTCGAGGCGCAGCTCCGTCTCGCGCCGGCGCTCACGGTACTTGGAGACGCCGGCCGCCTCCTCGAGGAAGACGCGCAGCTCCTCGGGCTTGGAGGTGATGACGCGCGAGATCATGCCCTGCTCGATGATCGAGTAGGCGCGCGGACCCAGGCCGGTGCCGAGGAAGATGTCCTGCACGTCGCGGCGGCGCACGTGCTGGCCGTTGATGTAATAGGAGGAATCGCCCTCGCGCGTGAGCACCCGCTTCACGCTCATCCCGGTGTAGCCCGCCCAGGGGCCGCCGATCCGCCCGAGGGAGTTGTCGAAGACGAGCTCGACCGAGGCGCGGCTCACGGGTTTTCGCTCCGTGGACCCGTTGAAGATGACATCCTGCATCTGCTCGCCGCGCAGCTGCTTTGCCGACGATTCGCCCAGCACCCAACGCACGGCATCGATCACGTTCGACTTGCCGCAGCCGTTGGGGCCGACCACGCCCACGAGCTGCCCGGGGACGGCGATGGAGGTCGGATCGACGAAGGATTTGAAGCCGGAAAGCTTGACGGAGGTGAGTCGCAAGGCTGGACGCTCTTGGCGGGCGCTTCAGTAAAATGCGATTTTACGTGAAGTCCCACGCGCGTTCCCAATGGCCAAGCCAACCAGGGCCCTCGAGACCTTTCCCAACCCGGCGCCGCAGCGCGACTACGCGATCCACATGCAGGTGCCGGAATTCACCTGCCTGTGCCCGAAGACCGGCCAGCCCGATTTCGCAACCCTCTACATAGACTACGTGCCGGACCGGTTGTGCGTCGAGCTGAAAAGCCTCAAGCTCTACGTCTGGTCGTTCCGCGACGAGGGCAGGTTCCACGAGGCCGTGACGAACGAGATCCTCGACGCGCTCGTGAAGGCGGCGGCGCCCCGGTTCATGCGGCTCACCGCGCGCTTCAATGTACGCGGCGGCATCTTCACCACCGTGGTCGCGGAACATCGCAAGAAGGGATGGAAGGCCCCGGAGCGCGTGGAGCTCGGCGCAATCGCGGACCAGGAAAGCACACACAAGGGGGAGTACTGATGAAGCGCGTTTTCATTGCCGTCGCGGTATTCGCCGCCGCCGTCGCACTCGCGGACGAACGCAGCATTCCGATCGAGTCGTTCTTCAAGATCGCCCAGTACGCGCAGATGAGCCTGTCGCCCGATGGCACGCACATCGCCGCGCTCGCGCCGCTCAACCAGAAGCAGGGGCTTGTCGTCATCGACATCAAGAGCCGGTCTGCAACGCCCGCGGCGGGACGTTCCGACCGCGACATCGTCAGCGTGTCCTGGATCAACAACAAGCGCCTCCTCTACACCACGGGGCGCCTCGCCGAGCGTGACTTCGACCAGCGCGGCGGCGGAGTCTTCGCGGTCGACATCGATGGCTCGGCCGAACGGCTCATCTCCGAAGGCTCGGACGAACGCACGGCGTGGGGCGCGAGGACGTTTCGGTCGCTGGAGGTGGTCCGGACGTTACCCGGCGACACGGACGACATCATCGCGCATGAGACCATTTTCGCCGCCGGAGCGGTAAAGCCCCAGCCGGGCGCGCTCTATCGCGTCGACACGCGCACCGGTCGCAAGACCGCGATCTCGGACGGCAAGCCGGAAGCGGGCGACGCCGAAGGTTGGGTCGTCGATCGCAACGGCGTGGCTCGGGTCTTCCGCGTCGACTTTCCCGACGAGACGGCGCACGTCTTCTATCGGGAAAGCGCGCAAGCGCCGTGGCGCAAGATCGGCGATTTCAAGGTGTTCGCTCCCGAGGCGTTCCGGCCGGTCGGGATCGCGGAAGACGGCCGCACGCTGTATGTCACGTCGCGCAAAGGAGGCGACAAGACTGCGATCTACCGCTTCGATCCGAATGGCACCGTGATGGGCGAGCTCGTCGCGCAACATCCGCAAGTCGATCTGAGCGGCCTGACGGCGGACAAGCAGGGTCCGCGCGGCGTGCGCTACAACGCCGATCGGGAAGGTGCCGCATGGTTCGACGACACCCTCGCCACCGTGCAGTCGATCGCCGACAAGACGCTTCCCGGCGCGGTCAACCGGCTCAGCTGGTCGCTCGATCGCAGTCTGGTGCTCATCGCTTCGTATTCCGATATTTCGCCCGGGTCTTTCTATCTCTTCGATGTGAAGACGCGGAAGATGGAATGGCTCGCCGATAGCCGTCCCTGGATCGATCCGAAGAAGATGTCGCCGATGCAGCCGGTGCACTACAAGGCGCGCGATGGCCTGGAGATCCCCGCGTACCTCACGGTTCCGCGCGGCTCGAGCGGCAAGAACCTGCCGATGGTCGTGGTGGTGCACGGCGGCCCGTGGGTCGATGGGGACAGCTGGGGCTGGAATCAGGAAGCGCAATTCCTCGCTTCGCGCGGGTACGTCGTGCTGCAGCCGAACTTCCGCGGCACCACGCGCTACGGCTGGAAGCATTTCTCGTCGAGCTTCAAGCAATGGGGCAAGGCGATGCAGGACGACGTCACCGACGGCGTCCAGTGGGTGATCTCACAGGGGATCGCGGACCCGAAGCGTGTCTGCATCTATGGCGGCAGCTACGGCGGCTACGCCACGCTGATGGGCCTCATCAAGGATCCTGACCTCTACCAGTGCGGCATCGATTACGTCGGCGTCGCGGATCTCCCCTTGCTCTACACGGCCGTCTGGTCCGACACCGCCAACTCCGAGTTCGCGCAGTATTCCCTGACGAGCCGTGTCGGCGACCTCGACAAGGAGGCCGACAAGATCAAGGCGGTCTCGCCCGTGGAGCTCGCCTCGCGCATCAAGGCGCCGCTGCTGATGGCGTACGGCACGAACGACATCCGCGTCGTCCCGCAGCACGGCACGCGCATGAAGGACGCGCTCGAGAGGGCCGGGGCGAAGCCCGAGTGGATGCTGGTCACCGGCGAGGGTCACGGCTTCCGCGATCTCGAGAACCAGAAGATGTTCTACGGTGCGATGGAGAAATTCCTCGACAAGTACATCGGTCACTGACGCAGCTCGCGTGAGTCGCTCGCGGGGCCGCGGCGCGCGGCTCCGCCCCAGCCCGCGGCGATGCTCGCCGCGATGACCAACGCGCCACCCAACCAGTCCTGCGGCCTGAGCACCTCCCCCGCGAGGAAATACGCGGCGATCGCGGCGACCACCAGCTCGAAGAGCAGGATCACGATCGCGCGGTTCGCGGGAAGGCGCGCGAGCCCGTACTGCAGCGACAGGCTCATGCCGAGGAGCGCGAAGGCGATCGCGCCAACGATCGGCGCGGTCGCCGCCATCGCGCGCCACGCATCGGCGGGACTGGACGCGCTCGTGGGCAGGTGAACGAGCGCCGCGATGGTCACGCCCGCCCAGATCATGATCGACTTCGCGGCGTCCCCCAGGTGCCGGATCTTGCGCACGAGCACGTTGCCGAGCGCGAAGAGGAAGCCGGCGAGCACCGCGAGCCATTCGCCGCGCGACGATGGCCACGGCGCCCCGAGCTCGGGCCGCCACAGCATCGTCACGGCGCCCGCCAGCGCGAGCGCCATGACGGCAAACCCGAAGCGATCGAGACGCTCGCCGAGAATGAAGCGCGCGAGCGGCACGGTCCAGAGTGGCGCGAGGTAGAAGAGCAGCAGCACGCGCATGACGTCCGCCTGCAGCACCGCGAGCACGTAGGCGAGGTTGCTCCAGCCGATCGCGAGCCCCATGACGATCGCGGAGAACGAGAGCGGAAAGAGGCTCACAGCTGCGCGCGGGAAGATGAGGCAGCCCGCCACGAGCGCGCCGCCGAACGTCGCGATCGTCGACCACAGGCCGTCGAGGCCGGCGGCGGCGAGGATGCGGTACGGATACCAGACGACACCCCAGAACGCGGCGCCGGCGAGGAGCGCCAGCGTGGGCGCGGAAGGCCTGGTCTTCAAGTCATCTATGATGACATCCCATGGATCGGCCGCCAGAGATGCTGGCAAGCAAAACCGGGGACAGTCCCGGTTTTTCGCGCCTCGCGTTTCGCGAAAACTCCGGGACGGTCCCCGAGGTGGACGTGAGCGTCGTCACCTTTCATCCCGACCTCGAGCTCCTCGGATCGCTCGTCGGGAGCCTCGCGGAAGCGGCGCCGGGGCCCTTCACCCGCAACCTGTTCATCCACGACAACGGTGGCGACGCGAGGACCGCCCGTGCCATCGAGGAGCTGGTCCGCACGCGCGGCGGCGAAGCGTTCGCGCGCATCCTCGTCACGCCGTCGCTCGCGAACGTCGGCTTCGGCCGCGGCCACAACGCGAATGCCGCGCTCGGCACGGCGCCCTTCTTCCTCGTCCTCAACCAGGATTGCGTGCTCGAGCCCGGTGTCCTGCCGGCGCTCGTACGCGGCGCGATGGCGGATCCGCGCGAGATCGCGGCGTGGGAGCTGCGGCAGATTCCGTACGAGCACCCGAAGGACTACGACCCCACGACCTTCGACACGCCGTGGGCGAGCGGCGCGGCGCTGCTCCTTCGCCGCGGCGCCTACGAAGGCGTCGGCGGCTTCGACGCGGACATCTTCATGTACGGCGAGGACGTCGATCTCTCGTGGCGGCTGCGCGCCGCGGGCTGGCGCGTCGTGTACCGGCCGCAGCTCGCGGTGGTCCATCGCACCTATCGCCATGCGCACGAGGTGAAGCCGCTGCAGGTGTTCGGCGGCGCGCTCACGAACCTGTGCCTGCGCGCGCGCTACGGCGGCCGCATGGCCACGCTCTGCGGGCTCTGGCTCCTCGCGCGCGAGATTGCCGCGCCGCAGACATTCCCCGGACGCCGCACGGGACTCATCAAGGCGGGGCTCGCGTTCCTGCCGCGCTGGCGCGCCTTCTCGCGCACGCGCGTCACTCCGAGCGAGCGCTTCCGGCCGCACTTCTCGCGCTGGGATTACGAAGTGCGGCGCGACGGCGCGTTCGTGCCGTTCGCGTCGCGGCGCGATGCTGCGGCAGCCGTGCGGCCGCTGGTGTCGATCCTCATCCGCACCGTCGACCGGCCGGCGTGGCTGCGCGAGGCGCTCGAATCCTGCGCCGCGCAAACGTACGACAACATCGAGGTCATCGTCATCGAGGACGGGCCCGGAGCTTCGCGCGCGATCGTCGACGAGTTCGCCGAGCGGTTGCGCGTGCGCTATCACGCGACCGGCGCGCGCCTGGGGCGCGCCCGCGCCGGCAACGTCGCGCTCGCGATGGCCGCCGGCGACTGGCTCAACTTCCTCGACGACGACGACGTGCTCTTCGCCGACCACGTCGAGGTGCTGCTCGCGGCTGCCCTGCAGGCGGGCTGCGCCGGCGCCTACGGTCTCGCGTGGGAAACGGCGACGCGCACCATCGACCGCAGCCGCGGCCGCCACGAGGAAGTGCGCCGCGTGACGCGCCATCGCCAGCCGTTCGACCGCCTCACGCTCTGGCACCACAACTTCCTGCCGATCCAGGCGGTGCTCTTCGATCGCAGGCTTTACAAGAAGCACGGCGGCTTCGCCGAGGACATGGAGCAGCTCGAGGACTGGAACCTGTGGACGCGCTACACGCTCGAGGACGATTTCGTGCTCGTCGAGAAGACGACGTCGAAGTACCGCGTGCCCGCGGACCGCGACGAGGCCGAGGAGCGTCACCGCCGCCTCGAGGCCGCATATCTCGACGCGCTCAAGCGCCAGCACCGGTTGCGCGTGTCGCTGCCGTTGCCGGAGGTCGCGAGGATCGCCGCGACGTTCGCGCGCCGCCACCGGCTCCTCGCGCGCCTCGCCGAGCCGCGGCCCTGGCTCGCGCGGATCCTCGCGCGCCTCGGCGTCTCGCTCGAATGAGCAAGCTCGAATTCACCGGCGAGCGCTTCGTGCCGGGCGTGCGCGGCGAGATCTGGATCGAGCACTGGCATCGCTATCACTTCGCGTCGCGCGCCGTCGCCGGCAAGCGCGTGCTCGACGTCGCATGCGGCGAAGGCTACGGGACGGCGCTCCTCGCGCAGGCGGCGGCGGAGGTCACGGGCGTCGATCTTTCGGCAGAGGCGATCGAGCATGCGAAGCAGGCTTACGCGAGCGCGCTCAACGCCCGCTTCGTCTGCGCGCCGTGCACGCGATTGCCGCTGGAGGACGCGAGCATCGACGTCGCGGTGTCGTTCGAGACCATCGAGCACATCGGCGAGCAGAGTCCGTTCCCCGACGAGCTGGCCCGCGTGCTCGCGCCCGGCGGTGTGGCGATCCTCCCCCGCCCCAACAAGGCGGAATACACCGACAGGGCCGGCCTCAGGGACCCG
>JACXTT010014756.1_pt1 | contig 10196 bp, 9 predicted proteins | sample 9270951 | NCBI WGS metagenome assembly JACXTT01 (sample SAMN15532306, study PRJNA645909) | rock metagenome | isolation source: weathered quartz diorite | place: Puerto Rico | collected 2017-06-21
GCTAGCAAGGAATCAGGAGGCACGACGCGAAATGTGCTTGGCAGCCCGGCAACTGGTGGAAAAGCGGTACTCTCCGCAGCCCATTCTCTCGGAGATGGAGCGTGCGTACGACAGTGTCGGCAAGAAGGGATGACGTGTGTCTGAGAGCCCGCTTGTTTCCGCTGTGATCGTGAACTGGAATGGTACCGAGCACCTACGGGTCGCTCTGCCCACTCTTCGGCAACAGTCCTATTCACCCCTTGAGATCCTCGTGGTCGACAACGGAAGTGTCGACTCGTCGGCCCAGGTGGCGGCTGAGAACGGTGTGGCCTGGGTCGGTCTGACGGAGAACCGGGGTCTGGCCCCCGCCTGCAACGAAGGCGCCGGAAGGGCGCGGGGCGAGTACCTGATCTTTCTCAACAACGACATGCGCTTTCCGCCCGATTTCGTGGGGGCACTCGTCGCGATCCTCCAGGAGCGCAACGACGCGTTCGCGGCGGACGCCCGCCAGCTGGACTGGGACGGCCTCAGGCAAATCCACCTCGCGACGCGGCTACGTCGATTGTCGCTGACCAGTTCACTTCTTGGACGTGGGTTCATCCCGGGTCTGGACTTTGTACAGGAACCTGTTGCGCTCGTAGCGGAAGTGATGCAGGCCTGCGCGGCTTCCATGGCCGTACGCCGGTCGATGTTCGAGCAATTGGGGGGGTTCGACGAACGCCTGCCTCTTGGTTGGGAGGATACCGAGATCTGCTGGCGCGCTTGGCTCCGGGGTTGGCGTACGTTGCTCGTTCCGCACGCGGTCTGCTGGCATCGTCTCGGTGCAACCACGGGAATGCCCCCGGGTGCCGCCGCGAGCTTCAGAGGAATCTTGGGGGGACGCCTCCTCTTTGCGACCAAGCACCTGCCGTGGTCCTATGCAGCCAGTACGTGGGCTGCTTCGTGCTTCGGATTCGCTAAGGATCTGGCAACAGGTCGCTTCGAATCCATCGTCCCGAGGGCAAAAGTGATCGCGGAATACGGAGCTCTAGTCCCATCCCTGTTGAGAGAGCGCCGTCAAGTTTATCGTGAGGCTGGGACGCGTCCTCGGGCCCACCTTCGGCGCATGCTTTCCATAGAGGGTGGCGCTTCTGCCTGACACCTGCGGCTTTGCCTCGTACGACCTGATATACACGCGCGCGGTCCGACTCGAACACCAGTCTGAGGTTCGGCGTGGAGGCAATCTGAAAGCCCGTTCGCAGCGACCAGTCCGGGGGAACCACGTCGAGAACGTGCGTGACGCCCAGATCGTCTAGGTGCGCCAGGGCTTGCACGGTGGCCTCGATGCCGGGCACCGGTCGCTCTCCATTTGGGCCCCGGATCTTCACGTAGTCCTTCGTCAGGTAGTAGTTCGGTGCGAACTCTTCCAGGATCAGCACGCGTCGCACGAGGGGCTCGCGGTTGAGGTATTCCCACGCTTCCAGGTACGGCACCTCGCGCTGCCGAAGCCGTTGGTCCGCTGCACTCGAAAGGGCTGCCGCGACACGCGCGCTCCCCTCGTGGACTATTACTCCCAGCCCGTACCCCGTCGATACGAGGGCGACGAGCGCGACCGCGGCTCGTCCCGCGCGGGGCCACTCCCGCTCGAGCCACATCGCCCCGATCGCTGCATAAGCGAAGGAGAGTCCCACGACGTGCAGGAGGAACCGTGACTGCTGCAGGGTCACGAACCAGACGAGGGTGACGAGCGCGCTCCACGTGAGGAGCAGCCACACCGGGCGGCGGCGGCCAAGCGCCAGCGCCCCGATCACACCGAGTGCCAATGGAGCGGACCCAATCCCACCGGGCCAGCCGAAGGTCTTGCTGTATAGTGTGTAGCGCCACGGGAGGAGCAGCAGATCGAGCGGGCGGCGACCCAGTCCACCGTATGTCTGGCTGAGGTGGCTCTCCAAGGAAGCGCTGGCCTCAATGGGGAACGCCCGCGCGTGGAACCACCGAGTCAGAAGCACGGGAGGCGGGTAGATTGGCGAGCCCAGCACCAGAGCGTTCTTAAAGTAGAACGGGGCACTAAGCACTGCCATCAGAGTCAGAACCAGAGCGGTGCGTCCCAACAGCGCTCGGCGCGCCCCCCGGTGGCCGTGAGCCAACCAGAGCACCCCGACCGTGATGGCGGCGAGGGGAATAGCAGTGTACTTGACACCAAGGGCGAATCCCAAAAAGGTGCCAGCGATAGCAGCCCGAGCAGTGGTGAGTTCGCCAACGAGCAGGAGTCGCACCGCGGCGAGACAGAATGAGGCATAGGGTACGTCGACTAGGCCGATGGGCGCGGTCGACATGATTGCGGGCGCGGAGGCCGCCAGAAAGCTCATCAAGGTAGCCTTGCCCTTTGTCGCTCCGAGCGTACGCGCGAACCCGTAGACCTGGCCGAGGAACACCGCTGTGAAGACAACCCCGAGCAGGTCTGGGAAACGATCGTTCGAGAGCCTCATCCCTGCGGCAAACACCGATTCTATGAGCGCCGGAAACGCGGTGCGGGCGCTATCAAGCACCGGGACGATTCTTCCGGCGCGAAGCCACACCGCGGGACCGAGGAGGTGGTACGCAATGGCGTCGTTGAGGACATCGCCGGTCGGCCGAGGGATCGCGATGACAAGCACGATGCCCAAGACTGCGATGACTGCGATCATGGGCGCGAGCAATCCGGCCGCAAGCGAGCGGAGAACGTCCCAAAGCCACGACCGGACCCGGTGGGACAGCAGCGGGGTGTATGCGGCCGCGAGAACGACCGTGACCGTCAACCGGTCGAGCTTCATGAGTCCAACGAGGAAAACCGTGAGCCCGATCGCCGCCACACCCAGCAATACGGCGTTGGCGAGCCGCTCGACGCTCGAAAGGGGGCCGTCTACTTGGAGAGCTAGAAGGGCCCCCGTCGCGAGCACGGCACCCAGGAGGAGGAGCAGAGCGAAAAGTGCTGCGGCCGCGCCGGTCATCGCCGGAACAACCGGGCTGCGAGCGAACGAATAACCTGCGACTCGTTCAGGCGCTCCATGGTATATGCTGCGAGTACCAACAAGACCCAGCCGAGCGCCAGCGCGCGACGCCAAGTGTTCCACGCTTTGGATGTTCTGGGTCTCATCAGCTCAGGGTTACCTCGCTCAGGTGTCGCGGGCCGTCTTTCGGACCCCGGGCCAGCGCTGTCCGCACCCGTTCGGCACTCTTAGTGAGTGGTGTTAGCGCGTATAGATGCTGGTCGCCTCGTGGGTGGTCAAGGACGCGTTTCTCCCGCACTTGAGCGGCGACGGACTTGCCTGTCTATTCTCGAACCATGGAGGAACTGCCGCTCGTGATCGGGAACAACTCCACCCGGGATTCGACGGGTGGGAGCCCACTCCCTCGGGTCAGCATCATCGTCCCGACACATCAACGCCCCGAAATGCTGTCGCGATTGCTCGAGTCATTCCGCCAACTCACATACCCTGAAAGCCGGCTGGAGCTAGTCGTGGTCGGCGGCGCTCGCGACCCCGGACGGTTGGTAGTCGAGTCCTTTGCAAGAACAGTCGCCTTCCCTGTGAGCTACAGCGTTGTTCCGGATGAAGCAGTCCGCTCCGCGTCCCTTAAGCGCAACGAGGGCGCTCGCTCCGCGCGTGGAGACATACTTGCCTTCACGGATGACGATTGTGTGGCCCATCCGAAATGGATAGATGCTGCAGCGCCATTTTTCGAGACGTCGGAAGTCGGCGGAGTGGAAGGGGCCGTCGAGATCCCCAAACCGGACAGACTGACGATGACCTACCGGGGCTCCATGCGCCTCTCGCTGCCCGGAGGCTACCAGACTTGCAACGTTCTTTATCGAAAGTCCGTGTTCGAACAGTGTAGGGGATTCGACGTGTCCTTTCCTTATTATCTCGAGGATACCGACCTCGCGTGTACGGTTATGGAGCGGGGGTATACGATTCCCTTCGCTGCCAACGCTGTCGTAAGCCACCCGGTTCAGGCGGGGCACCCTATCAAGTTGCTGACGATGGCTCGAACCGTCGAGCGGATACCGTACCTGTTCCGGAAGCACCCAGAGTCAAAGCCAAAGTTGCGGACGTCCATCAGGCTGCTCAATCGCTCACACTACGCTTACCTCGCTCTGTATGCAGGAGGTCTACTGTTGGCTATCGTGAACCCCTTTGCCGGTGCAATCGTGGTAGGGCTGGGATTGTGCATCCTCATGCCGGTGCATCTCACACACGACTTCTGGGGGTTGCACTTTACGGCCAGTGAATTGGCCCTAACGGCCCTGTGTCTGCCAATCGTCCCGGTGTTGCGATTGTCTTATTGGCTAAAGGGCCTGGTCGAAGTGCACCTGAGTCCGAGGAGGCAGGATCGGTGGCGCGGGATGAGCGGATCTACCCGGATCTGAGCGATGGCAACTTTGCGTTCCATCTGTTCCGCTACCTATGGGCGATGCCGTTCGCATATGACAGGGTCGTCCTAGACGCTGGATGCGGTTCGGGCTACGGGGCGGAGTTGCTCGCCGGCGTAGCACGAAGCGTTGTGGGAGTTGACTACGACCCAGACGCGATTGCCTCAAGTCGGGCGAAGTACGCCTATCGGACGAACCTCATGTTTAATGTGGCAGACGTTGCGAACTTGTCCTTCCCGGACGAGACCTTCGATCTCATCGTCAGCTTTGAGGTCTACGAGCACCTTCAGGTCGCGAAGAGCGACTCGTTTCTTGGCCATCTCGTTCGGCTCTGCCGGCCTGAGGGTTGCGTCTTAATCAGCACTCCCAACCGACTGGTTGAAGCACCGTTTATGAAGTCCGCAGGCCAATCGTACGACTACCATGTAAACTCGGTGTCGCCAGGGGAGTTCAAGGTCCGGCTGCAGGCTCGCTTCAAGTCCGTGCAGTTGTTCGGCCAGCGAGTTGAGGCTCCGTTGCTGAAAGCGATTCTTAGGGCTCTCGACTTCTTTAACCTGCGGCACCATTTGTTGTCGTACCGCGCGAAACGACGTCTGGATTCCGTACTGTCCGGGCAAGCGCACTCGCCGAGCCCAAACCTGCGAGACATCCGGATCGCACGTTCGCTTGTTCGACAGTCCGGCATAATCGTGGCGCTATGCCGCAAATGAGTGTCGCGTGGCGAAAGCGATGACCGAGCGACAAAAAGTCCTTCACGTAGCAGCCATGGCGGAAAGAGGAGGACTCGAGGTCGTCCTGCTCAATATTCTCAAGTGTTTGGATCGATCTCGATTTACTCCTTTGGTGCTCTGCCTTGAGAACGGCCCTTTCGTGAGGGAGGTGGAAGAAACCGCAACACAAACTCACGTGATCGAGGCAGGGCGCGTTCGGGAGATGCTGAGAGTTGGGAGAACCGTTGCAAAGGCAGTGCGGCTAATCCGAAACGAAGCAATCGACGTCGTCCACAGCCATAATGCGAAAGCTCACATTTACGGAGGACTTGCCGCGGCGGTTGCCGGCATCCCGAGTCTGTATCACTTGCACGGAGTCCCCAGACCTGCTGCTAGTCGCGATGGCGTCGTCAGTCTGCTATCCGTGACAGTTCCCGCCCAACGGACCGTTGCATGTTCCGAGTATGTGGCGGCGGGGTTCAGGCGAGTCTGGCACTCTCGACGACGGCTCGTCGTCATCCATAATGGTGTGCTCTCTGGAGCGTCAACGACCGGAGGCACTCTAAGAGTACGGGAGGAGTTTGGGATTCCCGATGGCGCTCCAATAGTCTTGATGGCTGCTCGTCTGCAGCGGGGAAAGGGGGTCCATGTATTCTTGGACGCGGCCGTACATGTGGCAAGAAACCATCCTGGCGTCTGCTTCGTGATCGTGGGTGGAGCACTCTTCGGCTTGGGAGAGGAGTATACTCTCCAGTTGCACCAGCAAGTCGACCGTCTGAAGTTGACAAGGGCGGTTCGATTCCTTGGTTTCCAGTCTGACGTGCTTCGGCTCTACTCAGCGGCCGACCTCGTCGTCCAAAGCCCCATCGAGCCGGAGGCGTTCGGCATGGTATTGGTGGAAGCGATGGCGTGCGGAAGGCCGGTAATCGCGTCAGATTCCGGTGCTTCGCGAGAGATCGTCGAAAGCGGAGTTACGGGGTTGTTGGTTCCACCGGGCGACGCCGAACAGTTGGGTGAGGCGATTCTCACTCTTTTGGGCGATCGGGAACGCAGGCTGCGGATGGGCCAGGCAGGAGCTGCGCGGGTTCGAGAACTTTTCAGCGCTGAGCGCATGGTCCGGCGGCTGGAGACTGTCTACCAAGAAATGGTCCGGAAGGATTCAACGGTCTGACGACGTGTGCGATGGCCAAACGATCAATTGATCAGCGGGATTCGGGCGAGGGGCTTGAGACTAGTCACCCAGCCGATCGTCTGGTCATTCTGCTATTGACGGTGGGCTTTCTCCTTGGGCCTATCAAGCTCCTAGGCACCTCCTGGTTCGGCTATTTGAGCGCCGATGGTCTAGCGTTGCTAGTCCTGCTCGTGGTCTTCGCTGAGAGAGTCGCTAGAAAAAAGCCACTCTTCGTCGCAACTCCGCTGAGCGTGCCTCTTCTCCTTCTCGCGGCCCTCTGCGTCCTCGAACTAGCTAACCCTGACGCGCCGTTCATCCGCAGCGTAATGGGGCTGCGAAGTTGGGTGCTGTATTTGGGATTCTACTTCGTCGGCTTGTACACCCTACGTTCTGTGAAGCAGCTCGAACATCTGTACGGGGTCCTACTCGCACTCGGCTTCCTGACAGCGGTTTACGGAGTGTATCAGTGGCAGGCTGGACCTCAGTCGTTTGCCAACTGGAGCGACGAGTACGGCCGGTACGCGGGGTTCACGTGGTCTGCGGGGTCCGGCGTCGTGTTCCGCGCTTTCTCTACTTTCGTCCTGCCAAACACTTTCGGCGCCAACATGGCACTGCTCATGCTCCTCGCGTTCAGCGTGGTGGCTTGTCCGAGCACTCGGGCCCGGTGGCGGTGCGTCGCCGCGGCAGTCTTTGTGGTCATGGGAGCCGGCATCGGAGTCTCCGGCAGCAGGGGTCCGGTTGCTCAGCTCCTGCTGGCGGCAACCGTCGGCATCGCGTTCACCGCCGGCGTCGGCGGGAGGGTGAGAGCAGGGCTCCTTGCAGTCGCCATGACAGCAGTGGCGGCGGTTGTCGTGGGTTCCCTGGTGGGACCGGTGATCGGTGAGCGGTTCTCGACCGTCTTCGATCCGCAGACCTACTTTTGGAAGTGGTTCGGCCCGCTCACCAACGGGATTCGGATCGCTCAGGAACATCCCTTCGGGATGGGCCTCGGCTACACGGCGGGTATACCGCGGTTTATTTCCGACCCTGCTATCCGGGAGCTCCCGACGGCGAACGTTGATAGCGGCTATGGCTCTGCCGCGGCTGAGCTCGGTTTCATTGGGCTGGCGCTGTTCACTTACTTCGCGGTGAAAGTGGGTGTCGAGAGCTTGCGGGCCTGGAAGAGCCTCCCCACCAGCCGCCTCCGATACCTCCTGCTGGGACCAGCGCTGTTCGGCGCCACGTACCCGATTCTTTCGGTGGTCGCTCAGCCGCAAGCGACCTTGCCGAGCTCGATCTATTCTTGGCTCTTGATTGGAATTCTTATGAAGGCACGCACGTTGCAGAGGGCGCTCGATGCGGATCAGCTTTTTCGTGTCCCGGTGCACTCCGGACAATAGTCACGGGCGGTACGTCATCGAACTGACAAAGCGTCTTGCCCGTGAACATGCGATCACGGTCAACGCCGGGGCGTTCTGGCCTCCCCTGCGATCGGTGGCCCATTGGAACTTCTTGCCGACCCCCAACCGACCGACGATCGCAAGGCTCGCCGCGCTCTGGGCTACCTCTGTTGTGGCTGTCAGACGCCAGGTCGCCGACATCGTTCATGTCCAAGGAGCCGATGCACCCGTAGCCAATGTTGTAACGGCTCAGTTCTGCAACGCCGTCATGCGACGTGTCGCGGATCGCGATCAAGGGCTGTACCGCAAGTTCAACTACGCCGTCGGCGCAGCTGCAGAAAAGTACTGCTTGTCGAAGCCATCCACGCTCCGGATTATCGCCATTTCTCGGCAAGTCAAAGGCGACATCGAGCGCGAGTATGGTGTCGATCCGCGGAGAATCGTAGTCATCCCACATGGAGTGGATGGGGTCACGTTCCACCCCTCGCGGCGGGTCCGCTCGCGGATTCCGGTTCGCGAGCGTCTTGGCTTAGGGCGCAATGATTTCGCAATCCTCTTCGTGGGGGGGGACTATCGCCGCAAAGGGCTCGTACCACTGCTGGAAGCGTCGCGACGCGTTCCCGGCGTCGTCAAGGTCATCGCCGTAGGGGTGCAACCGGATTCGGCTTTGGCGCGGCTGGTCCAGCACAACGGGCTTAGTAACTCAGTCAAGTTCCTGGACAACACGACCGAAATGGCACCCCTCTACGCGGCAGCGGACTGCTTCGCTCTGCCTACTCGATACGACACGTTCAGCATGGCTACACTTGAAGCGATGGGATCCGGGCTGCCGGTCATTGTTAGCCGTGCGGCTGGAGTATCGGAGCTCCTGACCTCCAATCGTGACGGTCTGATTCTCGAAGACCCCAACGACGTGGAGGTGCTGGCTCAGCAGCTCAGGAATCTGATCGAAGATGAAGTGCTGCGGTCGGGTCTCGGTGTGGAGGCGAGGAAGACGGCAGAGCGGTATTCCTGGGAGGATGTCGCAACGCGGACGGTTGCGGTCTATCGTGAGACGCTGGCCTGCTCCTTATGACCCGAGGTGCGCTGATGGTGGCCCTCGGACCTACGTCCGCTCGGATTCGGTGACCGGGTCTGATGCGCGTGGCCGTCATATCTCATACGTACGTCCTCGACGCCAATCGCGGGAAGCCTGAGGCCCTAGCCCGACTTCCCGGGCTCCAGGTCCTCCTCGTCGTACCGCGGGGGTGGACGAACAGGGACGTCGGTCTGCGATTCCGCGCTGAGGCGCCGCGGGCAGGCCCTTTGACTGTGGTGTCTCTCCGGGCGTGGTCCTTAGGCTCCGGATCACTAATCACCTACGCGCCGGTCGCGTTATTTCGACTGCTGCGGCGCTTGCAACCGGATCTTGTCCATTTGGAGGAAGAGCCGTGGAGCGTCGCAGCGCTCGAGCTGTCCCTATTCTGCCTCGTGCTCGGTGTCCCGCTCACCTTCTTCACCTGGGATAACACTGGCCGGCGATTGCTCCTGCCGTTCCACCTTATCCGGCGATGGGTGCTGCGACGGGCTGTCGCCGCTGTGGCGGGGAACGCGGAGGCGAAAAACGTGCTGCAGCAGCGCGGTTACAGGAACGCAGTCACTGTATTGCCGCAGCTCGGCGTCGATCCCTCAGCGCTGCGCGTTGGAGAACCTCAGCAGATCGTGATTGGGTATGTCGGACGCCTCGTATCGCAAAAGGGGATCTTCGTACTCCTCGAAGCGGTCGCACGGCTCACCGAGGATGTCCGGGTCATGGTCGTGGGGAGTGGTCCCCTCAAGGGAAAGCTTCTTGAGAGGGCGCACGCGCTTGCCTTAGATGGACGGCTTGAATTGCACGAGGGAGTTCCCCATCACGAGGTTTCGCGGTATCTCGAGCGGATGACTGTCCTGGTCCTCCCTTCATTGACCACGCCGAGTTGGAAGGAGCAGTTTGGACACGTACTAATCGAGGCGATGGCTTCCGGTATCCCTGTGATCGGTTCGGATTCAGGAGCCATCCCCGAAGTGATTGGCGATGCGGGCGTGGTCGTCCCGGAGGGGGACGTGGGAGCGTTAGCCGAAGCGCTTCGCCGCCTCGCTTCCACCCCCGACCTGCGTGCCGTCATCGCGGCTCGCGGGCGCGCGCGGGTGCTCGCTGAATACACGAACCACACCGTCGCCCGCCGCCTGGCTGCCTTCTGGAAGAGCCTCCACCGGCGGGCTGACTAGTCCGGCTATGTGCGGCATCTGCGGGGTGGCCGGTCACATCGAGGCAGCGGTGCTGCATCGCATGACGCGCGCGATGGTCCACCGCGGCCCGGACGATGAGGGCTTCCACCTCGTTGATGGCATCGGTCTCGGCGTCCGGCGACTCAGCATCATCGACGTGGCCGGCGGGCATCAGCCGATCACCAACGAGGACGGCACCATTGTAGTCGTCTTTAACGGTGAGATCTACAATCACCGTGAGCTCCGCTCCCGGCTGGAGAGACAGGGCCATCGCTTCACCACGCGCAGCGATACGGAGGTCTTGGTCCACCTGTATGAGG
>JACXTT010014757.1_pt1 | contig 10196 bp, 6 predicted proteins | sample 9270951 | NCBI WGS metagenome assembly JACXTT01 (sample SAMN15532306, study PRJNA645909) | rock metagenome | isolation source: weathered quartz diorite | place: Puerto Rico | collected 2017-06-21
GGCACTGTCTTCGGAATACCCGTGTTCACCGCGGAGACCGGCCCACCACCGGCCGGAACAACCATGACCCCCAGCGAGAAGACGAAGAGTAACACGAAGCCCAGCACCCCACTGCGGGTCGCCGCAACCCAAGTCAGCACGGCGGCGAACGCCGGGGCGCCGCACGGCGCCGCCACGATCCCTGGCGTCGCCCCCAGCAGAAACACGGCCGGGTAGGAGCCCCCCGCGAGTCCGGCGGCCCAGGTGGCGAGTCGTTGGGGGACGTTGACAGGAAACACATCGAGCAGGGCGAGCGCGAACAGCACGAGAAGGTTGGCGATCCCGATCCGCACATACGGGTTCGACGCCACGGTCCCGAACAGCGTCCCCGTGAGACCAGCCACGAGTCCCATCAGCGCATACAACAGCGCCAACCCCAGTACGTAGGTGAGCGTGCGTCCGATCACGCGGCCGCGTGGCGTCGCTCTGGCCGCACTCGAGCCGCCGATGATCCCGACCGTGATGGGGATCATCGGAAAAATGCAGGGTGAGAGACTCGTCAGCAGACCAGCACCAAACAGCGCGACGAGTGCGGCGACGGGATGATCGAGAGAAGCGTTCAGCATCGACACAATCTACATTCCCTGCCCATGGTCACTGGTGCACCAGACGGCAAGCCCCGCTGCGCCTGGCTCGGCGACAATCCCGCGATGATGGCGTATCACGACACGGAGTGGGGCGTCCCGCTGCGCGGCGACAAACCACTGTTCGCGAAGCTGATCCTCGACGGCTTCCAGGCGGGCCTCTCCTGGGCCATCATCCTGCGCAAGCGCGACGCCTTTCTACGGGCGTTCGACGGCTTCGATCCCGACAAGATGGCACGGTACACTGCTGCACGGCGCCGGAAGCTGCTCGCCGATGAGGGGATTGTCAGGAACCGGCAAAAGATCGACGCGGCGATCGGCAATGCCCGCGCCTACCTCGGGCTGCGCGACGCCGGCGTGCGCTTCGGCCCATTTCTGTGGCAGTTCGTCGACGGCGTCCCGAAACAGAACGGGTGGAAGTCGCTGCGCCAGATCCCCGCCAAGACCAAAGAGTCCGAGGCGATGAGCAAGGCGCTGATCGAAAAGGGGTTCCGGTTCGTGGGCCCGACGATCGTGTACGCCTTCATGCAAGCGGTGGGGATGGTGAACGACCACATCGTCACCTGCTTCCGCCATCGCGAGCTGCGCACCGGCTAGGCTTCGAGTCCCATTTCCTCCAAGAACTGACTCCCCCCGGCCGATTTCTTGAAGCGCTCCGCCACACGGGTCAGAACGAGGCGATCTTTGGCACGCGTCATCCCGACGTACAGCAGGCGCCGCGCTTCCTCCGTCTCGAGCATTCCTTCCTCCCCGGCGGCCCGCACACCGGGGAGGCGCTCGTCCTCAACGCCCACGATGTAGACCTGTGAATACTCGAGACCCTTGGTGGAGTGCAGCGTCAGCAGATTGACCCGCTCCGGATCGGTCTCCGCTTCATGCGACGTCGAGAGGGCGACGCGCTCCAGCAGCTGGCCGATGCTGTCCGCCAGCGTTTCGGCGGCACTCGCACCCACCAGCGCCTCGAGTCGTGCCAGTGCAACGGCATACCGATCTCCGGGCGAGGGCGTACGCCGCAGCCGGTCCATCTTCGCCTTCCCGCCGAGTCGATCGATGATCTCCTCCACCGGCGGCGCTCCGAGTTCGGGGACGCGCTCCCGCTCAGCGGCATAGAACTCCAGCGCGTCGGAGTAGCGGCCCAGGGCGAACGCCGGCACGAGATCGCGAAACACCTGCTCTTCCCCGGTGGCGTCGCGCCGCGGTTGCCCCGCGAGCGCGAGGCCGAGACAGTCGAGCACCTGTACCTGCGCGGTCTTGCGGGCGCGCGCTTGTTGCAGCCGGGCGAGACGATCGTAGACGGCGGCGAGGGTGCGGGCGTCGTCGAGCGCGTGGTGCTCGCGGCCTTTGTCGATGCCGAAGCGGTCGGCGAGGGCCTCGAGCGTCGCGCTGCCGTCGGTGATCAGCGCACGGGCGACCGGGAGAGAATCGAAGAACCGCAGGCTCTCCACCCCCGGGAGCCCGCGCGCCAGTCGCAGCAGCACGGGGACGTCGAATTTCTGCGCATTGTGCGCGAGCAGCACGTGGTCGCCGACGAACTCCCGGAACGCGGGCCACACCTCGGCGAAGCGCGGCGCGCCCACGAGGTCTCTCTCGGTGTAGCCGTGCACCGCAGTCGCACGCTCGGAAATGGGACGCTCCGGCTGCACGAGCGAATGGAATTCGTCGGCCACCGCGCCGCGTACCGCCCGCACCGCCCCGATCTCCACCACGTCGCAGCTCGCGCTGTCTTTGTCGGTTGTCTCGAAATCGAAGGCGACGAATTCGGGAAAGGGGTGGGAGAGCGAGCGCGTCTGCATGAGCTGCAGCGCCTTGAAGACCAGGAGCGGGGGCGCCTCGAGGACGAGGTCACCGGGCTCGGGTACGTCACCACCCAACTGGTAGCGGACCCGCTGCACCATCTCGGACCGCACCAGGAGGCCCCGCACCCCGATGGCGGCACCGCCCTGCGCCGGGATCCAGACCGTCCGCTCGCGGGCGGTCGTGTCCTCGAGCGCCTCCGCGAGGGCGACCACGTCCCGATTGTCTGCCGGGTCGGCGAGGTCCTCGGCGCGCTCCTCGAGCGTGTTGCGCCATTGACCCATCCGAGAACCGAGGATTTCGAGAATGAGCCCGGGCAGGGTCTCGTGCGTGCGGGCGAGCGCACGGAGGTTCTCGACCTGATAGAGGAACCGCCACGCCAGGCGCCGGTCTGGATCACCCTGTGGGGCCCGCCGGGCGACCTCGCGCACCGCTCCGAGAAAATCGCCGCCGCCCGTAGCGCGGATGCGCTCCAACAGCTGTTCGGGGAACACCCGTACCGCGAGAGCCTCCGCGGCGACGGGATCGCCGTCCTCGCGGATCACACGCAGCGACGCGAGGACCTGCGCGATTACGGGATCGTCGGTGAGCGAATGCCCGCGCGCCAGCCGGCACGGAATGCCCGCCCGGACGAATGCCTGCTCCAACTCCTTGCCAATTTCGTGCACCCGGTACAGCACGCCGATCTCTCCCCAGGGAACGCCGGCTGCGCGACTCGCCAGTACCTCGGCCACGATCCAGGTCGCCTCCGCCGCCTCCTCCGGGAATTCTCGCGCGACGACCGGGACCGGCACGTCGCGCACCGCGACGATGTGCTTGCGTGGAAACAGCGCCTGGTTGCGTTCGACCAGCCGCCGCGCCACCCCGAAGATCGCGCGCGAGCAGCGGTGATTCTCGTCGAGCGCGATCGGCTCTGCGATGGCGAAGTCGGTCCGGAAATGGTCGAGCACCCGCGGGTCCGCGCCCGTCCAGGAGAAGATCGATTGCTCGTCGTCGCCCACGGCGAACACACTGCGATGCGCGTCGACGAGGTGCCGTACGATGCGGTACTGCGGAGCGTTGAGGTCCTGGAATTCGTCGACCAGCACGTGGTCCCACCGCTCGGCGATGGTGCGTGCAATCTCGGGCTCGGCCTGGAAGAGCGCGTCGACGAGGAGGACCAGGTCGTCGAAGTCGACGAGCCGTTTGGCGCGCAGCATCTCGAGGTAGCGATCGCACAACGCCCGCACGTCCGGCTCGAGTGGCATTCCCTGAAGGCGGTGCCGGCCGAACTGATTCAGCAGCCACAGGCGGCGCTTGTACACCGCCACGCCGAGCCGCCGCAAAACGACGTCCTGGGTGTCTTCATCGGCGATCCCGAAGCCGCGCGGGACGCCGCTGCGCTCGCCGTGCTCGCGCAGCACCTCGGCGCAAAGCGAGTGGATCGTGCCGCGATGCACCCGTTCGCTCGAGGCCCCGAGCTCGCGGTGCAGCCGCGCCGCGATTTCTTCCGCCGCCTTGTTGGTGAAGGTGATGGCGCAGATCCGGCCGGGGTCGGCACCAAAGCGCTCGACCAGCGCGCGCACGCGCTCGATCAGGCAGAACGTCTTCCCCGCGCCAGGACCGGCGAGGACGAGCACGGGCCCGACCGGAGCTTCGATCGCGCGACGTTGCGGCTCGGTCGGCGTGGTGAGCGATTCGGGGGCGAGTTGCGTGGTCTCGGTCATTGCGCTCGGCAATCCGGAATGGAAGCTAAGTTGTCGCTGTGTCCTACGACATCATCCTCGCCGGTCTCGGCGCCGCCGGCTCCTCGACGGCGGTCCACCTGAGCGGCCACGGACTCCGTGTCCTCGGCCTCGACCGCTTTCACCCACCGCACACGATGGGCTCGAGCCACGGCGGGTCGCGCGTGATCCGCGAGACCGCGTTCGAGCATCCGCGCTACGTACCGCTCGCCCGGCGCGCCTACGAGAACTGGCGCCGCCTCGAAGCAGCGACCGGGACTTCGCTGCTCCATGTCACCGGCGTCCTCTATGTCGGCCCGGAGAGCAACGGGATCGTCGCCGGCACATTGGCGAGCGCGCGTCAACACGGCATCAACCACGAGGTCCTCGACACCGCGGCGCTCGCCCGCCGCTTTCCCGCGCTCCACAACCTGAGCGCCGCAATCGGCGTCTTCGAGCCGGGGGCCGGCTGGCTCGACCCGGAGGGCGCCGTGGCCGCGGCCCTGCGCTACGCCGCGACGCGGGGCATCGCCCTGCGATTCGACGAGCCGGTGACGCGGTGGGAGGCCGCCGGGGACGGCGCGCGTGTTACCACAACGCGCGGGACCTACGAAGCGAGTCGTCTGCTGCTTTCGGCAGGGGCCTGGATGCCCCAGCTCCTCGGCCCGGCGGGCCGCGGGCTCTCGGTCGAGCGGCAGGTGCAGCACTGGTTCGAGCCAGCCTCCCCCGCCGCCGCGACGCTGCCGGTCTTCATTCGTCAGACGGAGGAGGCGGTGTGCTATGCGCTGCCGCCCGCCGCCCGGGCCGACGGAGCGATCAAGGTCGCGGTCCACCATGACGGAGTCGCTACCACACCAGAGACGGTGCGACGCGAGGTGGGTCCCGAAGAGGTCGCGGCCGTTCGCCAGTTGCTGGAGCGCTACGCGCCGGCGCTCGCGGGGCGGCATCGGGCCAGCGCGGTATGCCTGTACACCAACTCGGCTGACGGGCAATTCGTCCTCGACCGCCACCCCGATCACCGGTCGGTCATCGTGGCCAGCCCCTGCTCAGGGTTCGGCTTCAAGTATGCGAGCGCAGTGGGGGAGATCCTCGCGGGGCTGCTGCGGGACGAGGCGGCCGGAGACGTCGACCTGACCCCGTTCCGGATCGGACGCCTGCCCCACTGACGGCGGCTGCGCATTTCTGTGGAGCAGGCGCAACGGGCGCCCCAAAATGGCTTCGAATTCGCTGAACCATTTGAAACATATCCGGGTATATTCGAGCCCTCAGAGCATCTGTTTTGCGCCGATACGACGACAGCGGAGCAACCGTCGGAGTAGTGAGGTTTCTCACAGTTATTGCGGGCGGACGGCGGGGGGTGCCGTCGGCTCGGCCCGTCAGAGAGCCCCCCGCAGGGAGGATGTCGCCATGGTCGGGAAGCCCCGTAGCACCGCGATCGCTGCTCTCGCGCTGTTGGGAGCGCTCGCGTGCAATTCGAAACCTTCACCGCAGCTCCAGGCGCGGATCGATTCGCTGCAGCAGGCGGCGAACGAGCGCGATCGGGTGGTGCAGGAAATGGCGCAGGACGCCCGCATGATCTCCGACATCTCCGCCGAGTTGGCGAAGGTGCAGGTCAAAGGGAAGCTGAACGTGACGAGCGAGTCGCCGGGGCAGGCGTCCCGCGACAGCGTCGTCGCCCGGGTGCGCTACATCGCGACGCGGCTGAACGCCAACGAGTCGCAGCTGCGCTCGAGCGAGCGCCGCATCCGCGGTCTGTCGTCCCTCTCGGACAGCCTGCGCAACACTCTGCAGGCGACGATCGCGAACTACGACTCGGTGGTGGCGTCACAGCGTACTCAGCTGGTGGCCTTCGCCGCCGAGCTCGATTCGCTGAAGGGCGAGAACACCGCCCTGGCCGCACTGAACACGGCGCTGCGCGACACCGTCGGTGACCTGACGGTGCGCGAGAACACCGTGTACTACGTGATCGGGACCAAGGACGAGCTCAAGAACCGCGGCGTCATCGACGAGACCGGCGGCAGCCGCTTCCTGTTCATCCTGTGGAAGTCGGGCAAGTCGGTGGTGCCCTCCCGGAATCTCGACCCCGGCTCCTTCACGGCGATTGACCGCCGCCAGGTGACCACGATTCCGCTCCCCGATTCGACGAAGAGCTACCACATTGCGTCGCGACAGGACCTCACGGCCCTCACGACGCAGCCGGACGGCGACGGCAATATCAAGGGCAGCATTCAGATCGCCTCGCCGGCAAAGTTCTGGGCCAGCTCGAAGTACCTGATCATCGTCGAGAGCTGAGCCGGTCCTCGCCTGATCGTTCGAGCGGGCGGTGTCCGATGTGGATGCCGCCCGCTCGGTGTATCTTCTCCGCCCGATGTCGCTCGCCCGCACCCTGCTGTTGCGCGCATCGCGCAGCCCCTGGCTGGCCGACCAGTTCCGGAAGCGCGCCTTCGCGCGCCGCGCGGTGCGCAAGTTCATGCCGGGGGAATCGCTCGGCGAGGCCCTCGATGCCGCGAGTGCGCTGGCGCGGGACAACCTGGGGACGGTGCTCACGCAGCTCGGCGAACAGGTGCAGAACGCCGCCGAAGCGACCGCGGTGCGGGATCACTACCTCCAGGTATTCGACCAGATTCGCCAGCGGTCGCTCCCCGCGCATGTCTCGGTGAAGCTCACGCATCTGGGCCTCGACGTCAGCCGCGAAGCCTGCACGCACCACGTGCTGGATCTCGCCTCCAAAGCGCGCGCCGACCGGACGTTCCTGTGGATCGACATGGAAGAAGCGCGCTACGTCGACGCGACGCTCGAGATCTACCGCCGCGCGCGCGCCGACGGTCCGGGTATCGGGGTGTGTCTCCAGGCTTACCTGCGTCGCACCCCGCAGGACCTGACTGCGCTGCTGCCCATCGGCCCGGCGATCCGGCTGGTGAAGGGCGCCTACAAGGAATCCGTGGAACTCGCGCTGCAGCGCAAAGAGGAGATCGACGTGCAGTACGAAACGCTCGCGAGCCAGCTGCTCGACGCGACGGCTGGCGGGCGGGCGACCGTCGTCTTCGGAACACACGATCTCCGGCTGGTCGACCGAATCGCCCAGGACGCGGTGAACCGCAGCGCCGACGCGCGCTACGAAGTCCACATGCTGTACGGCATCCGCACCGACGACCAGCGCGCCCTCGCCCGCCAGGGGGTGAAGATGCGGGTGCTGATCAGTTACGGGAGCCACTGGTTCGCCTGGTATATGCGACGGCTCGCGGAGCGGCCCGCCAACATCTGGTTCGTGGTGCGCAGCGCGTTCTAGCAGCTACCCGAAGACCCGGCGCTTGAGCGCCCGGCCGATGAAGCGCAGCCGATCCTGCCAGGGCAGCCGCAGCAGATTCGTCTTCACCACTCCCGCGGTGAAGTAGGTCCGTCGCGAATAGTCGATCGCCACGTCGACGAGGACCGGGCGTCCTGCGCCCGTGATCTCCCGCATCCGGCGCACAAGGGCGGGGATGTCGCCATCACGCTCGAGCGAGAGCGTCTCGACGCCGAGCGCCGCGGCGATCCCACGCGCATCGTAGTCGGGTAGCTCACTCGCTGTCTTGCGGTTCAGCGCGGTCGCCTGAAACTGGGAGATCTGGGCCAGCTCGCGATCGCGCAGCACGAACACGGCGAGCCCGAGCCGCTCATGCACCGCGGTCAATAACTCGAGCCCCGTCATCAGCAGCGCCCCGTCCCCGGCGAGGGCGACGACGGGACAGTCTGGGCGGGCGAGCTTTGCGCCGATAGCGGCTGGCACCGCATATCCCATGCACGAGTAGTCGACCGGCGCGAGAAACTTCCCCGGCCGCTCGAGCCGCAGGCACTCCATCGCGAGAAATGTCCCGTTCCCGCTGTCGGTCGTGAAGATCGTTTCCGGCCCGAGGGAATCTTGCAGACCACGCAGCAGCCGGGCGGGCGTCACCCGCTCGCTCTGCTGCGATAGCCAGTCTTTCCACACGTCCTGGTGGCCGGACGCGATCGCCCGGCGCAGCAGGGGATCCGACGGCTGTTGCGTGACCAGCGGCAACAGCCCGCCGATGAAGGCCGCGGCGTCCGCTGTGACCGCCTGCTGCACCGGGTAGTTGCGCCCCGGGACGTTGGGGTCGATGTCGACGTGGATCAGAGGGCCGGGGAGCTCGAGCCCGTAGCTGCCGGTGCCGACCTCGCTGAAGCGACATCCGACGGCGAGCGTCACGTGCCGGCCGCGCGCCACATCGCGTGCGAACGGCGGTGCAGCCGCCCCGAACCCGTTCCAGAGAAACAGGGGATGCGATTCCGGGAACACTCCCTTTCCCTGGAAGGTCGTCGCCACTGGCGCCCCCAGGCGTTCGGCGAGCAACACGAGATCGGCGGCCGCGCGCGCGGCCCCGAGCCCGACGTAGAGGAGGGGACGCGCCGCGGGATCGTTCAGCAGAGCCGCAACAGCGGGGAGTGACGCGGCTCCCGTCGGTGGGGCGAGCCGCCCCGCTGCCTGAGCGCCGTCGAGGGAGACGTCGTACTGATGCAGGTATAGGTTCACGGGAACTTCGACCATCACCGGCCCGGGCGTCCCGCCGCGCGCGAGGGCGCAGGCGCGCCGGATCTCGGGGTACAGGTCCTCGCCGCGCTCGATGCGAAACGCCGCCTTGGTGACCGGCCGCACGACGGCGAGTTGGTCGATGTCATGGAGCTGGTAGGCTTTGGGGATGTCCTGGCGGATTCCACAACCCAGCACGAGCATCGGGATGTTGTCCATGAACGCCTCGGCGATCCCGGAGAGCGCGTGCGTCAGTCCGGCGCCCGGCACCACATTCACGCAGGCAAGTCGACCCGAGGCGCGCCAATGGCCGTCGGCGATGAACGACGCGCTCTGTTCGTCGGTCACGAGCACCGGCCGCACCGACCGCGACTCGGCGAGGGCGTCGTACAGCTCGATGTTGTGCGTGCCGGGAATGCCGAACGTCAGCGAGATGCCCTCGTCTGCCAGGGCGCGGGTGACGATGGCGCCACCGGTGAGATTCATGAGAGACAACATGCGCTCTCAGCCGTCAGCTGTCAGCTATCATCCGCTTGCCCGAAGTCGATGGTACTCCGAAGTTGTGGGTCATGCTGACAGCTGTGAGCTGAGAGCTGAGAGCTGATTTAGTTGTCACGAGCGACCGGATCATCACGCCGGAGGGCGAGCGTCCCGGCGCGGTGGTCGTGTCGGATGGCAGCATTACCGCCGTCGTGCCGCGAGAGGCGGCGCCGGCGGCACACCACACCTTCGACGCCGGGTCCGCGGTGCTGCTCCCCGGCCTCGTCGATACGCACGTCCACCTGAACGAGCCCGGCCGCACCGACTGGGAAGGGTTCGCGACCGGGACGCGCGCCGCGGCGGCCGGCGGCGTCACGACGGTCGTGGACATGCCGCTGAACAGCATTCCGGTGACGACGAACGTCGCCGCGCTGCGGCAGAAGGCCGCCGCGGCGCACGGCGTGGCGCTGGTCGATTACGCCTTCTGGGGCGGCGTCATACCGGGCAACGCCGCCGACATCGCTCCACTGCTCGACGCGGGCGCACTGGGTTTCAAGGTGTTCCTCGTGCCGAGCGGGATCGATGAATTTCCGATGACCGGCTCTCGGGACTTGGCCCTTGCGATGACGCACATCGCCGAGTACAACGCCGTGCTCCTGGTGCACGCCGAGGCCCCCGAAGTGATCGAGCGAGCGACACGAGCGGCGAGCGGCGATCCGCGCCGCTACGCGACGTGGCTGGCATCGCGTCCGGTCGCGGCGGAGCTCGCGGCGATTGATCGCATACTCGAGCTGGCCGCGCGGACCGGATGCCGGGTGCACATCGTGCACCTCGCCTGCGTCGAGGGAATTGCGCGCATCACGGCCGCGCGCCAGAGCGGTGTCCGGGCGACGGTCGAGACCTGTCCGCATTACCTCGCGTTCGCCGCGGCGGACGTCCCGGACGGAGCGACCGCCTACAAGTGCGCCCCGCCGATCCGCGAGGGGGCGCATCGCGACGGGCTGTGGCAGGGACTGGAGCGTGGCGACATCGACCTCGTCGCGAGCGATCACTCCCCGTCTCCACCCG
>JACXTT010014758.1_pt1 | contig 10195 bp, 9 predicted proteins | sample 9270951 | NCBI WGS metagenome assembly JACXTT01 (sample SAMN15532306, study PRJNA645909) | rock metagenome | isolation source: weathered quartz diorite | place: Puerto Rico | collected 2017-06-21
CCACCGGGCCGCCCCAAGGGAAATTCGCCCCCTGTGGGGGCAGCGACCCGCACAGCGGTGGAGCGTCGGGGCCATGCCTCTACTGACACAGCGCTGTCAGTAGCCATGGCGCAGCATCGAGGTTTCACGCAACCAAGGAGACAAGACCATGACCAGGAACTGGATTGCCGTTGCCAGCGCGGCCCACGCCCAGCTGGGCCAGCGCGGCGGCTACATGCAGGTTTGCCACGGCAAGCGTGGGCCTCTGGCCCGTCTGCAAGCGGGCGACCGCATCACCTACTACGCACCGACACTGACCATGGGCGGCAAGGACCGCTGCCAGTGCTTTGTGTCCATTGGTCTGGTGCAGGTTGGCGCACCCTATGCCTTCGATATGGGTGGCGGATTTGTGCCGCACCGGCGCGATGTGGCCTATGTAGCGGCACAGCAAGCATCGATACTCCCTCTGATCAACACATTTGACTTCATACAGGACCGTAACCGCTGGGGCTACCCGTTTCGCTTTGGCCTGTTTGAGATTGGCACACAGGACATGCGCACCATTGCCCAGGCCATGGCAGCAGACCTGCGCGGCTTGCAGTTGGAAGGCGCGGCATAGAATACCGCGCACCATGCGCCGTGCCGACCGTCTCTTCCACATTGTGCAGCTCATCCGAGGCCGCCGCCTCACGACAGCGGCATTTCTGGCTGAGCGTCTGGAGGTGTCGGAGCGCACCGTTTACCGCGATGTGGCCGACCTACAACACCAGGGCGTACCCATTGAAGGCGAGGCCGGGGTCGGCTATCGCCTGGGGGCCGGGTTTGAGCTGCCACCGCTGATGTTCAGCACCGGTGAAGCCCGGGCGCTGGTAGCCGCGACCCGGCTGGCGCAGGCCTGGCTGGACCCCGACATGGCCCGCGACGCAGAGTTGGCGCTGGGCAAGATTTTGTCCATATTGCCACGCCCGACCCGGGTGGCCGCCGAAAGCCTGGCGCTGTATGCGCCCACGTTCAACATCGACCCGGCCATTCAACAGCATCTGCAAAGCTTGCGCGAGGCTGTGCAGTTGCGCCACCGCGTGGAGATCAGCTACCGCGATGTGGCCGGCCTGGGCAGCCAGCGCACGCTCAGGCCCTTGGGCTGTTTTTTCTGGGGCAGGGTCTGGACCTTGGCGGCCTGGTGCGAGAGCCGCCAGGCCTTTCGCACCTTTCGTCTCGACCGCATGGATAGGCTGCTGGTGCAGAGTGATGGGGCATTCCGCGACGAACCGGGCAAAACCCTGGCCGATTTCCTGCGCCAGGCAGGCGCCACCGTTTCCTGATTGAACCGTGGCGCGCCGGGCACCGACTCAGGCGTCGCATGAAACACCTTTCATTCCTCGCCCGAGCACTCTTGCTCCTTGTCAGCCACTGCGTGATGGCCAGCGCCTTCGCGTCTGGGGCTGGAGACGCGCAAGCGGGGCGCAAGGCCTTGGCAAGTTTTGAATCCATGCTGCGCGCCATGGAGTCCGGTGACGTCTGGACCCTGCGCGCTTCGTTCAACGTCGCCATGATCGGCTACCAGAACGTCCTGGACAACATCGCCAACGACAGCAACCAATGCAAGCAACTGCGCGTGAACCTGCAAGACACCCAGGTTCAACCCGGCCCGGACCGCGTCGTACTGCAAACGGGTTGGGAAAAGCGCTGCCTGTTGCTGCCCAATTTCTCGCCCGTCTTGGTCAAGGGCCGCAGCACGGTGACCATGCGCCGCAGTGGCGATGGCTGGCGCCTGGTCAGCATTTCAGCCGGTAATATGTTTGACCGCATGGTGGCCCAGCCTACCGTGGTGCGCACACAAAGCGTGCCCGTTGCCACAAAACCAGCGGCGAGCCTGGTCGCGAACCCTGCCGCAACCAGCATAGCGCCAGGCACGGCAGTGCCCACCACCTGCACCATCCATGGTCGCCCGGCGAATTGCGCTTTGGTTCATTACGCGCCGAACTGCACACGCACCGGCACAAGCGTGGCCTGCCCATGAGGCTCCCACCAAGGCCTGCCACCCTGCGCTGGAAAACCCTGGCAATCCTCGCAGTCTGCGCGCTGGCCGGTGGACTGCTGTTGACCAGCTCATCCCACGCAGACCTGCAGAGCCCCGCACCGCTGCCCGCCGCAACACCACCGGCACCCACGGGCGGCCTGGTGTTCCGCTGCACGCCGCAGCAGTTGCAACACCTCCAACCAACTGTCGAGAACTACCTGGCGCAGCAGGGCATTGCACAACATCTGGTTCGCACCACGCGGGATGCAGCGCATCACACGCTGCGCTATACGCTAGCCGAGCCGTTGGCAAATGACAATACGCTGGACCTGGTCGACCGCCCGGCGCTGCACATCACCGAAACCCTGGTTGAGTTGCCAGCCGCCAACGGTGCGGTGCGCAGCGTGCTGACGGTCTCCAAACAAGAGATTCTGTATGCCTTGCTGCAATCCGGGCGCAGCACCGTGTTCGAAGGGGCTGCCTGCGACGCGCAAGCTTTGGTAGATCAGGTGGGCATTCGCCAAAATACCGTGGCCTGGGCCGAAACACTGTCGTGGCAATGGCCAGACGGAGGACCCGCGCAGTGGAACAAAAAATACTGGCGCCGCGGCAACCCGGTGCCAGGCTATCCCTTGTTTGAAGCCGTCAACGACGCCTTCATCAACCAGGACCGCTATGCCATTGGCTGTTATACGGCCACCAAGCTGGTGGTCATCCAGGGGCTGCTGGACTACTACCGGCGCATCAAACGGGACGCGCCAACACTGGCGCTGGTGCAAGACCAGTTATTGCGCGACCAGGAACCGCTCAGCCACATTGAGCCGGGCGCCATGTGGCACTTTGAGGCCGACAGCAGCGAGGCTGACCGCGCCCGCCCGGGCAAGCTGCTGGCGCTGCGCCACGGCATTGCGGCCAAGAACTTCATACCCGGCGACTGGGCCTATTTTCTGAACACCGATCCGGTGACCTACCAGAAGACCGGCTATGAGGGCTCCAATGCCATCTACCTGGGGCGCGGCAAGTTTGACGACTACTACAACGACCACCACCACTTCTATACCTACAAGGAAAAGATGCACGAGGTCTACCAGTGGCGCAACAAGGTGTTCAGCGCCCGCCGTGATGTGGCCAAGGTCAAACCCCTGAGCGCTGCGGACTTTGACCGACTCTCTGGCACGCCCGAACAGGGCGGCATCGAACTGGACTACCGCGCCGTGCCTCTCCTGTTCGGGTTTCAGCCGGCCACAGCGCAAACACTGTGAGCGCGGCGGCCAGGGGCACCCGGTTGATCAACCCGCCAGCGCCGCCTCAATGTCGTCGGCCATGCTCTTGGGCGTGTCGGTGGGCGCGTAGCGCTTGATGACCTGGCCGTCCTTGCCGACCAGGAACTTGGTGAAGTTCCACTTGATGGCCTTGGTGCCCAGCAGGCCCGGTGCTTCGGCGCACAGCCACTTGTACAGCGGATGGGCGTCACCGCCGTTCACGTCGATCTTGGCCATCATGGGAAAGCTGACGCCGTAGTTGAGCTGGCAAAACTCGGCAATCTCGTCATTGCTGCCCTTGTCCTGCGCGCCAAACTGGTTGCAGGGAAAGCCCAGCACCACCAGGCCCTTTTTGCCATATTCCTTGTGCAATTCTTCCAGGCCGGCAAACTGTGGCGTGAAGCCGCAGGCGCTGGCAGTATTGACGATCAGCATAGGTTTGCCGCTGAAGTCCTTCAACGCCACCGATTTGCCGGTGATGGTTTGGGCTTCAAAGTCGTAAACAGTGGTCATGGTGTAATTTCGCTAGGGTGACTAAGGCACCCACCTTAGCACTGCGGACAAAAACACGGGTTGTAGTCGACTATTTGGCCCCCACGCTGCGCCGCTTCGCGGGTCGCTGCCCCCGTGTCAGTGCTGGGTTGCCGACAGCGAAGCCGCCAGCAGTATCAGGGCTCCGCCCACGAGCGTACGTGCGCTGACGCTGCCGGCGCCCAACAGCACGGCCGAGCCGCTGGCTATGACCACCTCGGACAGCATGATGATGGAGGTGGCGTTGGCCGACAGGCGCGCCGCACCGTATTGCAGACCCAGATTGCCCAACAGTATCAACAGACTCATGGCAGCAACACCCAGCAGCCACGGCGCTGCTGGGCCAGGCAAGGCGTGCACGACACCCCATTGCATGCCCAGCCACGCAGCCAGCGCGGCCAGCAGGCCGCCGCCGCCGAACATGGCCAACATGCTGGCGTCGGTTGGAGTGTCGCGCAGGCGGCGCAACATGACATTGGTCAATGCAAAGCTGAAACCACCCATCAATGCCAGACCGTCGGCCAGGCTGCTGGGCCAGGGCCATGGTGATTCGGGGGTCTTCAGCACCACCACCACGCCCACCAAGGCCATGACCAGTCGGGCCAGGGATGCCAGCTGGGGCTTCTCACCCAACAGCGGCCAGGCCAGCAGCACCACCCACGCCGGCATCAGGTAGAACAGCAGCACGGCGCGCACCACGTCGCCCACCGTCACCGCCCAATTGAAGCCGACATTGGTCAGGCCGGAGGCGATCAGCAGAATCCACAATCCGGGGTGTTGTGCAAAGGCCTGCCAGGCACGCGGCCGCACCAGCGCCAACCAGACAAGCGCCACCAGGTAAATCATGGCCGTGGCCCACATGGGGTGCACACCGAGGTCTTGCAACTGGCGAAACGGCCACCACGAAACACCCCAGGCAAAGGCATTCATCAGCAGGCCCAGGCCTGCCAGCACCGTTGCGCTGCCGCCCAGGCTGGCCGGCGCTACGCCAGCCTCTGGACTAGCCATGCAGCTTGTCGTGGCGGGCAACTTCCAGCAAATGGGCCACGTCGGCGGCGTGGTCGCGGCAATTGCGCTCGTGCCAGCGTTTGATCAGCCACATGAAGCCAGCCACCACCAGGCCAAAAACGGTGATGGCGCCAAAGGCCGACAGGCCCATGCCGGTGGAGAGGCTGTAGAAGGCGCCCAAGCCCAGAATACAGGCTTGCTCGTTGAAATTTTGCACCGCAATGGAGCGGCCGGCCCCCATCAGGTTCTGCCCACGGTGCTGCAGCAGCGCATTCATGGGCACCACCAGAAACCCGCCCAGGCCGCCCAGCAGAATCAGGAAGGGGGCCGCCACCCACACATTGGTGATGTAGTTCAGCGCAATGACCAGCAAGCCCATGCCAATGCCCAGCGGCATGACGCGGGTGGCCTGGTCCAGGCGCATGTGCAAAGACGCCACAACGGCGCCAATGGCGGTGCCGATGGCCACCACGCCCACCAGGGCCGAGGCCTGTTTCATGCTGAAGCCCAGTACGGTCGCGGCCCAGGCCAGCACAATGTATTTCAGGTTGCCGCTGACACCCCAAAACAGCGTGGTCGTGGCCAGCGATATCTGACCCAGGCGGTCGCGCCACAGCCGCAGATTGCAGGTCCAGAAATCGGGCAGCAGGCTGATCAGTCGTTTGGGCAAAGGCCGCGTCAGCACCCCGGTTTGCGGGATGCGGGTGTTGAACCAGGCGGCCAGAATATAGACAAATATCAGCACAGTGATGGCAGCCTCAGGGGCGGTATCAATACCGGTATCCACCACCGGGCAGTCGAACGACAGCAGGTAGGTCGATACCGTCTTGCCCACCAGCTGGCCGCCCAGCACCACGCCCAGAATGATGGAGGCAATGGTCAGCCCCTCAATCCAGCCGTTGGCCTTGACCAATTGCGACGGCGGCAGCAATTCCGTCAGAATGCCGTATTTGGCCGGTGAATAGGCCGCCGCACCCAGGCCCACGATGGCGTAGGACATCAAGGGGTGGGTGCCAAACAGCATCATCATGCAGCCGACAATCTTGATGCCATTGCTGTACAACATGACCTGCCCCTTGGGCAAGGCGTCGGCAAAAGCCCCGACAAAAGGGGCCAACACCACGTAAAACAACGCAAACATCGGGATCAGCGCGGCCTGCTGCCACGGCGGGCCGCCGCTGCTGCGCAATAGTTCCACCGCAGCCACGAACAGTGCATTGTCGGCCAGCGAGCTAAAAAACTGCGCCGACATGATGGTGTAAAAGCCGCGTTTCATTCCAGAGGGTTCGCGCGCCGGCGTGTCCAGCGCGTCAAGTATTGTAAAAGTCTCCAAACGTGGCGTGGTTATAGCACGCCCAGCGATGTCAGAATCCGGCATCAGACCTGTAAATCCAATTTGCCATGCCCCGCCCCATACTCGCCACCATCCATACCCAGGCATTTCGCAACAATCTGGCCTGTGCCCGCCGCGCCGCACCAGACGCCCGCGTCTGGGCCGTGGTCAAGGCCAACGCCTACGGACACGGCATAGAGCGCGTCTTTGAGGGCATGCGTGGCGCCGACGGTTTTGCGCTACTGGACTTCAACGAAGCCCAGCGCGTGCGCGACCTAGGCTGGCGCGGACCCATTTTGCTGTTGGAAGGCGCGTTCGAGCTGCGCGACCTGGAACTGTGCTCGCGCCTGGACCTGTGGCACACCGTGCACTGCGACGCCCAGATCGACATGCTGGCGGCGCACAAGACCAATGTGCCGCACCGCGTGTTCCTGAAAATGAACTCCGGCATGAACCGCCTGGGATTCAAGCCGGACCGTTACCGCAGCGCCTGGGCCCGGCTCAACGCCCTGCCCCAGGTGGACGAGATTTCGCTGATGACCCATTTCAGCGATGCCGATGGTCCCAAGGGCGTGGCCGAACAGATGGCCATTTTTGCCAGAACCACGCAGGATTTGCCCGGTGAACGCAGCCTGTCCAATAGCGCGGCCACGCTGCGCCACAGCGTCACGGCCAGCCAGGCCGCGGCCCAACCCGAGGCCTGCGTGGTCTCGGACTGGGTGCGCCCGGGCATTGCCATGTATGGCAGTGCGCCGGACTTCCCCGAGCACCGCGCCGCCGATTGGGGTCTGCAGCCCGGTATGACGCTGGCGGCCGACATCATCGCCGTGCAGGATTTGCAGGCCGGCGACACGGTGGGCTATGGCTCCAACTTCACGGCCGACGCGCCCATGCGCATAGGCATCGTGGCCTGCGGTTATGCCGACGGATACCCGCGCATCTGCGGCACCGGCACGCCGGTGCTGGTGGACGGCATGCGCAGCCGCACCGTGGGACGGGTCAGCATGGACATGATCGCCGTGGACCTGACGCCGGTACCGCAGGCCGGCGCCGGCAGTACCGTGACACTGTGGGGCCGCAGCGCGCAAGGGGCGCTATTGGATATTGACGAGGTGGCGGCACGCGCCCAGACGGTGGGCTATGAACTGATGTGCGGCCTGGCCGGTCGGGTACCGGTCGTGGTGGACCCATGAAATATGTCCCCATCCCCGTAGCTCTGCTGGAAATAGGCAGACCGCTGCCAGTCGACTTGTGGAGCGCATCGGGCCAGTTGCTGTTGCGCAAGGGCCAGCCGGTGGCGTCCGAGGAACACCGCGAGAAACTGCACGCGCACCAGGCGTCAAGCACACCGGCCGACGCACAGGCCTGGCAACGCAGCTATGAGCGCATGGTGCACGCCATGCTCAGTGCTGGCGCGGACCTGCAGGCCATCAGCCGCAGCCCCATGCCCAGCGAGATCCGCGACAGCGATTACATCGTCGCTGAAACATTGAACGGCGGCTGGCTGGACCTGCAAGCCGTGTTGCGCGGCATTTTGTACCAAGGGGGTCTGAGCGTCAGCCCGCTGGAGCGGCTGGCCGGCCTGCAAAACAAGGCGCTGAATCTGCTGCACGCTGACGCAGACGACAGCTTGTTTTGCCTGTTTCAGTTGTTGGCCGATGCGGCGCAGGGCTACTGCGCCACGCACGCCCTGCTGTGCGCCGTGGTGGCCGAGCTGACGGCGCAGAAACTCGACGTCGACCCAGCGCAGCGCACGGCGCTGTTCAGCGCCGCATTGCTGATGAACATTGGCATGGCGCGCGAACAAGACAGCCTGGCACGCCAAAACACGGCGCCCAGCCCCTGGCAGCGGACCTTGATCCAAGAGCATCCGCAAAAGAGCGAGGCCCTGCTGCGCGGCCTGGGACTGGACGACCCGGAGGTGCTGGACATGGTGCGCTGGCACCATGCACCGCAGTCGCCCGAGGGCCTGCCCGGTTTGGTGACCCCACGGCGCATCCTGGCCATGGCCGACAGCTTTGTGGCCAAGATGGCGGCGCGCAAGACGCGGGCATCGCAGTCCTCGGTAAAGGCCGTCAAATCCATGGTCATGGGTGCCGAGGGTCTGGGCTTGGGTATTGGCTCGGCCATGGCGCAGGCAGCCGGCTTCTACCCGCCGGGCACCTATGTCAAACTAGCCAATGGCGAGACGGCGCTGTCTGTGCAGCGTGGCGCGCGCGCCAATACGCCGTGGATCATTCCCATCCTGGACAAGGACGGCGTGGCCCTGGGCAAGCTGCAGTGCCGTGAAAGCACCACGCCGGCGCTGACCATTGCGGCGTCTGTCGCGGCGGAGTCGATTCGGGTCACGGTTGCCGTTGATACGGTGCGAAAATGCAGGGGCAAGATTCCCCGGTAGTCACCCACTCTGGGGGCCAACCCATCCCCCCGACGACTGACTTAGAGCAATGACTGTGCATTTTTGCGCCCATGGCGCGCGTTCCACCTTTACCACCCGACTATCCACCCTCTGTACCGCGTTAAGCCTGTGCCTGCTGGGCTTTGGGCCCAGCGCCCTTGCGTCCACCATTCCATCGCCCAGCGTTTTGGACATACAGGGACAGGTCGATGGCGTCCCGGTAGGCCCCGTGGGCGTGAACCACACCATCACCAGTGCCGATGTGGGCAAGACTCTTGTCTTTATCGTCCGCTACACGATCCCGACGGACGACGACGCTTGCTTTGGCGTCAACAGTTTCCTGTGCCCGAACATCGTTTTCAACAATACCGGCGGCACGCCGCTGTCGTTGAGCAACGCGACGTCGGAGTGGCTTACGCGCTCCCGCTACAAGGTGACATGGACCATTGCTGACGGTGACGAGCAATTCGACAGTATTGACCTCACGATTGCAGGCGGCGTTGGCCGCGCGGATGACCCCAGCAACAAGAATGGCGACACGCCTCTGAGCGCGGTGTTCAGCATAGACACCAAACACCCGACCGTCAGCTTCATCACGTCCAGCACCACGGCAGTTTCCAGCGGCGCGCCCGTCAGCGGCCTGGTCACACTGGCGGTGTCGTATAGCCACCCCATGGACACCAGCAGTACGCCGACCTTCAGTTTTCCCAACCAGGATTTGGGTTCGTCGCTGACACCCGTCAGTGGCACCTGGACAGATAACCAAGGCTACGCACAAACCTACCGGGTCGCAGCCACTGGCGTGCATTTGTCCAGTGTGGACGTCAAGGTCACCGGTGCTCGACGGCCCAATGGCAACGTACAGCGCGACGCGACCTTCGCCGGTGTTTTCTCGATCAACCTGCCGACACCCTCCGCGACGCTGGCTTCCATGAAGCCGCTGTCGCCGGTGCTGCCGGGCGTCGACATCATGCCCGGATCAACCCTGGATGCGAGCTGCTGTGGTGACATCTTTGTGCGTACTCTGTCCAAGGCCTTGACCACCCCCCTCACGCTCATTGGCTACGGCACCAACGGTTCCGTGGTGCTCGACGGTTTCCAGGGCGCTCGCCTGGCTTTCGTGGCCACAGGTGTTGCGCCGGGTGATAGCCGCGCCGATGGCCTGTATGCGGTGGGCGATGGCAGCTACCAGGTGGTCGACCACAACGTGGCCGCGACCATTGTTCCCGCGCTGGTGGATGTGGGTCAATTGGCAGGCCTGCTGCCACCGGGCAGTACGGTGCAGTTCAACACCCGCGGCATACTGACCGCAACCGTGAATGGCCTGACCTATGTGCTGCTGCCCAGTGCTGCCGTGCAACGCGTGGCGAGCGCGGACGGCAAACCCAGTCTCGTCACGGGAAGCGATGGCTACCTTCACTTTCAGGATGCAGCCGGCAACCGCCAGACGCTGTTCCCGGCCTTCCTGGAGCCGCAGACACTGCGCAGCTACCTGCAGGCCATCGACATTGCGGCGGGTTTGACCATACCGCTGGATGGTTTTGCCCAAGCACAGTTGCTTGGGTCGGGCTTGGTAATGGTTCCGGACCGACCCCTGGGGCGCCTTCCCCCCATCCGTCCACCGCGGGGGTGTTTTGCACGGTTCGACGCCCCCTTCTCCTTTT
>JACXTT010014759.1_pt1 | contig 10195 bp, 9 predicted proteins | sample 9270951 | NCBI WGS metagenome assembly JACXTT01 (sample SAMN15532306, study PRJNA645909) | rock metagenome | isolation source: weathered quartz diorite | place: Puerto Rico | collected 2017-06-21
GTATCGTCGTGAAATGCATGCACCAACGTTTCCGGAGCCATGCCGTCCTCCTTGGATTAATGCATTGCTCCGCATCACGAACTTGGTGGCAGGTACTTTTCGGTGTCGCGGGCAACCTGCAGGGCCTGATCGGGCGAAAGCACTTCTCCCGACTGGTCATCGAACACGACGCCGTTGGTTGCGCGGGCATAAGCCGCGGCCGCTACGAATGCGCCCCACAATGCGAGAAAATCTCCGCCGAAGCGGAAGGCCAGCGCCTTGGTCCAGCGGTGGCCAAAATCCACGTCAGGACAGTTGTCGATGATTTCGTTTGGGTCCCAGTGGTCGCATTCAAATCCGGCGTGCTGGCCGCCACGATGCGCCGGAAGATGACCGCTCAGCGCCTCGAATGGGCGTGAGGTGTCCAACAGAAGATCCGTACCCTCCCGCGCGATGGCTTGTTGCCACTCGGCGATCGAACTCAATTGCCGATCGGACAAGACGTAGATTTCAATTGACATGACGGCCCCTACTCAACTCAACGAAGTTGGTTTGTTCATCACAACTTATGCGAGTAGAACGAAACAGGAACACAATGTCAACAGCGAATGGCTTCGATTATCCAAGCTTGGGGACAGTCAGCGCGTATTCCTTCTAAGATGCTGGCGCATCACGGGAATGGTCGCGTGTCCAATCTGAAACTGACGTTCGCCTGCGGTCCCTACGACCGCACGCAGGCGCTGCGTGACGGCACGATCCAGGTCGAAGGCGTCGAGCTCAACTACGTGACACTGCAGCCGGCGGAGATTTTCTGGCGGCAGCTGCAATTTCAGGAGTTCGATGCGTCGGAAATGTCGCTGTCGAACTACACCTCGCTGGTCAGCACTGGGAAGTCTCCGTTCATCGCCATTCCGGTCTATCCGTCGCGGGTGTTCCGCCATGGCTATTTCTTCATCAACACCGACAAGGGCATCAAAAGCGGCAGTGACCTCAAGGGCAAACGCGGCGGCGTTCCGGAATACTCGATGACGGCCGCGGTCTACATGCGCGGGCTGATGCAGCATGAGTTTGGCGTGAAACCTTCTGAGGTCGAATGGGTGCAGGGCCGCGCCGACCGGCTCGGCCGCAAGCTGCCGTCCGACATCAAGCTAACACAGGCGCCCGCCGGGACCGAGCTCGGCGATCTGCTTGAGCGCGGTGAGATCGATTTCCTGATGACGGCGAACAACCCGCTGTCGTTCCGGCGCGGCGCCGGGAACGTCAAGCGGCTGTTCCCGAACTACGCCGAGATGGAAAAGGATTACTACAGGCGCACGAAGATCTATCCGATCATGCACACGGTGGTGATCCGCCGCGACGTGTACGAGCGCGATCCGTGGGTGGCGCTCAACCTCTATAAAGCGCTCTGCCGCGCCAAGGACCACTGCTATCACCACCTCACTGAGACCGGTTCCCCGAAGGCGTCGTTCGCGTGGCTGCAGCCGATGATCGAGGAGGAGCAGAAAATCATCGGCCCGGACTGGTATCCCTACGGCATCGAGCAGAACCGGCCCTCGCTCGAGGCGCTGCTGCAATACACCCATGAGCACGGATTGACCGACCGCCGGGTGAAGATCGAGGAGCTGTTCGCGTCCTCGACCATGCGCGATATCCCGTTGAGCGAAGGCCAGCGGGTTTAGAGGCTCGGCCTGCCAATGATCAGCGGCATGGCGCCGATCCATCGAGAACCGCCGAGAGCGAGCTCCACGGTCAGCACGTAGAAGGCGCCGTCAACGGGCGCCTCCTTATTAGCGCCGCGCGATGAGGCGACGGTTGCGAGCGGATAGCTGCCGACGCAACTCTCCGCCATCCAGCTTGCGAGCATGGCGCCGGACAGCTTTTTTGCTTGCGTCGAAAGTTGCGCGGCGAATGGCTTATCGGCCTCCAGCGAGCGCGCCGCTTCGGCGAGCCAGGCGTCGGCCTTGGCCGCATCCCGCGCGAATGTGCGGATGCGGCGCACCCAGCTGCCCTTATAGGCAATCGAAGCGCGGGCGGCGAAGCGTTCCACCAGCGGTAGCGGTTGCGACGTCCGGATCAGCCGCCGGTCCGCCGCGAGATCGGGCGCGACCGCGATATAGGCTTCTTCGGCGCCGGCAAGGCGCGCGTTCTGCTCGATCAGGCCGGCGAGCGTGCCGGCATCGCGTGCGTCCTTGTGGACAGCGGGATCGAGCGCTGCGGCGGCGATCGCATCGGCACGCGCGAGCAGGCCTCGCTCGGCATCGTCGACGTTGCCGCGCAGGGCCGCAAACAGCGCACTGCCATCGCGCCATTCGATGGTCGGCGCAGCAGTGACAAGCTCGTCGGCCAGGGCCGACGGCAATGCATCCCATTCCAGAACGCCGACGCGCTTGCCGTGCGCGTCCTTCGCCAGCAGTTCGCCGAGCAGCGCTCCAGGCTTCGGCGTGCTCTTCACCTCGCTCACCGGGTTATTGGCGCGGATCCATTCGGCGACGCGGTTTGACAGCGCGGTGGCGAAGGTCAGCCGACCCTCGCGCGGCACCAGCAGCAGCGCCTCCGACCAGTACGGCACGAAGCCGGTGAGGTAGGTCACGGCAGCCGGACGCACCAGGTTCGTGTAAAGAATGAACGCGTCGAGGCCCGCGCTTGCCATCGCAACGCGCAGCCGCGCGAGGCGGCCTTCGAGTAGGCTGATCGGCAGCTCCTTCTCGTTCCATTCCATCAGGCCGCGGCGCATCGAACGACTTCAGGCCGGAACCGAAAACAATTCGCGTGGCGTGCCAGTCAGCACCTCGCAGCCAGCTTTGGTAACCACCAGCGCGTCGCCGAGCACCATGTAGCCGACGACGGGGTGATAGGTGTTGGGATGCACGATCAGCGTCATGCCGACGTCGATGCGCGTGGCCACGTTCTCCAGCAGATGCGGCTTGGTGTCAGCGAACAGGCCCATGCCATGGCCGCGCACGCGCGTGTATTCGCTCGTGGTGTATTGGCCGAGGCCGTGCTTGCGGAACACATCGTTCTCGGCCTTGGCGATGTCGGATGCGGTCACGCCGTCGCGCACCGCGGCGATGCCGGCCTCCATCGCCTCGCGCCAGATGGCGTGGGCGCCGCGCTGCTCGGGCGCTGGCTCGCCCACAACCAGTGTGCGGCAAATCTGCGTGTAGTAGCCGTCGACGCTCGGGGTGAGTTCGGTCGTCACGAGATCGCCGCGCTTGAGCCGCTTGCCGCCGGGCGGCGCCATGCCGCGCACCTCGGGACCGCCCACGCCGACGATCTGGAAGTTGTCGTCGACGCCATGGGCGCGGAAGAACGCTTCGGTTTCAGCAACCAATTCGTAGTCGGCCCGGCCCGGCCGCGCAGCCTGCAGGAACACCTTGTATGCTTCGTCGGCGAGCTTGGCGCCGCGGCGAGCCGCGGCGATTTCGCTGTCGAGCTTGCCCATCAGCAGACGGTCGATGAACGCGGTCTGGTCGTCGAGGTTGAGGTCCTTGGCGCGCGCCGCGATCCGGCGCGGGATCAGCCGCTGTGGCGCCGCGCCGATCCGCTGGTTGCGCAGCCGGTTGAGCGCAGCGTCGACTTCGCTGAGCAGGTCGGCGGCCAGCACCACCTCGACGTCGGGACAATCGAGCGCGGCGCGGTCGGCTTCGAGCGGGCTGTCGAGATAGAGCGTGACATGGCCGTCGCTGCGCACGATGGCGAGCGCCTGGCCTTCCAGAATGCCGAAGTCGCTGACGTAGCGCAGGTAGTCGCCTTGCCAGGCATTGCCGTAGACCAGCAGCGCATCGAGTCTCTCGTCGGCCATCGCGGCGAGCAATCGCCGCCGGCGATCATCCGCGATGGTCATTGTTGCGCTCCCGCGCGAGCCGCGTACTCGATCACCCTCCAGGGGAGGGTGGCAGCGTGTGCGTGGCGACAGTTCAAGCGACATTGTCTGCCTTTGTCTTGACGAGCCCATCGGCGACATCGCGTGTGATCGCGTCCGGCGTGCGCTTGCGCAGATCGCCGTAGCCGCCGCCGCCGGCGGTGAGAAACGTCACGCGGTCGCCGGCCGCAAGCTCGATCTCGGTCTCCTTGTGCACCGAGCGCACCGAGTCGTCGGCGGCGCGGTGGATGATGCAGCCGTTGACCGCGCCAGGATTGCCGCCGTGCAGGCCCCAGGGCGGATCGCGCGTGCGGTCGAGATTGATGTTGGCCTTGCAGTTCTGCAGCATGCAGTAGGTGAGCGCGACGCCGAGCCCGCCGCGATATTTGCCGGCGCCGCCGGAATCGGCGCGCAGCGCGTGCTGCTCGACCAGCACCGGATACTTGATCTCCTGCAGCTCGACCGGCGTGTTGCGCACATCACCTTGGCAGACCGAAACCGCGGCATCCTCGCCATCCTCGTTCGGCCGTCCGCCCCAGCCGCCGCCGAAAATGTTCATCAGCAGGAAGCGGCTGCCATCTTTGCGGAAGCCGAAGAACGAGCAGCCGCCCATATCGCCCTTGTGCGCGGCCGGCACGAGATGCGGCACCGCCGGCGCCAGCGCCTTCAGGATCGTATCGATCACCGTCGGCAGTGCGATGCTCCAGAGCCCGAGCGCAGACGGCGGCTTGGCCGAGAGCATGTTGCCTTCCGGCAGGATCACGTCGAGCGGACGAAAGCAGCCTTCGTTGACGTCGAGGTCGGGCGAGGTCAGCGCTTTGAAGGCGACGCGCGCCCCGGCAATGCCGCCGGAGCGGCCGGAGTTGAGCGGGCCTGACACCTGCGGATTCATTTCTGAGAAATCGACGGTCATCTGCGAACCGCGCACCTGCACTTTTACTTTTACCCGCAGCGGCTTTTCCAGATTGCGGCCGTCGTTGTCGAGGAAACTCTCGGCCTCGTAGCTGCCGTCGGGAATCTGCTCGACCACGGCACGCGCCGCCGCCTCGGCTTGATCCCACACCTTGGCAACGCAGGCTTCCACGGTAGCGCGCCCATAACGCGCGATCAGCTCACCGTAGCGCCGGGCGCCCAGCTGGCACGAGGCGATCTGCGCGCGCAGGTCGCCCAGCGCCGCGTCCGGATAGCGCACATTGTCACGGATGATCTGCCACAGCGTCTCGTTGCGACGCCCCGCCTCGTAGATTTTGAGCGAGCGCATCTGCAGACCTTCGGCATAGATCTCGGTCGACGCATAGGAGCCGAAACCCTGCCGCACGCCGCCGATGTCGACCCAATGAGCGCGATTGGCGGCGAAGCCGACGAGCTCACCGTTGTGGAAGCAGGGCGAGTAGACTACGACGTTGTTGAGGTGCTGCCCGCAGACCTCGCCCTGGTTCATCACGATCACGTCGCCGGGCGCGAAGCCGTCGAGACCGTAGCGCGCGATGCCGTCGGCGACCGCAACGCCGAGGTCGGCGAGGAAGATCGGCAACCCGCCACGGTTCTGCGAGATCATGCGCGCTTGTGTGTCGATCAGCCCGCAGCAATAGTCGCGAACCTCGTAGATCATCATGTTGTAGGCGGCCTTCGAGAGCGCGTTCGCCATCTCGTCGGCGTAGGCAACGATGGCGTTGCGCACGACCTCGACCGTGATCGGATGGGCCTCGTTGCGGGTCATGACGGCCCCACGTCGATGACGAGATGTCCGGCCTCAGACACGGTCGCGACGTCGCCGGGATGGATCAGCGTGGTAGCGTTCGGCTCCTCGATCACCGCGGGCCCTTCAATGCGGTTGCCACCTGCAAGCGACGGCCGCCAGACAATGCGGGTCCGCAGCGGGCGCGCCGCGTCGGCAAAGATGACCTCGCGCCACTGGTCCACGATGGGCGCCTCGGGCGTCCATTTCGCGGACAACCACTGCTCCGCGAGTGTGTCGGCTCGCGCGGCGGTGACCACGAGGCGGACGTTGACGATCTCGAGCCGCTCACCGGGCGCAGCCTGGCCGTAGCGCTGGTCATGCTCGGCGTCGAACAGCGCGCGCAGGGGTGCGAAGTCGCCCGAGAGCGGCTTCGGATCGCGCACCGGAATGGCGATGGTGTGCTCCTGGCCGACATAACGCAGGTCGGCGAAGAACGAGAAATCTGTTTGGTCCGCCTTGATGCCGTCGCGCGCCGCCTGGTGGCGGCCGGCCTCGGCAAGTTCGGCGAACACGGTCTCGACCTGTTTGGCGTCGAGCCAGCCGAGCAGCCCGTAAAGCGTACGCACGAAATCCTGCCGCCACGACGCCATCAGCATGCCGAGCGCCGAGAACGTGCCGGGCACTTTCGGCACGATCACCTTCGGGATGGAGATTTCGCGCGCAATGGCGACCGCGTGCAGTGGACCTGCGCCGCCGAATGCGATCAGCGCGCATTGTCGCGGGTCGACCCCCTTCTTCACCGACACCGCGCGCACCGCAAGCGACATGGCAGCGTCGGCGATCTGCACGACGCCCAGTGCCGCCTCCCGCACGCCGAGGCGGAGTGGGCCGCCCACGCCCTGTTGCAACGCACGTTCGGACGCGGCGCGGTCGAGTCGCATGGCGCCGTTGAGAAAACGCTCGCCGTTGATGCGGCCGAGCACGAGGTTGGCGTCGGTGACCGCCGGATCGTCGGAGCCTTTGCCGTAGCAGGCCGGGCCGGGTTCGGCGCCGGCGCTCTTCGGCCCGACGTGCAGGCCGCCGGTCGGATCGACCCATGCAATGGAGCCGCCGCCCGCGCCGACCTCGACGATGTCCACGACCGGCAACTGCATGGGCTGGCCGCTTGCCTCGCCGCCGATGACGTAGCCCTCCTCAATGGCGGGGACGCCGTTGGTGATCAGGCTTGCCTTGGCGGTGGTGCCGCCCATGTCGAAACCGATGGCGCGCTCGATGCCGAGCAGCGCCGCCAGCCGTCCGGCGCCGATGATGCCGGCCACCGGGCCGGATTCCATCATCGCGACCGGCTGCTCCTGCGCCAACGCGATCGACATCACGCCGCCGTTCGAGCGCATGATGCTGACCTTGCCGCAGAATCTCTCGGTCCGCAGATGCTTCTCGAGCCGGCCCAAATAGGCGTGGACACGCGGGCCGACGAACGCGTTGAGCGCGGTCGTCGATGTACGTTCGTACTCGCGATATTCGCGCACAATCTCGTGGGAGAGCGTCACGAACAGGCTGGGCGCGGCGGCGCGCAGGATTTCACCGACCCGACGCTCGTGCGCCGGATTGGCGTAGGAATGCAGGAAGCACACTGCCGCCGCCTCGACCTTGTGTGCAACAAGCCTGCCGACCAACGCGCGCATTTCGTTTTCGTCGAGCGCGATGAGCACCTCGCCCGCAGCATTCATGCGTTCGGCGACTTCGAAGGTGAGATGGCGCGGGATCAGCGGCTTTGGGCGATGGAAGAACAGGTTGAACGCCTCGATCCGGTTGCCGCGGCCGATGGCGTAAGTGTCGCGGAAGCCGCGCGTGGTGATCAGCGCGGTGCGGGCGCCCTTGCGTTCGAGCACCGTGTTGATGGCGATGGTCGAGCCGTGCAGAAGTTCGGCAAGGGCGGCTGGGCGGCAATCGGCGAGCGCCAGGCTTTCGGCGACGCCGCGGGTCGGGTCGGCCGGCACGGTCGAGCATTTGGAGGTGACGATGCGCCCGTCAACGCAGCCGACGAGGTCGGTGAAGGTGCCGCCGATATCGACGCCGACGATGTTCATGCGGCGCAGACCTTAGTGACGGGACCCGTGCGCTTCAATCGCGGCATCAGACCGGAGAGCGCTTGATGCCGCCATCGAACTCGTCGCTGCAGAACGGCCCGCCCTGATACCACTCGTCGATCCGATCGGCCGGCAGCTTCGCGTCGGCAGCGAGCGCTTCCGCGGCGTGGTCCTCGGCGCGCGCCTGCGGCCGATAGCCGAAGCGGAAGGCCGTGCTGTTGTCCCACCAGGCGCGTGCGTTGTCGGAAGCGCCGTAGAAGATTTCGCAGCGAATGTCCGGATGCTCGAGCCCGATGCGGATGAGCTGCACAAGGTCCTGCGGCGCAATCCAGATCGACAGCCGGCGCTTGTCGACCGGCGCGTCGGCCACGTTGCCGATGCGAATGGACGTGACGCGCAGCCCGTGCTTGTAGGCATAGAGCGCGGCGAGCGCCTCGCCGAATGCCTTGCTGACGCCGTAGCGCGAGTCCGGACGCACCGGCGCGTCGATGCCGATCGTGTGCTGGCGCGGGTAGAAACCGACCGCGTGGTTCGACGACGCGAACACGATGCGCTCGACCTTGGCGCGGCGGGCGGCTTCGAACAGGTTGTAACAACCGATGATGTTGGCGTTGAGGATCGTCGCCCACGGTCCTTCGACCGAGAAGCCGCCGAGGTGAACGATGCCTTGCACGCCTTGCACGGCGCGCTCGACCTCGTCCATGACGGCGAGATCGGCCTTGATGAACCGCTCGTCGGGCGAAAGCCCCGCCGGCGGCGTCAGATCGCTCCAGCGGATGTCGGGGTAGAGGCCTTTCATCAGCTTGCGCAGCCGCGTGCCGATGCCCCCCGACGCGCCGGTGACCAATACGGTTTGCATACGTGCCTCTCGGTCGGCCATCATGTAACATACGTGCCTAACATGGATACGTCGGCGTGCAACAGCGTCGGCGCGTCCACTCGGAAAGATTCAGGGAGGAAATCATGGATCGTCGTAGGGTCCTGAAGCTTGGCGGCTTGACGGCAGCGGCGGCGCTTTGCGGCCTCGATCGGCCTACCTTGGCGCAGCAAAAGCTCGTGCTGAAGGCGACCGACGTGCATCCGCTCGGCTATCCGACGGTCGAGGCCGTGGTGCGCATGGGCAAGAAGCTCGAAGCCGCGACCGGCGGCCGCCTCAGCATCCAGATGTATCCGTCGATGCAGCTCGGCGGCGAGAAGGAGATGATCGAGCAGGCGCAGGTTGGCGCGCTCGCCATCGCGCGCATCAGCGTCGGCCCGATGGGCCCGATCGTGCCCGAGCTCAACGTGTTCAACCTGCCATTCATGTTCCGCGACAATGCGCACATGGAGAAGGTGATCGACGGCCCCATCGGCGATGAGATGCTGAAGAAGCTCTCCGATCATCCGACCGCCAACCTGATCGGACTGTGCTGGATGAACGCCGGCACGCGCAACGTCTACAACAGCAAGCGCCCGATCAAAACGCCCGACGATCTCAAGGGCCTGAAAATCCGCATGATGGGCAATCCGGTGTTCGTCGACAGCATGAATGCGCTCGGCGGCAATGGCGTCGCAATGGGCTACGACCAGCTCGTCAACGCACTGCAGACCGGCGTTGTCGACGGCGCGGAAAACAACGAGCCGAGCTACGAGAGCGGCCAGCACTATCGCTACGCGAAATTCTATTCGAACACCGGCCACCTGATGATTCCGGAAATCCTGGTGTTCTCGAAGAAGACTTGGCAGAGCCTGTCCAGGGACGACCAGGCGCTGCTCCAGAAGCTCGCCAAGGAGGCGCAGCAGGAGGAGCGCGGCCTCTGGTACGAGAAGGAGCGGGCCTCGCTCGAAGGGATGAAGAAGGCTGGTGTTGAGATCAACGACGTTGCCGACAAGAAGCCGTTCCAGGCGGCGGTGAAGGCGGTCTGGGACAAGTACGGCGGGGCGCACCAGACGTTGATCCAGCGCATCCAAGACGTGAAGTGACGTAACCGTCGTCGCGCAGGAGCCGGCCGGTCCTGTCGGATCGTGCCGGCTCTGTCGTTGCCCAGGGAGCAAGCGATGAAGGCGCAGTACATCCGGGCGATGGACGCCCTTCATCGAGCTTGTCTGGCGATTGCCGGCATCTGCATCGTCATCATCACGCTGATCATTCCCTGGGGCGTGTTCACCCGCTACGTGCTCAACAGCGCCTCGTCCTGGCCGGAGCCGATGGCGGTGCTGCTGATGATCGTGCTGTCATTCTCGTCGGCGGTGGTCTGTTATCGCGAACACCTGCACATTGGCGTGGGGCTGCTTCCGAGCTACCTGGACGAGCGCAGCAGGTTCGTGCTCGGTTGGATCGTCGAAATCTGCATGCTCGGCACTAACTTGTTTATGCTCTGGTACGGCATCAAGCTCGTGCAGGTGACCTGGCACCAGAGCATTGCCGAGTTCCCGATCGTCTCGGTCGGCGTGTCCTACCTGCCGGTTCCGATCGGCGGCCTGATCACCGTGCTGTTCATCGTCGAACGCCTGATGATCGGCACATTCTTCCAGGAGCCGTCGTCGGAAGCCGTCAGCCAAGTTTCGAGCGAGTAGCCCGCCATGGACGTCCTGATCCTCGTC
>JACXTT010014760.1_pt1 | contig 10195 bp, 7 predicted proteins | sample 9270951 | NCBI WGS metagenome assembly JACXTT01 (sample SAMN15532306, study PRJNA645909) | rock metagenome | isolation source: weathered quartz diorite | place: Puerto Rico | collected 2017-06-21
CCCATGATGGCCCTTGGTATGCAGCCGGGACACGAAGTGATTATCCCGTCCTTCACATTGATTGCCACTACAGAGGTAGTAGCCCTGTTGAAACTCAAACCGGTATTTGTGGAAGTGGATCCCCAAACTTTCTGCATCGACCCGGCAGCATTAAGAAATGCCATCACACCCCGTACCAAAGCCATTGTGCCCGTGCATTTATACGGACAGGCCGCGCCCATGGAAGAGATCATGCAGGTTGCCAATGAATTTGGTATCCCAGTGATTGAAGACAATGCACAGGCCATTGGTTGTGATTATTTATTTTCCGACGGCACCCGGCAGAAAACGGGCACCATCGGCACCATCGGTGCCACATCATTTTATCCCAGTAAGAATTTAGGCGCTTTTGGAGACGGGGGGGCTATTTTTACGAATGATGATCAGCTGGCACAGAATATGCGGATGATTGCTAATCACGGCCAGTCTAAAAGATACTATCACGATGTGGTCGGCTGTAATTCGAGGCTCGACTCTATACAGGCCGCTGCACTGAATATCAAGCTGAAGCACCTCGACCGGTATAATGCGGCGCGACAGGAAGTGGCTGCTTTTTATGATCAGGCTTTTGAGGCGAACGATGCCATCATCACTCCATTTAAGGCTGTTTACAGCACCCATGTGTACCACCAGTACACCATTGTACTGGAGAAGGGTAACAGGGACGAACTGAACAGGTATTTGGCTGACCACAAAATACCTTCCATTATTTATTATCCTGTACCCGGACATAAACAACATATGTTCGATTCATTCGGCCTGCCAAAACTGGATATGCCTCAGACCGACTGGCTGACAGAGCGGGTGATATCTCTTCCCATTCATACCGAAATGGACGAGGAGCAAATGACTTATATTGCAGAACACGTATTGAAATTTGTTAAGAAATAATTTATGAAAATAGCAGTAGTAGGAACGGGTTATGTTGGTTTGGTAACGGGTACTTGTTTTGCGGAAACGGGCAATAAAGTAACCTGTGTAGATATAGATAAGAGCAAGGTAGAGAAGTTGAGTAATGGAGAAATCACGATTTATGAACCGGGGCTGGAGAAACTGTTCCTGCGTAACCTCAAAGAAGGCCGCTTGAAATTCACTACCAGCCTGTCTGAAGGAATAGAAGATGCAGCCATTATTTTCCTGGCCCTGCCTACACCGCCCGGAGAAGACGGTGCAGCCGACCTCCGTTATGTACTGGGTGTGGCTGATGAACTGGGTAAGCTGCTGAACGATTATAAAGTTATTGTAGATAAGAGTACCGTACCGGTAGGTACCGCGCAGAAAGTGCATAATGCTGTTGCTGCTCATTATAAAGGCGAATTCGATGTGGTGAGTAACCCCGAATTCCTGAGAGAGGGTGTAGCGGTGGATGATTTCATGAAACCCGACCGGGTAGTGATCGGAACAGAATCTGAAAGGGCGCGCAAACTGATGGGTGATTTATATGCACCTTTCGTGCGCCAGGGTAACCCGGTGATCTATATGGACGAAAGATCTGCAGAATTAACAAAATATGCAGCCAACTCTTTCCTGGCGACCAAGATATCTTTCATGAACGAGATCGCCCAGTTGTGCGAGCGATTGGGTGCCGATGTGGATATGGTGCGTCGTGGTATTGGCAGTGATGATCGTATTGGTAAGCGATTCCTCTTCCCTGGTATCGGTTACGGAGGCAGTTGCTTCCCCAAAGATGTACAGGCACTGATCCGCTCTTCACAGGAAGTAAGTTATGATTTTAAGATACTGCAGGCAGTGGAGTCGGTGAATGAATTGCAGAAAAAGCACCTGTTGCCCAAGATAAAAGCTTATTTCAAAGGAGAACTGAAAGGCAAACGCTTTGCATTGTGGGGATTGGCTTTCAAACCCAATACAGATGATATACGGGAGGCCCCGGCCCTGAGCCTGATAGAAGTATTGACAGCCGAAGGCGCCAGTGTGATAGCTTTTGACCCGGAAGCCATGAGCAACGTTAAAAGAACCATAGGTAACAGGATTGATTATGCGGCCAGTCAGTATGAAGCATTGGCAGGCGCCGATGCACTGATCATTGCTACAGAATGGAGCGAATTCCGCACACCCGATTTTGAGATCATCGGGGAGCGGTTGAAGGATAAAGTCATTTTCGATGGCCGTAACCTATTTGAAGTAAAGCAGATGGCTTCGTTGGGATATCATTATGAAAGCATCGGCCGACCTTAACCCATCTAATTATATGTCAGGAAAAAGAATACTTATAACAGGCGCTGCCGGATTTCTCGGCTCACACCTCTGCGATCGTTTTGTGAAGGAAGGATACCATGTGATAGGAATGGACAACCTGATCACGGGCGATCTGCGCAATATTGAACACTTGTTCAAGCTGGAGAATTTTGAATTCTATAACCATGATGTCAGCAAGTTTATTCATGTGCCGGGTCACCTGGATTATATTCTGCATTTTGCATCACCTGCCAGCCCGATCGATTATTTGAAAATACCCATTCAGACCCTGAAAGTAGGGGCGCTGGGTACCCACAATTGCCTGGGACTTGCCAAAGAGAAAAAAGCCAGGATGCTGGTGGCATCTACCAGTGAGGTATATGGAGACCCATTGGTACACCCCCAAACAGAAGAATATTGGGGCAATGTGAACCCGGTAGGTCCTCGTGGTGTTTATGATGAAGCCAAGCGTTTCATGGAATCCATCACTATGGCATACCATACGTATCATGGAGTAGAAACGAGAATTGTGCGCATATTCAATACGTATGGACCGCGTATGCGTCTCAATGATGGAAGGGCATTGCCTGCATTCATTGGCCAGGCATTAAGGGGTGAAGACCTCACCGTATTCGGCGATGGCAGCCAGACGCGCTCTTTCTGTTATGTAGACGACCTGGTAGAAGGTATTTACCGTTTGTTGTTGAGCGATTATGCCAAGCCGGTGAACATCGGCAATCCGAACGAGATATCACTGAAAGATTTTGCAGAAGAAGTGCTGAAGCTTACGGGGTCGAAAGTGAAAATTGTATATAAGCCTTTGCCGGTGGATGATCCCAAACAAAGAAAACCGGATATCACCAAAGCCAAACAACTACTCAACTGGGAACCTAAAATAGACCGAACAGAAGGATTGAAGAAAACTTACGAGTATTTCAAATCCCTGCCTGAAGCAGAATGGTCGAAACATCCGAAAGAGTTCGTCAAGAAATAAACAGCCATCACATACATGTCAAAACCACTGATTGTTGTTACCGGAAAGAATGGCCAGTTGGGCTGGGAATTGTCACAGCTGGCCGGCAAATTTGCGGGAGCGTTTGATTTTCTGTTCACGGGAAGGGAAGACATGGATCTGACTGAACCTGAAACCATTCCTGTTTTTTTTGAAAATATCAAACCCGACTATGTCATTAACTGCGCCGCTTACACTGCGGTTGACAAAGCGGAAGCCGATCAGGAAACGGCGTATACAGTTAATGCAACAGCAGCGGGCATGATAGCCAAGGAGTGCCATCGTTATGGATGTGTATACCTGGGTATTTCAACCGATTATGTGTTCGACGGGAAAGGAACAAAGCCTTATACCACCGATACGGTTTGTGATCCGGTCAATTACTATGGATACACCAAGTATATGGGAGAACAACTCGCAATGGAACATTGCGAACAATCCATCATCATCCGTACTTCCTGGGTGTACAGTTCGCATGGGCACAATTTCGTTAAAACCATGCTGCGCCTGATGAAGGAAAGACCCGAAATCAAAGTGGTGAATGACCAGCTGGGATCGCCTACATATGCTGCAGACCTGGCAGAGGTATTGATGCAGGTTATTCAATCCATACAGAAAGGGGATGCTCATTACGGTATTTATCATTACAGCAATGAAGGTGTCATCAGTTGGTATGATTTTGCTGTTGCTATAAAAGAAATGACTGGTATGCAGTGTGAAGTATTATCCATCCCCACTACTGCATATCCTACGCCTGCCAGACGGCCGGCTTATTCTGTACTGGATAAAACTGCTATACAAACAGATTACAATATCGCACCGAAATCCTGGAAGCAAAGGGTACAGGATTGCCTGTCCGCTATTGCCCACTGAACAGGATGCAGGCAGCAGTAGCAGGTAATGACAGTGTACCTGAGACTGCTTTTTTCACTCCTTTTTCATCAATGGCCCCTCCGTCTGTTACCAGCGTCCACTTTCCTGTGGGTAATTGTATGGTTTTGGATTGAGTCGCTCCGTTGAATACCACAAGAATTTTTTTCCATGGATCGCCATTGGCATGATCCGATAGCGTGTAAGCAATGAGCAGTGGATCATTGGTTTCAATGAAAGACAAATGCTGCCGGATCATTTGCGCAGAAGGCATCCGGAAAGCAGGGTGGTGCTTGCGAAGTGCAATGAACGACCGGTAATAATCAAATACTTCTTTGTACCTGGTTTTTCGATTCCAATCGAGGGCGTTGATAGAGTCTGGCGATTCAAAAGAATTGGCTACCCCCTTTTTGGTACGTAACATTTCTTCGCCGGCATGCAAAAAAGGAACGCCTTGTGAAGTCAGTACAACAGCCTGTGCGAGTTTGTCCATACGAATGAGGCTTGCTTCTGATGCCCCGGGATTGTCAATGACCAGCCTGTCAAACAAACTGTTATCATCATGACAGGAAACATAACTGATCGATTGAGATGGCTCGGCAGCCCAGGGTGATTTTGAATAGTTTACTTCATTGTAGTGTATCTGCGGGTGTTGAATGGCCCCCACGATCCCAAATTTGATGCTTTCAACCGTACCCGTTTTACCGCTTACAAATCCTTTTTCTTTCACGTTGGCAAAAGGACCGCGCAGGCCGTCTCTCATTTCATCGCCAAATGCTGCAATGCGATGCAGTTGATAAGTGTTTTTCTTGACTGCCCGAAAGGATTCGTTTAAAGGACTGTCACCGGCAGTCCATCCTTCGCCATAGATAAAAATAGAAGGATCGATCTTACGCAAAGTATCGCTGATGGCATTCATTGTAATGATGTCATGCACACCCATCAGGTCAAACCGGAATCCATCAATATGATAATCCCTGGCCCATCCGGCCACGGATTCCACCATGAATTTGCGCATCATGGCTTTTTCCGATGCTGTTTCGTTGCCACAACCAGTTGCGTCTGAATAACTGCCATTGGCTTTATGCCGGTAAAAATAACCAGGTATGAATTGGTTGAAGTTCGATTCTAGATTGGCTGTATGGTTGTAAACGACATCCAGTATAACCCTAAGGCCATTGCTATGCAAGGTTTGCACCATTTGCCTGAATTCTTTGATACGGACATTCCCGTCATACGGATTGGTGGCATATGAACCTTCAGGAACATTGTAATTGAGCGGATCGTACCCCCAGTTGTATTTATTCAGTTCGGGTTTCGTTTCATCAATAGAATTGAAATCGAAAGAAGGCAACAGGTGTACATGTGTAACACCTAATTCTTTCAGGTGATCCAGTCCGGTTTTATCACCGGCAGCATTGCGGGTACCGGCTTCGGTGAGGCCCAGGAATTTCCCTTTGTGGCGGGTGCCGGAAGACGTATCGATAGACAGGTCCCGCACATGCAGTTCATAGATGATGATATCAGTAGGATTTTTAAGTGCAGGTTTAAGGTCGGTTGCCCAACCTGCGGGTTCTGTTTTTTTCAAATCAACCACCATGCCCCTTTTGCCATTGACGCCTACGGCTTTTGCATAGATATCGGGTTTTTCAGACAACCATCTTCCATCCTGTTTTACCTGGAAGCTGTAATAAAGATTGACAATGTTTTTGGAGATAGTCGTGGCCCATACACCATTGCCGGCATTGAGCAGGCGCTCCTGGCTAAGAGGCTGGCCGCCATCGCCGGTTTTGTAGAGCCGGAATACCACTTCCGATGCACCGGGCGCCCACACTTTAACAGTGGTTTTGTTGCCGAGATAATGAACGCCCAGGTCTTTCCCATTGTACGCCGGGTAGTTTTGAGAAATCGTTTGAGCATGTGCAGAAGAAGCTGAAATAAACAGACAATAAAAAAGAGACTGAAAAACTGGCTTCATAATGGCGGAGATTGAAGAGTTAGCTAAGTAAATATACTGGCGAAATGCAGGAAAACAGAATGGCCGGTTGCGATTCTGGGATGAAAACTTTATTTTAAAGGTGTATTTCAAATCGCTGCCATGCCAAACCGGAATATCAGGATATCCCTGTTCCTCAACTATTTTGTCTTTGCCATATTGCTGAACAGCGTAGGCATATTGATACAAAAATCAATCAATTCCTATCATGTAGATGAAGTACAAGCCAGTATATTGGAAGCGTTCAAAGACCTGTCCATCGCTTTTGTTTCCTTCCTGGTAGGCTCGTTCCTGCCCCGGCTGGGATATAAGAAAGGAATGCTCATAGCGCTTGGATTGGTTTTTGCCGGCTGCCTGGCCATGTATTGGGGTAATTCTTTCGCAACCGTAAAATTGTTGTTTGCCTGTGTAGGTATTTCTTTTGCCATCATCAAAGTGTCTGTGTATGCGCTGATAGGAGTGATCACCACCAATGAAAAAGAGCATGAAAGTTTGCTCAGTGCGGTAGAAAGTTGTTTTATGATCGGTATAGCCACCGGTTATATTGCTTTCCCGCTTTTTTATAGTGATACCAGCCCGGATGCCTGGCTGCGGATATACCTGGTATTGGCGGCCTTGATCGCCGTTTCGTTCCTGGTGTTGTTGTTTTCAGATTTCAAAATAGATTACGAGATACCCGGCACAACGGTAAAGCAGGATTTTGTGGAAATGGTAAGACTGATCAAACGATCGCTGGTACTTGTTTTTGCAATAGCCGCTTTCATGTATGTGATGACGGAGCAAGGTATCATGAGCTGGTTACCCACTTTCAACCAAAAAGTGCTGCACCTGCCGGAAACGATGAGCGTATACATGGCAGTGATACTAATGCTGTCTTTTGCATTGGGACGTTATCTTTCTGCCGTATTGGTAAAAAAGATTTCATGGTTTATGATATTGTTGGTGGGACTTGGAGGAGCGGCGGTTATTGTGTTGTTTGTTTTACCACAAGCGGAAAAACTGGTGCCACAGCAGATCAATTCTTTTGCCGATGTGCCGGTGATTGCATATGTATTCCCGTTGGTTGGATTTTTCCTGGCACCTGTTTACCCTTTGGTGAATTCGTTCGTGCTTAGTGCTACAGAGAAAAAATTCCATAGCCCTATGGCTTCTCTGCTGGTTTTCTTTTCTGCCATCGGGGGTACTTTGGGGTCAAGGTTGGTAGGATATCTTTTTAAACACATTGGCGGTGATAAGGCATTTTATTTTTCCCTGGTTCCCATGACTGCACTGTTGATATGCCTGTTATTCTTTTACCGGTTTCAGCAGAAGCGAAAAGTCTAAACTGATTTTGATAAAATGAATGATGATGGAAGTGCCTGTTAGCTTTTTCAATACAACGCTTTTCGAAGCCGTGCAAATGGGTAAGATTTTTCCTGATGGGAAAACCTTTGTGGATTGTATACCTAAAAAAGGAATAGCAGATATTTTGCTTGCCTATGAAAAAGAGAAGGGTGCACAGAGATTTGATTTGAAATTATTTGTGCTTCAGCATTTTGAATTACCCGCCACGCCAGATACAAATTTTGTTGTAAATAGTGATGCGACGATTGCTGATCATATTGAATCGTTATGGCCGGCGCTCACACGCAGCCCCGATATACAAACAGGAACACTGATCCCACTTCCACATCCTTACATTGTTCCCGGCGGCAGATTTGGTGAGATTTATTATTGGGATAGCTATTTTACCATGTTGGGACTTAAGGAATCCGGCAGATCAGAGATGATCGGGTACATGATTCAGAACTTTTCCCATCTCATCAACATCATCGGGTATATACCTAACGGAAACCGCAATTATTATCTGGGCAGGTCACAGCCGCCTTTTTTTGTGATGATGGTAAAACTGCTGGCAGAAATAAAAGGAGAGCAGGTACTTCAGCAGTATTTACCCCAGCTGGAAAAAGAATATCAATTCTGGATGCAGGGCAGTGCAGATTTGATTAATGCATATGACGCTACAAATCGGGTTGTAAAAATGCCTGATGGAAGCATATTGAACCGTTATTGGGATATACATGATACACCCAGACCCGAATCGTACAGGGAAGATAAAGCATTGGCAGAACAGGCAGCAGTAGAGCCCCGAAACCTGTTCCGCAATCTGCGTGCCGCTGCAGAATCGGGTTGGGACTTCAGCAGCCGCTGGCTCAAAGACGGACGAACACTTCACTCCATCCATACTACATCGATCATTCCCGTTGATTTGAACTGTTTGCTTTTTGAATTGGAGCAGACCCTGGCTCACACCTATAAGATTGCAGGTAATGAGGAGAGAACAAAACAATACCAGTCCGCTGCAACCAGAAGACAAACAGCTATACGTACTTACTGCTGGAATGATGATAAAGGTTTTTATGTTGATGTTGACTGGGAGGCAGGCATGCAAAAAGAACAGCTCACGCTGGCCGGAGTAGCTTCTTTATTTTTTTCAATTGCTGCTGAACAGGAAGCTGAACGGATGAGCAATGTGATCAACGAATATTTTTTATGTGCGGGAGGAGTGGTCACCACCTTGCAAAATACCGGCCAGCAATGGGATGAACCGAATGGATGGGCGCCATTGCAATGGATGACGATTAGAGGTCTCGAAAATTACGGGTTTAGTGAATTGGCAAAAGAAATAGCCACTCGCTGGACCAGGCTCAACAATGAAGTATATAGACGAACCGGGAAACTGATGGAAAAGTATGATGTGATTGACCTGCATTTGGAAGCGGGCGGCGGAGAGTACCCGGGACAGGACGGATTTGGTTGGACGAACGGTGTTTTTGCTGCGCTGGCAAAGAAATACGCTATTCTGCCTGTTCTGGGATAGCCAGGCTTTCATGAAATAAATCGGTTATTTCTTTTTCTTCCAGCAATCATTGATATGGTCGTCTACCATGCCGGCGGCCTGCATGAACGCGTAACAAATAGTGGAGCCAACAAATTTAAATCCACGCCTGAGCAGGTCTTTGCTCATGGCATCGGATATGGTTGTTTTGGCCGGTACATTATTCATGGAACTTACCTGGTTAACAATCGGTTTTCCACCTACGAACTGCCAGATATATTTGTCAAAACTGCCGAACTCATTTTGAATAGCCAGGTAAGTTTGTGCATTGGTAACAAAAGCATTTACTTTTAAACGATTCCGCACAATGCCTTCGTTCAGCAGCAGCTTTTCAATCTTCGCTGCATTGTATTTTGCCATTTTCTTTGCATCAAACCCATCGAAGGCTTTTCGGTAATTTTCTCTTTTCGATAAGATGGTATACCAGCTCAATCCTGCCTGGGCTCCTTCGAGACAAAGCAATTCGAACAGCTTTTGATCGTCGTGCAAAGGAGTTCCCCATTCTTCGTCGTGGTATTTTTTATACAAGTCGTCTTTCAGGCACCAACTGCATCTTATTTTTTCTTTTGACATGGATGGCTTGTTTTATGATAAAGATAAATTATGTCTGATAACTATATGTTAACATAGCTGAACAGGATGCTAATAATCGCGTGTTTTTTATGTTCGGGAAGTGGAGCAAAATAGAGGATATTAATTACTTTGTACGGACAAATGCTTCCCTTATGAAAAGTCACAATGCACTTAGAAGAAAACTATTAAAAGATACAGCCTGGGCTTCCGGGCTGATGCTCATGTCACCTCTCATGGCAGAGGCCAGGTTCCTGGAATCCACTCAAAAAGAGAAAGCCCTGAAAGTGCCACCCAACAGAATCAAGTTTAGTGTTGTTAACATTAACCATGGCCACATATACGGTATGGTAGAAGCCGTAACAAGAGGCGGCGGTGAGTTGGTGGCTGTTTATGCAAAGGAACCCGATCTGCTGGCCAGTTTCCATAAAAGATACCCGAATTGTAAAATAGCCAAAAGCGAACAGGAGATACTTGAAGATTCCTCCATACAATTAGTGCTCAGCTCTGGTATACCCGATCAGCGGGCACCATTGGGCATCAGGGTCATGCAGCATGGTAAGGATTACCTGGTTGACAAGCCGGGGATCATTACCCTGGAAGAGTTTGCCCAGGTGAAAAAAGTGCAGAAAGA
>JACXTT010014761.1_pt1 | contig 10194 bp, 6 predicted proteins | sample 9270951 | NCBI WGS metagenome assembly JACXTT01 (sample SAMN15532306, study PRJNA645909) | rock metagenome | isolation source: weathered quartz diorite | place: Puerto Rico | collected 2017-06-21
GGCCCTCCACCCAACTCGTATGGCAGCCCACCGCGTCGGGGCCGGGGGAAGCTGCGATGCGTTCGAGGGTCGCGCGGAGAGTGGCAGGATTTTCAGAGGTCTTGATCACCAGGGTTCCAGCCGGATACGTCGACGGGCCGAGCTTGAACGGCTTGTCCGAGCTATGCACGCGGAGGCCGTCATTCAACGCCGCACTCAGCAGCAGAGCCGCATAATTGTTGGTCCACGGGACGAGATAGGCAACCGAACCGTCGCCTGTCACCGCGCCCTTGCGTGTGTCCCCGAGCTTCACGGCTTCAAAGCCGGAACCCAAGGCGACGGACGCCTGCACGCACTCGACGTTGAACTGCAGGGGCAGGGACCACGCGGTCACGTCGTAGATTTCGCTGCCTAACTTGCGCACGCGGCGCCGCTCCTCGGTTTTGACAAACCCATCGTCCATCGACACCTGTTTGTCGAGCAGCGTGCGCGCGAGGCGCTTGGCAGGTTGATTGAGCGGGATCACATAGGAGCCTGCGGGATAGCCTTGAAACGGCGAATTCGCGCGCTTCACTTCGATGCCGTGTTCCACCAGCAATTGCGCGAGCTTGTCCACGCTCGCCACGTTGCCTCGGCGGGGCAGAACGAAGGGCTGCTCTTTTGAACCCTCCTCCATCGCACTGACGCCGTACTTGTAGAAATTCTCGAGCAATTGTTGGCGGTTGACGGCCGCGGTTTCGCAGGTGGCGATGGAGGTTGTGAAATGGCGGCGCACCGTGAAACGGTAGTCGACCAGCACGTCGTCCGAGCGGCGAACCTTCAACCCGCGCGTGGAACCGTTTTCGTAGGTCATCGCGATCGCCCCGAAATACGACGGCCAGGATGCGCCGTAGCCGGGATAAAACGCGTCGTATACCTCGCGAGTGAAGTAGCTGAAGCCGTATTTGTCGAAGTATTTGGCGTTGTTGCGGCCAAACAGGCTCAGCGTATCCTTCTGATCTTTGGTGAGGTGCGGATTGTAAGGCACGGCATCCGGCGCAAAGTAATACTGCGAGTCGGTGCCCATTTCATGCAGGTCCGCGAAGATCTGCGGATACCATTCCTGCAGCACGCGGATGCGGCCTTTGGTCTCGGGCTGCGTGATGGCCAGCCAGTCGCGATTGAGGTCGAAGAAGTAATGGTTGACGCGGCCCGCGGGCCATTGCTCGTTATGTTCGGCGGCGAAAGGTTCCACGTCGGGCTGCAGGCCCTCGTTGATCTCATAGTGATGGACGAAACGGTCGCGTCCGTCTGGATTTTCAGACGGGTCGATCACGACGATGGTGTTGGCGAGAATGCGGTCCACGATAGCGTCGCCTTTGGCGGCCAGCAGATGATAGGCGGTGATCAGCGAGGCGTCGGTGCCGCTGATTTCGTTGCCGTGCACGCTGTAGGCGAGCCAGGTGATGGTGGGGAGTTCCGCGACGAGCTTGCGGGCTTCTTCGGAATCGCGCAGCAGGCGCGGATCGTGCAGCTTCTTCATACCGGCCTGAATCGCGGGCATGCGGCGCATGTTCGCTTCCGACGCGATCACCGCGTAAACCAGCCGCCGGCCCTCCCACGTATTGCCGTAATCGAACAGCTTCATGCGTGTGGGCGCGGCCTTGGCAAGGGCCTCGAGGTACTGCACCGCCTGCCCGGCCCACGAGATGCGATCTCCGATCGCGTGGCCAATGACTTGTTTGCCGGCCGGAATAGCGGGGTCGTACCGGGTTCCGGGCCAGTATTCAAAAGAGGCGGTTTGTGCGGAAAGCGTCAGTGCAAAGACTGCGAAAGCGGCGGCAGGGCGCGACAAAAGCATACCCTGTCATGCTACCGTGCCTTACTCGAGAGCTGCCGCGAGACTCGCGCTCAGGTCCGGCAGATGCTCGCCGGTAAACAAAGTGGAATGCGAACCGGGGGACTGCCGCACCTCAAAACCGGCCTCGCAGAGCGGACGCCAGGCGAGGCGCGGGTCGTCGAACAACCTGGTGGTCATTCCCGTGTCTTTGCTGACGAATTGCAGGACCGGAACGGATATGGAGGCGGGCCGGTACATGGCCGCGGAACGTTCGAGCCATTCGAGAAGCGTAGCGGAGCCGGCTTCTGCCGGGGCATTCGATTGTACGGCCATGGCGTCTGTTCTCGCGCGCCAGCGGCGGCGAATCAGTTGCAAAGCGAACGTGAGGGCCTTGCGAAGCTGCTGCGGTGACCAGAACGCGGCGGCGTTCTCGAACCGGGCGAGGTCGAACGCCTTGCGGAGCGTGGCCGGTTGGGTCAAAGTGGTTGGCCGAAACGCGTCGAACAGGATCAATCTCCGTGGCGCACTTGCCGCGTCTTCGAGAAGCCGTGCCGCTTCAAACGCGGCGACGCCCGCGTAACAGAATCCGGCGAGAATGTATGGCCGCGATGAAAACTCGCGATCAATGAGGCGCCGCGCGCGATCCGCGAGAAACTCAATGGTTTCGAGCGGACCAGGCCAATGGACGCGGCAATTCAGAATGAACGCCGGCTGGCTGGGCGGCAAATGGCTGGCCAGCAAGCGGAACGCGTGCAGATCCTCATTGGTGCAGCACAGCGCCAGAATCGGAGTCTTCGCGCCTCGTGGCTGCAGCGGGATGATGCAATCCGCATCCTGCAACATCTCGGGTTTCGACGTCTCGCAAAGTTTGGCGAGATCGCACAAGACAGGCGTTCGCAAGAGTGCGGGCAGAGTCAGTTCGACGCCAAACGAAGCCGAGATTGCAGTGATGAGGCGCGTGGAAGCGAGGCTGTTGCCGCCCAGATCGAAGAAGTTGTCGTCGAGGCCCACGCGGCCGGCCTGCAGGACATCGCGCCAGATTCGCGCGACTTCAATTTCCGAGGGCGTCGCCGGAGGCCGGAAGCTTGCTGAAGGAAGCAAGCGCACGGACGGAGTCCGCGGGAGTGAGGCTCGATGGATTTTCCCGCCAGGCGCGCGCGGCATTTCTTCGACCAGTGCGAACTGCGCAGGCATCATGTAGCCGGGCAATAATTGCCGGCAATGCGCGCGCAGTTTTTCGAGCGTCAATTCCGCGGAACCGGCATTGGGCGCGCAATACGCAATGAGATCGCCCCGTTCGCCGATGGCTACAGCAGCCTCGCGAACGGCGGGGTGGCGCTGTAGCGCGCTTTCGATTTCTTCGGGCTCGATGCGATGGCCGCGCACCTTCATCTGCTGGTCGATTCGGCCGAGAAAGACCGCGTTGCCATCCGGCAGGCGAAACGCGAGGTCTCCCGTGCGATACAGCTTCTCGCCGGCATGGAAAGGATCGGGTACGAAACGCGCCCGGTTTTCCGCATCGGCATTGCGATAGCCGCGCGCAAGGCCCCGCCCGCCGAGGTACAGCTCGCCAGTCGCGCCCGGCGGCGTCATTCGTCCGTCCGTACTCAACACATAGGCGCGGGTGTTGGCGACAGGCTTGCCAACGGGCGCCCACAGGTCCCCTTCCCATGGAGAGGTTCCGAACTCGTACACCAGCGACGTCGGCGAATTCTCCGCGGGGCCGTAGGCGTTGAACAACCGCACGCGGCCCTTGCTGACGCGCCGCCATTGCGCAAGCGCCGAAGCATCCAGCCGTTCCATGCCGCAGATCATCGCGCGCAACGTTCGAGGCAACTCGCCGCCATCCGCGGCTTCAAACGCTTGCATCCATTCCTTCCACCAACTGGCGGGCATGCCGCTGATGGTGATGCGATGCGTGGCGAGTGCGCGTGTGAATTGCTCGCACGTCGGCGGACCCGGATCGAGACAGCAGACCAGACAGGCGCCGGCGCTCAGATAGATGAAGACTTCGGCGAAGAAGACGTCCGCGCCAGGGCTCGCGAACTGCAGGCGGCGATCCGAGGATGTGATGCCGTACAACGGCGCGACTGCCAGCGAGTGATTCACCAACGCGCTGTGCGGAACCTCGACCGCCTTGGGAGTTCCGGTGGAGCCCGACGTGAAAATCACATAAGCCGTGTTGTCCGGCCCTGCGGTGCGAGGCGGGTTCGCGAGCGAATGGCGGGTCAAATCGAGCGAGCGAATGTCTATCGCGCCGTCGATGGCCGCAGTCCCTGCGCTAAGCACGAGCAGCGGCTGCACCGCGTCGAGCATCGCACGGAGGCGTTCGCGCGGCTGTGCCGGATCGATTGGCAGACAGGCCGCACCCGATTTGATGACGGCGAGCGTTGCCGTGACCGCTTCGGCGCCGCGAGGCATCAGCACCGCCACGACGTCTTCAGGCGAAGCCCCGCGCTCGCGCAGGAACCATGCCAGGCGATTGGCACGCCCGTTCAATTCGCGGTAGGTGACGGTCGCGCCAAAGTTGTCGATCGCAGCGCCGTCAGGGTTCAGGCGCGCGCATTCTTCAAACAACTCGTTGGCGCACGCGTGCGCTGGGATCGTGTCTGCTACAGGCCCTTGGGATTGCGCATGCAGCCATTCTTTCCGGGCGCCGGACATCCAGCACAGGTCGCGCAGCTGAGTTTCTTCATGACCGGCGAAGTTCCGCAGGAGAGTCTCCAGTTGATCGGCTGCCGATGCTGCAAATTGCGCGGTGTACCGCGCACGAGAGTAAACGAGTTCGAGCCGGACGCGTTCGCCGCCGCCATACGCGGCGAGCGTGAAGGGTATGCTGGTGCGCTGGAACCGGCGCAACGAGCGGTTCTTCCACCATGAGGCGGCGGTTTCGCCGACAGTCAGGCGATCGAAGTTGACCAGCGTGTCAAAGGCGGCGTCCAATTCGAGCGGCGTCTCTTCATGCCGCTTCAACTGCTGCCAGCGCTCGCGAAGATCGCGGAGCCAATCGCCCAGTTTCGCGCGAGGATCGATCCGAAGCCGCAGGGGCGCGGTGTGGATGAAGAATCCGATCTCTTCATTCGCCGAAGGGCGGCCTGCGCGGGCCGCGCCAAACAATACGTCTGTCCGCGAACCTTGCCGCGCCAGCACCATTGCCCACGCGCCGTAAATGAGCGTGCTCATCGTGACGCCCGCGTCCGCGGCGAAGTCCTTCAATTTGCGGCTCTCGCCGGCGTCGAGGATACGGATCTCTCTGCCTGGCTCGTGCGATGCGGATTCGAGTCCACCCTCGGGTAACAGCCGATCCACAAACCGGCTGGCGGAATCGTCCAGGTCCGCGAGCGCCTGCCGCCAGTATTGTTCGCCGGACGTCTTCGTCTCCTGGATCCGCTGCGCGCCGTCACCGTAAACCACTGCCTTGCCGTCATATCGCGCGAACCATTCCCGCCAGAGCAGCAGAAAGCTGCGGCCGTCAAGCAGGACGTGGTGGCAAGTCCAGACGATCGTCCACCAGTCTCCGCGGTTGCGGATGACGGTGAATCGATAGGGAGGCGCACCCGTCTCGAAGTCGAAGCCTCGGTGGAACTGATTCTGCAGCACGCGCTGGATCGCCGCATCATGCTCCGCCTCGGGAATCGCGGCGCTCCAGTCCTCAACAGTCCAATCAATGGATGTGGACTCAGCGGGTTCGAGAAGAAGTCCCGCATCATACGAAAGCCGCACGCACGTCTGCAGCGCGGCGTGACGCCGCACGACTTGCCGCCATGCCTGCCGCAGGCGCTCTGTATCGAGCGCGTGATGAATCTCGCAGACGTCCTGCACGATGTAGCAGCCCGACCGCGGCGAGCGCAGCGAGGCGAGCGCCATGCTGCGTTGGAGAGGCAGAACCGGAAACTCGGTCAGGACGCTCATGAGTTCGGGGCGAATACCAAAATTGGAGTCTGGCTGCCCATCGGAACATCAGGCACAAACGCATCGACTTGCTTGAAATGCGGCTCTAGCGCGCCCACGATCTCGGCTTGTGTGGGGAACGCATAAACAGTGCTCGAATCGCAATACAACCGGATCATTTCCACGGCTTCGCGTTGCCAGCCTGTGCAGGCCGCCAGCCGATCGATATCGACGGCGTGATCGCGCCAGGCAAGGTAGGCATCGGCGACGCGAGACCCCATTGCGGGATCGGTTTGCAGAGCGATCAGCAACTGCAGCTTGAAATAGTGAAAACTCGGTAGCGGGTTGTGATAGATAGCCTCAAACAGGGCTTCTGCCGATTGCGGGACCCGCGGCGGCAGATAGCATCGAACCAGGAACCGGCCGTTCGGCGAAAGGATGCGCCGGGTAGACGCTGCTACCGCCTCGAGATCGCAAGGATACCGCACGCAACTCAGCGAACCATCGGCGAGAATCAGGTCTACGCTGGCGTCGGACAGCGGGAACATCCGCCAGTCGGCGCAGGTGATCGCGCGGATTCCCAAAACGTCGCCAGGCCATACGCACTTCACCATCGGCATCGAATGGTCGAACGCCAGCAAGCTCGAGCCGTGCGGCAGCGGAAGTTCGGCGAGTTTCGCCGTTGCCCCCAGCAATGCGATTCGAGCCGGTCCGTTTCGGCGAACCCAGTCCTGCACGGCAGTCTGAAAGAAATCCAGGTCTTCAGGAGACGGGCAAAGAGGCGGGCCCAGAGCCCGATAGGCAGTTGCCAGAGAAACCCAGTACGACCCCGGTGCGGCGCTCATGCCAACAGGGTAACAGCCAACGGAACCGGTCCAGAATGTTTTACTGTCTGCTAACTCTTCCAGATCGAGGCCGGCGTCAGCTTCTTCATCTGCGCCGGACGCAAGACCAGCGGTTCGACGGAAAACGCTTCGATCGACAGGATGGTGCGGCTGGAAGGCGTGTAATAGACCCGGACGGTGGGGAGGCCAGCTTCGAAGTTGTCCACCAGGATGCGAAAGGCGCTTTCGGGAACATTGAAGAATTCATCGCCAACGGCGAATCGGTGTTTGGTCACGGTGCGCGAGCCGGTCTCATGCCGGTTGACGGCCGCTCTGGCAGTGTCCCATGAAGGTTCCAGCCGGCCTTCCACCATCGCAACTCCGCCGCGCCTCAAATCTCCTATCAGCAGAGCGGCATGGATCGAGAAGCGGACAAAGCCCGCGCCGATCGCGAGCAGCATGGTCACCTGCAAAGCGGACATCCAGTTGCCTTGCCCGATGGTGCGCGCGAGAAGAACGTACGCGGCAAACAACACGATGCATCCCACGAATGCCCGCACGAGCGGCGTCACGGCGCGCCACAGCATGCCGAGCAGTTGTTCGCGCGTAAGCCTGCCATCGCGGTTCTTGACCAAGTCAGGATAGTTGAACTGAAACGCTCGCGAGAGCAATTGATTGAAAAACTCAGGTCCAACGGAGTTGTAGATGAATGAGGCCATTCCAGAGTTGGCGATTTACCCTAGCCGCCAGGTCAGACAATCGACCGATGCGGAACCTGTCTTTAGTTTCTAAGTATGTTTCTCAAAGCGAACAGGGATCGGCTTGGCGATCCGTCAAGGGTCCCAGGAACTCTCGATGCCGATCCCGTTGTTCGCGGTTCCTCAGAAGCGGAGTCATCGGGCTGTCGCCACGGTTACGTTCGTTTGCTCGTTTCGCCACAAAACCGCGAGTCCAAGGCGTTCGAGTTTCGTGGGATCGGGGGCGATCAGAACGTAAGCGTCATGTCCTGTGAGCGGGTTTGTGTCGCCCGGGTGTAAGACGATTGGCTGGCGCAGCGCCGGCATGCGGCCCGCGCGCCGGTAGAATTCGAGCGCCGGTTGAAACAACCAAAAGGTCGATAGTGTGTTTGCGCTGCGCGAACGAAGCAGGTCGGCAATCTGGCGATTGTCGCGTTCCTGATGCCATGCCCACAAATAGCCGGGTTCTCCGAGCTGCGTAGTGAACTGGATCGACAGCGCAAGCAGGATCAGAATTGCCGGCGCGGTGACCGGCAGCGCCGCCAGCCTGTAACGCAGCAAGGCCGCGATGGCGCCGCCGAAGGCGAGAAAGATTGCCTGGGCCAGAATAACGCCGGTGCGCTCGCTCGGATACGGTATGAAGAGCCACTCGTGGGCCAGCCAGTAACCGAATAGCGAAATGCCGAGAATCGCGATGATCGGCGTCAGTTGCGTTTGTTCGCCGCGCAGAAACCAACGAAGGCCGGCGGCCAGCAGCAGCAGCAGAGCCGCGGGCAGGAACCTCCGCTCGAACCTTGCTACCGTGCGCGCGCTGCCGAAAGGGCCGGGCAGAAACGGATCATGCCGCAGAAACGGCGTGACGGTTGTGTCGAGCGACGTGCGAAGGTCCTTGGCGCCCCAATAGAAGCTGCCCTTTTCCGATCTGCTCAACGGAAGGATCAGCAGGAACAAGGCAATCGTCAGCCCCGGCGCAAACGCGTGCCGAAGGTCGTTCCAACGCTCCCGGCGGGCCACGGTGAGAACGGCGATTCCCGTGGTTGCGAGCGAAACGAACGCAAAAGAGAGATTGGCGCAACAGCAAACTCCGAGCGCCGCGCTCATCTGCCACATGTCTCGGGATTGCTGCGTTTCCATGTACGTCAACAGCCGCAGCAACCCCAAGGTCATGAAGCCAAGGGCGAGCGAATAGCCGCGCGCGGCGCACAACAGATCGAGCGTGAGTGGATTGAGGACGAGAATCGCAAATACCAAACGCTGCATCCATCGGCTGCCTGTGACCACGCGCTCGACCAGCAGGGGGAGCATCCACAAAAACAGCGCGGAACCAAGCAATGCCGGGAGACGAAGCGAGAATTCGCTCAAGCCGAACATCGAGGTGCTGATTGAAACCAGCGCCGAGTGCAGGATGTGATTGTTGGCGTCGAAGCCGGAAAGGAAAACGCCAGTGAACCCGCCCGACGCGAACTCGTTGTAGGTGTAGGCCTCGTCGATCGTCACCGAAAGCGTGGCGGCGCGCCATATCGAATAGACGAAGACAGCGGTGGCTAGCAGCCTCAGCAGAATACTAGCGGCCCTTCTCGAGGAACTTTCCTGTCGTGGCGTCGACGAACACCGAGTAATTCGCCGTGCCTACCGTTTCGCCCCATAGCACGCGCCACGTTGCGTTGGGGTAGCGGGGCGTGAACTCGAGCAGGAAATTAATCTCGTCCTTATTGCCCTTCTTCAGATATGGATCTTCCTTGCTGATCGCTTCCTTATAGGCGGCGTCCGAGTCCTGCTGGAGCGCCTGCGCGTAAAAGGGAACGGCTTGCCCAACCCGTCCGCGGAACGATTCCTCCGCTCCGCCCCAGGTTCCCTTGCGAAAACCGCCTTCGGCATCCTTTGCGGACCACAGAAAAGTCTTCATCAAGCTTTTGGTTTCCGAGGTAAACACCGCGCGCCATGCGCCGGCCTTTCCCGGTTCCGCGGCCACGCCCGGCAATTGAATGCTGGTGACTTGAATCGCTTTGCAATCGGGGGACCACTGGCGAGCCGACGGATACATCTTAAAGAAGGCGGTTCTGCCCGTGATCGCTTCGGGCTTTTCTTCCACTTTGGCCTTTTCCGCGGGTTTCGGCGCATCGGAACCGCACGCCGCAAGAATAAGGATCGAGACAACGGCGGCGATCGAGCGGAAGGAAAGTAGCATCACAGTTCTTCCATTGTGACTCGCAAAAAAAAATTATTCAAATGGAACAAGACCGAGGCGGGAAGCGTACGTCTAGATAACTAACTGAAAGCAGCAAGGCCCTCGAGCAAGAACATCACTTTCCCCAACTAGCGTTCTTGCTCGGGGGTCCCCTCTACTAAACCGACCTTCACGATAGCGTACTCCAATTTTGCCCCGATGTCTAGCGGCGCCGTCCCGCAAGTGAGACAAAGTGCGTTCGTTTTCGAACATGTCCGCTACACTGAACTTTGCGATTGGTCTACAGTCCGCATTACGATCTCAACCTCGGCGAACACATTTTTCCCGGCGCCAAATACACTCTCATTCATGACCGGCTGATTGCCGAAGGCTTCGCAAAGGAAGAAGACTTTGTCGAGCCTCCTCCCGTAGCGCGTGAAGATTTGTTGCTCGTGCATGACGAGGCTTGGATTGCGAAGCTCGAAACCGGACGTTTATCGTTGATGGAAGCAATGCGCCTCGAGGTTCCTGTCTCGGAACAAATGCTGGCAGCAATGTGGCGAATGGCGGGCGGCACGAGGCTGGCGGCGGAAAATGCGTTTCAAGACGGAGTGGGCGTCAATATCGGCGGCGGCTTCCATCATGCATTTCGAGTACATGGAAAAGGCTTCTGCCCCAACCACGATGTCGCCCCCGCCGTCCGACACCTGCATACCGGCGGCCCGAACCGACCCGGTCCTTAAGCCGATATCTTGTTCCATGCAGTCCACGCCACGG
>JACXTT010014762.1_pt1 | contig 10194 bp, 7 predicted proteins | sample 9270951 | NCBI WGS metagenome assembly JACXTT01 (sample SAMN15532306, study PRJNA645909) | rock metagenome | isolation source: weathered quartz diorite | place: Puerto Rico | collected 2017-06-21
ACCTACACCCTACCCTTTGCGCTGGCGTTCCTCTCCGTCACCAGCTTGTATCGCCTCGTGCCTCGAGTGCCGCCGCAATGGCGGGAGGCCATGATCGGTGCCCTGACGTTCAGTCTCCTCTGGGTGGCGGCCAAACTGCTCTTCGTGACCTATGGGGAATACGCGACCGTCTATACCCACCTCTATGGATCGCTCCTCGAAATTATTCTCCTGCTCTTGTGGATCTATTACTCGGCGGCGCTGTTGCTGTTGGGTGCCGTGGTCGCCCATCATCTCCAACTGCGTATTCAAGCCCTCACCCCCGATCCCAAACAGGTCCTGGAGCCGGACTCGACTCCCGCGTAAGAGTTCCGCCCGCCGGTCGGTGTACGACCCTGTCAGCTTCCGGCCTTTTTCTGGCGGGGAAAGCCCTTCCTGGCTAGAATGGCCTACGCGGAGGAACAGCCGATGTTTGAAAGTTACGGCAAAGAGCTGCTGATGCTCGGGGGCACGATCGTGGGATTCATCGCAGCCATGCTCACGGTGCTCGAAAAACTCATCGACATCCAACACCGACTCAAACCCGGCAAGGAGCGGAAATCACAACCGGCTGCGGAGCGCGCGGCAACGGATCCCGTTCCAAGCATTGACTTCTTCTCGACGAAGCCGTTCCGGGGCACCTCGTATCTGCTCCTCTACGAGACGGGTGTCATCGTGGCGGCGGGCCTTTTGCTGAACTATGTCGGCCTGACCCTGAGCCGACATTTGGAAAGTATTCTCTTCTTGGACATGACCGGCACGGCACTGGTGGCGTTTCTCCTGGGCCCTTGGTGGGGGGCCATTGCGGCACTCCTCTCCAATTCGGTCGTCAATTGGCTGTTGTATCCGGAAACCGGCGGCGACGTCGTCATTTTCCCCTGGTCGTTGGTCAGCATGGCCGGCGGATTGTACTGGGGGTGGATGGCCCGGCAGGCCGGATTTCAAAAGTATCTCCGAACAGGAAAGAGTTCAGCTCTGTCCCATGCCTGGTTTCTCTATATTTTTGGAGTCGGCGGGGCCATCGCGATGAGTCTGCCCGGCACCTTTGTGCAGGCCGCGCTCGACGAACGGACGACCTTCGCGCTGAATCCCGCCGTCGCCGAGACGTTGAGTCTCCGCGTGCTGGAGTGGGAACAAGCCGCTCGCCAGTATCTCGAATCGCTCTTCGGCTTCACGTGGGGAGAGAGTCTCAGTTGGTGGATCGTCAACTGGTTTCAGACCTGCGCCCGGTACATTCCGGACAAAACGATGAGCGCTGCCATTGCTCTGGTGGTCCTCAAGTACGGCTACCCGCTCTTCGAGCGAGAACTGATTCACGGAGGCCCCAACGGCAATCGCCCGCGCGACGAGCGCATTCTTCCATTGGTCTTGGGGTTGATCTATGCCCCGTCATTCGCAACCTTGATCGGCCACGACAGGTACGGAGGCAGCCTCTATTGGCCCCTCTGGGCTCTGCCGTGGGGCGCGATGCTGTTGGGATATTTGTATTTGCGGTATTGGGGACCAGGCGAAGCGTCGCTCCAGGAAGCCCGGCTCCACCGTGCCGAACGCTATGCCCGTGCGCTGAAACCGATCGGGAAAGACGCTTCGTACGAATTCTGTCGCCGATTGACCTTCATGACCTTGATCGCGAGTCTGCTGTTCGCCCTGTGCCTGCCGGTCCTCTTGATGGATTTTTATCGCGTCACGTTCAAGTTCTTTTGTGTGGTCTACGGGTTCCTGCTCGTCGTTCACCTCATCCGCATCGCCATCGCGCAAAACATCTCAGTCGCCCGGGCAGATAATTAGCTTTTCAGCCGCAGAAAGTGTCCGATCGCCGATCGGGTGATCAGCCCCACCATCATGTCGTTCTCCATCACCACCAACCGATCCCATCCGCTCTGGGCCATGCGTTCCATCGCCTGCATGACGGACCAGTCAGAAGGAATCAGGAGGTCCGGTGTGGCCGGGCGCATGACCTCTCGGACTGCGCGCCAGGTCCACAGTCCTTTGGGAACCACTTGAACGTCGTCCACCGTGATCATCCCGAGAACTCGTCCATCCTCACAGACGGGAAATCCGCCGAAGCCGTGAGCGACAAAGTACTGATCCACCGCATCCTGCATCGTCAACTCAGGCGACATCGAAACCACGTGGTGCACCATGACCTGCCTCACCGTTGTCATCGTCAACGAGACACGCATCGCGGCCTGTCGGCGCGTGCCGTGCGCCGCGGCAAACAAGAACGCGCCAAGAAACATCAGCCAGCCGCCGTTCGTACCCAGGCCTGTTCCGATCATCCCCGCAGCGGCACCCACCATGATTGCCGCACCGGCCAGGCCCAACAACAGACCGAATCCGATTCCGACGAGCGCCGCCTGACCAGTGGCCCGGTCGAAATTGCGGTTCCAGGCCCACAGCCCTGCTCGCAAGACACGGCCGCCATCCAGCGGAAATCCGGGAATCAGATTAAATAGACCCATGGTCAGATTGGCCTGCGCCAGAATCACGCCTAATGCGAGAAAGCCCTGAATCCCGGAGGAGGGCAGAAGCGATTCTGCGGCCAAGACGGAACCAATGCAGCAGACGCCAAGGACCAGACTCACGATTGGTCCAGCCATCGCGATAAGAAACTCCGCCCGCGGACTGGGCGGTTCTTTCCCCATGTGAGCCATGCCCCCGAAGATGAACAGCGTAATTTGCCTGATCGGAATCTTGTACCGTTGGGCCACATAGGAATGGCCAAGTTCGTGTAGGAGCACGGAGAGAAACAACAGCAGGGCGGCCACCCCGCCCATGCCCCAGTAGCGCGCGGAGGAAAGCCCGGGCAGGACGTCCGGCAAGTATCCGGTGGCCAGCGTCCAGGTCACGAAGAGGAACACAAAAAACCACGAGGCATGCACGTGGATCGGGATGCCCAGTGCACGACCGATTGACCAGTCCGGTACCCGCATGGTTCCACCGTAGCAGCGCCTGAAATCATCCGTCAACTCTCCTTCCCCTCCGACGATTCGGGTATACTAGCCCACATGCGATCGCAACTTCGGCAGGCAAGAGGCGCGGGGCTAGAGGCTAGGGGTAGTCAGAAGGAATGTCTTCCCTCTCGCCTCGTGCCGCGAGCCCCTGGCCCGGATCGATCCGATTTCGCGACGAACCGTCATACATCATGTGGGCTTGCTCACATGCGACCGTGGTTCTGGTTGCTGCTCATCGGCCTCCTGCTCGCTCCGTTTCCCGCGCAGGCTCAGGTGATCAAGTCGGGATCTCCTGCTTGCCCCGGCGTCGCGCTTACGTTCGACCTCTGCCCGGTCCGGGACGGAACCGGGTATGATCAGGCGCTCGTCGATTACATGATCGAGCACCGCATTCCCGCAACCTTCTTCATGTCCGGCAGATGGATCGCGAAACACGACCACCACGTCAAAGCGCTCCTCGCCGTGCCGTTCTTCGAGGTCGGCACCCACGGAGACGTCCATGCCCATCTGCCGATGCACTCAGTCGAGGAACAGAAACAGGAAATTCTCGGGCCCGTCCGCTTGCTCAGGACCAAGTATGACCAGAAGACCACGATGTTCCGTCCTCCCTACGGAGAGTTCAACGATGACACGGTTGATGTCGTCCGCACGCTTGGCCTGCAGTTCATCTTGTGGAATGTGGTGTCGGGAGATCCGGACCCGACGCTGTCGACCGCGCAGATCGACGACCGACTCAAACGATTTGTCCGCAAGGGCAGCGTCATCGTGATGCACGCCAACGGCAGGGGCACACATACCCGCGAGGTGGTCGAGCACCTTGACCAGCAGCTCTTGCCCCAGCGCGGGCTGACACCAATGACGGTGAGTGACCTTTTGGCCTGCAAGCAAACGAAGCCATGACCGACCTGACCATTCGCCTCATGACCCCGGACGACCGCCCTGCCGTAATCGCAATGCTCCTGAACTCCGATCCGTGGAAGCGCCTGGGTTACACCCAGACCGACTGGGACCACTACTTTGTCCCCGTGCCGGCAGAACGCGACACCTACGTGGCAGAAGCGGCTGAGAAGATTGCGGGCATTGCCGTTCTTCGACAGAAATTTCTCCTGGGCGACTATCTGGAATTGTTCGTTGTGGAGCAGACGGCAAGAGGCACCGGGGTGGGGGAACGGCTGCTCACGCACGTCGAATCCCGCGTCTTCGCCCGAACGAAGAACCTCTTCGCCTGTGTGTCGGACTTCAACGAACCGGCTCGCCGCTTCTACGTGAAGCACGGCTATCAAGAGATCGGTCTGATGCCGAATCTCTTGATTCAGGGATGCGCCGAAGTCCTCGTCAGAAAAACGATAGGACCGGCCAGGAAGAACAGTCAATAGTCATCGGTCAGTCGTCGATGGTACGAACGCTGTAGTGTCTTCTATTATTGCTCATCACCAATGACGGGATTTCGATGAAGATCAAGAAATTCCTCCATACCAGAATGCGCGTGAGCGACATGGACCGGACAATCCGCTTCTATACCGACGTCCTGGGACTCGAAGTCTTGGAGCGGAAAGTGTCGCCGCGAGGTTCGCAGCTGGCTTTTCTGAAGGTCCCCAACAGCGACGAGCTCATCGAACTGTGCAGTTTTCCGGCCAGCGGCTCCGTCAACGTCCAGGAGGATCTGGTACACCTGGCCTTCCAAGTTGAGAGCCTCGATGAGACCATCGCACAGCTTGATGCCAAGCAGGTCAAGATCACGGATGGGCCGACCACGACCTCCTCGGGAAGCCGTTTTATTTTCATTGATGCGCCGGACGGCTATGAAGTCGAGTTGATCGAGCGGCCGCACGGTGTGAAGATCGTGTAGCCCGCGTCATTCGCCAACCGTCACACGTGTACCACGCGATGCCAACATTGAGCCGGCCTGCCTGATCCGACCCGTTGACCTTTTGCCATTTGGCGAAGTAGGTTCTTCCTCCCGATTGACGCATGACGATTGACGGTGTTCTTTTCAAAGGAGCTGGCAGATGAGGAACGGATTCTTCCGCGGTCACGGCCTCGGCAATGACTATATCGTGATGGACCACAAGGAGCTGACCTGGAAGCTGACGCCGAAGAACATCGAGCGCATCTGCAACCGCAATTGGGGCCTCGGTAGTGACGGGATTCTGGCGCTTGTGCCCTCCAAGAAAGCCGACTTCGGTCTGCGCATTTTCAATCCCGACGGCAGCGAGGCGGAAAAGTCCGGCAACGGCCTAAGGATTTTCGCGCGCTATCTGCATGCCACCGGCAAGACGAAGAAGAAACATTTCACGGTCGAGACCAAAGGCGGATTGGTCACCATCGATTTGCACGTGGATCGTTATGGCGACGCGAGCGCGGTCACCGTCGAAATGGGACGGGCCACGTTCAAGCCGGCGGCGCTTCCCTGCACGCTCACCGTCGAGGAATTGATTCAGCAACCGATTACCGCCGCGGGCTGCGCGCTCACGTTTACCGGAGTCAGCGTCGGCAATCCCCACTGCGTCGTCTTTAAGCCAGCCGGTGAGTCTTGGCCGCGGAAGGATTTGCTGGCGCTCGGCCCCGCCCTGGAGAACCATGCGCTCTTCCCGAAGCGGACCAACGTGCAACTCGCAGTGCCGACCGGCCCGCAAGAAATCTTCATCCTGATCTGGGAGCGAGGCGCGGGCGAAACCCAGGCCTCGGGCTCTTCCTCCTGCGCCGCCGCGAGCGCCGCCGTGCGTCTCGGCCTGGTCAAGAGCCCCGTAACCGTGAAGATGCCGGGCGGGACACTCACGATCGATGTCGCAGCCGACTTCGGCCTCACCATGAAGGGCCCCGTGGCAGAAGTGGCCAGGGGAGCCCTCAGTCCCTCGTTTGTCCGTGGGTTGAAATAACGCATTGCCCGGTTCCAGGCTCGCCTCGTAAAATGAGGCATGCCAGCCACACCAGTCTCAGATCTTCAGTCCAAACTCGCTCACTTGCCCGACCAGCCGGGCATCTACCTCTTGAAAGACGCCGGCGGTGAGATCCTGTACATCGGCAAAGCCGCGTCGCTCGCGGATCGGGTCCGGTCCTATTTCTCAAAAGGGGCCGACTCTTCTCCGAAAACCGCGCTCCTCGCAGACCATGTTGTCGATCTGGAAACCATCGTCACCCGCTCGGAGTTGGAAGCCCTGATTCTCGAAAGCAACCTGATCAAGCGCCATCGCCCCCGGTTCAATGTCGTGCTGCGGGACGACAAGCAGTACCCCTATCTACGCTTGCCGATCAAAGAAGATTTCCCGCGGCTCTCCATCGTGCGTCGGGTGCAGAAAGACGGGGCGCTGTATTACGGACCGTACACGCCGGTGGGTGCGTTACGGGAGACCCTTCGCGTCATCAAGAAAGTGTTTCCGCTTGCCACCTGCACCATCGACATCGACGGCACGGCCGAGCGGGCGTGTATCGAATTCGAGATCAAACGCTGCATGGCGCCCTGCACGGGCAATCAATCGAAAGAGGACTACCACAAGATCGTCGGACAGGTCCGACAGTTTTTGGAGGGGCGCGATCGTGAGTTACTCGACGATTTACGGGCGCAGATGGAGACAGCGGCGGAGCGAGAGCATTTCGAGGAAGCGGCGCGCCTGCGCGATCGACTGTTCAAGATCGAGCGCACGCTCGAAAAACAACGCATCACACAAACGGCCACGGTCGATCAAGACGTGATCGGCCTGGCGCGGCAAGGCACGGCTGTCGATCTGCAAATGCTCTTCGTGCGCGGCGGGCTGTTGATCGGCCGCAAGGACTTCTTCTGGCGAGAGAACGCCGACGCCGGCGACGCCGAATTGGTCCGATCGGCGATCGAACAGTTCTACAACAAGGACGGGCAGCCGCCGAAAGAATTGCTGGTTCCCGCCGACCTCGACGACGCTCCCGTCATCGAGGACTGGCTTTCGGAGAAGCGGGGAAACCGCGTGCGCATCGTGGCTCCCGAGCGAGGCACGAAACACCAACTGCTGTTGCTGGCTGAAGAAAACGCCGCGGCGGCCGTCGCCGACCACCTGCGCGATGAGGCCCTCGATCGACAGGCCGTCGAGGAACTCATGCGTATCTTGCAGCTCACTGAACCGCCGCGCCGCATCGAAGGCTTCGACATCTCGAACACGATGGGCGACCATTCGGTCGCCTCGATGGTCGTGTGGGAAGCTGGCGCCATGAAGAAAGCGGACTATCGGCGGTTCAAGATTCGAACCGTGACCGGGGCGAACGACTTTGCCAGCATGCAGGAAGTCGTCCTCCGTCGATATCGCGACACCGAAGACCTCGCACGGCCCGATCTCGTCCTCATCGACGGAGGCCTCGGGCAGTTGGCCGCCGCGATGGAAGGACTCAAACAAGCCGGCCAATCTACAATCGCGATTTTCGGGCTCGCCAAAGCCAAAGGCGATAAAGACGAACGGATTTTTCGCCCCGGACGAAAAAATCCCATCGTCTTGCGCGCGAACTCTCCGGCCACGCATCTCGTCCAACGCATTCGCGACGAAGCCCACAGGTTCGCGATCACGTTCCATCGGAAGCTTCGCGGTAAGGCGCTGATCGCGTCCCAATTAGACCAGATCATCGGCGTGGGTGAGATCCGCAGGACGTCTCTGTTGAAACAATTTGCCAGCGTCGACGGCCTGTTCCAGGCATCGGACGATGAACTCAAAGCCGCAGGCCTCAGCCCGGAGGCCATTGAAAACCTTCGCGCCAAGGCACCCCGTCATCTCGGCAACGGATAACGCCCCGGTCTGCTCGGTTGCTTAAGTCGGGTGCCTAAAATTGAGCGTCATCCCGAGTCTGGAATTTTGGTCGGTAAGAGCGTTATGCTACGCCGTCGTATGGCTCGGCGTCGCATGAGCCGACGAGACGGCCCTGTGTCCTCCCAGGAGTTGAGCGTCATGAGCGCCCCCTTGAACGGTCCGCAGGACGCCCTGAACGAGTTGGAGCCACTCGACGAAACGGGCTCCCCTCCTCTCCGTTCATCGACGGCTCCGGATGCGCCCTACAGGGGCGCATCGTCGGCTCGACTCGCTTTGCAAGCCTCGCAACTCGGTACCTGGGAATGGCACGCAGTGACGCAACGAGTCCTCTGGTCGCCTGAGGTCGAAACCATCTATGGACTCGCACCCGGAACGTTCGGCGGGACCTACCAAGACTTTTTCCGGTTTGTCCATCCAGACGACCGCCAACGCCTCAACGAATCCATCCTCCGTGCATTGACAGACCGAGCGCCCTATCAAATCGAACACCGTCTCATCAGGCCTGACGGCAGCGAACGATGGATCTTGTGCCGTGGCAACGTCGTGACCGACCCCGTAGGGACGGTCACCGGTATGGCCGGCACGGTCGCCGACATTACCGACCTCAAACAGATGGAAACCGTCAACGCCACGCTCCGAATCGAACTGGAACAGCGCGTGGCCGAACGGACCGCAGGCCTCGAACAGGCCGTTGCGGAGCTGAAACGAGAAGTTGAGCGCCGGCGGCAGGCAGAAGAGGAGCGGGCGGCGAGCGAGCGACGATACCAGACCCTCTACGACGACAATCCCTCGATGTACTTTACCCTCTCACAAGAGGGAACGGTTCTATCCGTCAATCGATTCGGCGCCGAGCAACTGGGCTACCACGTCGAAGCCCTCATCGGACAGTCGATCCTCAAGGTGTTTCGGCCGGAAGATCACCAGACCGTGCTCGGCCAGCTGAGTATCTGTGCGTCGAACCCGTCCAAACTCTTCCAGTGGGACATTCAGAAGATCCGGCTGGATGGCGCGCGCTTATGGGTCCGCGAGCGCGCGCGGGCCATTCACGATCAGAGCGGCCGAGTCCTCATTCTCGTGGTCTGCGAAGACATCACGGCACGGCGCGACAGCGAGGCGCGCTGGCGCGCGCTCTTCGAGCATGCCGGAGTCGGCATTGCACAAGTCGGTCTGAACGGGGAATTTCTGCGAGTCAACGCACGGCTCTGTCAGACGCTCGGGTATTCGTCGAAAACGCTGCTGCTGCAGACATTCCAGGCCTTTACACATCCCGACGACACGGAACAGAATCTCCTGCTGCTGAACGAGGTCGCCGCCGGCGTGCGCCCCTCGTTTACGATGGAACAACGGTGTCTCCGGAGCGACGGGATCTGGCTCTGGGCCAATCTGACCGTCTCGTTGGTCCGCTCGGCCTCCGGAGCGCCGGCCTACTTCATCGCCGTCGTCGAGGATATCTCGGAGCGCAAACAGGCCGAAGAAGCCTTGCGCATGAGCGAAGTTCAATGGCATCGGTTCGTCGCAGACGCGCCGGTCGGGATGGTGATCGTGGACGAGCATCAACGCCTCCTCAGGGCCAACAAGGCGTTTTGTGCCCTCACCGGATACGACGAACAAGAAGTCATCGGCAACAGCATCGCGTTCTACACCCACCCAGACGACTTGGCGCCCAATCTGGAACTTATGGACGAGTTTTTCCAGGGCAAGCGCTCGGGATACAGCCATGAAAAACGCTATATCCGGAAATCCGGCGAGATCATCTGGGTATCCATCAGAACGACACGAATGACCCTGCCGGGCCATGCCGAGCCGCTGTTACTGGCCGTGATCGAGAACATCACCGAACGAAAGCAGGCCACCGAGGAGCGCGATCAGCTGAGCCAAGACCTGCATGACGATATCCTGCAATCGCTGTATGCCATCGGCATGGGATTGGAGATCACGCAGCAACGCGTGAAACAACGGTCAGGGGCGGCGGCCAAGCGGCTCGAAGGATCCGTCGCGCAGTTGAACAACGTGATTCGCGATGTCCGTAATTTCATCCCGCGCATCCAATCCCCGGTGACCCCGGCGGCGACATTCGATCACGCGGTCCTCGCGCTAGTCGAGTCCTTAACTGCGAACGGCGTCGGCAAAATCGCCCTCGATATCAACGCCGCGATCGCCAAGACGCTCACCCCCGCGCAATGCACCCATCTCCTCAGTATCGCGCGGGAAGCCCTGAGCAACAGCCTGCGCCATGCCCGCGCCACCCATCGGGCGCTGACGCTCCGCCGATCCCGCGGACACATAAGGCTCACCATCAGCGACGACGGAATCGGATTCCGGCCCGCCGCACATCCATCGAATGGAATGGGACTGAGAAACATGCAGGCACGGGCGCGGAAGATGGGCGCCACCCTCAGCATCGCCTCAAGCCGTGGGAAAGGCACGCAGGTGCGGCTCTCCCTCCCGCTGGC
>JACXTT010014763.1_pt1 | contig 10193 bp, 9 predicted proteins | sample 9270951 | NCBI WGS metagenome assembly JACXTT01 (sample SAMN15532306, study PRJNA645909) | rock metagenome | isolation source: weathered quartz diorite | place: Puerto Rico | collected 2017-06-21
CTCTGGCGGCTCCGCTCTTTTCGTCATCTGGCTCTTGCTGCCGCCTTGTACGCATTCTGCGGCTACGGATCTCTCGCCTTCATGCCAGCCTTCATGATGCGCGTTCATGGCATGACCAATACTGCGGAACTCGGCCTCTGGCTGGGTTTGATTGCTGGAGTCTTTGCGGGAATTGGGACGTTTCTTGGCGGCGTCCTGAGTGATCGCTTGGCGACGCGTAGGAAAGATCTGCGCTGGTACCTGTGGATCTCTGCCGGAGCAACGCTATGTAGCCTCCCGTTCACTTTTTTGTTCTATCTATGGCCTGATGGGCGGATGGCTTTACTACTAAGCATTCCCGGCTCTATCCTCAGTCCGATGTGGCTGGGGCCGACGGGCGCCATGGCCCAGGGGCTGGTGAAACTACGCATGCGTGCAACCGCCTCAGCCATCTTGCTCTTTATCATCAATTTGATTGGCCTCGGTCTCGGGCCGCAGACCGTAGGGTTGGTCAGCGACCTCCTCACCCCAACGTACGGGAAAGAGGCGATTCGTTACGCGCTGCTCTTCGTCGTCGTTCCTGGAGGTATTTGGGGGGCAATCCACTACTTGCTCGCGGCGAGAACATTGCGCGAGGACCTGACCGCGAAAGAGCGATGATTGTAAAGAGGGGAAAAGACCATGCCACAAACGCCAACAGAACGCCAGACTTCGCCGCCGACTCACGAGCCACAGTCCAAGGTTATTCGCGAACCGCCGACCGGCAAAGAGTTCCTGGAAAAACTGCGTGACGGACGTGTCATCTATTTCGATGGCGAATTAGTGAAGGATGTGACAACTCACCCGGCTTTTGCCACTAGCGCGCGTTCGTATGCTCGGATGTACGACACGCTGCATGATCCGGAAAGGCGCGAACGGTTGACCTTTGTGACCGAGCGAGGCGCCCGGTCACATAAGTTCTACAAACTGCCTCGCACCCATCAGGACCTTTTCGAAGCCCGGGACGCGATCGCTGAGTGGGCCCGCCTCAGTTGGGGCACGCTCTCACGTGGACCGGATTACAAAGCCGCGCTGGTCGGGACCTTAGCCGGCGACGCTGACTTCTACGGCGAGTACGCCCCCAATGTGCGGCGTTGGTATGAAAAGATTGCCGACGAGGTGATGTTCGTCAATCTGAGTTTGGCCAACCCCGCTGGCGACCGCTCGAAGCCTCCGGCTGAACAGCGGGATGTGTACCTTCATGTGGTCAAAGAGCGCGACGACGGCATCATTGTGCGTGGCGCTCGCCTTGTGTCTACCGGGGCCGCTTTTAGTCATGTAACCTACATGAGCCAGTACATTCCGATCACTGGGCTTTCTGAAAACGAAGAAGACTTCGCACTCGCCTTTTTTGTGCCCTTTACTGCACCGGGCATTAAGTTCATCGGGCGCTATTCCTACGAATACCTGGCGAAGAAGATCGGCTCGCCTTTTGATTACCCACTTTCCAGCCGCTTCGATGAGTCCGATCTTAGCATCGTACTCGACGACGTGTTCATTCCTTGGGAGGATATCATCGCGTATCGCAACCCGACCGTCGTGAATGGTCTCTTCCCTCGGGGCTTCGCTCAGCGCTTTGCTTTCCACGCCTCGACGCGCACGGCGGTGAAGCTTGATTTCATCTGTGGTCTTCTGCTGCGAGCGACAGAAATGCAGCAGCGGACCAATGCGCGTGAGGTCCAGGCTGCGATTGGAGAACTGCTCGGCATGCGCCACAACATTTGGGCCTTGTCCAGCGCAATGGCGGCTGACGCCCAGCCGGGGCCTGGAGGCTATCTGTTGCCGCATATTGGGTACGCATTGCAATGGCGTAATGTATATGGGGACACCTTCACTAAGGCCCGCACGATCTTTCAGAATGTGCTCTCCGGCAACCTGATCCAAATTCCTTCTTCGGCGCAGGACTTTAAGAACCCTGCAATCCGACCGTGGTTGGATCGGTACTGGAAAGCAGCAAACGCAACGGCGGAAGAGCGGGTCAAGCTCATCCGTTTGATTTGGGATATTTTCCTATCTGAGTTTGCCGGTCGAACCGAAGCCCACGAGCGGAACTTCGCCGGCGGTTACGAAGCAAATCGGGTCGAGACCTATCAAGCAGCAGAACACCTGGGACTCAACGCCGAAATGAAAGCAATGGTTGATGAATGCATGAGCCATTACGATCTCGATGGCTGGACGCATCCCACCTGGGCAAACGTGCCGTGGTCGATTCCCGAGAAGTAAAATGAGATAACAAGCTCCCTCTGTACAAAGAGACTACGGTAAATTAAGAACTACCCCCAAGGAGATGTGTATGACAAACGAACACAACGGCGTGTCGCTCAAAGGAGCAATCGACGCCGATGGACATATCTTGGAGCCTCCCGATCTGTGGGAGAAATACCTCGAACCTCAGTATCGCGACCGGGCGATGCGGATTCGCACTAACAGTGAAGGTTTAGAATACATGGAAGTAGACGGCAAACCAATGTGGACCGGGTATCCAGGTTTTCCCGGTTCACTTGGAGGGATGGGCGCGACGAATCTCGACCCCGACCCCGAACTGACTTATATAAAGGGAGCCCCGGCGGCTGCGATGAACGCCAAAGCACGGCTTGCTCGTATGGATGGTGAGGGAGTGGTCAAGTCGGTGTTGTACCCCACCTTGGGGCTCTTCCTTGGAGAAATCAAAGATCCAGACCTCTATGCAGCGCATTGTCGAGCTTACAACCGTTGGATCGTCGACTTCTGTTCCGACTCGGGCGGCCGGTTGGTTCCGATCGCGCAGGTATCATTGGATGACGACCCCAAAGAGGCGGCCCGCGAATTAGAGCGAGCGGTCAAGGCAGGCGCCAAAGGCGGATTCTTTTTGCCGTTCAACTGGAAGCGCAAATCACCCGGGCACCCGGACTTCGATCCCTTGTGGTCCAAGGCGCAAGAGCTGGATATTCCTCTCGCGATCCACCCCACGGCTGATCCACCGGAGTTGGATGTGCATAAGCGTTTCGAGGAACTTGCCCAGGGCGAGTCATTTAGCTTCACGTGGTACATGGACGTTCTCGTGGCGCAGGGCATGATGCAGTCCTTTGTTTCGCTCTTTCATTACGGACTCTTCGATCGATTTCCTCAAGTAAAGATGGTGGTGCTGGAATCGCAAGCGGGTTGGATCGGTTATTTGCTCGATCGCATGGACGCCGTGTACCGAGTTCCGCTCGGCAAGACCACAGAGATGAAGGAATCTCCCAGCACCTATTTTCAGCGGCAATGTTGGATCTCGGCTGACCCGGATGAAAAGACCGTATCCTCCGTCATCCAAGTAGTAGGGAGCGAGCGCTTTTTCTGGGCGTCGGACTTCCCACACCCTGATCATATCGGACATTACATGGAGGCCCTGGGAGAGATGGTGGAGCTGCTATCCGAGACGGCGCGCCGACAGGTCCTCTGGGAAAATGTCAGTCAGGTGTATAAGCTCGGAGAGTAACAATAACAAGTAAATTAAGTAAATTTGGCAAACAAGTCGGATGCATGACACAATCCTGGTCGATGTGAAACTGACAGCAAAATCCCCTCCCCCCCTTTGGCAAAGGGGGGAAAGCGCGCAGCGCGGGGGGATTTTTTCGAATGAGAAAAGTTTGCGGGAAGAGGGCGTGACACAATGACTCGACTGACGAAACTGAGCCGGTCCATTGCCGGTAAGACAGCGCTTGTGACTGGGGCCGCTAGCGGCATGGGCCGAGCAACAGCACATCTTTTTGCCGATGAAGGAGCCAAGGTCGCCGTTTTGGATCGCAACGAGGAAGGGGTAAACACAGTGGTCCGCGAGATCACCGAAGCCGGAGGAACTGCTCAAGGATGGGTGCTGGATCTGGCTCAGGGCGAGAAGATTACGCCCACGGTTGTCGCCATTGCCGAGCATTTCGGCGGGCTCGACATTCTTATCAACAACGCTGGGATCAACGCGTCCGGTCGCATTCAGAGTAGTAGATATGAGGACGTGTGGGAACGTTGCTTTACCATTAACCTGGCGGCGCATCACCGCCTCATTCGTGCGGCCCTCCCCTACCTGAGCAAAAGTGGCGCGGGGCGGATTGTCAACATTGCTTCGACCGAGGGTGTGGGAGGCAGCGCTTTTAGCAGTCCCTATACCGCAGCCAAGCACGGCGTAGTCGGCCTGACGCGTGCGCTCGCCGTTGAGTTGGGGACACAAGGAGTGACGGTAAACTGTATCTGCCCGGGGGCGATTCACACCGGGTTAACTGAAGAGATTCCCGACAAGGCGAAGGAGATTTTTGCTCGCCGTCGGGTGCCGCTCAAACGCTATGGCAATCCCGAAGAAGTGGCGCACGCGACTCTGAGCTTAGTCCTTCCCGCCGCGTCGTATATCAACGGGGCGACGGTAGTGGTTGACGGCGGATTCACCATTCAAAACAATGGCGGACCTTTGAATCCTTCTTGAGCTTTTTTCACCTATAGAAACGTCACAGCAAAGGGTAGAGGGAAATATATGTGAGCCCTCGTGACTGCCAGTTCCCTCGCCCCTTAGGGGAGAGGGCTAGGGTGAGGGGATATCTGCAGCGATCACCCTCTCCTGTGTCCTCTCCCCTCAAGGGAGAGGAGAGAAGGCCCTCGCTCCGCATCCCCTATTTTGATGTGTCTTCCCTAATAGAACTTATAGAGCAGCTACGACTTCACACTGCGCTTGCTCACAGGTGTTGGCGCTATCGGAGACCGTAGCCCGGTGCATCTCGCGCACCCAGCGTAAGTCGTCGTAGTCGGAGCCGCGATGCATGGTGCAGCGGTTATCCCACATGACAAGGTCATGAACCCGCCAGCGATGCGTATACACGAATTGCCGCTGCGTCGCGTGGGCGAGCAGTTCATCGATCAGAGCGCGGCCTTCCTCCTCCGGCATCCCTTGAACCCGCCCAGCGTGCGATGCGATATAGAGCGACTTGCGTTTGTTTTCAGGAATCGTCCGCGCCATCATTTGCGGCACCGGCGGGAGGGTCGTCTGCTCCGCTTCAGTGAAATCCGAGAAACTCGTCTTCGCGCGAGAATACGCCAGCGAATGTTCGGCCACGAGTCCGTCGAGTCGCCGCTTCATGTTCTCCGGGAGCGCATCATAAGCAGCACGGAGATCAGCAAATTCCGTGTGTCCGCCGATCGGTGGAATGACCAGAGCATAAAGAAGAGAAGCTCGAGCTGGGAGATACTTGAAGGAACTGTCAGTATGCCACAAGCGGTTGCCGAGATTAAACTGGCGCATGCGGCTTTGTGCTCCCCAGATTTTGTTTTTCAGTGTGAGATTTGAAACGTCGATGAGATCCGGCGTCAAGCGAAATTTTGCATTTTTATTCACCGTAAAGAGGTTCGACTCCAGGGGGCCTATGTAGCGCGCAAACGCGAGCTGCTGCTCCCCTGTAAGATTTTGCGCGGGAAAGATGAGGACCGCATAGTCCCAAAAGGCTTGTTTGATTTCATCAACTTCAGCCGCAGTCAATGGCTGTGATAAATCGACATTACCAATCTCGGCCACAAAACTGGAGGTAATCGGATACACACTGATTGTCATGCTAGCCCTCCTTTACGTACGCATCCGTGTAGTGGGCATGATCATACGATATTGTCTTGGCGGCGACTAGCTTCCCTGGGGCCGCTACGACATGATTTCCGTTTCAACACCAACTATGTCATGAAACCGCGCGTAGTCGATGCGCCGTTGCCCATCGGGGAGACGGGATAACACCTCGACAAATTGGGCTCCCCATACAATATCTCGGGCAGTGTAAATATGGCGTGCGTGGACCGTCTGTGCGAAGGTCTCGTCGAGCCCGATCAGAGAAACAACAATCTCTGTATCCGCCGCCACCAAGGACGCCGGGGTCGCCCCGAATAAGGGGCTCTGGTCGGTAATCGGGTGTATCGCCGTCCAGGTCATGGTGAACAACGCATGTTGGCGCCGGACCAGCTCAAGGTCATAGAGACGCCGGAAGCTTTCTCCTTCAAGGGTGATTTCCTCTCGGAGCAGCACGAGGTGGATCTGCGCCTCTACGATCTGATTGCCCCGCGCATTCGCCATGCGAAACACAAGCGAAGGAACGCCGTCCCGCTGAGTGATGACAGCAACCCGACTAAACAGCACGCGCGCACTTGGACGCGAGAACTTGGCGAAGATCAACCCCGTCATCAGAGCGAAACCAAGCACTCCCGTCAGGGCTTCAATGGTGACCAAGAGATTGGCGAAGAAGGAGTGAGGAACCATCTGGCCATAGCCAATCGTCGCCATCGTCTGGATACTGAAAAAGAAAGCGTCACGGAAGGAGCCCGCCCGCGCGTGCTCAATACCGCCAGGGTCCAGTAGATAGCCGAGAGCAAAGAAGCTGTTGCCTGCGATATAGCAGGCCGCCACGATCAGCACAAGCCGCGGCCAGGAGGCAACAAGCAAAAAATGATACAGGTCTCCGAGGGGGCCGGTGTGAACCCTCTCGGATTTTTCCTGCTTTCTCTGATCGTCGTGAGGCACGCCTTTTCCCCTTTCTCGGCAAGGCTGGAAGGACCTACAGCTTGAGGGTCATCTTTTCACGGCGACCTCTTCATTTGAAGAGTTTGGTTTCGTCATGCCAGCGAAGGCTGGCATCCAGGGAGATTCGGCACTTGCCTTCGGTTATACTTCCTGGATTCCGGGTCTCGCGTTGCTCGCCCGGAATGACGTGGCCATCGGTTATCCCTCATCTTTACTGTAGTGGGCTACTGGAGTGCGTTCCCCGGTAATCAAGCGCGCAGAACGATTATGCGTCACGTAATTCCACGCCCATTGGACCAGGACCAGCAGCCGGTTTTCAAATTCTACGAGGTACAAGAGATGGACAAACAGCCAGACCAGCCACGCCCAGCTCCCGGACAGCCGCACCCGCCCCAAATCAGCTATTGCCGCCCCCCGTCCCACAATCGCCATGTTTCCCCGATTCTGATAGTGAAACGGGTGAATCGTGTCGCCCCGCAAGCGCCGTTGAATCACATCCGCGACATAGCGCCCCTGTTGCATCGCCACCGGGGCGACCCCGGGCAGCAGCTGCCCGGACTCGTCCGCACAGTGCGCCAGATCCCCGAGGACGAAGATGTCAGGATATCCAGGTACGGAAAGATCCGCTTGTACGACCACTCGACCCGCACGATCAAGTTCCGCCCCGGTAACGTCAGCCACAGCGCGACCGAGCGGCGAGGCCTGCACCCCAGCACTCCAGATCACCGTACGCGCACGAATATGTTCGACCCGGTCTCCTTCTTGGACAGTCACCTCCTCTGGTCGGATCTCAGTGACCCTTGTCTTGACTCGCACCGTGATGCCGAGATGCGTCAAGTCCGCGGCGGCGCGCGCTGACAGCTCGGGAGGAAAGGAGGGCAACAACCGCTCGCCTGCCTCTAGCAACAGAATCCGTGCGTCGGCAGGATTGATGTTACGGAAATCCCGCTTCAAGGTGTCTCTAGCAATTTCTCCCAGCGCCCCTGCCAATTCCACTCCCGTTGGGCCTCCACCCACAATGACGAAGGTCAAGCACGCCTGCACTTGCTCAGGATCGGTCGTGCGTTCAGCCGCTTCAAAGGCCAGGAGCACTCGTCGACGGATCTCGGTCGCATCCTCAATCGTCTTGAGCCCGGGCGCCAGCGACTCCCATTGCTCGTGGCCGAAATAGTGATGGCGCGATCCAGTGGCGACCACCAAGGTATCGTACTCGACAGCCCCATCGCGTAAGAGCACGCGGCGGTGGGTCGAGTCGATCCCCAGGGCTTCGGCCAACAACACAGTGGCGTTGGTCTGGCGTTTGAGAATGGCCCGCAATGGCGAAGCAATATCCGCAGGCGATAGCCATCCTGTGGCGACCTGATAGAGCAGAGGTTGAAAGAGATGGAAGTTGCGACGGTCAATTAAGGTGACTCTCACCGGAGCCCGACGCAGCGATTGCGCGGCGTAGAGACCGCCAAACCCGCCCCCAACGATAACAACGCGATGCGACTTTTCCATTAGGCGCCCCTTCCACTAGAGTGTACGAATCGCCCCCGATTGAATCTACTCCTAAGGGTGATACCAACATAAGTGCGAGAGGGCTCATAGATTTTTCGCATTTGCTACTAAGGAGGGAATACGCATGGCTGCTTATACATTGGAGCAGGTCGAGATTTTCGGTCAGGGTGTCCTCAAGTCTGAAGGCGTAGTCGTGGATAAGGAGGGAAACGTCTACGGCGGAGGTCGCAATGGCGTTATCTACAAAGTAACGCCGAACGCCGCCGTGAGCGAACTCGTACAACTACCTGCCGGTTCGATGCCGAATGGCATTACCATGGACCGTCAGGGCAATTTTGTCTATTGCGATCTGGGGAAGAAAGCCATGATGCGGGCGACACCGAGTGGACAGGTGTCCATGATCGCCGACCGCGTCGGCGCGCTAGCGCTCACTCTGCCTAACTTCGCTAGTTATGACGCCGAGGGCAACCTCTATGTCTCCAATTCCAGCACCCGCGACATCAAGAAGGTGCGAGAAGAATTCTCCAATCCTGAACCTAACGGCGCCGTGGTCCGCATCCGTCCGGACGGCAAGGGCGACATCGTGGCGACGGGCGTCTACCTGGCTAACGGTACGGCCATCGATCCAAAAGAAGAGGCGGTGTACGTGTTGGAAAGCACCAGGAATGACTGTCTGCGCATCGCGATCAAGAAAGACGGGACGTTTGGTAACCCTGAGATTTATGCGGAGCACTTTCCTGCGCTCCCGGACGGCATGGCCTTTGACGTGGATGGGAACCTCTACGTCACCTTGCCTGGGGTAGCGCAAGAGGGAAAACTGGCCCCGGCCAACCAGATCATTAAGGTGGACACCAATGGGAAGTGGAGTCTGCTGATCGACGATCCGACTGGGCAAAAGCTGAACTTTACTACCAACTGCGCGTTTGGCGGCCCCGGGCTGCAGGAGCTGTATATCGCCAACGTGGAGGGGGACCACTTCAGTCGAGTGCGCACCTCTGTCCATGGGCATCCGCTCTATCACCAGCGGTGAGTATGTAAGGGACACCAGAATGAACGATCAAGAAACAATGCAGTTGTTGCTCGATCGTGCAGCAATCACTGAGCTGGTCCACTGCTATGCGACGGGTGTGGATACCAGGGACTGGCGACTCTTCCGTTCAATTTTTACGGATGAAATCGAGGTCTGGCTCGGCAGCGTAGCTCCCGGGGCAGCGACCCTGAAAAAAGTGAACGCCGACGCGTTCACCGAACGGGTGAGCCGCGTGATTGGTCGCTTCGCTGTTACCCAGCATGTGCTTTCCAACCATCGCATTACTGTGCAGGGCGACACGGCCACGTGCATCGTGTACATGCAAGCGCGGCATTTCCCACGACCCGAAGAGGCTAGCCAGGCGGTGTGGGACATCGGCGGCTACTATACCCATCATTTGACCCGTACGGCGGAAGGATGGAAGATTGCGCAGTATACATTGACAATAACTTGGACGGAGAACACGCCGCCCGGAATTGATCTTTGACAACGCGATGGTCTGCGCTCCGGGGACAGAGGGAGTTCTGCACGTACAAGGCGCGTTATGAGGCTAGTGCGCAGGCGTAGGCTGGGTTGAGTTGCACGAAACCCAGCATTTTTCCTTAGTGAAGAATAGCTTGCTGGGATTCACTCTGCTTCATCCCAGCCTACAGCCCCTGCAAACGATAGACGAGGGTCGTCTTCCTGGGTCACTTTGTAGGATTGAAAGAATAGTATGTCCTCTCATGCAAACGAAAATCGCCATAAGTTAATGTACTCGGGGCTGGGGCGTCAGCAGCGGCCCAGATTCCCACTGCTGTTGACCTGACGCAGAAAATAATCACATGGTTTGATGAGCCGGGACCTTATCCAGAATACGCACTTCTCCTTCATTTTGTGGAAGCTGGCTTGCGGCATCGACAAACCATCAGAGGAAAGAATCACACTCAGGGGATCAATATCGAAGAACTCTTCGGAGCAATTGAGTTACTGGCCACTCGACCCGAGCTCACAATTGAACCATTTGTGGAGCAATGGCGCTCTTTCTTAGAGTCCGTTTAAGAAGTTCTTGAAAGAAAAGAGGGAATTGTGAGGTAAGATAGCGTGGCTAGGAGGGGGTGCCCATGTGGACGACCAAGAACCGAGTGCGGTACACTCGCGACC
>JACXTT010014764.1_pt1 | contig 10193 bp, 5 predicted proteins | sample 9270951 | NCBI WGS metagenome assembly JACXTT01 (sample SAMN15532306, study PRJNA645909) | rock metagenome | isolation source: weathered quartz diorite | place: Puerto Rico | collected 2017-06-21
CCGCCGGTGCCGAGTGTGACTGCGACGACGAACTGGACGACGACCACGGTGGCCGACGGCGTCCACAACTTCGTCGCCTCGGCCGCCGATGCGGTGGGGAATCACGCCAGCGCCCCGCTTGTCGTCTTGGTCGACAACACGCCTCCGGACACCCAGATCATCACCGGGCCTACCGGGGAGATCGTCGTTGGGAGCGCGACGTTTACCTTCTCCGGCTCGGATAACCTCACGCCGGTTGGGAGTCTGGTCTTCTCGTATCGGCTCGATGGCGGCGCGTGGACTGCCTTCGCGTCCGACACTACGGTGACCTTCCCGGCGCTCGCCGAGACCAGCCATACCTTCGCGGTGAAAGCGCGCGATCTGGCCGGCAATGAGGACCTGTCGCCCGACACGAAAACCTTCTCGGTGAGCTTCAAGCCGGGGAGCCTCACGGTGAGCCCTAGCAGCGGACCGATCGGGACCTACGTGAGCATCACCGGCATCAACTTCGAGCCCGGCACCACCACCGTGAGGTTCAACGGCCTCCCCGCGGTGATCCGCACGATCACGACGACGCAGATCACCACGACCGTGCCGGTCGGTGCCGCCTCGGGCCCGTTGACGGTCACCAACTCGCGCGGCAGTGGGAGCGTGCCGTTCTCCGTCACACCGACGGGGGGCTTCACGCTGACCGCCGCGCCCGCCCTACCGGCGGTAACGAGTGTGATCGCCGGCGATCAGACCTCGGTCAGCATCGCCGCGGGCGTTATTGATAACTTCACGAATCTGGTGAGCCTGACGCTCTCGAGCGGGCCCAGCGGGGTGAGCGCAAGCTTCTCGCCCTCGAACCTGGTGGCGCCGGGCGCGAGCGTGTTCGTGACGCTCGCGACGACGAGCGCCCTGGCACCCGGTACCTACAGCTACACGGTCACCGGCCAGGCCGACGTCGATGGGCGCCCGATCACGGCCACCGCGCCGTTCACGCTCCAGGTGCTGGCGCCGGACACCCTCGCCGTGACCGGCCGCGTGCTGACCGCCGAGGCGGTGCCCAAGCCGATCCCGGGCGTCCAAGTGACCCTGCAGAGTGCTTTCACCCAGACCGACGCCGCCGGCAACTTCGTGCTGCAAGGGTCGGTGGCCCAACAGCTGACCCCGGGGCCCGCCATGCTCCGGGTGGACGGCGCGACCGCCTCCGTGACGACGGCGCAATATCCGGTGGTGGAGGTGCAGATCAACGTGGCCGCGTCGGGGCCCTCCCGCGTACCGTTCGTCCTCTATCTGCCCGCCCTGGACACGGCGCATCCGATCGATCTGCAGACGAACGCCGCCGGCTTCACCACCCAGGACGTGCTGGCGACCACGCCGCTGATACCCGGCCTGGTCGTCACGATTCCCGCGAACACGAAGATCACAGGGCCCGACGGCCTTCCGGTGCGGCAACTCATCATCACGCCTGTGCCCGTCGACCGCAGCCCCATGCCCTTTCCGCCGGGCAAGGCGGCGCCCATGCTCTTCGCGATCCACCCGGGCGGCTCCGTGCCGTCGCAACCGCTGCCCATCAGCTTCCCCAACAGCACGTCAACCGAGCCGGGCACCAAGGCGGACATGTACTTCTTCGATCTCTCGATTGGCGGCTGGAACACCTGGGGCACCGGGACCGTGAATGCCGACGGCACGCAGGTGGTCAGCGATCCGGGCTTCGGGCTACCCCGCCTGGCGTGGCACTGGACGGACATCGTTCGGGCGGCACTCAAGCGGCTGTGGGGTGCGTTACGTGCGGTATTCGGGGGCGACCCCGTCGACCTGGCGACCGGCATCTTCCCCGTTGACAAGACCGATCTGGTTCTGCCCGGACGAATTCCCATTGCCGTCCAGCGCAGCTACCGCAGCGATGACACTCGGCAGGGCTTCTTCGGCATCGGCTGGAACGTGGCGACCTACGACAGCCGGCTGACCAGCAGCCTGACCGGCAATACACTGACGCTCACGACTCCCGACCAGAACACCATCCAGCTCCGGCCCACGGCCATCACCGACCAGTGGACGTCCTCAGACCCTACGCTTCTGGGCGCCGTCGTCGAGCGGCTCCGGTCCGAGCCCGGCAGCACCCCCCCGATCCCCTTGGAATTCAGCTTCCTCGTCACCTACAAGGACAGGACCATCCACCGCTACGATCGCATCGTCGGGTTCACCAATACTGCTGGGCTGAGCGCTGTCACTGACCGCAACGGCAACAAGGTCACCATCATCCGAGAATCGCCCGATCAGCAGCGGTTCGGCATCATCACGCGGATCACAGAACCAGCCGGCCGCAGCCTCACGCTTGCCTACGACACCAATGGGCTCATTACGTCCGTCACCGATCCGATCGGACGGGTGGTGCAATATACGTACGACGCCCAGCGCCATCTCCGCACGGTCACAGATCCAGCGGGCGGGGTCACCAGCTATACCTACGACGCTCAGCACCGAATCGTGTCAATTACCGATCCGCGGAACATTACCTACCTGACGAACGAGTACGACGCCCAGGGACGAGTGAGCCGGCAAACTCAGGCCGACGGCGGAGCCTTCACGTTCGCGTACACGGTCCTGGGCCCCACGCTCACGCAGACGATCGTGACCGACCCCCGCGGCAACGTCACGACCCATCGCTTCAACGATCAGGGCCTTCGTGTCTCGTCCACTGATGCGCTGGGACAAACCACGACTTTTGAGTATGCGCCGGGGACCAACCTCCTGTCGGCAACCGTTGATCCGCTGGGCCGCAGCAGTCGCACTACCTACGACGCCAAAGGCAACATTGCGACGACCACCGACGCGGCCGGGAACCAGCGCGGTTTCACGTATGACACGACTTTCAACAGGGTCGCCTCCATCACCAATGCAGTTACCCCACCCACTCAGTTTGCCTATGACGCTTCGGGCAACCTCACGACCATCACTGATCCGCGTGGCAAGAACATCACACTGACCTATGACACCGCCGGCCAGCCGCTGACGATCACGGATCCTCTTGGCCACACTGTTACTTTCGCCTACGACGGTCTCGGCAACGTGGCGACTAGGGTCGATGCTTTAGCGAACACCGCGCGCTTTGAGTACGATCAGGTCAGCCGGATTGTGCGCCAGTTCGACCCACGGGGCCGAGAGACAACTTTCGGCTACGATCAGCTGAACATGCTTCGTACGATTTCGGACGCCATGGGTGGCGTCACGAGCTACAACTACGATGGGAATGGAAACCTGCTGAGCGTTGCGGACGCTCGCCCCAACCCTGCAACCACATATACCTACGATTCAATGGACCGTGTGGCCACTCGCACTGACCCTCTCGGGGCGAGCGAATCCTTCCTCTACGACATCGCCGGCAACCTGAGACAACATACCGATCGGAAGGGCCAAGTCAGAGCTTTCATCTATGACTCATTGAACCGACTCAGCACTTCGACATACGCCGACGGTTCCGGCACGAGCTTCGCCTACGACGCAGCTGATCGGCTCGTCCGAGTGGACGACTCCGTCGGAGGGACTCTGACCAACGTCTACGATGTCCTGGACAGACTCCTCAGTCAGAGCACGACTCTCGGTAGCGTCAGCTATGCCTATGACGCCATCGGCCGTCGAACTCAACTCAACGTCCCGGGTGTCGCCGCGACGACATACGGCTACGACGCCAACTCCCGCGTGACCGAGATCATGCAGGGGACGCAGACTATTGGCCTCCAGTACGACGACGCTGGGCGGCGCACACTTCTGAGCTTACCGGGCGGAGTAAGCACTCAATACCAGTACGATGTTGCCTCGCGGCTCGTTGGGCTGGTCTACCAAAACTCCTCGGGGCCCCTGGGGAACCTGACGTATCAATACGACCCGTTGGGCAACCGCGTCCGCACCGGCGGGAGCCTGGCGCGGTCCCTCCTCCCCAGCGCGATCACCAGCGCCAGCTACGACGCAGCCAATCGCCAACTCGCCTTCGGTTCGAGCCAGATGACATTTGATCCGAACGGTAATCTCACGACGTTGACCGATCCAGGCGGCGGCACCGCCTTCACATGGGATGCGCGCAATCGGCTGGTTCGGCTCGAGCAGCCAGGAGCCCTGGCGAGCTTCAGCTATGCTTTCGGCCGCCGCCTTTCGAAGACTTTGAACGGGGCGGTTACCCAGTATCTCTATGACGGCGTCGATCTCGTGCAACAACTCGAAGCTCAGCGGACGACGGCCTATCTTCGTTCGCTCTCGGTCGACGAGATCTTTGGTATCAACACGCCCGACGGCTCGTTCTCGATCACGGCTGACGGGATTGGAAGTACGGTTTCCATCACCGACGGGGCGGGCAGCCCCGTGACTGAGTACACCTACGACGGCTTCGGCGCCGTGAGCGCCACTAATGCCACGTTCCCGAACCAGTTCCAATTCACTGGCCGCGAGAATGACGGTCTCGGCGGGCTGTACTACTACCGCGCGCGATACTACCATCCGAAGTTGAGTCGCTTCATAAGTGAAGATCCGATTCGATTTGCGGGCGGCGATCCCAATCTTTACGTGTACGCTCTCAGTAATCCATTAAGCTCCCGGGATCCATTTGGGAACGTGGTGCTCGCTGACGACATCACCGTCGTAGCTGGGCTCGCGGCGGCGATTGCTTGGGTGCTCAGCCCCCAGGGCCAACAGGCAGTTCATGACACGGTTGCCGCGGTCGGCGAGCTGATCGATGGTCTTTCAAAACAGGATGCTGGCACCGGCGCTGCCCCGTATCCTGATCACAGGAATCCCCCGCCGAATTGGGTCCCTGTAGATCCTAATACGTGGCGGAATCCCGATACGGGAGAAGTGTGGCATTGGCATGATCAGCCGGGGCATCCCGGGCCTCCCCACTGGGACATCGGCGGCCCCAAACCTGGTCCAGGACAGAAAGGCAAGCAAGATTGGTGGCCCGTCGGTGGTGAGCGTGGTCCGAAGCCGCCCGGATCCATGAGATTCACAAATTGCCGTAAGTGTTGAGGGCGGCTGAGTAGCCCCGACGGAGGACGAGATTGGCGGCTGAACTCATCATTGAAGACGTCCGCGGGCGAGTCTTGAACCATGCGCTCATTAGGGGAGACAGGCACAACCTTCTCCAGGGGTTCTTCCACTATCCCCGAACCGAGAGAGACTTCCAAAGCCCTGAACTGCTCTCTGATTGCCGGTTCTACGACATCAGCATCAAGGATGCTTCCGAGGACCCTACCACCAGCATTCGCGATCCGGCCGTCTTCGAGACGTTTTTCCCGACGATCCTGTCGCGACTCCTTGGCGCAGCGACACTGACTCTTTTCGTGAAGGCGTTCGATCGCAACTACTTCAACGAACTCGAAACGATTGAGCTCCGTCTGGCGCCGCGCGCACTGAGCTATGTGCTGTTTGCAAATCTCTCGGGGCCGTCGGACCCGAGAAGTCCTGTCGATTTTGGGAACTTGCTATTTGAGTGGCCTAAAGACGATCTGGGTTATGTCGTCGAGCAGTGGTTCATGAGCCCGACGGTGACTATCGAGGGCTACGCGAGTCATTCCTCGGCCATCTCAGCCATTTCTCGTCTGTACTTCGAGCCCGACACCGAGGAGCGAGTTCGCCAGCTGCTGCGTAACATCGAGTTTGGTTTTCGACTATGGCGCGACAACAACGGCCTGTTCCTAGCGACCGATAAGCTCGATGCCGACGCTCTGAAGCGCCGGCTCGCGCTCGATGATCTGAATCGAGAACTGAATCGCGGTGCGCGACGCGATTGACCGCTTCGATCCGCCGGCATGCAAGGCGCTGACCCGACGTACGTGGTTTTGAATTCGGGTCAACTGCAGCCGCCGCGAAGACTTTCGGACGATCGCGCTCGGATCATCGGCCGAGGTTCCGGAGGAGGCTCGTCGAGAGGGGGCACTCGTGATCCTCTATGAGCCTGGTGCCATGAAGTGTGAAGCAGTCATCCGCCGAGGACGGTGCTGCGAGCGGGTCGCCGATCTACTGGATGGGACTTTCGGGAATCAAAGGTCAACTAGACTGGGGGATAGGTGGCGTCCGACCCGATCAGTAAAATTGAGAATTCGGCTGGACCTCCGTGGACCCGGCGCTATCCGAACGCGTACACTGCCCAGTGTGCCCAAATTGTGCCCAACTCGAGCACGTTGCTGCTCACTCGAGAGCACTCCAGCGCACGATGGTCTGATCGACTGTTGATTGCAGGGCAAGGATTTCTGCGTACTTCCACGAATCCTGTTTCAGGACTGAAAATCCTGGTGTCGGCGGTTCAATCCCGTCCCTGCCCACCAGCTTTTTCACGTCCTTCCGCGACATCGGCGTGATCACCGCGAGCCCGCTTTGCCCAGCACTTTGCCCACGAGCCGCAGCGAGCTTGTCGGTAGCGTCGCGGAGCATCGCCTCGTCGACGATCGCGTAGCGCCGATAGACGCTCTCCGTTTTGTGGCCGACCATCTTCATGGCCACGGAGCGGGGCACACCAGCCCGCTCGAGATTTCTGACCGCTGTTCTCCGGAAGTCATGCAGGATGCGGCCGGGCACGCCGGCGTCGATGCACGCCTGGATCCATACCTTCCTGAAGCTCTTGAGCTGGCGCCCACGCTTGGTCCGATGGAACACCCACGGGATGACGCTCGCGGTGGCCTTCTGTTTCTCTTCGGTGACTTGGCGCTGCGCCTCGAGCGCGACGCGGAGCTCCGGCGTCATCACGAACACGCGGCCCTCGAGATTCTTGGTCGTGCCAGGATCCAGCCGGACGATGCCCGCCTTGAAGTCGACCTGACGCCACTGCAGCGTCAGCACTTCGCTTCGGACGCGCCAGCCGGTGACGAAGGCGAACGTGACGACCGGCTGCGCGTAGGTGGGCAGGTGAGCACGCACGGCGGCGCGCGAGCGGCCCATGGCGCCGCGCGCCTTGCGCAAAGTGGCGGCTCAGCGGTGGCCAGCACAACCCCACTTCCGATGGATTGCCCTGGATACGCGCGGTCGCCGGAGTCGACAGGCTAATGACCAGACAGCCCTGAGGGCTCTGTACGTCAGTTTCTGGATCATGGCCTGTGCTCCACCGAGAACTCACGCGGCGTCGAGGGCCAGCCTCTCTAGAAACTGCTCGGCGGCGATATGGTGCTCGTTTCGCCGGAGCGCACCACGACGGAGCGTCAACGGGTGGCACTCGAGGCCCCCGAGCAGGAGGCTTCGACCCGAGGGCCCGCGCACGTCGTAGGCGCACATGACGACGCTCGGGCGATTCCGAACCGCATCCGTCACGCGAGGGAGGCTTTGTCGGTGGCCCGTGTGCCGGGCGGAACCACGTCGACGGTACCCGTGATCCGCTGCACCCAGGCGAGTGCGTAGTCCGCCACCTCCTCCCATCCCTCGCCGCCGATTATCGAGTAGTGTCCGCGACCCGCGAACTCCTTGAACTCCACGATGGACGACGACTTCCTCTTGTACCGCTCGTAGTTCGTGTGGTTGAGCGAAGCCGGCATAAGGCGATCCTTCTCGCCGGCGATGAAGAGGAGCGGCGCGTGCGACCGCTTGAAGTCGACCTTCGCGGCCGAAGAGAGGCCGCCGCGGGCGAGCCGCCGTGACTCCGGCACGATATCGAGGTCGTACCCGGCACGCTGCTCGGCGAGTGTCTGGTCGTTGGCGAACGCGTACTGGTAGTGTTCGAAGGACATGTAGTACGGGCGGGACCCGGCGAAGGGGTTGAGCGCGGGCCAGGTGCCCCTGAAGAACGACCACTTAAGAGAGAGTACGCCGGGCGGCGCCACGGAGTCGATAGCGACGGCCGCCGCGGCCAGGTCGCGTTGGACCATGAGCTGCGTCAGCAACCCGCCGAACGAGTGCCCGATGATGATCGGCTTCTCGCCGAGAGCCCGGATTCTCTGGACGTGGTGATCGATCGTCGTCTTGATGTCGAGGGTGCGCAGGAAGGAGTCCTTCGGATTCGCCTTGAGCGTCTTCACCGGCTTGTCCCGCCCCGGATAGGCGATCGAGACGACCTTGTAGCCGCGCGCCGAGTAGCGCGCCACCCACGGTTCCCATGTGCGCTGAGTGACGAAGTTCCCGTGGATGAAAACGATGGTGTCGGCCATGATGTGCCTCCTAGTCGACCTAGGGGTTCAGTGATCAGGATCAGGCGCTGGCCTCGGCCATCTGGCGGCGTTTCGGAGTTCCGGCGGTGGCACGAGCGAACGCGAGCACCCGTCTGAAGAACGACTGTTCCCGTCAACCAGACCGTTTATCCCGTCTATGCTCCCAGCGCGATTGCGGACTCCGCCGCAGCGGTTAGGGCAAGATCCTTCTGCGCCGCATCGCACTCGTCAAACGAGAGCGAGTGCGACGCATAGCGCAGCGCCGCGATGCAGCGCGCACGCTCGTCGAGCGGCCCACCGAGCGCCCGCGCGAGGTAGCCTTCGAGCGCTTCGAGCGCCGCCTCGCGCCTCCCGCTCGCGTCGTGCGCCGCAAATGCGATGAAGCGGATGTCGTTCGCTAGCTTGACGACATCCTGCAGCAGTGGTCCGGCGCCAGTCGAGAAGTAGTCGATCAGCCAGGTGTTTCCCGCGTCGTCGAGCAGCAGGTTGGCGAGGTTCAGGTCGCCGTGGATGAGGCAGACCTCGACCTCGCGCGGCTCCTCGGCGAGGAACTCGGGCAGGCGCGCGTAGAACCGCTCAAGCGCACGCACCCGCGCGTCGTCGGGATCACCGGCGACCGCCCGTGCCTGCGTGAGCGTGCTCGCCGCATATTCTGGCCGGAAGGTGAAGTGGTGAAAGAGCTGCATGCGCTCGGGCTGTGGTGCCTGGTGCAGACGCTCGAGCACGCGCAGGACGCCGGCGAAGAGACGACGCACCACCTCGGGCCCGGCAGCGGAACGCAGCCGAGAGAGCAGTGTCCGCGTCTCCGAGTGGTGCATGGAAGCGAAGCCGTACTTTACGGCTCCGAGTACGGGCCCGTCCACGTAGTCCGCGATCGTCGGCGACGCCGGACCGAGGAGGCTCTCGACCGACTCGACGCCGACGCGCTCGCGCGCGATCTTCACGTGCGTGTCGAGCTTCACGACATACGGTACCTCGGCCCGTCCGGCGCCGTCCTCGCTGTGGGTGCGATAGACGCGCGAGCCGCTGAAACCCCCAGCCAGTCGCGTCAGCCTGACGCGTAGTGAGTTACGGAAGAGGTAGGACACGAGACCTTGCTCTTCCTCCCCGATCGGCGGGTCACCCTCGCGGAGTGCGACCTCGGTGCCGAATCGGGCGACCCGCACGGGCGCCGACCCTGCCGTCGCATCCACCTCGAGCCAGTCGAGAAACTCCGGCGTCGAGTCGAAGACGATCACGCCCAGCATCTCGCGCAGATGCTCGAGGGCGGCGCGATGTCGGGCGCGGCTACGACTCGCGACGAGCGCGCTCGACAACGCAATCTGTTCGATCCCCAGGCGCGTCGCCAGCTCGTAGGCGAGATACTGCACCTTCACATCGGTCCACACGCCAACGATCCCAGCCTTCGCTCGCGGGAGGCCCGCGGCTCCGATCCGCTCCTGAAGCACCGCCGCGAGCGGCGTGCCCTCGAAGTCCGAAAGCCCCGGCGAGTCGATGACGATCGCGCCCCGGCTACGCCCGGCGATCAGCGCCTCGAGCGGCGGGATGAAGCGCGCTCCCTCGGTGTCGCGCACGCAGTGCGACCCGAAGTGCTCGAGATGTGCCCGCTGCGCGAGGTCTTCGCCCGAGTGCCAGTCGCGGATGTGCACCGAAAGGTGCCGCCCGCCATCCGCGAAGCCGTCGAGGAAGCGCGCGAGCGGACCTTCGGCAGGATCCTCGCCGAGGAGGCGTCGCGACTCCTCACGGCCGACGTGGAGTAGGTTCGGCAGCGGCTCGGTCGGCGCCAACTTTCGAACGAAGTCGTTCTGCAGGCACTGAGTGAAGAGAATCACCCGGTCCGTCGCCATGGCGGACACGATATGACCTCTGGAGTGGGCCGTGCGTCAAGCCCGAATTCTTGACGGGCCCAGTGTCCCATGATTGGTCCGATCCCATGGATCGCGTGGATCGCGCGAAGGCGCCGTCTCCCATGCCGGGCGAGCACGTCGAAGCGCGACAGGAGTTGGAGAGCTTCATCGGCGATCATCGCGGCCAGGGTTCCTGGACCGCCAACCTCACCCCGCTAGCGTCGAACGGCTATCTGCTCACGGGGGCGTGTCCGTGCGG
>JACXTT010014765.1_pt1 | contig 10193 bp, 5 predicted proteins | sample 9270951 | NCBI WGS metagenome assembly JACXTT01 (sample SAMN15532306, study PRJNA645909) | rock metagenome | isolation source: weathered quartz diorite | place: Puerto Rico | collected 2017-06-21
GGGCTGATTCCGTTGCATGATATGAAGGAGATGTTGTTAAAGGGGGAGGTCGAAGCCATTCAAACAGATCCCATCGCCGATCCTGGCATCAAAACAGTGATTCCCGATCCTGAATCCGCCGCAAAAGAATGGCAACGGAAGCACGGAGGCGCAATCCAGATTAATCATATGGTAGTCGTGAAGGAGGAATTGACCCGCTCCGATCCCGCCGCTGTCCGCGAAATATGGCGCATGATGCGTGAAGCGAAAGCCGCCGCAAAAGAAGAGCCGCAACAGGCAGCATTCACGCCCTTCGGACTCGAGGCGAACCGGCACAATGTGGAGATCGTGATCGATTACGCCTTCCGCACCGGAATGATCCCGCGCCGCTTTACCGTCGACGAATTGTTTAATGACGTCACGGCTGCGCTACTGTAAGACCCCCTTAATTTGACAACCTCAATGACAAACGCTAAGCTCGCGCAAATTTTTAAAGACTTTAGATAGTCCAGCCTGAAGGGGGAGGAAAGATGCGACGCGTCGCGAGTTGTTTGTGCATGGGATTGTTCCTTTGTGCTCTGGCGAGTGGTGCCGCCTGGGCGCAGGCAACAGCGCAGATCAGCGGCACCGTGAAAGACGCATCCGGGGCAGTCTTGCCGGGTGTCGAAATCACGATCACGCAAACGGACACGCGTGTCAGCCGCAACACGGTCACAAACGAAACAGGCTTGTATGTTCTACCGGAGCTTGCGGTCGGTCCCTATCGTTTGGAAGCGGCATTGCCCGGGTTTCGCACATACGTGCAGACCGGAATCGTACTGCAAGTCAACAGCAGTGCTGTGATCGATCCTGTGCTCCAGGTCGGCCAGGTAACCGAACAGGTCGAGGTGCAAGCCAACGCGGCGTTAGTGGAGACGCGCAATGTCGGCGTAGGCCAGGTCATTGAAAACCAGCGGGTCATGGAACTCCCGCTCAACGGACGCCAGGTGACTGACCTGATCACGCTGTCCGGCGCCGCCGTCCAATTGAACTTCCATGTAGTCAACAACGCGATCATGCCGCAGGATGTGGACATCGTCGTCGCAGGCGGACTGTCGTCCGGCGTCGCATACCGCCTGGATGGCGCCGTGCACAACGATCCTTATTCTCTGAATCAATTGCCGCTGCCATTTCCTGATGCGCTTCAAGAGTTCAAGGTAGAGACCAGCGCCCTCTCGGCCCAGAATGGCATGTCCTCAGGTGCGGCAGTCAGTTCGGTGACGAAATCAGGTACCAACAATTTTCACGGCGATTTGTTTGAATTCGTTCGCAACGATCTGTTCAACGCGCGAAACGCTTTCGCGGAAACGCATGGCACACTGAAGCGCAACCAGTTTGGCGGAACCCTCGGTGGCCCGATCAAGCAGAATAAGATCTTTTTCTTCGGCGGTTATCAGGGAACCACGGTCCGGTCCGATCCGGCAGCCAGAAAAGAGTTTATTCCTACGCCGGCGATGTTAGCCGGCGACTTTACCGCGTTCGCCTCTGCTGCGTGCAATGGAGGCAGGGCGGTGGCGCTGCGAGCTCCGTTCGTGAACAATCGGGTCGATCCTTCGCGGCTGAGTCCGGCGGCATTGAAGTTCTCGAGCCACCTTCCGACGACATCGGATCCCTGCGGAATCATTACGGCAGGCTCACCGACTCACTCCAACGAGAGCGACTTTATCGGCAGAGTGGATTATCAACACAGCGAGCGGCAGTCTGTTTTCGCACGGTCTCTCATCTACAAATACAACCTGATGGTCGCCTATGATTTGAATCACAACTTGTTGAACAGCGACGTGACGGATATCGGGTCCAACGACCTCGTTCAGTCGTACACACTTGGTAATACCTATTTGGTCAGTCCAAGGACGGTCAACGCATTTCGCCTCGGTGTGAACCGGTCCGCTCACCACCGGACGAACGCACATTTTTTCGGGCCGCAAGACATCGGCGTCAATCACTACTCGTATGACCCGAAATCCATCGTGGTGCGCGTGACCGGCGCTTTCAGCATAGGCAATGGCGCCGGGCCTCAGATCAGTACCATCTATAACGCGAGTGATGACGTCAGCCTGATCCGTGGTACGCACCAGATGGCGCTCGGAGCAAATGTGGTGTACTACAGGAATAACAACATCGCAGTTGCGCCACCGGCTATCGGGACGTTCGGATTTAATGGCCAGACGACCGGCCTGCCATTGGCGGATTTTTTAACTGGAAATCTGGCGACTTTGTCACAGAAAGGTCTCGTTCAGACTCTCATCAGCCAGTGGTACCTTGGCGCGTACGCGGCAGATGCCTGGCGGATGACGCCCCGGCTCACACTCAATTACGGTGTGCGATGGGAGCCATTCTTACCGACCGTGTCTCGCAACGGCGCCCTCGTCAATTTCAGCGAAGATCGCTTGAAAGCAGGTGTTAAGAGCACGGTTTTCAAGAACGCTCCGGCCGGCTTCTATTATCCAGGCGACCCGGGGTATCCGGGAACCAGCTGCCGTTCAGACGGAACGTGCAACGCGACAGGTATTTATTCGAAGTGGGGCGAGGTGACGCCGCGCTTGGGACTTGGCTGGGACGTTCAAGGGAACGGCCGGACGTCGCTTCGTGCTTCTTACGCTCTGGCGCATGATCAATTGGCGGCCGCATTTCTGAGCGGCATCTTTGCGCCGCCCTTCCAGCCGCAGGTTTCGCTCAGAAATCCACCGGGCGGATTTGACAATCCGTGGCTCGGCTATCCGGGTGGAGATCCGTTCCCGCCTCCGCTGCTTTCAGTCAATGTTCCGTTTCCGGCTCTCAGCATCTATGACACGATCCCGTACGATGCGCCTCCGATGACAAGACACATGTGGAGTCTTGGCATTCAAAGACAGGTTGGGGCCGACTGGCTCGTGTCAGCGAGCTATATGGGAAGTCATGCATTACACCTATGGGCGCAGCGTGAACTGAATCCCGCGATTTACATTCCAGGCAACTGTCAAGCCGGACAATACGGACTGACTGCCGCAGGACCTTGCTCCACCACTGGAAATACAGACGCGCGGCGCAGACTTGGTCTGCAGTATCCCGGGAACGACGCAAAGATGATTTCATCTGTACCGCAAACGGAGCCGGGCGGAACGCAGAGCTATCACGGTCTGCTTCTCTCCGTCCAGCGTCGTGCCGCGCGTGGCGTGACGATCGGTGGGAACTACACATGGTCCCACTGCTATGGCGATTCGACCAGCGCGGCTAAATCCGATGGCGCAAGTTACGCCGATCCCAACAACCGCGCTTTTGACCGCGGCAATTGTCTTGGAGATCATCGTCACATCTTCAACATGACAGCCGTGGCCGAAACGCCGCAGTTCAACAATTCGACGTTGCGGGTCTTGGCCACAGGATGGAGATTGTCGGGGATCCTGAGAATGCAGTCCGGCGGCTGGCTCACGATTACCACGGGCCAGGATCGCGCACTGAGCGGCACCGCCGGCCAACGTGCCGAGCAGATTCTTGTGAACCCGTATCGCGACCGGAAATCGTTGATCTACCTGAATCCGGCGGCGTTTGCGCTTCCGGCTCCGGGCTCTTATGGAAATATGGGAACCGGTAACATTGAAGGTCCAGGATATTGGGGACTCGACATGGCGCTGTTTAGGACGTTCCAACCTTTTCGCGAGAGTCAAAAGTTGGAGGCGCGATTCGAGTCTTTCAACGTGACGAACGGCGTGCGCCGCGGAGATCCGAACACGGGCTTTGGTGCCAGCGGCTTTGGGCAGATTCTCTCTGCCGCTGATCCCAGGCTGTTGCAGTTTTCGCTGAAATATATCTTTTAAGAGTCTTGAGTTTTGAGTAGAACGGCACGCGCCTTACTCAAGACTCAAAACTCGACCTGCATTGACATATCTCGTTTGTTATGTTGAAATCCCGGTCATTGATGCCCAATTACTCGTATCGATGAGGTGCTACATGAGAAGTCAGAAGCTACTGGCAATTGCCGTATTTGTTTGCTTATTCAGCATGCTTGGCGGCGTGGTTTTCGCACATCACTCCACCGCGGGCTACGAGATGAAGAAAACAGTCCCGCTGACGGGGACCGTTGCCCAATGGATATGGAGAAACCCCCATTGCCTGCTGGTTTGGGATGTGAAGGACGAAAGTGGGAAGGTCATTCGTTGGACCGGCGAAATGCAGTCCCCAATCTCGAACACGGGTCTGGGACTCACTCGTGATTCCTTCAAGCCGGGAGACGAGCTCACCGTTACCGTTCATCCCGGACCGAATGGTCAAGCTCTTGTTTTAACGATCGCCAATTCCCAGGGCAAGATGGTGCTCGATCGGTACACCGAGGAAGAAGGCGGCGGCCGCGCGAATCGTGGGAGAGAATAAGTAGAACTATGCGAAATACAATCATCGCCTTGATGGCTCTGGCGACAATACTGGCTTTTTCGTCGTTTGGATTTTCTCAGGATCCGCACGATCCGCATTGGAAGATTTGTCCTCAATGCAGGAGTGCGAAGGACAAAGCGGCGGAACGCGCGAAAACAGCGAAGCTGCCGTTTGATCCGCATGACCTGTCGGGAAATTGGGGCGACAATCAAAACCGCATTCAACTGAGCCGCGATATACCCCCTTTCACGCCGTTAGGGAAGCAACTCTTCGATGCGACGGAGACCGATCGCACGCCCGATGGGAAACCGATTTCGAATTCCAAGGATCCAATGCTTCATTGTGATCCGCTCGGCTGGCCGCGTTATTTCACCTACAACTACGGATTCGAACTCCTGCCGTTAAAAGACAGGACGATCCAGTTCTTTGAGATGTGGCATACATGGCGCACGATCTGGACCGATGGCCGGCCGCTTCCGACCAATCCGGATCCGCGCTGGCTGGGTTATTCCGTAGGCCACTGGGAGGGAAATACCTTCGTTATCGAATCGTTCGGTTTCGACGAAAGGACTTGGCTCTCCGAGAACTACCAAGGTGGCCGCGATCACGGCTGGCCCCATAGCGACCAACTGCGGACAGTCGAGCGTTACACTCGGACGGACCACAACACGCTGGATGTTACTCTGACGATCACCGACGCAAAGGTCTACACAAAGCCTTGGGTGACCACGGGGAAGTTTCTTTTGAACCCGGATACCGAACTGTGGGAAGACTTCTGCGTGCCGTCGGATGCGGAGTATTTCAACACGAACTCGCTGAGACCCGCGGCCGGCCAGATCCAGAAATAGTCAGGCAAAATCGAGCACAAAACTCCCCCTCCTCAGCTGAGGAGGGGTGGCGCTGGAGAGCGGCGAAGCCGCGACGAATTAAAGCGCCGGGGTGGTGCTGGTCAAACGATTCAATTCTTGACCAACACCACCCCAGCGTCGCTTCCCCTATTTCCGCCTCAATCTGCCTTGCGCGTTCCGCCCAGCACGCGTTCGTCATGCACAACCCGGCCGCCGCCGCGAAGCCAGTCGTTGCCGAACCCCATCATTTGGTTATCGAGACGCGCTCGAAGGTACGGAACTTCCGGCGTCATATCAAGCGAGTAGAACAGCAGCCGCAGCCGGGCCGGCAGCTTTCCTTCACGATCGAGTGCAAGGTGCGGCAGGTATCCACTGACCGGATCAATGAGACTGTGGCCGCCGGCTCCAGTGCGCACCACGTTCGCGAGCTTGGGCATTGGAGGCCACGGGCCGGCGTTGTCGATTTGGGTTGTGACGCCCATGCTGGCATGGTAGGAAAGCACATCCGCCATGCCGCGCTTCCGGTCTTCGAACGGCTGCGCGGCACGCAGCGCATCGTAGGCGGCGTTCAAGGCTGGTCCCTGCAGCAAGCCCCCCTCGCTCACCATCACTCCCTGTCCCGTCAACCAGGTTTTTCCGCGCGCGTTCGTCGAACCCGGCGGCTGAGGTGTCCCGAGTCCGCCCACTCCGAGAGCAATCAGCAGGACAGGATTGTTAGGCGCCGCTGCGTCAAGTTCCGCGAGCGTCGGCATGCGCTTTTCCGCCAGCTGCGCCAGACTCCAACCTTCCACCGCCGTGATCCACTCGTCGGCTTTCAGGCCCGCGGTCCGCGGATTGTGGACTTGCCGAAAAACTCCCCTCCTCAGCCGAGGAGGGGAGTTTGGCATTCTTATTCCGGCCTTCCTCTATCGTGCGATCTTGTCCCCAGGAAGACTTGGCGTGTTCTTGGGAAGTGCTCGAGCTCGGGCAGCCTGTTCGAAATCGTAGCCATAACTCAGGATTTTAGGTTCGCTATAGGCCTCACCCATAAAGGAGATCGTGATCGGAAGTCCATCCTTGGTCATGCCCGCTGGAACGACAAGTTCCGGAAAGCCGCTATAGCTGGTGATGAGCAGGGCAGATCCATCCGTAGCACCCCCGGCGCGTCCTGATTGAAGTTGGGCGCTGCCCTGAGCCAAGGCCGAACGCAAGGCGGCGTCGCCGGCCGGTGCAATGGCTTGCCATGCACGTACGTCTTCCGTTTCAATGCGGCCGGCTTGCTGGTTTACAGTCGGATAGATGATTGCGTCCAGGTGGTTCCTCATGAAGACGGCCTGTGCGCCCGATTTCACAACTCCCATACCGTCTTTGACCGCGGCCTGATAAAGCGGGTCATCCAGATTGAGAGCGTGCGAGGCCGTATATTTCAGAGCAAATGCTTTTTCAGGACTCGTACTCATATAGCAGCTGTTTGGCTCGTTTGCCTTGGCGACGAATTCGTCCAAGGTTCTCGGATATCCAGGCTTTAGAGTCTTGAAATAGTCATCGATCTCCTCCTTGAATTCCGTATTCCGAATTAACGAGAACAGCGGCTCTTTCATCACTTGGACGTATTCGGGAAATCGAACGGGGTCGACAATAACGGCGCCGAGTCTTTTCAGAGTTGCGATGGCTTCTTCCATGATGCGATTGGTTTCCGGGTCGCGGCCGATGAAGTCGCGTCCAACACCGATGCGGGCGCCCTTGAGAGAACCGACTTTGAGAAATTTCGTGTAGTCGGTTTCGAACTTGCCGGCGCTCTGTTTGGTCGCCTCATCCGCGGGATCAACACCCGCCATCACTCCAAGTACAGCAGCGATGTCATACACGTTGCGAGCAATCGGCCCGACGGTGTCGAGGCTGAGCGAAAGCGGTACAAGACCGTTGCGACTGAGAAGACCCAGCGTCGGCCGGAGCCCCACGACGCCGTTTGCAGAAGACGGGTTACGGACAGAGCCGCGCGTGTCGCTTCCGAGGCCGAACTGCGTGAACCCGGCGGCAACACCCGCACCGGTACCGCTGCTGGATCCTGCTGGATTGCGGCCAAGCTCGTGGGGGTTGAGCGTTTGTCCGCCGATCGAGCTCAGTCCCTGCGGAACGGCGCCGGCCTTCAGGATTGCGGGATCGCTGGCGCCTGCAACGCTGCCGCCGCCGGAAGCGAATTCGCTCAGATTGTCCTTAGAGAGCAAAATTGCTCCGGCATCGCGCAATTTTTTCACAACAAAGGCGTCGGCCGAAGGAATGGAGCCCGCGAGCAGACACGATCCCGCAGTCGTTGGCAGCTCTACAGTGTTGATGTTGTCCTTGAGTGAAAAAGGAATGCCATGCAGCGGACCACGGACTTTGCCGGCCTTGCGTTCGGCATCGAGCTCTCGAGCTTCGGCGAGAGCCCTCGAATTGAGCGAGATAATCGAATTGATCTTTGGCCCTTCCTTGTCGTAGGTATCGATGCGAGCTAAGTAGAGCTCGAGCAGCTTCTCCGCAGTGAGCGTACCTTTTGCGAAGGCGGCTTGCAGATCCGCGATACTGGCGTTGGTCAATTCAATCGGGCCGGAGGTGGTTTGCGCGAAGGCGACGCCGGCCATGAGGATTGGAATCGTTACTCGCCAGAGTACGGCCCAAATGTGCTTCATCGTCATTGCTTCTTCTCCATCGCGGTTGCGAAAAACTCCCCTCCTCAGCTGAGGAGGGGAGTTTTCTACTGATCGCACAAAATTTCAAATCCCCCCTAAAAACTATACTTCAACGCAAACTGCATAATTCTTGCATCCCTCGCCGAGTTGATTTGCCCGAAGACGTTCGAATTCAGCGTCGTGTTGGGATCTTGTTTGACGAGGGAATTCGTGAAATTGAAAGCCTCTACTCGAAACTCCAGCTTTTGTGATTCTCGTACCTGGAAGTTCCGCGAGAGGGCCAGATCCAATTGCCAGAAGCCGGGACCCTCCATGCCGAACGCGCGCATGTTCCCGATAGTCCCCAAATCTGGTTGCGCAAACGCGTTCGGATTCAGGTAGTTCTTGATCGAACTTCGGTCCCCGTAAACACTGCCGAGTATCTGGTTGGGGCGCTGATTGCCCTGCTGTCCGGATAGGGCTCGATCTAATCCCGTCAAGACATTGAAATGATCGCCTGACGACATCCTTAATATTCCCGCGAGTTGCCAGTTTGAAGCCAGCCTGCGCAGTACTGCGCCCTGGAATTGCGGCGTCGGAGCCACTCCGGTCAGGTTGACGATCTGGCGCCGATCGAAAGAACACGTACCGCGGTCGAACTTTCGATTGTTCGGATCGAGGTAGCCACCTGCACCGGGGGAATTCGCAAGAGCATCTCCGGCATTGCCGATGCAATGCGACCACGTGTAATTTGCGCCGACATTGACTCCTCGAGCAGCACGCCGTTGGATGGAAAGCAGGAGAGCGTTGTATTGAGCCGTACCGCCGTCCTCTCTCGTGGCCAGGTTTGAGATGTATTGTCCTTCTTGCGGGTTTGCAAGAAACAAGCGCCGGCGCTGATTCGTGTTCGAGGTTGAGGAGCAAGGAGTGTATACCACGCCGGCTACCGTGCAGGACGCGCCGGGCAAGTAGACGCCTCGGTTCACATTCCCCATGACCCATAGGTGAGTGGATTGTCGTCCCAGGTAATTTGCCGAAACGATGAAATCTCCGGGAACTTGCCTCTGCACACTAAGATTCCACGATTGAATCATCGGTTCCGCCATATCAAACCGCGTCATGGAATAAAAATTAGAATTGAGTGGGAACCGTGCGGCTTTACTGTTGAACACCCACGGAAACGGGTTTCCGCCGGGATAGTCGCGCCATGGATTCTCAAAACCGGCGGCCGGACTTTGTACTGTTGTCACGAAGCCGACGGGAGGTGCGCCGGCGCTGCCGCCGAGCGTAGCCGAGCCGCTGAAATCGTACGAAATACCGTAAGAAGCCCGAATCGAAGTCCTGCCGTCGCCGCGCGGATCCCAAGCCAACCCAAGGCGCCGCCCCATGTACTGCCCGTTCGGATTATTCGCGCCCTTTTCCGGAAAGCCCGGATCACCCGGGAAATAAAAACCGGCAGGCCCGTTCGGAAAGACCGTGCTCTTGATGCCCTTTTGGAATCGTTCCTCGCCGTAGTTGTAGACAGCCCCTTCCGTCAGGTGCAGCGGCAGGAACGGCTCCCAGCGTACGCCATAGCTGACGGTCAGTTTACGCGTGGCTTTCCACACGTCGGCGGCATATGCAGCAATGTAGGACTGGCGGCTGGACCAACTGATCGGAGAGCCTTGGCCCAAAGTCGTCAATGCTCCGGTCAAGAAGTCGGCCATTCCCAGACCGGTCACCGTGCCGTTGAACGTATATGTGCCGATACTTCCCTGATTCGAACGTATGCTTGTTCTCCAGTGCGCCAGGTTTCCGCCGAAGGTCATCTGATGGTTCCCGCGGACTAGACTCAAATCGTCGCCAATCTGGTATGCGTTGGATCTGAATTTTCCAGAACCGCTGGACTGCCCAATGGTCGGTCCTCCCGTCACGTTAAGAATCATTTCTCCCCGCTCTGATGTGTACGCATTGATGCCAACATCCGTCGGACTGAAGAAGTCCACGCCCAGTCGGCGAACTGCAACACGGTTCACGGAGATGCGGACTGCATTGATCGTGTTCGGACTGATCAGATAGGTATCGCCGATGGCATACGACTGGGCCAGGTTGTCGAATCCATCGCCTGTGCTGGCAAGCAAGTTGTGCGTCACGTTGTACGGCGGCGGATCGTAAAGCGTTGCGGCAAGGTATCGACCAAAGATGGAATGGTTGGCATTCCATTGATAGTCCACCTTCCCAACGGCTTTCATTTCATCTGGTTGATCGACCAGTCCGAAGATCACCTTGCCGCAGTCATCCTGAGCTTTGGGAAACCTGCTCGCAATGTTCACGGCTGCCTTGCTAAAAAGCGATGGATCAATGCGAT